>Ga0310786_10000286_pt1 | contig 84476 bp, 61 predicted proteins | sample AusTroGonzalo_MG_FD_203881 | JGI IMG/M metagenome (GOLD analysis project Ga0310786, IMG submission 203881) | Bovine rumen microbial communities from tropical cattle in Woodstock, Queensland, Australia - Gonzalo_03 (v2) (version 2) | ecosystem: Host-associated > Mammals > Digestive system >... | reverse complement strand
GCAAGAGACAAGTCTGGCAACTTCAACGACCCTGCTTGCGGCGTCGCAGCGAAAAGTTTGATGGCGTTGCCATCCATAAAGCCCCATCGCCATGCAGCAGTCTCGATTACCGTGCGGCCACCAACTCCCTCAATGCGCCTCAGTGCCTCTTCCCTGTCGATGCCGTTACGCACCGCGACGGCATTTGCGGCACGGCCAAGAAGCGTGTCTACCACAAGTCGCCGCTTCCGCTCTAACGCCTTTTGCGACTTCTGTCGAACATCCTCTACAATGGCCTTTCTGCCGTCATGCCGTATCTTCTTTGTGGCAAACTGAACCATTCGCCCAGGCAGTTGGTAGCCGCGCAAAAGACCGCCTGGCGCGTCAATCTCCCTCTCTGGGAAAGTGACATAAAAGAGGGCTCGCATCACCGCGACACGAAGTTCGTCTTTTGAATTTGCCGAAAGGACTGCACAGCCGTTGTTCTCAACCGCCCACCTCGCCGCCTCAGCTGCCTTTGCCGGATCAGTCACCTCTATTCTCCGACTGATCCATCCCTTGCCTACCTCGGTTCTCGTCTCGACAAGGCGCGGCTTGGTTCTGTCACATGCCTCATACTTGCGCTTGAGCGGATTGAATGTTGCGCTCCAAGTCATGTAGAACCGTTCCCCCGCACCATTTGGGTCGTGGACATAAAACTCGAAATTGCGCGAGATCGCCCCAAATCTCTCTGCGCTGTTTTTCTCGCCGGTAAGCGCGTCGAACATCGCGTCATCTTCCATTTCGAAGAGGCACATCATCTTGCCCAGCACCAGTTCCGTGATCATGTCCGCGTCAGTAGTCTGCCAGACAACGCCCTTCGCCTCCGAAAGAATCAATCGCTCGTATGGGTCAGAGCCATACGCCGGCTTTTCGATGATCTGCCAGCCATGCCACCCTTCCTTCATCATCACCGCGACAAACTTGCGGCCATTCTTCCTGAGAAAGATTACGCGAGAAGTTCTGTGTCTTTTCGCCGAACAGTCAAAGCCCGTCATTGGGCTGCCGAACGACAGCCGGACATCTGTGTATGGACTTGCCGTCTTGGAGTCTGCCAGCCATGTTGCGAAACTGCGCCACGCCCTGAACCACCTCGGAACAGCCGTCCACTCGCCCTTGCCGTTTTCGTCGAACTTCTCGCCAAGATATTGCGCGGCAAATTCCTTAAGCTTGCGCGAGGGTGTCTTCTTCCACCCCTTCGCCCTCATCATCTCCAGCGCCTCGGCATGGGTTTCAAATCGCTCAAGGTCGTAGTTGAAGAACTTTCCAATCGTCGCCCTCGTCGGTTCCACTGGCCTAAGCGTCGTGGAGAAGTCGGCATGGCACGACCAGAGCCCCACGGCCTTTTCGGGGTTTCTTATTTCAAGAAACTTATCGGTTTTTTCTTTCAGCTTGTTCTGTGGCATGGAAACGTCCTTGACGAAATCATTGTTGGGTATTATAGCACATTCTCATATCCCAAAACGAAACAGACTATATCTCTGCCAAGATGCGGTTACGCGAAGCGGTGTATTCTTCTTCTGAAATGAGCGACTTGCGCCTGAGTTTTTCCAATTGCCTAAGTCGCTGCTCGATTGAACTACCGCCAAGTTTCCCGCCTAGCCCCGATCCAATGCTCCCGATTCTCGGCCGAGACAAAGCGCGCCCCTCCTGTTCCCCGTTCCCCATTCCCCGTTCCCCTATCGCTGGGATTGCCGCCACCGCCTGTCGCAAAACATCTTCGTTCTCATGATAGTAGTGCCGCGTCATCGCGGTCGAGGAGTGGCCGACTATAGACTGAACGACCGGCAGGGGAACTCCGGCATTGGCGGCAAGGGAGACGAATGTGTGGCGAAGGGAGTGGAAGGTCGCCTCCGGAGTGCGGGTCCTTCGCCCTTCTATCCTCACGCTCGTCTCGATGTGCGCCGCCTTGAATATCAGCTCCAGCCCGTGGCTGATCCGCCACTTGCTGTTCTTGTACCAGTCGGCCAAAGTAGGATTCACAAACATCCCCTTCCCAGGACCCCCGCTCCCCACATTCTCAATCCTGTCAATCCTGTTAATCCTGTCTGAAAACCCTTCCCCCTTCCCTCTACCTTCGTCCATCGCGAGTCTCAACTCAGCCGCCAACGATGGGTGAATGGGAATCGTGACCGGCTGGCCGTGAGCGTGCTTGCGCGTCTTCGTCGGAATGAGCTGTATCACCCCGCGTTCGAGGTTGACCGAGTTCCAACCGAGACAGCAACAGTCGCCAAGTCGGAGGCCGGTGTAGATTCCGATTGTGAATAGCCGCTTCCACTCGCCGCCCGCTTTCGCCGCCGCCTTCATAAGCCGCTCGATCTCGTCGAGCGTCAGCTCGCGACGGCTATGGCAATCGTCCGCGTGAAGCCGCACCCCTTCCCACGGATCATCGACAAGCCCCGCCTTTGCCGAGAGAACATGGAATATCTCCCGCAAGACGCAGATGCGGGCGTTGTAGGTCGACGCGCAGACCTCGGCACGAATGCAGGCGAGATATTCCGCTATCGCCTCATGCGTCACTTCGGCGAGGTTGCCGATTTCAAGATGGTGGTGCTCCATCCAGCGGGCGAAGTCCATCCAGACAAGCCGCTTCGCATTGAGCGTCGATTGCGCGAGATCGCGCCTGTCCGGAGACTTCACGTACTCGAGCCACACGTCGGCAAGCGGCAGCCGCCGCGACCCGAGCCCAAGCGGGCTCAAGAACCGCTCCAAGAACTTCTCCGCTTTTTCTCTATCGGTAGTCCTCGTCGAGCGGCTGTACCGCTTGCCCTTGATCCCGACCCTCATCGTCCACCGCCCGCTCTTTTCGAGCTGAAGGCTGCCCATACCCTTCTCTCTTGCCATTGTATTGTCCTTTCTGATAATTTTGAATTCAGATATTCTAACGAATTCACCCTTCCATCTCTGCACTTTACTGCACGACATCTGCCCTCCTAAAATCGCAAGGCCCGTGTATTCAAGCCTTTCATACAAGTCCGAACGCAGTCGGATATCAGGCGTTTGGCACTGGTGACTGGATTACTTCTGCGGGTGCTGCGTTCACCCCGATAAATGCTTCTGGCAAGTGGACTTGCACTACACAGGTGTTTGGGAATGACGTAGTTGCCTCCGATGCAGTAAATGTGTTCAGCTCTGAGGTTTGGAACCTCAACACCTGGACGTTCAACGGGTTTAACGGTTCTGGCGACAGCCTTGGGTGGGCGTATATGTACACTGACACCACTACTTGGGAGCCGGCAGACACTGTGGTCGCAAGCTTTGAACTTGCGAAAGGTGATACAGTTTACTTTCAGCCTTACGATGGAGTTTCGGGCTTGACAGTATCTGGAGAAGTGGAAGATCCTACTGCATCAGCGACATGGACTCTTGCGCCAGGTGAGTGGATTGGAGACATAATGAATCCCTTCCCCGTTAATACGACGCTGGCAGACCTTGAGACTTTTGCTGTCGCCAATGATGCAATTCATGTGTTCACTACCGAATTTTGGAATCTGAATACATACACCTACCTTGGTGCTGGAAATGGCTGGGCTTGCAACACATTCTCCGATCAGACGTGGGAGGCAATTGACTATGTCGTGACAGATACCTCCCTCGTTGTTCTTCCTGCGGGAATTGGCGGATGCTTCCAGCCCTACGATATGGATGGCCGCACTTGGACAGTGAATCTCAAGTAAAAACGAAGTGACGATTTATCTGCATGGCACGGTGTCATGTGGTTAAAATAAAAGGAAAAGAAACATGAAAAAACTAATCGGAATGCTTGCGGTTGCAGTGATTGCTGTTTCTGCAAGCGCTTCAACAGTCAACTGGGGTTTGGCGTCTGGTAATACTCTTGATGCCACTAAGGTTGATGCGGGAACTGCGTACTTGATGTATTCGACTACTGGCTCTGTCGATTTCAGCAAGTTTGCAACAATGGATAAGTTTGATGCCTCCTCGCTCGCTACGGTTGGCCTTGACGCGACGATGGACACATTCGCCTATTCGTCCTCAAAGGTTAGCAATAGCAAGTCGATTGTTCCTTCGACCTCTACAGGCTCAGGGACTATCGGCGGTGGCGCAAAGGCTATGTACTATGTCATTATTGACAATGATGGCAAGGATATCGCTTATACGGCGACCGCCGTTAATGTGAACGTCCAAAACTCGACAATGGCAGCCAACGTTCAGCGTGCCGCGTCAGCGTTCACCTACGCGACGGCATCTGTTCCTGAGCCGACGAGCGGACTTCTGCTCCTCCTCGGCATGGCGGGCCTCGCCCTCAAGCGCAGGCGTGCGTAAGAGAGTGGGTTGATAAGCAACCTGAAGCCCGTCCGTGAATGCACGGGCGGGCTTCAAGTTTTTAAGGGAAGACAACACGATGATAGCACCGCCCCCACAAAGCAGAGGACAATACTGCCGCAAGAGGCAAAATGCCTCTCAAAAGACATCGCACTTTTGGTTGTGGTGTGCAGCTGGTCTTGCGGTCGTTGTTGTCATTGTCGTTGCCTTCTTTCTTTTGAGGTCTAAGAGCGGGGTGGAGCCGGAAACGCCTGAGCGCCCCGTAAAGAAGATCATCAAGGAACCAAAAGTTCGCCAGAAGCCTACGACTCAGGATGAACAACCCGAAGTCGAGCCGAGGGCAGAGGCAATTCCTGCCCCGCCTGTTGGCAATGTGATGACGGCACGAACCGCCAAGGCAGGTCGCGTGATGACGCTGATGGACGGCACCGTTATCACGAATATTGTGGAACGTCCGTTCAAGCGTGATCTTGAGCACTCCCTCTGGGTCGCCCTGCGGCCCGGCAACATGGGTGCGGGTCTTCTCACCACTTTGCAAAACCGTCACTCCGAGCATGAGATTATCGAAATGCTCAAGGAGATGACCGTTCCGGAAGAAGGCGACAGCGAGGGGATGATTCGCATAAAGCAGGAAGTCCAGGAGCTTAAGGAGAAAATTCTCATAGAGCTCAATTCGGGGCGTTCGCTGTCTGATGTTTTTAACGAGATTCGGAACCAGGGAATAGCTGAGAGCAAGATCAAAGCGGACACCATGCGCCTTCGCTCCGAGGCGATACGGTCTGGCGATGCAGAGCAAGTACGTGAGACTGTCCGCAAGGCAAACGAAATCAGGGCGAAGCAGGGTCTGGAGCCGATGACCGTACCCGAGGAGTTCAAAGCCCCCGAAGTGGACGCTCCAGCACAGCAGACATACACAGAATTTGACGACGAAGAGGAGAACTCATGAAGATTAGAACGATAGTTTCAATTGCCACAACACTCGCGCTTTCTGCGCAGGCTTTCGCCGACGTAGCAGAGGCGCAAAAGGAGATGGTGTACCCAGTCCATCCGTCGAAGATGGCCGAGTGGAACGCCAAGACTGGCGGGCTCGTCCCACCGCCGGAGTTTGCAAAGCATCTTCTCTTCCTTGACGCGAGAGCGGAGAATGTTCCAAACCTCGCAAAGTTTGCCGGCCCCGCAGAACGCATGCTTTCGCTCGCCATCGAGACGAAGAAGATAGAGCTTCCGGCCGAAGCCTCTCCGCAGAAGACAGCTTTTGCCGCCAAGACGGGCAAGGCTGGAGCTGTGATCCTTTTGTATGAGCGGGCCGACGATCCGACAGAGACGGCGTTTCTTGAAGACGGCGTCATGCTCGTCAACATGGAGAAGCTCAAGTGTGCAGACCCCAATCGCTTCTCGCGGCGCTTCGCCACCGAGTTCTGGCGGTCAATAGGATTTGCCCTTGGCGCTTATGCCAGCACAGCGCAAATGGGAAGCTCCATGCAGGGCATCTTCTCAATCGGCGACTTCGATACGCTCAAAGGCGCGGGACTCGCCCCAATGCAGGTCGCCGCCATATCCGCCAACAAGTCGAAGCTCGGCATCTTCTCGCGCAACAGTGTCCCCTATTCACGCGCCTGCAAGGAAGGCTGGGCACCAATGCCTACGAACGATGTGCAACGTGCGTTCTGGAACAAGATGCAGGCTGACAAGGAGCGCGGCCCGTCGAATCCGATAACGATCCCGCCACCTGCCAAGAAGTAATCCGTGGCGCGTTTCCGCTATATCTACCGAACGGCGGACAGACAGCGGCTTGAAGCGGAGATAGACGCGGAGAGCCGAGAGGCAGTATTCACCCAACTTAGGTCGGAGGGAATCCGCCCCATCAAGGTTATCGCTCTTGACGGCTCTAAGGCCAATGGTGCGCCGCCTGTGCGCCCGCTATGGCGCAAGGGGCTCGTCTGGGCGATTGTAGCCTTCCTCGCCGTTGTCGGCGGGATTGGGGCTTTTCTCGCGGGACGTGGCGCAACAACGGTTAAGGACGGCTCTCATGAAGACGATAACGCTCCGGCGTCTCTGGCTACGCCCCTTGCAAGGCAGACCATACCTGGAAACAGAGCGAGAATCCTTGAGGCAATGAGCGGTGCGTTCGACACAACTACTGAAAAGGCTCTTGCACAGTTTGCGGAGCCAGGGCGCGAGTTCATATTGCCAGAGGCGCAGATTGACGAACCCGATGTGAAAACCGCGCTTGCGAAGCCACTGACATTCTCTTCAAGCGAGTTTTCCGAATCCATTGACCTCAAGAGGATCGTTTCGGGCATGAAGCGGGAACTCAACAGCTACATAGCCCTTGGTGGCACATGGAACGATTATCTTGAAGAGCTGGTAAAGCGTCAGAAACTTGAAATATCCTATCGGCAGAACGCCAATCAGAAAATCCACGATGCGCTTGATGGCAATAATCCTGACAAGGCCAAGGCGTATAATATTTGGCTGAAGGCCAATGCACAACTTCAGTCAATGGGTATCTACCCGCTCCCGCTCCCCGACGCTCTGCGCGATTATCAGTTCAGCCTGAACCTCGACGAATAGCCGCTACTCCAACGATTCGAGAGTGAGCGGACGTATGCCGAGGTTGCGGAGTTTGTCGTTCTGCGACTCCCAGTAGTTTATGAGAGTGTTGCCGCTCATGGTTTCTTTTGCACGTTCCAAATCTGCCTTTGTGCGCTCGTATGCGGAGATTTCGGCGTCTTGGCGTTCCGTCAGCCGCCTGCCATATTCGACGACGCTTCCTCCTGCTGCGACATAGGCTCGTGCCTCGGCTTTCATGCCCTCGACCATCGCCTTAATCTGCCGCGCCTCAAGCCCGTCGTCGGGTGCGGGCTCAATCTTTCGCCCAAGCGCAGATTCGATCTCCTCGACCGTCGTGTTGCGCTGCCCAGCCTTCACGCCTGGCACGGCAAAGGAGGCGAGGAAGCGGTCGCCTTCGTATTCAAACACATCGCTCCAGCCGGTTAGGATTCCTTTCTCGATAATGGCCGCGTCGCCTATTGGATAGCGGCGCGTCTGGTCTGACTGAAATGCATCCACCACCGGCGTCGGGCGGACAATGCGCAGAAAGGCCGCTGTCGCGCCCACAGCGGCGACGACCGCCACGAGGATGGACACAGCTACTACTCGCCGACGAACGCCCACGGGCGCGCCGTTGGCCTTGCTGCCGTCTGCGGCGACTACCTTGATTGGACGGATGCCCCGCTCGCGCAACGCCTCAAACACGGCCTCGCGGCTCTCGGCCTCCATCGAGTCCTCGTGCCGCGCCCCGTCGCTAGTCTTGTATACGTAGGTGTACTTCATCGACCCTTCTTCGGATCGAATTCAATCTTCATTGGAGTCGCGGGGATAGCGTGAACCTCGTCCCAAATTGCCTGTTGAACGTCGTTCGTCGGTGCAGGTGCCCATCCTTCCTTGCAAGCCTGTCGGTACGTAACGCGGCGGGCTGATTGAATCCCGAGCGCCTTTGCGCTCTCCGAGACGCGTATAAATGCATCGGGGCAGGCGGTTCTGGACGGCAATGCGTCAAGTTCCGGAAGAGACGAAATCTGCTTCATGACGCATTGCTGGACATACGTGTTCCCACCGCCAAGAGTGTAGATCAGGCCGCGCCAAAGTTCCTTGCACGCGCGGTTTTCCAACACTTCCGGCGACGGCTTGTCTGCGGAGAGCGCCGCGATGTTGACCGTAGCGGTGGCATTGTCGGGCATGACGATGAGGGGCGTTCCCTTGTCGCCCATGCAGAGCTTTAGCGTCAGCCCGACTTTGTCCTTCGCGTTTACGGTGACCGGCAGCATAAGGATGCCCTGCATCTCCGCCGCAATCTTTACAAGGGCGGCTTCGGGCAATGTCTGCTGCTCGTTGGATATCGATATTAACTTCGTCTCCCTCTGCTGATAGATGTGGCCGCCGAAGTGCCTGTATTTGCGGTCTTCGATCTGCTGGGGGGTGAGTTTTCTCTTCGGGGCTTCGCTAAACGCCGCCATCGTCAGGATGGCAGCAAGCGAAACGAATATACATTTTTTCATGATGTTTACCTCTTCAGTTGGGTTATTTTGAATTCTTGTGCTGCTCTCTGATGAGTTCGCGTCGTTCCTCGTTTGTCAGGGGCATTTCCACCTCTTCAATTCCCATGCCCCGTAGGGCTTCGTTGAATTTATCAAGGCACTCCACCGCCGCATCCCGCTCGCCATTATCGACAAACTCCTTGAGTAGGCGAGTTGCCTCCGCCCTCATCTGCACGCTGTGGTTCACGATGTCGCGGTGTTCCTTTATGACCTCGGCGAACGAATGCCCCTCGGCCATCAGCTGCTTCATCTGCTCGCGCATTGCGATGACGTCGCGCTTAAGAGCCTTGACCGCATCGGTGTCGTCGTCCGCGATTACGATCTCTTTGTCGAGCGAACGCAGGAACTCGTCGTCGGCGTTGTTCATAACGGGCATGGGAGGCATGGCATGTCCAGTCGCCGCACCAGTTACCGCCATCGCGAGCGCCTGGTCGGATGCATTGTCGAAGATCGGCTTGGGTGCGGACTGGCGGCTTCTGATCTTGCCGTCCGCCGTCCTGAATCGCTCCAGCACAGAACCATCCGCATTTGTGACAACGGAAATCATCTCGACGATCTTCTTGTTCGGCGGGATGCCGTCGTCGATGGGCTTTGCTTCTTTGTCCTGTGCCTTTTGCTGGGTGGCTATCTTGTTTGTGGCGGGGGGTGTCGTGACTGTCGCGATCTTCTTTGGCTTTTCCACTTTGCTGACGGGATGCGTTTCGTCTCCTCCGCCGGAGAAGTGTTTAGCCGCAAAGAACACGACGCCTACAATGATGGCAATAGTGGCCGCAGCAAGTGCGACCCTACCGTAGCCTCTCCCCGCGCCCCGTCGTCTATGCGCGTGGTTCTTGGCTTCTTCGACTCGAATGGCGCTGATGTTCTTTTCGGCCAGCAACCTAAAGAGGGCTTTGCGGTTGTCCGCCTCAAAGTAGCCTACTTGGGTCTTGCCGTCCTTGGCTCTGTATGTAACGCTCCAGTTCATCTTGTCTCTGAAAATTGAAAGCCCGCCCGTGCAATCACGGACGGGCTTTGCGTCATTATGCGCTTTAGCGCGATTAGGCGCGGCGGCGACGCAGCGCGAGGCCAGCCATGCCGAGCAGGAGCATCACGCCACTTGTCGGTTCAGGAACAGACGTCGCCGTCCACGTTCCCGTCATCTGCGTCGAGGTGAACACCGCAGTCGTTGCGGGATCAGAGCCAGTCGGATCAAACGTATTCTGCGTGACCGTTCCAGTCTTGTAGTAGTAGCCCGCATCGGCGATGGTCTCGGTTGTGCTATAGGTGTCAAAGACAACAGCAAACAGCGTAGCGGAAGTACCTGTTAGGCCAGAGACTGTACCGCCGAAAGTGCCGGCCTTAGCAGCCTGATATGTGCTTTTAGCCAACGTTCCGAGCGAAGTGAAGTTGCCTGCGGCAATTGCAGAATCAACGGCACTTGCCTGTGAATCCGTGAATATTAGCATCGTGTAGTACGATGCACGACCCGATGAAGCAGATCCATCTGGCGAAGGCGCAAGAACGCCATTCGCCATCGACCAGTTCACAGACGCTGCATTAACGACAACCGCAGAAGCGATTGCGAGTGCTGCAACAATCAATTTTTTCATTTTTTTATTTCCTTTTGTTTTATCTGCACGGCACACCATGCACCGCACAAAAATTTACTGAACGGGGTTTTCCCAAGTGACAGAAACAGCCGCAGTAGGCTTGATCCATGCGCCACGACCAGCCTTCAAAACACCAGACGCAACAAGATTGTCGCCAACATCAGCCCAACCCGGAACGAAATCGTCCTTGACCTCGTCATAAGCCTCGGCAACATAATGATAAATATCATAACCGCCGGCATCAAGGCGAACCTGCATTTCATCGCCATACGTAAGCCCCGTCCATTCAACGGCGTTAGGATTGACATCTGCGGGGTAAGCGTTACCAATCATCGAGAAGATTCCTGCATTGACATTGACTGTCTTGCTGGCATCCTCAAGAATCTTGCCCGCGATGTTAACGTTGCAGGCTGTGTCGGTCTTGAACCAAAAAGCAGCACCTGGGGCAATTTTTGCCGTAGCAAGATTGTCACCAACATCAGCCCAGCCAGGAATGAAATCATCCGTGACCTCGTCGTAAGCCTCAGCTACGTAGTGATAGATATCATATCCACCAGCGGGAAGACGAACCTGCATCTCGGCTCCATACGGAATGTTGCCGGTGACAAGGTCTTTGATCGCTATGCCAGCACCGTTCCCAGAGACTTCATCGAACTGAGCAGCAATCATATAGAAGATGCCACCTGTAATGTTCGACGCCTGATATCCGACTGCGTTTGGAGTTGACGTGAGGCTTGTAAGGCAATAGGCAGGCTATTGGGATTGTGCAGTTGATGTGCAGAAAAGTGAAGAAGAAAACGGCCCCCGCAGAGGCCGTTCCGCATAGTTCCTAACGAGCGATGCAAGCCAAATAAGTTACATCAGATGCTACTCGTTCGGATTCGGAATCGTGCGAAGTCCGAGGCGGCGAAGTGCGTCGTTCTTCTGTTCCCAGACCTCTTCGGAAGTCTCCTTTTCGAGTTCGCGCCTGGTGCGCTCGAATATCTGAATCTCCTGAGCCGTGCGCTCGTTGAGCCGCCGCCAGAAAGAGCGCGGCGTTCCGTTGCCGTTTGCGAGGTATTCGCGCAACTCTTCACGCATCCCGTTGACGATCTGTTTGAGTTCCCTTGCCTCGCGGCTGTCGTCGTCGGCAAGGGGGACGTCATTCTCGACGGCGAGTTCCGAAGCGGCGTAGGCGGCAAATGAATCCGCCTGTGCCTGGGGCAGCCTCCTTGGATCTGCGCCCCTCGCGCACATCAGTTTGCCTGGCTGTGCGAAGATGGCAAGAAGCCGGTCGCCTTCGCGGGGAAGGACGGCAGCAAAATCGCCGCGCTCGAATGTGGTCACAGCAGCAGGATCGCCGTAAATCTGGTGGCGAGGGGCCGTTGTCGCAGAATTAGCGGCTGTGGCCGCGCCTGTGCGCTCCCCGCCAAGATAGGCAACGACGCCCGCGACAAGCGCGGCAAGGGCTACAAGCCCAAATACAGCGCGTTTGCGTAGGCCGCGCACCTCGCCGTTCGCCTTCGATCCATCCGCCGCGACAACTTTAATCGGGCGGATGCCGCGTCTGCGAAGAACCTCAAAGACCTCGTCGCGGCCGTTGGCATCGAGTGAATCCTCGTGCCTGACGCCGTCCGAGGTCTTGTATGCGTAGGTATACTTCACTTGTCCTGCTTCTGCGTCTCAGGCTTGATCTTGATTGGCTCTGTTGGCAGCGCGTGGACATTATCCCATACAGCCTTTTGGAAGTCGTTTGTGGGAGGCGGTGCCCATCCTTCCTTGCAAGCGCGTTTATAGGTTGTCCGACGGAACGGCTTGAAGCCGATCTTAGTGCCATTCTGCAACGCGGCGTTTGCGGAATCAGGCGGCATGAAATTGGCCGAGAACCTGTCGAGGTCGGCTGCGGCTGAGATTGGCTGCATCACACCTGCTTCAAAAGTCGAATATCCGGAGCCAAGCGAGAACGCAAATGCTCGCATGGCCTCGCGGACAAGCCGATTCTCGACAAGGATCGACTTCGGATTGTCAGCGACAAGCTCCCGTACATTGACAACCGCTACGTTAGCCTCTGGTGCCACCGTCAGGAGCGGAAGCGCATCGCTGTCTACAAAAAAAGTCGCCGCAAGTGCTTCGAGCCTGTTCTTCTCGCCTATGGCTTGCTTGGTCGATGAGATTGAGGACGATCCTTGTGCGCATTCAATGTTCCAGGAGAAATCACCCTTGAGTCCGTTTGCGATGCCTCTGACAAGCTTTGTGTCGAGACGCTTCTGGCAGTCGACGAAGAGGTATTTCCCTCTGGCCGCCTTGTAGTCGATCACAAAGCCGCCAACGCGCTGAAGCACACTGGGCTTTTTTTCTTCAGAAACGCTCTCGGTGTCATTCGTTTGCGAGACATCTGCCATAACCATAGCGGATGCAGCGAGTGCCAAAGTTAAAATTAGTTTATTCATAGGTCCTGTTTCCTTGTTGTTGAATGCTATCGGTTCTGCTGACGAGCTTTTTTACGCTCGAGCCTTTCGCGGATTATTGCTTTTCTGACCTTGGGTGAATGGAGCGGCAAAGCGTCATACTCCTTGAGCATAAGATTAGCCGCTTCGTAGACATCCTCCAGTTCGTCGCCAGTAGCACCGTTATTCTCCATCTCAATTATCTCCTGCTGGAGGTTGTCGCGGAGGGTGGCGATCTTATTGTAGTAGGCAAGAGTCTCGGCTGCGATCTGCGACACTTTCTCCCCGTTGGCAACACGCTGAGCGAGTTCTTTCTTTGTTTCGATCATCTGCTTCTTGCGGCGGATTTCGTCCTCGGTGTCGTCTGGACCGATTTCGATTTTCTCGGTGAGGGAATTCATGAAATCCTGGTCCATGTCCGGGGGGAGCATCATAAGGGACTTATAACCGACATCCATGTTCATAAGGGTGTCGATAGCGACTTCGCTGTCGTATGTGAAGATTCGGCGCGGTGCAATTGATTGTCCGTCTTTCATCGGCCCGTTTGGAGATACGACGCGCTCAATAACAAGAGCCTTCCCAAAAGCATTGGTAACAACTCGCCCGACATCATTTGTCGGGTTGCGGTAGACCCTGCGCCCGTTGACCTCAACGTAGGGCGGAGGCTCTTGCGCGGGTTCTGCCTTTGGCTTTGTAGGCAACGCGGCGGGTGTTGTTGCCGAGATTGCGGTTGTGTGGTTTTCTATTTTGTGGGAAGCGTCAACGTTTTCACTCGGCGTTTGGCGGAAGACGAGATACAATACCGCAGACGCTACAAGAAGCCCCAGTACAGACCAGGCTACAGTTCTTCGCCCAATTCCTGTCCGACGACGCGGAGCGCCCCTGCGCGAATGACTGCGGAACTCCGACTGCTCGATCCTTATTGCGTTGATGCCTCTCTCTTTAAGAATAGCGAATAAGGCATCACGAGTTTCAGCCTCAAAGTCCTCTGTGATCGGCCGATGCTCATTGCCGCGATAAGTGACCTTCCACGTCATGCGATCCCTTTCTGAAAATTGAAAGCCCGCCCGCGCATCGCGGACGGGCCTTTGCGTCATGCACTTTCGAGATTAGGCGCGCTTACGCTTGAGCGCAAGACCAGCCAGACCGAGGAGCATAAGAAGCCCCGAGGTCGGCTCAGGAACAGCCTGCCACGCACCAGCGGTCGCCGTTGAGAATCCCGTGAAGCTAGCAAAGCCAGAACCATCTGAGAAGTTCAAGCTCGTATCGCCAGTCGCTTGGGATGTGAACTTTGCGACTTCAGACTTGGCTTCGTAGCCAGCAGTTGTGATTACGATCTGAGCGTAGTAGTCCTTATTGGCCGTAAACCCGTCCACAACGCCCGAATACTTTGATCCTGTGCCTGATGTACCAGAGGTAAGGTCGCCCGTCAGTCCTGTGACGGCCGATGTACCTGCAGCATCGTTAAAGAAGTTGATTGTGACTAGATAGTCAGTAGCTCCTTTGCCGACCTTTGTGACACCGTCTGTTTTGTAAACGGCACCAGATGCCCAGTTAACCGCAGCTGCGTTGCACACTACTGCAACTCCTATAGCCGCAAGCATTACCATTATTTTTTTCATTAGTTTATCCTTTTTCGTGTTCAGCACGGCACACTATGCACCGTACAAATTTTAGAGTGCAGAGGGGAACGTCAGTTTGACCTTCTTGTATCCGAAGTTTCCAAGCATCGCCTGTCCAGCAGCCCAGACTTCATTATTGGCGGAATAGCCCTCTTCACCTTCTTTGCCCTTAATCCACCAGCCAACTGCCGCCCCATCGCCATCAAAGTCTTCATCGTCCCACTCAGGCGTGACATAGGTGTAACGCGTAACGGTTGCAGCGTTAACAGTGCTGAGAACCTGAAGAATCTCCGTGTCATATTGGAATCCTTCGCACGCAACATCACCGAGCTTGACGTCTACCGGAAGCGGATTGGCTATCATAGGAGAAACCTTGCCAGTGAAATCAAGCTCGGTTGCACCCTCAAGAACCTGTCCAGCGTAGGTCAACTTCACTTTCTTGTAGCCAAAGTTACCAAGAAAGCCCTGTCCAGGAGAGAAGGAAACATTGCTAGCAGAGCCACCCTCCTCGCCTTCCTTACCCTTAATCCACCAACCGACAGCCGCACCATCACCATCAAAGTCTTCATCGTCCCACTCGGGCGTGACATAGGTGTAGCGAGCTATTGTTGCGGCGTTGTCCGTGCTGAGGACCTGAAGGATCTCGGTGTCGTACTGGAATCCCTCAACTGCAATGTCGCCAAGCTTAAAAGTCTCGACTCCAACGCCAGCAAATGTGCAACCAACGGAGGGCGAAACCTGCCCATTCAGATTTTGCGCCTGATATCCGACGATGTTCGCCGATTCCACGCAGAGGCCTACGGTGGCGACGAGCGCGGCCGAGGCTGCAATCATTAGTTTCTTCATCTTTACCTACTTTCTCGGAACCCAGTCCGATTGAGTTTTTTATCTCGCTCGACCTTCGCGCCTCCACGTTCAGTTCCCAGACTGACTCGCTTCCGCACTCGCTCTCACGAGGCCCTTGGAAAGACGACCTGCACGCGCAAGTCTACAATCCTCCCAAATGACAAGAGAATTATACAACATCTTCGGGTCGCTTTGCAACCTCGACGGGGGTCCCCCGTATGGGGTAATTTAATCCCAAATCGCCAAAAACCCTTGATTTTATTGGGTCATTTCGCTTTCGACCCTGCAAAACGCCCCCTCAAAAAAAAATTTTTTAGCCCGGTTTTCACCCCCGCCGCCCGCGGCCTCACGCACCCCCGCGCGCCCTTCCGCGCCATTTCGCGCGCCGCCATCTCCGCTTCGCTCCAGGGGATATGCGGCGCGGTTAAGCGAGCTGACGGAACGTCGGCGAGCGCAAAAGCTACGAAGAAAAACGCGCCTTACGGAAGGTGAGGCAAGGGACGAGGGGGCGAGTGCCGAACTGAGCGACATGCGGCGACGCGGTTCGTCGGATGCGCGGTGAGACACGTCGCAAGGCGAGGAGACGGTATCCCGGCGACGAAGCATTGCGGCGCGTATCGCCGCGAAGACGACGGGAGCGGCGGCGCAGGGAGCGGGAGAGAGGCCGAGTCCCCGAGCACCGCGCCGAACTCCCGAGGGTGCCAAGCGCGGCCACGGTCGGGGCCGCAGCGGGGCGGAACCCTCGAAAACGAGACGAGTAGCGCAGGACTGCGACCCGACGGCGTATATGTATACGCCGAGCGGTCGCAAGGACGCGCTAATCGGCCGTTTATCGAGGGCGAGCACCGTTGCCCCGACCGTGACCGCACACTGGAAGGCAAACCAGCACTGAGCACCAATAAGCAATCAGCATCAAACGCGAAGCAATAGCTTCACTTGCACCAGAGCGAGCGGATGTGGGCGACGGAGCGGCGGAGGGATTCTTCTGAGACCTCCTGCGACGGCTCGAAGACGACATGGCGAACATTTTCCGCAAACTCCTTGAGTGCGGCAAAGTTAACCTTCCCGTCACCTGGCGCAAAATGATCGTCGTTAAAATCCACGACATCATTGAGATGCATCCCCGCAAAGAAAGTCCGCGCATATTCGCCAAGCTCGGAAATCTTCACCTCGCCGCGCCAGCCGTGCATCTCTCGCACACGATCATGCCCGGTGTCAAACCAGCCGCGGATCGGCGCTCCCTTGAACTCGCTGACGATCTTCGGAAGCTCCCATTCCGCAGGAAATCCCTCGTAGTACGGAAGATTCTCAAGCGCGAGCGTAACGCCCTTCTCGACAAGGCGCGGCGCAAGATCCGAAAGCGTCTTCATAAACACATCCAAAAGCCGCTCCCCGCGCTTCACGCGGCGCTTCGAGGCGCGCGCGAGCAGCTTCACGTATGGCGCAGACTTGACGTCGCCCTTGTTCTCCTTGAGAACGTCGCGAAGAGTCCCAGAGTCAATGCGGTCGAAGATGCGGTCAAACGCGACGCGCCCCGCGTGAAGAACCACGGTGGCGGCGCCCATCTCGGCGGCAAAGTCGATGTTCCTCGTCACCTGAAGAACGGCCATCTTGCGCCCTTCCTCGTCAAGCGTCGCAAGCTGGTATAGCTCTGGATATCCATGCGGCGCAGAGAGCGGAACGGGGCAGAACGCATGGACGCTCCCGACGGGAATCTTGCCCAGCATCGCCTTGAAACCTACGATCTGCTGCGCCGTCGTGTGGAAACCAAGCTCAAGCTCCTCGAAACCGAGCTCAAGCGCCTTCTCGGCGATTTCGCGCCCGTCGTCAATCCTGCGGTTGCACCAGTTCGTAGAAAGGGAAAGCTTCATTTAGCCGTTCCTTTCAAGCAGGCCACACGAGCCGATCGGTAAGATTGACAAGCACTGCGTCGTCAGTAAGATAACGCTCGCTCTGGCGAAACGCGTCCTCTACCGCCGCGACGTTCTTGAACGCCTGCTGCCGCGAAAGCTCGCCCTTCACCATCCAGCCGCGGACGAACTTCATAATCGTCTTGTAAAACGCCTTTCGCGCAAGCGCGACGTCCTCTGGCTCGGACTCGTCCTTCACCTCTGCCAACACTTCGGCAAGCCGCTTCCCCGCCTGCGCCTTCTCGAATATGCCAGAAACACCGCGAGAGGAGAACACCTCCTCTATCGCGTCGAACGCGTCGCCCTCGAGAACGCCCTCCGAAAGCGGAAGGTCGATGCGCTGCGAGCGCGATACGATTGTCGGGAGCATCGCGTCCGGCTGGTCGGTCAAAAGGAGAAAGAGCGTCTTCGGCGGCGGTTCCTCGAGAGTCTTTAGAAACGAATTCGCGGCCTCGGTTTCCATCCTGTCCGCACCGACTACGACGCCGACCTTCCAGCCGCCCGAGAACGCCGTCGCGGACATAGGCTCCACTATGCGCTCGCGCATCGACTTCACGTGGATGGTGCGAGACTTTCCCTCGGGCTCGAGCCACGCAATGTCGGGATGGCACCTCGACTCGACCTGCGCGAGCTCGTTCGGAAAGAGCTTTCTGAGAAGACGCTCGGTCAGCGCGTCGCATTGGCCGCGCAAGTCGCCGCACACGAGATATCCATGCGCCGCATGCCCGGTGCCAATCGCGTGGGAGATCAGAGCATAGGCGTCAGCGACTTCCATACCCTCTCCCAGACTTCGTCTTCGGTTCCAGACGCATCAATCATCGCGATCCGCGACGGTTCCGCCGCGGCCATTTCGAGAAAGCCCTTCCTGAGACGCGAATGGAAATCGTCGCCCGCACGTTCTATGCGGTCTGCCGTCGTGTTCGTCGACGCCTCGCGCCCGCGCATGCGCTCACGCGCTGTCGAGGGGTCGACGTCGAGAAGGATCGTCCTGTCGGGCTTCAGCCCCTCGCACGCAAAATCGTTTGCCTCGCGGATAATGTCGAGCGGAAGCCCACGCCCATACCCCTGGTATGCGAGCGTCGAATCGCTGAACCTGTCGGAGACAACCCAAGTCCCAGATTCAAGCGCGGGGCGGATCACGCTCCTGACTAGCTGCGCACGCGCCGCGAGGAAGAGGAGAAGCTCAGCCCTGTCGCAAGGCGGGTCATCAGTCTCGTCCTTCAGGAGAGAACGAACCTGTTCCGCAAGATGCGTGCCACCTGGCTCGCGCGTAAGGAGAACCGCGACACCCTTCTGTTCAAGCGCGGCCTTGAGACGCCGCACCTGCGTGGACTTCCCGCAGCCCTCGCCACCTTCAAACGTTATGAACTTTCCCCGCGTCATCACTCGTCGACAGTCTCATCGCGTTGGTACACAGGAAGCTGGCGGAACGGAACCGCGAACGCAAGGATGGTCATCGCCGTCGCGTACGGCTCCGTCCTCTCGCCGCCGTGCTCCGGCCATGCACCGCTTGAACGCTGCCTAGGCAGATACGTATCGTACATCCATTCCGAGAACTCCTTCCAGTTCTCGCCACCAATCTGGAAAAGCCCCTGTGAGGCATAGTAAAGGCCATAGTACGCAAACCCCTCTTCGGGAAGTTTCTCGCGATACACCGACATGAGATACTTCGCGGCACTGAGGGAATCGGGATCCTCGTGCTTGCCGCAGAGCTCGAGACAGAGAATGCCGGCACCCGAGAGCGTCACAGCGTTCTGGTCTGCGTTCTGGTAGCCGAAGCAGCCCTTTTCCTTGTGGTGGTGGCGGTGCATGTACTGGACGGCGCGTTCAATAGCGCTCTTCGGGACCTGCGCCCCGTTGAGACGCGCAGAGCGAAGCGCCATGAGCGCCCATCCAGAACAGCTTGTGTCGGAATCAGTCGCGTCCGGCGTGTAGCGCCAACCACCGTCGCTATACTTGTTTTTCTTCACGTTCTGCGCATCGAGAATCACCTTGATGGCCTTGGGCAGGACAGCGTCAATCTGCGCCTGACGCTCCTTGGAGACCATTCCGGAGACCTCGGTAAGGAGAAGCGTCGCAATCGAATGTGCGTACATCTTGCCATTGCCAACCGTGCCAAAGTACCCAGTCTCGTCGTGGTTCGCAAGGACATAGTCGAGGGATCGATCTATCAACTTCCCATATTTAGCATCCCCTGGGACATGCCCCGTCGCAAGACAAGCCATCGCGGCAAGCGCTGGAATCGCGACAGTGTCGCCATACTGCCCTGGATACGCACCAGACTCCTTCTGCACGGCAAGCAGATACTCGAGCCCGCGTTCGATCGCAACATCGACTTTGTCTGGCTCCTTGGCCGCCACAGCAACAAACGACAGAACGCCGAGCGCCAAGGCAAATGTACAAGTTGCATAACGTCTCGTCATTTCTTGCCTCCTTCGTTAAGTGCCTTGAAATAGTCGCGGACGAGCCCGCGGTACTCGGCGGGCACGTCGTCAAGAGAGTCGATTTCCGCACCTGTCCCAGACTCGCTCTTCATCTTGAACCAGTCTTCGTCTTCGCCTTCGTCTTCAGGATCGATGTGTTGGACATTCTTATTCTTCTTCCCGGGCTTCTCCTTGCCGGGATTCTTTGACGGCTTCACATCTTTACTAGACTTCGATCCTTCTTTGTGCTCTCCACTTTCAGAAGACGACTCGCTGCTGGACGAATCGCTCTCGAATTGATCCATCGACATGTTGTTCTGACGAGCCTGCTCATTGGCCTGGTTCTGCATCTTCTGTGCGGCCTCATTGGCCTTTTGCGCGGCATTTTGCATCGCCTGCTGCGCCGGGCCTTGCTGTTGTTGCTGCCCCTGCTGTTGCTGTTGGCCTTGCTGTTGCTGGCCTTGTTGCTGCTGGCCTTGCTGCTGTTGGCCTTGTTGCTGTTGGTCGCCTTGCTGCTGCTGACCTTGCTGCTGGTCACCTTGCTGCTGCTGGCCCTGCTGCTGTTGGTCGCCTTGCTGCTGACCTTGCTGCTGTTGGCCCTGTTGCTGTTGGTCGCCTTGCTGCTGCTGACCCTGTTGCTGGTCACCCTGCTGACGCTCGCCCTGCGACTGATCACCTTGTTGGTTCTCGCCCTGCTGATTCTCACCCTGCTGATTCTCGCCCTGTTGATTCTCACCCTGCTGATTCTCGCCCTGGAACTGATCACCCTGTTGATTCTCGCCCTGCTGGTTTTCGCCATTGGCCTGGCGCTGGGCCTCGTCCGCCTCCTGGGCTTCGGCAGCGGCCTGCGCGGCCTGCGCAGCTTCTTCCATGGATTTCACCATCTCATTGAGATCGTTTGCGTTCTGCGCAAACTCATCGTTCTTGGTGCCCATCTTCTGCTGCGCCTCATCGAGCTGTTGCTGCGCCTGCGCAAGAGCGTCCTTTACATCTTGAGTGTCGCTCTTCGCCCCTTCCATGTCGCCCTTTTCCATCTTGTCTGCGGCATTCTTCGCGGACTCTGCCGCCTTCTCGGCGCTCTCGGTCGCCTTTTCGGCACTCTCGGAAGTCTTCTTCTCGTCCATTTCCTTGGTGCCGGCCTGGTTCTCGATGTCCTTCGTGAGCTTGTCGGCTTCGCGCGCGAGGTCGGCTATGTCCTTTGCGAGCTTCTTCTCTTCCTCGGCAGCTGCCTTCTTCGCCGCGGCGTCGCCATTCTTCTCGGCCTCTGCCGCCTTCTTCTCAATCTCTTCCTGCTTCTTCTCGAGCTCCTTGCCCTTCTCGGAAAGCTCCTTCGCTTTCTCGATCTGCTTGTCGAGGTTCTTCTCGAGGTCGTCCTTGATCGCGTCCTTCGCATCCTCTACGAGCTTCTTCTCCTCCTCGGCAAGCGTCTTGGCGTCGATCTCGTTTTTCTCGGCAAGCTCGGCAAGCGCCTTCTCCCTCTCCGCGAGATCCTGCATCTTCTGGAGTTCCTCGGCCGCCTTTGTCAAGATGTCAAACTTGCGTTTCGCGTCCTCGAAGGCCTTAATCGCGGCTTCCGTGTCCTTTGCAAGCGTCTTGCACGAGCTGCTTTTCTCGTTCCAGCGCGACAGCAGGAACACGTCCTCCGCGCCTTGGCGTATCGGCGTCACGTGCTTGTCGAGGACCGGCCTGAACATCTCGGCGCCCGTGTCAAGACGGCTGTCGAGAAGACCGTCGATGAACTCCGAAAGGAGCCCTTCCGCGTTCTGCACCTCGGCTTTCGCCTTTGCGCTGGACTTCTCCGCCTCGTTGCGGTGCCAGGCGTTCTTCTCGGCATTTGCGTAGCCGCCGCCCGCACCCTCGAAACACCTCTTGGCGAGTTTCAAGTGGTCGAGAATGTTCTGCATGTCCTTCTTCGCGCCCTCGATCTGCGCGTTAAGCGACTGCCGCCCGAGCGACTTCGCGTCCTTCGCGCCGGAGCGGGTCACCATGATCTCAGGCGTATAGGCGACGCCAGGGCCGCCGAGTTCCGCCGGAAGGTTGTCCTCGACCTTGATGCGGAAGCGCACGACCGCGGCGTTGTTGAACCCGCCCGAGACGAAGTAAACCACATGGGAGCCGTTCCACGAGACGTCACCGGACTTCTCCGCTTCAAGCTGCTTGTACTCCTCCCATGCGCCCGCGCCGATGCATGCCTCGAGCGTAATCCGCGCAAGCCCGAAGTCATCCTTTATGTTGTACTCGATTGGGAGGCTGCCATTCACGGGAAGTTTGAGGTCAAGCGTTTCGGGCGAAACGAGCTTCACTTCCGGCGGCGTGTCCTTCACTATCGTTATGGACGCGGACTCGATCTGGTTTGAAAAGCCGTTGGAATCCCAGACGACCGAACTCCAGCCGCCCTCCAGGCCGCGCTTCAGGTCGAAGGAAAAGTCAAGCAGTCCTTCCGACTCTACGCCAGGGACAGTGATGTCGCCAGGGAGCGTGAGCGCTCCGTTCACGTCGGGACGCGACGGCTTTACCGACACGGTGATCTTCGACCCTTCGAGCCCGACTATCGACGCCGAGTTCGTGTAGGTATCCGGCGGGCGGCCGGTATACTCCGGATGGCACACCTCTATCTTCCTCTCGGAATAGCTCGGTTCCGGCACGACCTCGACCCTGTACGCCCGCGTTAGCGCGCTGCCGCAGCTGATGCGATAGTAGAAGCTCTTTGTAACGCGCGGATAGGAGAACGAATATATCGCCGGCCCCTCCGCACCTTCCTCGGAGACGCGGGCCATCCGCTCCACCGCCTCGCCCTTGCCGTCGAAACGCGTGCGCACAAAGGCGCGCGACGGGAAACCCTCGCTCACCGCGAGTCCGAGCGTAAGCGGCGTCCCCGCGAGCATGACCTTGTCGCCGGGAGTGACCTTTAGCGACGAAGCGTAAATGTTGTCGACCTCTGCGGCCGGGACGAGCGCACGCGTCGCAAGGCGAAGCGTCGCATCCGGGAACGCGGCGAAAAGGAGAACGAGTATCCCGACCGCTATCGCGGCGGCAATGAAGCGCGGCTTCACGGTCCTTCCCGTGAACTCCTTCTTAGGAGAAACCGTCTGGACGTCCTTGACCGCGTCCTTGGTAATCTCCTCCATGAGCCGCGAGGACGACGTGAGGTCGCCTGACTGCGCGAGTTCCACCACCGTGGAAAGACGCTCCTCGAGCTCCGGGTGGTTGCGCTCTATGAGGGCTGCGATTTCGGCCGCCGTGAACTTGCGCCTCATCGGCTTTATGAGCGCGAGCCAGCCAACCGCCGCGGTCGCGCCGACACAGCAGGCCCAAAGGAGCCAGCGAACCCACGAGACGTAGATTGTCACCATCGCGTCGATTGCCATTATCGCAAGGACAGAGGCGACGAACACGGCGAGCGTCGCGCATGTGCCGCGCACAAGAAGGATGCGGCGAACCCTGGCCACGCTCTCGTTAAGCTTGGCCGCTATCTGAGGCGGTATATTATCGTATTTCATGGCGTCATGCGAGAGACACGCGTTTGCGCAGTATCCACTCGGCGGTAAGAAGTCCTATGATGATGAGGAATAGCGGCGGCAGGCACCAGAGATGGAACTCCACGCGGTCTGATATGCGCTTCGAGCCGCCGCCGAAGTCGCTGTCGAGGGCGATATACTCGGAGGGCGTGAGGACCTTTCCCCCTGTTGCGGACGCAACGCGCTCGACATGGTTGCGCGTCGACGTAGTGTCGACCTTCTCCGCGGGCTGCTTCGCCGTGACCACGACGAAGCTTGTCTTTAGCTTTTCCGCCGGATAGCGGCGGCCAAGCATCTCCTGCGCCTTGGGGCAGTCAAGCCGCACCTCGTAGAGGCCAGGGGTCGTGCAGCCGTGTATCTCGACTTCGTAGAGTCCGTTGGAGTCGGGGCGCTTCTTCGCGTTGAACACGGACATGCGCGCACCGCCGTTCGGAACTCGGACAAGGATGCGCGGATCGAGGCCGTCGATTCCGTTGTGCTTCTCGTCGAGGAACCTGACAAGCGCCTTCACGGGCTCGCCGGCGCCGTATCTAAGCTGGTCGGTGCCGAGACGGACATACATGTTGCCGCTTCTGAGCTTCTCGCCGGCGCCCCAGCGCATTATCTGCCCCCAGAACCTGTGGTGCAGCTGGTCGCCCGTCTTGGAGCGGAGACGCCACATCGAGTCTGTCGTCAACATCAGGACTCTGCCCTTGCCCTTCGCGCCAGCTATGACGAGCGCATTGCGCCCCTGTTCGCCGCGCATGTCCTCGAGACGCTTTAGCGCGGCTTCTGGATCCTCCTCGATAGTGGCGGCGATAGACTCCGCAACTGCGCCGGCAACCTCGGAGCCGGACTCCTTCTTTGTCTTCGCGTAGGCAAGGATGTCCGCGCCCGGCTTCACGCCGGAGATAGGCAGCCGCCAGTGGAAATCAGGTATCTCGGCCCAGATGTCCTCGTTCTCGGACGAGGACGAGCTCTGGTTCATGACAGGATGACCGCGCCCCGCCGCCGCAAGCTGGAAGATAAATGCGTCTTCGGGCGCGACACGGCGGCTCTGCGGAGACGGCTCGTACTCTATCGGCATCAGGTCGCGGAGCTTCTGGTTCGTGATGGAGTACGGCATGTACTCAGAGCCGGAGATGAGGACGAGAAGAGCGCCCCTGTCCTCGACATTGTACCTAAGCTGCTCGATGACGTCTTCCGTGAGCACGTCCTCGCCGATGTCGCCAACTATTATGACGTCGAACTGGCGCCAGTCGTTGTCCTGTATCGGCCATCCGCCGGCCTCGGACTGCCCGAACGGACGCGATGCGCTCGCGTATTCGAGAAGCTTCGGCTGGATGCCGTAGATTGAGTCAGGATGGACGAGCCAGTCTTGCAGGTGCACCGACTTGTCGCGGCCGTAGAAGAGGTTCCTGAGGTATCGGTATTCCCAGCGCGGGCGGCCGTCGACAAGCAGCACGTTCGTGCGGTCGTCGGAGACGGCGACTTCAAGCTGGCGGTCGTTGTTGTCCTCGAAAAGCTCCCCGTCTACATGCGTCACCGAGAAGCCGTAGCTGTAGACGCCTTGCTCCTTCGGGATGTCGGTGAACTTGAACTCCTTCGACCAGTCGTCGCCCTCTACGGTGAATTCCTTCTCGTCGAGCTGCCCGCTCGCGTTGGTGAAATGGAGCTTCGCCTTGCGCCCATTGGCGCGCGTCGCCGCGACACGCACGGTGAAGCGCACCTTGTCGCCGAGGAAGACGGACTCGGGAGAATCTGCGGTCGCTATCGCGAGGTCGAATGGCTTCACGCTGCCGCCGACAAGAACCGTGGAGACCTGAATGCCGTATCCGCCGATCTTGCGGGAAATCGACTCGACGCCGGCGTCGCCGTTGTGGATGCCGTCGCTGAAGATTATTATCGAGGTTATCTCCTCTGCCGGAACCTCCTTGATTGCAAGCTCGAGGGCCTTGGTTACGTCGGTAACCGAGCGGAAGTTCTCCTCCTTTGCGTCGACCGGCTTCTCCTCGCCTATCGACTCGTCTCGCAGGAGCCCGTTTCCGAACCGGAAGACGTCGACTTCGTATTTGCGGGCAGTGCGCTTCAGGAAGCTGTTGTCTCCACCGGCGGCGATGAGACGCCTAACCATCTCCGCGCGCGTCATCCCGCCGTCAGGGAACTTGTCGAGCTTGAGGGCGTCAACGATGTCCTTCTTCTCCGCATCCGTCAGAAGCGTGTCCTTGAAGTGCATCGACGAGGAATCGTCTACAAGCACGAGGACTCGCTCCTTTACGGTGCGTTCACGCTCGCCAACGATGACCGGCTGCATCAGGACGAGAAGCGTGACCGCCACGGCCGCCATTCGGCACGCGACGAGGATCTTCGCCGTACGCGGCGGGACACGCGCGCACTCGTGGCCGTAGAAGGCGCTCACGGCCTCGATTGCGACAGCGCCGAGGACTGCCGCGAAGAACAGCGACCAGGGCGTCGCCAGGAACATCATGCGGCCTAGAGTCTGCAGAACGAGCCAGCACGCGATCGTTCCGAGCGGCACGCTCAGGAGCCCCCTGTACCAAACGTTGAGCTTGTTCGCGGCGAAGCGCTTCACCGCCAGATGGCAGGCGACCCACGCCGCAACGCCAAAGACGGCGAGCAGCGCGATTATCCACAGCGCCATCGTCTCGGGGAGCAGATCCGTGCGTATTACGTTCTGATCCATGATCCCTCCGTGTCGATTATGTCGCCTGTGCGCCTGTTTATCGCGATCCAGCGCGCGATCGCGGGCTCCGCGACGAGGAAAAGGAACGCGACGAACGCGAGGACACGCCAGACCTCCTTGCCGAAGCTCTGGCCGCCAATCGCCTTTATGACGTCTTCGTCCTTGATGGCCTGGGATATCTGCACGTAGTTGCAGAGGTCTGAAAGCTCGTTCTGCGAGATGGCCGTCATCGTCGACTCCTCGACTCCAGACGAGACCGTGAAGCGTATCTTGCCCTCGAAGTCAATCACGCCGCGGCAAGTGTCCTTCAGCACGTCGGGAATGGTGTTTACGGTGTATACGCCGGGGATGACGCTCCTGGTTATGCGAAGGAACAGCCCTTCGTCGCCCTGGAACATCTCGGCATAGAACGTCTCGCCGTGTGGATCGGCCATCTCGACGACCTCGCCAGCCCCTTCTACGCCGGCCGCGCTCGTAAAAAAGGCCGAAGACGGGACTTGCCCGCGCTTGCCGCTCGGCATCTGCCAGTTGAGCGCGACGAACGCACCTCCGCCGTCCTCCTCGAACCGGCCTTCAACGGCGTAGGGCTTGTCCTTTTCAAGCTTGACGGACGATTGCGCGCGAACGTCCTTGCCGCCGATCTTGAGCCAGAAGCGGTCGTCCACATCCCACCAGAACTTGTAGTTGCCCGTCTCGGGAACCTTGATGACGCCACGCCAGCGCGCGGACCAGTTGTCGTTGGGGAATTCCTTCAGCGGCCCGCCGCCGCCCCAGTTGAACGCGATGTTCTTGTCGACGCGCGAGACTGGTTTGCCGAGGCAGCCGATCTTCGGGAAGTAGTACCCCATGATACCAGACTCGCCGGACACCTCGGTACCGGACGCGCCGCTCGCCACGAGCAGCGTAAGCCCCTCTGCGGGGCGGACGTCGAGCGAGACAGATGCAGGACGCGCAAGAGAGTAGGCAAGCTCGTGCACCATCGGCACGAACCCGCGCTTTGAGACTAACCCGGAAGCCGCGTCGAAGAGAGCGGCCGTCTCGACCACCATGCCGCGGCCGAAATTGTGGTAGAGCATGAACGGCGAGCCGTCGGCGAGCTTCGCCACCACCACGGCGTTCGACGACCATCCTTCTCCAAAGCCCAACACTCGCTCAGGCATAGCCGAGCCGAGGTCGGTGCCGTTCCTGAACCTCGTGAACATCTCGCGGAAAGCGTCGGGGTCGAGCGGAGACTCGTTCTGGCGCCATTTGCCGAAGGGCGCGGGGAGGACCTTCCTGCCTTCGAACTCCCACTCGTCGAAGAACTTGCCGTCGGCTCCTGGCGAAGGCATGACGAGAAGCCCGCCTCCAAGCGAGACAAAACGCGCGAGCGCGTCGCGCGTCTCGTCGGAAAGCCGCCTGACGCCGGCGAGCACGACCGCGGAGAATCCGCCGAAGCCGCGGCGCCTGCCGGCGGTCGTCACGTCCTCGACGACAGTCTCGAGAAGGAATTCCCTGCCCTGCGCCTCTCCCGTGAGAGCCGCCATCTCGGGACGGAGCGCAAGCCCAGTGTAAGTCGAGGAGCGCTTCATCAGCGGCGCGCCCGGGCTGCCTTCGACGAGAAGGACCCGCAGACTGTCGAGAACCGGCATCGCGTACTTGTAGACATCGTCGGCCGGCAGGTCGTCGCCAGAGTCGACCTTCGCCGAGACGATTGTTCCACCGGGCTTGGAGAAACGATGCGTGAACGTGAAAGTCTGCGATTCGCCGGGCTCGAGCTGCCTCAAGTCACGCGCCTTCTTCACTTCGCCTTCGGCCGTGAGCGACACGCCCTTCGGCGTCACGGCCTCGGTGCCGGCATTGACAACCGTGACCTGGAGATTCACTTCGCGGTCGGTGCCAACAAGGTCCCTCGACGGGCGCACGGCGCCGACGGCGAGGTTTCTCATTGAGGTTGGAAGCGGCAGCGTGCGCCACGTGACTATCGGCTGGGTCTTGAGCGACGAGAAGACACGCCCTATAGTCTTCCAGCGCTCCTTGTCCTCGAGCTGCCAGCCGACGGTCTGGCCGTCGCCGACGATGACGATCTGCTTGACGGCGTTGTGTCCGGCTGCGAGGGTGACCGCAGCCGCAGTGAGGTTGCCGGCGATCTGCATGGTGCCGTTCGCCGGATAGAGACGGTCGAGCGTCGAGAGGATCACGCGCTTGTCGGCGATTGGCACGGGGTTCATGACCTGCGGCACGGGACCGCCGACGATCACGGCGAACGACGTGTTGCGCGGGGCGAGCTCGACGTACTTCTTCGCCTCCTCTATCGCGCGCTCGAAATTGGACTTCCCGTCGTTCATGATCGACATCGACGCGGACCCGTCGATTATGAGGACGACGTCCTTTGTCGCGCCGAGGCCGAAGCGCTTGAGGTTCAGCTGGCGCTCGAACACGATCGTCGCTATCGACAGGACGAAGAGGAGTATGCCAAACGCCATCATGCAGAGCCGGTGCTTCGGATAGCGCCAGAGAGCGAACGAAATTCCTATGGCGACAATGGAGAGAAGCATCACGGGCATCGTGACCGCCCACGGAACAGGAGAGTCTGGCCTCACGAACGGACGCGCGAACGCAAGCGCGAGAAGCCCCACGGCGAGACAGCGGCTTGCAAGCAGGAGAATGTCCTCGAGAAGCACCTTCCTCTTGCGCTTCTTCATCGTCTTGTCGAGGAAGAGCCACGCACCCCACTGGATCTTCCTCGCGTTCTTGCGGGTAAGAATCTGGATGATGATCGGTATCGCGACGGCCGAGAGCGCGAAGAGCATCGCCATGTTTATAAACTGCATGGCCTACCTCCCCCCGCTCCGCCTGCGCGACAGGTACTCGACGAGCGCCTTGTCGAACGGGATCTTCGTGTTCATCGGCGCATAGTCCGCGCCTGTCTTGCGGACGCCGTCGCCGATCTTCTTGAGAAACGCATTCACCTGCTCGAGGTAGCTCGCCCTGATCGACTTCGCGTCGATCATCATCTCGTCTGGCCCCTCGAGGTTCTCGAAATGGACGTGGCCGTCGAAGCCAAAAGTAAGCTCCTCCTCTGCCATCACGTGCAGGACGACGATCTCGTGCTTGCGGTAGGTGAAGTGATGAAGCGCCTTTACGAGCCCGTCGGCGTCCGAAGTGAAGAGGTCGGAGATCACGATCACGAGCCCTCGCGAGGGAATCCGCTCCGCGATGTCGTTGATGACCGGCGCGGGGTCGGTCTCGCCGCCCGGCTTTGACTTGTCGAGGAACTCGAGGATGCGCCGCGTCTGCGAGGCAGACGACTTCGCGGGAAGGTACTCGCGTATCTTCGTGTCGAAAGTGACGAGCCCGATCGCGTCCTGCTGGCCCGCGAACATGTAGGTGATGCCGGCCGCGAGGTATCTCGCGTAGTCAAACTTGGTGAGCTTCTGCCCGTCAAGCTCGGCCGCAGCGTCGCCGCCGTAGGCCATCGACCCCGAACAGTCGAGGAGAATCGTAGTGCGGAGGTTCGTCTCCTCCTCGTATTGGCGGATGTAGAGACGATCCTTGCGTCCGAGCACCTTCCAGTCGAGCGTCCTCAAGTCGTCGCCCGGCATATACTGGCGATGCTCCGCGAATTCTACGGAATTGCCCTTCTTGGGCGAACGGTGACGCCCGGATATGAATCCGGACTTCATCGTGCGCCCGAAGAACTCGCAGCGCGAAATGGTAGCCGTCGTCTTCGGCGGCAGCCACTTCATGTATCCAGGGCTTTTCATCAAATCTCGAGATCGAGAGTCGGCTTGAGCTCCTTGAGAAGCATGTTGACGAGGTCGTCGGACGTCACGCCCGCGGCCTCGGCCGCGAAGGTCGTGATCACGCGGTGGCGGAGAACGGGCATCGCGATCGCCTCGACATCCTTCATCGTGCAGTGGTGGCGCCCGTGGAGAATCGCCCACGCCTTCGCCGCAGTAATGAGCGAGATGCCGGCACGCGGGCCCGCACCCCAGCCGACGAGCTCCTTGACGAAGTCCGGCACATCCGGCTCCTTCGGGCGCGACATTCTGGCGAGCGTCGCGGCGTACTGAATGACGTGCGGCGCGACGGGAACGCGCTTCACGACGTCCTGGAGCTTCTGCACCGTCTCGCCGTCGAGGACCTTCTCGAGCTTGACCTTGCGGTTGGAAGTGACGTTGCGGATGATCGTCTCCTCGTCCGCGGCGGACGGATACTTGACGATGATGTTGAAGAGGAAGCGGTCCATCTGCGCCTCAGGCAGCGGATACGTGCCTTCCTGCTCGATCGGGTTCTGCGTCGCCATGACGAAGAACGGCTCGGGCAGGTTGTACGTCTTGGTGCCGACGGTGATGTGGTGCTCCTGCATCGCCTCGAGAAGCGCGGCCTGCGTCTTCGGCGGCGTACGGTTGATTTCGTCGGCGAGAAGCATGTTCGTGAAGACAGGGCCTTCGACGAAGCGGAACTTCCTGCCGCCGGACTCCTTGTCCTCCTCGAGGACGTCGGTTCCCGTGATGTCTGAAGGCATCAAGTCAGGAGTGAACTGCACGCGCTTGAACTTGAGGTCGAGGACCTGCGAGAGCGTGGCGATGAGGAGCGTCTTTGCGAGGCCGGGGACGCCCATCAGGAGGACGTGGCCGCGCGCAAAGATCGCCGTCAGGACGAGCTCGATGACGTCCATCTGGCCAATGACGACCTGGGAGAGATTCGCCTTTGCGAGATTGAACTTGTCGTTCAGGAGCTTGATCAGCTCGACATCGTCGGCGCTCATCTCGGGCGGGGGCGTGTTGTCGACCTTGATCGCCGACTTCTGGGGCGGCGGAGGCGGAGTTGCGGGCTTCGGCGGCGCGACAACCTCCTTCTTCGGCTCCTCGATTTCGATCTTCGCGCTGACGCTCACACCGAACTTGATGCGGTCGCCGGACTTGAGCCCGACGGTCGTTATCTTGTTCCCGTTGACGTAAGTGCCGTTAGTGGACCCGAGGTCCTGGAGCATCCATGCGCCGTTCTTGCAGCACATGAACGCGTGGAGCGACGAGACGTCGGGGTCCTGGAGCGCGAGCTGGCACTGGCCGGGGTCGCGCCCGATCTTGACTCCCTGTTCGGGGAGCGCATACGCCTTGGTCTGGTTGTTGCATGTTACCGTGAGCTTGGCTTTCATTGTCGTTTCCCTTCAAAATAATTATTCAGAGGCCCGCGACCTTTGGAAGTTTCGCGAAACTGCGCTCCAAGTCTTCGTCCGTCGGCTCGTAGTCGCTCATCGTTCCGTCGTTGAACGCCTCGTACGCCTTCATGTCGAAGTAGCCGGTGCCGGTGAGCCCGAAGAGGATCGTCTCCTCCCTGCCCTCGGCCTTGCACTTGAGCGCCTCGTCGATTGCGGCGCGGATCGCGTGGCTCGACTCGGGCGCAGGGAGTATTCCCTCGACGCGCGCGAACTGCTGGGCGGCCGCGAACACATCGGTCTGCTTCACGCTTACCGCCTCCATGAGCTTTTGGTCGTAGAGCTCGGAAAGAGTCGAGCTCATGCCGTGAAAGCGAAGTCCGCCGGCGTGGCTCGGCGACGGGATGAAGTCGGCGCCGAGCGTGTACATCTTCGCAAGCGGGCAGATGCGGCCTGTGTCGCAGAAGTCGTAGGCGTACTTGCCGCGCGTGAACGACGGGCAACTCGAGGGCTCGACGGCGACAATGCGGTAGTCCGCCTCGCCGCGCAGCTTCTCGCCCATGAACGGCGCGATGAGTCCGCCGAGGTTCGATCCGCCGCCAGCGCAGCCGATGATCACGTCTGGCTTCACGCCAAGCTTCCTGAACGCTGCGCGCGCCTCAAGGCCGATAATCGACTGGTGCAGGAGAACCTGATTCAAGACGGAACCGAGGACATAGCGGTAGCCGGGTGTCTTGACAGCCACTTCGACGGCCTCGGAAATCGCGCAGCCGAGCGAGCCGGTCGTGCCGGGATGCTCGGCGTTGATGAGGCGTCCGACATCGGTCTCCATCGACGGCGAAGGTGTCACGGCCGCTCCGTAGGTACGCATCACCTCGCGGCGGAACGGCTTCTGCTCATACGAGCACTTTACCATGAAAACGCGGCAGTCGAGCCCGAAAAACGCGCATGCCATAGAAAGCGCCGTTCCCCACTGGCCCGCGCCCGTCTCGGTCGTAACGCCCTTGAGCCCCTGCGCCTTCGCGTAGTATGCCTGCGCGACGGCGGAATTGAGCTTGTGGGAGCCCGAGGTGTTGTTGCCCTCAAACTTGTAGTAGATCTTGGCTGGAGTGCCAAGCGCTTCTTCAAGGAAATATGCCCTCACGAGAGGCGACGGGCGGAACATCCTGTAGAAGTCGCGGATCGACTTCGGTATCTTGAAAAGCGGCGTTGACTCGTCAAGCTCCTGCGCAACCAGCTCGTCGCAAAAGACGTGCGAAAGGTCCTCTGCCGTGCAGGGCGCTCCAGTCGCGGGATTCAAGAGCGGCGCGGGCTTTTTCTTCATGTCCGCGCGCACATTGTACCAACATTCGGGCAGCTCGCTCTCTTCAAGATATGTCTTATATGGAATAGTATTCACAAACTTCTCCTTAAGAAATAATTATACCAAAAACAGCCCTGTTCTACACAGGGATTTTTGCGTCAAATCCGTTATATTCGTTCATCGCCTTGTCGGGCCCATCGGAGATGACTGCGGCTGCCGCCTTCGCTGCCGCTTCGACTACGCGATCCATGACTGCACGCGTCTCGGGATCGAACTTCCCGAGCACGTGTCCGACGACGTTTGACTTGTCCTTGCCGACGCCGAGCTTGATCCGCACGAACACCTGCGTGCCAAGGCGCTCGATTATGTTGCGGATACCGTTGTGCCCGCCGCAGGAGCCCGCCTTGCGGATGCGGAGCTTGCCGACGGCGAGGTCGATGTCGTCCTGGAGGACGAGAAGGTCGGCCGCAGTCGCGTTGTGGTACTTCACGACAGGAGCGACAGACTCGCCCGAGAGGTTCATGAAGGTCTGGGGCTTCACAAGAAGCACGCTCTGGCCCGCAAGGGTCGCCCGCGTCATGAGGCACTTGAACTGCCGCTTCTCCTCCCAGGCCGCACCGCACTCAGAGGCAATGCGATCAACGACTTCAAACCCTACCGAATGCGGAGTGTTTGCGTACTGCGCACCGGGGTTCCCAAGTCCGACTACGACCTTCAACCCTTCAACCTTTCAACCCTTCAACGTTTCAACTTTTCAACCTTATTCATGATTGAAAAGATCGTTGATCGACTCGTTCAGGTGCGTGCGGCGAATCGCCTCGCCAATGAGCGGCGCAACGGAAAGCTGCGTGAGCTTGAAGGGAAGCTTTGCCGGATCGAAGCCCTCGCGGAGCGGAATCGAGTCGGTCACGACGAGCTCGTCGAGCTGGACTTCCTTCATAAGGCGCTCTACGCCCTTCTCGGTAAGCGGGAAGTGCGAGACGAACGCGTGCACCGACTTCGCTCCGTTGTCGCGGCACATCTTCGCCGCGGCGGAAAGCGTGCCGCCGGTCGCGGTCATGTCGTCAATCATGATGACATCGTGGCCCTTCACGTCGCCGACGACCGAGAACGCGTCTACAGTATCGCCGCCCGTGCGCTGCTTCGCGACGATCGCGAGGCCGCACTTAAGCTTGCGGCTGTAGCCATAGGCCGTCTTCGCCCCGCCCGTATCAGGCGCGACGACGATGGGGCTCGCCCAGTGCTGGTCGCGGATGTACTTGAGGATCACGGGCTCGGCCTTGAGGTGGTCGAGCGGAATGTCGAAGAAGCCCTGGATCTGGTTCGCGTGGAGGTCCATCGCGATGACGCGGTCAGCGCCCGCCTTCTGGAGCAGGTTCGCGATGAGGCGCGCGGTGATCGGGACGCGCGGCTGGTCCTTGCGGTCCTGGCGAGCGTAGCCGTAGTAGGGGAGGATCGCCGTGATGCGAGCGGCCGAGCCGCGCTTCAGGGCGTCCATGATTATGAAGAGCTCCATGTACGCCTCGTTCGGCGCGGGAGACCCCGACTGGATCACGAACACGTCGCGACCGCGGACAGAGTCAATCACCTGGCAAAATGTCTCGCCGTCGGGGAAGTGCTTGATGTCAATCTTGTCGAGCGGGTGTCCGAGGTAGTTAGCAACCTTCTCCGCGAGCGGCAGATTCGCCGTTCCGGAAAACACCATGAAGTCGTCGTTCATAAAAGTCCTTCCTTTCACAAATTGCGTATATTATATCACAAATGGCGTGGCGAATGAACCCCATCCTGCCTATTTGCGGTTCGCTTCGCGGTGGATGTTGGCTGTATGGTGATGCTCTGTGCTGGTTTGCCTTCCAGTGTGCGGCTTTGTTTCGGGCAACCGTGCTCGCCCACGAGAAATGGCCGATTCGCGCGTCCTTGCGACCGCTCGACATATACATATATGCCTTCGGGTCGCAGTCCTGCGCGACTCGTCTCATTTTCGCGGGTTCCGCCCGGCTGTCGGCCCAAAACAAAGCCGCGCGTGGCACCTCTGGTCGAGTTCGTCGCGGAGCGTCGTGCCTCGGCCTCGCTCCCGCTCCCCGCGCCGTCTCTCCCGGCGTCTTCACGGCGTTACGCGCCGCCATGCTTCGTCGGCGGAATACCGCCTTCTCGCCTTGCGACGTGTACCACCGCGCATCCGCCGAACCGAGCCGTCTCGTGTCGCTCAGCTCGCCACTCGGCACGCCGCTACGCTTCCTCATTACATGTTAAACTCCTTCAAGCCACCACAACAGCCACTAATTGACTCTATCGCCGCAAACAAATAACTCCGCGGCAAATCTGTCGCGCAAGCCGTTACTAACGCGCAAACAGGCGTTTTACAACGGTTTCGTGGGGTCTGTCCCCACATGTTGCAATTATAGCGCGGACGCGGCGGGGGTGTTTCGGCGGCATGCGTTTTTCTGCCGCAAGGCAGTCGCCAAGCCGAACGATGGTCGAAGCGAAGCGGAGAGGCCGGAGAGCCGACTGGCGCACGAGAGCATGTTGCGGGCCCGGCGTGATTTTGACCGCCAGCGTAAAGGGCGCGCGTGAAGGCGCGCGCGTCAAAATCATGCTGGTGGGGCGCCCGCAAACTGCGGGTCGGGCGAGCAGGTCGGGCGCAGGCCACACCATCGTTCGGCGCGGCGAGTTTTCTCGCTATTTAGGTTAGAGTTCCTTGACCTTCAGGTTGCAGAACGAGACGGTCGAGTCGCTGTGGTCCTGGAGGAGGAGGCGCCCTTCGGGAATCTCGCCCCAATCCTGCGGCTTGCCGTCGGCCGTCTTGCCCCAGGTCGCGTACTTCGACTTCGCCACTGCCTCGCGAAACGCCGAGCCGCCGCGCTCGTATTCGAGCACCTTGACGCCGTTGAGCCAGTGCTCGACATGCGCGCCCTTCGCGACGATCATGCCGGTGTTCCACTGCCCCGCGCCCTTGAGAATGGCGTCGGCATTGGCCGGGATGATGTCATAGAGCGAAGCCGCCTTGCGGTTGCCGTCCACGCCCTTGTCAGAATCCGGATGGTCGTTCTCCAAGATCTGATACTCCTCGGCGGATCCGCCGTTCTGCGTCTCGTCGACGAAGTACTTGACGCCGGAGTTCGCCGCCCTGGTGAGGCGGAAGTCGAATTTGAACGCGAAGTCGCGGTACTTCTTCGCCGTCACGATGTCCCCTCCGCCGCCGAGCTTCTGGTCCTCCGGCGGAAGCGGAAACCACTGGCGGTCAGGCGAGATGCCCTTCACGGGGCGCATGGTGAGCGTGCCGTCCTTGATCACCCAGCCCTTCTCCGGCGGCGCCTTGTAGCCGCTCTTGACGGCGAGCCAGCCGTCGAGGGTCTTGCCGTCCCACACGAGCGTCCAGCCCTCGGCCTTTTCGGCATCGGTGAGCGTATTTGCGCCCGCGGGCGCCGGCATCATCTTCGCCTTCGCCTTGATCGCGTCGCATACGCCGCGCTCGTAGCCGATGCACTCTACGACGGCGAGGAGGTTGTCTTCGAAGTCTTTCTCGTACTCAAGCGAGCAGACGCCCTCGTAGCCGACGTCGGCGAACGCCTGGAAGACGGGCACGAGGTCAATCTTGCCGCGCGGGAGCGGAACTGAACCGCCGTTCTTCTCGCCAATCGGGAAGTTCTTGATGTGCGCGTCAAAGATGCGGTCAGCGTACTTGCGGATTGTAGCAGCAGGGTCCTTGCCGCTGCCGTACTCCCAGCCGACGTCGATGCAGAAGCCGATGCGCGGGTCGAGGTCCTTGATAAGGTTCCACCCGTACTCCACGTCAGGGAACATCTCAGGCGAAGACGGACCGTGGTTGTGGATCGCGTACCTGATGTCGAACTCCTTCACAAGCTTGTCAATCTCAAGGAGAAGCTTGCGCGAACCGCGGCGCTTGTTCCACGAGTCTTTCTCGTCAGCAGGGTCGTACGGAACACCAACGAGCGTCTTGACGCCGAGGCGCCTGGCGAACTCGAACTGCTCACGCAGCTTCGCGGCATCCTTGACGTAGACCGGGCCGATTCCGTAGGGAGTGACGCCGTATGATGCGCACTTTTCCTTGAACGCGGCGATGTCGGCGTCGGTCGCGGAGAACGGAAGGTGGAAGTCCTTTACGCAGAGATAGTGGACGTCCGCCTTCTGCATGATCGCAAGCGCGTCGTCGAGCGTACGCTTGTGGAAGGTGTACCCGGCCACGCCGAGCTTGAACGGAACAGCCGCGAAAGCCCCAATAGAAGCCACCGCCGCAACAACAAACAGGATTTTCTTCATGTTTTTCCCTTTCACTTTTGACTAAAACTTTTAATTCGCCCCCTCACGCCATCGGCTTCAGGAACTTCGCGTAGTCGAGCCCCGCCGCCTTGAGCGAAAGCTTGAGGTCGAAGCGCCCGCGCGCGAACGGAACGAGCATCTTGTCGGCCTCTGCGTTGCCCGTCGTCTCCTTCGCGGCATTCCAAGAGAGCCGGCCTTCGGACTTGCCGCGGCCGAGCTCCATGCACATGCGGCCGAGCGAGCAGAACGCCGTGGACCTGTGCGCGCCCTCCGCGTCGCAGACCGTGTACTGCGGGTCCTCGCGCGCGACGGCTTCGAGGAAGTTGAGGAAGTGGTCGTCTGACGTGAGGAACCGCTCGCCGCCATGCGCGAGAACGTTGTCCTTGATCTCGCACGGCAGGAGGTCCGCGAGAAGCGACGGCTTCGAGGCCTCGATTGGCCCCAGCTGCCCTGGAGCGACCTTCGGGTCGGGATCGCTCGGCGTCACCTTCATTGCGCCGCGCGTACACCAGAGCCAGTCGCCTTTCTCGCCGATGAACTTGACGCCCATCTGGAACTTGTTGTTGACGTGGACGTCGGCACCGCCGCAATCGTAGTGGAGGTCATAGGTCGTGTGGACGTTCCAGAGCTTGTTGCCCGAGAGGTCCATCCACTCGCAAGTGCCGCGCACCGACGACGGGTCGCAGCCGAGGCCCCACGCGGTGATGTCGAGGTGGTGTGCGCCCCAGTTGGTGATCATGCCCCAGCCGTAGGGCGCAAGCTGTATCCATCCCGGACGATCACCGATGTGCTTGAGGTCGCGGTTGTGGCAGCGCGTCCAGTTGTAAGGTGCGGTCGGGTCCGTCGGGCCGAGCCACGCATCGTAGTTGAACGTCGCTGGAACCGGCTCGGGACGGCGATCGCCGCCGGAGCGGTCGCAGCCGATTCCCACTTCTACGCGTGCGATCTTGCCAAGACGCCCGTTGCGGACGAGGTTCACGACCTTGCGGAACTGCGGGCGCGAACGCTGCCACGCGCCAACCTGCACGACGAGACCCTTCTTTTTCGCAATGTTGGCGACAATGCGCCCTTCCTGAACCGTCTGCGCGAACGGCTTCTGGAGGTAGATGTGCTTGCCCGCGAGAAGGCAGTCCGTAGCGACGATGGCGTGCTGGTGGTCGGGGATGCAGAGAAGAACGGCGTCAATCGACTTGTCTGCAATCATCTCGCGGTAGTCGCCGTAGGTCTTGACCTCCTGGACGATTCCCTTCTTCGCGTAGCGCTCCTCGATCACCTTCTTGCCATAGGCCGCTCGCTCGGCGTCATACTCCGCGACGGCGGTAACGACGCAGCGGTCGGTAAACTGCTGGACTCCCGGGACGTCCATCGTATGCGCGATGCGTCCGTAGCCGATCACGCCGACGTTGATTTTCCTGTTCGCCGCAAAGCCCCCAATGCACCCATTGAAAAGCAGCGGTGCTGCGCCACCTGCAACCATGCCGGACAAGAACTGTCGTCTATTCATGTACATTCTCCCTATGTAGGAGGAATTATACCAAATCCATCGGCGGAATTACAAACGCAATCGCCGCCTTGCCGCGAGGGCAGAAGCCCTATATTCTGCCGACAAGAATCTGCGGGTGGGCCTCGGTTATCTCGACTCGAACGAGGTCGCCGACATTCGCGGAGACCCCCTCTGCGTCGTCCCACACGACGATGCGGTTGCCGCCGTCACGCCCCGACCAGCGCGACTTATTGCGCTTCGACGGGCCCTCGACCATGACTTCGCGCACGGTTCCGACGAGCGCGTCGTTACGCCGCTGGCCGCGAAGCTCCTGGTCCGCGAGGAGAACCTGGTCGCGCCGTTCCTTCTCCGCAACAGGAACGTCGTCGGGTAGCGCCGCGGAGCGCGTTCCGGGGCGTGGGGAATACTTGAACACAAAGGCGTTGTCGAAGCCGGCCTCCTCCATTAGCGAGCGCGTCTCCTCGAAGTCTGCTCCCGTTTCGCCAGGATAGCCGACGATGACATCGGTAGTTATGGCAAACTCCGGGTCGAAGTCGCGCAGCTTCTTAACCGCGGCGAGATATTCTGCCCGCGTGTAGCGGCGGCCCATGTCTGCGAGAACGCGGTCCGAACCAGACTGCACTGGGAGATGAAGATGACGGCAGACCTGAGGGAATTCGCGATAGGCCCGCACGAGCTCGTCGGTGCAGCCCTTTGGATGCGCCGAAGTGAAGCGGATGCGGCTGATGCCCGGGATTGATGCAATCGCCTCAAGAAGCCGCGGGAATGGCTCCTTGTAGCCGCCGGGACTCGGCGCGTCGGACGCATCCCACGCCGCGTTGCGCATTCCATAGCGAAGAACGCTTTGCCCGAGAAGGCAGACTTCTCGGACGCCGTGGGCGGCGAGCGAACGCACTTCGGCGACGATTTCACGCGCAGGGCGCGAATACTCGTGCCCGCGCACGTCGGGGACGATGCAGTAGCTGCAGCGATTGTCGCACCCGACAAGAACGGTAACGAACGCCTGGAAACCGCCGTTTGTATGCGCGGCAAGTGCCTCGCCCATCATGTCCTCACCAAGCTCGAGCCGTGGGAACCGTCTGTCGGCTAGTATCTTGGGGATGAGCCCGAGGGCGCGCGGGCCGACGGCAAAATCGAGCTTTGGGAGTTTCTTGAAGACATCCGCGCCGAGACGCTTTACTGCGCACCCCATAAGCCCCGTCAGCTTCTTTGCGGCGATGAGGTTCCCCGCCTTGCCGACTGCCTTCTCCTCGGCCTTCTGCCGGACGGTGCAACTATTGACAATGACGAGTTCCGCGTCGTCTTCGCCAGTCGCCTTCTCGTGGCCAGCTGCGAGGAGCAACGATTCGACTGCTTCCGAGTCGCGAATGTTCATCTGGCAGCCGTACGTATGGATGTGAAACTTCATTTTCCGGCTGGAACGGTCGCCTAGAAAGGGAAATGCGTGGCGAGTATCAGAAAAACCACTTCGCGACGGCGAGGAGCCCCTGCTTCCACGGAACACGGTGGGAGACGCCAGACTTGCCCTGGAACTCCGAGAGGTGCTCGACGTACCAGTCGTAGTTGCGGATAAGCGCCTGCTTGTTTGAGTGCTGGGGCTTGAAGTCGAGTATCTTCTCGGCCTTCTCGATGGAGACGAACGAGTCGGTGGAGGCCGTCTCGTAGACCCAGGGATAGAGTGGCGAAAGGTGGAGCTTTTCGAGGATGCGAAGGATGAAGACAATCGGCTTCACAGGGGTGCCGTGGATCTTCTTCCCGTGCCCCGCGTGGTCGAGGACCGCCTGGTAGTCCTCCTTCATCGTCGTGAACTCCTTCGCGCCGATGTTGAATTCGGTCGCGACCTTGTCCTTCGGATAGGTCATCGCGTTCCAGATTGCATGGTCGAGGTCGTCTACGTCCATCAGCTGGTAGCGGTTGTTTCCGCTGCCGATCATAGGGAAGCCGTGGCCAGTGTACGCCCAGTCGTAGAAGAGCGCGAAGACGCCAAGCCGCTCGGGGCCGATGAAGCTTTTTGGGCGGATGATCGAAACGCAGTATCCTTCCTTGATCGCCTCGCGGCAGATGTCCTCAGCGTCGATCTTGGCCTGGCCGTAGGGGCCGACGCCGATCAGCGGATCGGTCTCGTATATCGGGTGCTTCTTGGGGACGCCGTAGACGGCGGTAGAGGAAATCTGCACCATCCTGTCGCAACCGAACTTGCGGCATGCGGCGAGGACATTGCGGCAACCGTCAACCTCGGTCGTGAAGATGTCCTTCTCGGAATAGAGCGGGAGCGCCGCGGCGCAGTGAACGACAATGTCGCAGCCCTCGACGCACTTCTCGACCGCCGGAACGTCGCGCACGTCGCCAAGAGTGAACTTGAGCCACGGCTCGGACTTCTCGGGATAGTCGAAGTCGGCTATGTCAAGGACGCGAATCTCCTCCACACCCTTGGTGCGGAGGAAACGAATGAGATTAATGCCGAGAAAGCCCGAGCCGCCTGTGACGAGGACCTTCATCTCACACCTCACTTGGCTTCAGGCGCGGCAGGAGCCGCAGGAGCCGGTGCCGCAGGAGCCGCAGGAGCCGCAGGAGCCGGTGCCGCAGGAGCAGCAGGAGCCGGTGCCGCGGGGGCAGCTGCAGGAGCAACCGGCGCGGGTGCCGCAGGCGCCTGGGGCGCAGCAGCGGGCACTTCGGGAACTGCCGGAAGCTCGGGAGCCGCGGGAAGCGCGGGCGCAGTCTCGGCCGCAGGCTCCGCCTCGCGAGCCATCAAGCTGCGAGAGTGGACGGTCGAGGTAAGACGCGCAAGAACGAGCGTGTTAAGAAGGAAGATCGCGCCGAGGATCGCCGTCGTGCGGATCAGGACGTTGCCCGCGTCGGCACCGAGAGACGCCTCGAGCATGCCGCCGCCGAACGCACCGCCAAGGCCGCCCTCTTTCGGCTTCTGGAGCATAACGACCATCGCCAGAAGGATGCAGACCAGGACTTCGACTACATAGAGAAAACCGATGAGAATAGACATTTTGCTTTCCTTTCGCTTATGAAGTGATATTATACCGCATTTTGCGGCCGTTAGTCAATGCCACCCCGGACTTGATTGTCTTACTGCGCCTGTACGGCAGTCGCGGCGACGGTGTTCACGATGTCGTCGACAGAGCATCCGCGAGAGAGGTCGTTGCACGGCATCGCAAGTCCCTGCAAAACTGCGAAGCACTTCGCTCCGCCGAGACGCTGTGTGATCTTGTAGCCGATGTTGCCCGCCTGGAGGTCTGGAAAGACGAGCACGTTCGCGCGGCCGGCGACGTGGCTTCCCGGGGCCTTCTGCGCGGCGACTGCAGGAACAAGCGCCGCGTCGAACTGCAGTTCGCCGTCGAGGGCGAGGCCTGGCGCGAGTTCGCAGGCAATACGCGTCGCCTCCTGCACCTTGTCGACGAGCGCATGGCTCGCACTGCCTTTCGTGGAGAAGGACAGCATCGCAACACGCGGCTCTGCAATGCCGCAGAGCTTGCGGGCTGTCTCAGCCGTGGCAATGGCAATATTGGCGAGCTCCTCAGCGTTCGGGCAGGGATTCACCACGCAGTCGGCGTAGACGAGAAGACCGTTCTCGCCAATCTCCCGGTTTGGACACTCCATGAGGAAGCTTGACGAGACAAGCTTCATGCCGGGAGCAGTCTTTATTATCTGCAAAGCCGGGCGCAGCATGTCACCGGTCGAATGAACCGCGCCAGAGACAAGCCCGTCGGCGTCGCCAAGCTTGACCATCATCATGCCGTAGTACATCGGATCCGTCGCAAGCTTTGCCGCCGCATCCTCAGTAAGCCCCTTCGCCTTGCGAAGTTCATAGAGTGCCGCGGCATAGGCGTCAAGCTTTGGCTTGTTGGCAGGAGCTTCGATCCAATCCTTCGTAAGCAGGATTGGTTCCGCGACCCCTTCGTCACGAATGATTTTCGCCGCCGCGACCGTGCGCGGCTCGTCACCCTCCGGGAGCACAATGCGCTTGACGCTCTCCCGCGCCTTCGCCTTGATTTTTTCTACCAGTTCCATTTTAGCACTCCTTTTACGTCAATAGCGCATCGGCAATGCGGGCGTAAGCGTCGCCGCTGCTCTCGAGCATTTCAAGCGTCTTGTCGAGCTTCCTGGCCGCTTCTGCGCGCGACGCAGGGTCTCCCAGCCAGCGCTCAAGATAGCCGCGCACGGCCTCGACTGTGAAATTCTCCTGCAGGAGCTCGGGCATTGGACATTCCGCGCCAGACTTCTCGGCGATGATGTTCGCGAGCCCAACATGCTTGACGCCGTTTATCGCGCGCCTAAGGAACGCCGCAAGAAGCGGGCCGACCTTGTAGACGAGAACCGTCGGACAACGGGCAAGCGCGGCCTCAAGCGTCGCCGTTCCGCTCGCCACTGCAGCGACATCGGCACGGCGAAGAAGTTCGCGTGCGCCGCCCGACTGGACCGTTAGAGTTGAAAGTCTGGATTTGAAGCCAGCCACGATTCTTTCAATTGCGGCCCTGGCGCGGTCGTTCGCGGCAGGAATCGCAACGCGAATCCCCTCAAGCGTCGCGACTGCCTCAAGAAGCGTCGGGAGGTGCTTTTCGATCTCGCCGAGACGCGAACCGGGGAGTAGCGCAACAAGACCCTTCTCGCGCCTCCCCTCGCCGCCGTTCGCACCGCCTTCAAATTCCTGCGCGAGAGGATGGCCGACGAACTCGGCGAGCCCAGGGCGGAATATCGCCGGTTCAAACGGGAAAAAGCAGCAGATCTTGTCTAGAGAGCGTTCTATGCGCGGTATGCGGCCCTGGTGCCAAGCCCAGACCTGCGGACAGACTACGTGAACCGCCTTGATGCCCTTCGACTTAGCGTAGGCCGCGAGCTTCAGGTTCATGCCGGGATAGTCTATCGTGCAGACGACATCTGGCTTCCACTCGTCGATAGCACGAACCATCGTGCGCTTCACCCTGAGAAAGAAGAATATCCGCCTCAAGACCGCCCATATCCCGAACACCGCGAGGTCGGCTGTCTTGAACCCGTAGTCGGAATAGCCGCGTATCTCCACATCGGGGCGGCGCGTGCGGACTGCCTCGGATATCCGCTCCGCGTAGTGGACACCCGACTCCTCACCGGCGAGAACGAGCAGCTTCATTTCTTCTTGCCTGCACCTGCGCCGAGGTCGCTGAGCTTCATGGAGATTACGCGGCTGACGCCCTTCTCCTGCTGGCTCACGCCGTACACGAGGTCGGAACCGGCGATCGTGTGCTGGTTGTGCGTTATAATGAGGAACTGGGAGTTCACGAGGAACTCCTTAAGCTGGTCGACGAACCTGCCGATGTTCGCGTCGTCAAGCGCGGCGTCGAGCTCGTCGAGCATGCAGAACGGCGCGGGCTTGATCATGAAGATCGAGAAAAGAAGCGCGACGGCCGTCATCGTGCGTTCGCCGCCGGAAAGCAGCGTCACGCTCTGCGGACGCTTGCCCGGAGGACGCGCAATGATGTCGATGCCGCATTCAAGCGGGTCCTCCTCGTTGTCCAAAAGCACGAGCCGCGCCTCGCCGCCGCCGAAAAGCCGCGTGAACATCGTCTGGAAGTTGGCGTTCGCCTGCTCGAACGTCTTCTTGAACATCTCGCTCGACGTGAGGTTCAGGTTGTCGATGAGCGAAAGTATCTGCGCCTTCGCCGCCAAGAGGTCCTCTTCCTGGGCCTTCTCCTTCGCATAGCGTTCCTCGAGCTCGCGGCACTCGTCGATTGCAACCATGTTGACCGGCCCGAGCGCGGCGATTTCGGACTGGAGCCGCGCCACCTTGGCCTCGAGCTCTGCATGCGGCGGCTCCACGCCGTCCTCCCACTTGGGGTCGGGCTCGCGAAGCACAGCGTCGGCAAATAGGCCGTATTCGTCCTGAAGGTGGTCGTAGATGTTCTGGCGGCGCATCGTCGCCTCTGCTGCGGCGACTTCGAGCTTGCCCCTGAAGTCTCGCGCACGGTCGAGCTCGGCGCGCTTCGCCGCTACGTCGCGGTCGACTTCGGCAATCCTCTCGAACATCGTCTGGCGACGGGCTCGCTCGTCTTCCATCTCGGCGCGGCAGTCCGCAGCCGCGGCCTTCAGTTCCTCAAGCTGACCGAGAAGATCGCCCGACTCCTCCTTGAGACGCGCTATGGAGTCGTGATAGCGCTGTATGCCCTCGAGACGCCCGTCAACCGCCCTCTGCAGCTCGTCGCGGCGACGGCGCGCAGAATCGTTCTGCTGGCCGACGAACGAAAGTTCCTGCTCCATCTGGCTCGTCGCGATACGACGCTCCGTGAGCTGCTGGGAAACAGACATCGTGGAGACTTCAAGCGTCCGCAGTTCGTCCTCGCTCGCAGCGATCTCGGCCATGAGTATCTCGCGCCTGTCGGCCGTCGTGACCTTTGTGCCGGCGGGCCAAGTCTCAGTCTTGCCCTCGCGCGAGACTTTAGCGTCCTCCGCGAGAACGCCAGTAAGCGTAGTGTTCGCGATTTCGTGCCTGCGGCGCTGGACGTCGTTGCGCTTCTCGTCGATCTTCGCCTGGATCTCGGCAAACGCGGCTTCGCTCTCGGCAAGCGCATCCTTTGCGGTGGCAAGCGACTCGGTGAGAAGGCGCGTCTTCTGGTCGAGGGAATCGGCCTGCATGGCGATCTCCTCGAGCTGGGCCTTTGCGTCGGCAATCTCGCGCTCGTCGCGCTCCGCGAACTGGCCGTACTCCTCGATGCGCTGCGCGTTTACGCCGATGACTTCGTTGGCGCGGCTATAGGCGTTGTCGGCGGCCGCCTGGCGCGACGCGAGCGACTGAAGACGTTCCTCGAGCTCGTGCACCTGGGCATGGAGTTCCTGCTGTCCGCGCTCCGCCTCTGCGACCGAACCAGACGCTTCTTCGATGGCCTTGTCTATGTCGCGCCTGTTCGAAGCGTTCTGCACAAGCTCCTCGTCAAAGGCCTTGATCTTCTGCCGAGAAACATAGATGTCGAGGACGCGCAGCTCGTCGTGAAGCTCCTTATACTTCTTCGCCTTGCCGACCTGACGCTGCAAGGAGCCGATCTGGCGCTTCATCTCCCTCAGGACGTCGGCTTCGCGCAGCAGGTTCTGCTCGGTCTGCTCAATCTTCCTCAGGGCCTCCTTGCGGTCGGCCTTGAACTTCGTGATCCCTGCCGCTTCCTCGAACACGCCACGGCGGTCTTCTGGTTTTGAAGAGAGAATCGCGTCGATCTGGCCCTGGGCCATTACGGAGTAGGACGACGTGCCGATGCCAGTGCCCATCAGAAGGTGCTGAATGTCCCTGAGACGACACGGCTGCTTGTTTAGAAAATACTCACCCGAGCCGTCGCGGTAGACGCGGCGCTGTATCGTCACCTCGTGGTAGTCGGTGCCAAGCTCCTTCTCGCAGTCCGCAAAGGTAATCGTGACTTCCGCAAGTCCGAGGGGCTTTCTCGTGTCGGTGCCGTTGAAGACGACATCAACAAGCTTCGAGCACCTGAGCGCCGTAGGACGCTGCTCACCAAGCACCCAGCGAATTGCGTCAGAGACGTTGGACTTGCCGCAGCCATTCGGACCCACGATGGCGATAAGGCCAGGATCAAAGGTGAGCTTCGTCTTATCGGCGAAGCTCTTAAATCCGACTATGTCGAGCTGCTTTAGATACATTGGGGATATTTTACCAAAAATTCGGCGGGTTTGGAACCGTCACAGGGCGTTGATTCCCGCCTTCAGCTCGACCGTCTTTCCGCCAAACTCAAATGTCCCCGGAACAGGCGTGACAACCGTTCCCGTCGCCTTGTCGCCGTCGAACTTGAGGTCGACCTCGATCCAGCCCTTCGGGTGGGGGTGCGTCGCCTTGAGCGACTTGAGCCCTCCAGGGCACGGCGCGACACGGACCTTCCCGAAGAAAGGCGCGGCAGATTTGATGCCCGCGAGCCCCGTCTGCATAAACCAAATAGGATGCGCACCCCATGCGTGGCAGTCGCTTCTCGACTCCTTCTGCCCGTTCTTGCCGGAATCAGGCGCTTCCTGCGTCGTCGTAAGCCCCTTCTTAACGTAGTCACGCCAAAGATCGAGACGCTTCAAGAAGAGATCGCCGCGCCCGAACTTGAAATATGTCTCGAAGAGGTAGTAAGAGAAATACACGGTGCAGCGCTTTAGGTCCTTGTCCTCGACGAGATGGCTGAACACGGTCTTGGCCTTGTCCGCCGGAAGGACATCACCAAGAAGCGCAAGCGCCTGGGCGTGTTCCGAGAAGTCCTTCTTCTCAGGCGTGTCGGCGAAAATGCCGCGCTTCTCGTCCCAGAACGCCTTGACAATCGCCAGCTTGAGCTTCTCCGACTTCCCTTCCCAGTATTTCGCCTGCAACTCGTTGCCAAGTGCGCGTTCAACTGCGGCAGCGGAACGCATCGCAAGGTTCCAGTAGAGATTGATCTCTGCATTGACTCCATCCCCGAAACGGCAGCCTGGAGCCGTGCCGTCGCTCTCCCAGCCGACGACCCAGTCCATGAAGTTCCATCCCGGGATGTCCTCGAGAAGACCGTCCTTGTTTTCGTAGTATTCCATTCCTGCCATCGATTTCCGGAGTCCCGGCAAACGAGCCCTCAGCCATTCGCGGTCGGCGTGGTTCATAATGTAGTCGCCATACATCAGGAGATAGCAAAGCGTGTAGCTCGCGCCCTCCTGCGTACCGCGCGTCGGGAAGTTGAACGGGCATTGCCCGTCGTCGCGCGTATTGAGGTCGTAGATTTCCATCGCCCTCTTCACCATGCGATCGTCGCGCGACATCGCGGAAAGGACGTTAAGCTGGACGCGCGTGTCGCCCGGATACATCTGCTGCTCGTAGAACGGGCAGTCGAAGAGCATCTCGTGGCAGCACATCTGCATCGCACGCGCCGAGATCTCGCGTATGGCGCCGAGCGAAGGATCGTCAGGCGACGAGAAGACACTTTTCATCTCGACGGGATAGCGCGACTCGATTATCGCGACCGAGTCAACCGTAAGCGGCTCGTCCTTCGTCTCGATGTCGATGCGAACCCACTTTCCGCAGCGGAACCACGGTGCGGAGAACTTCGCGCCCTTCCGTCCATCGCTCACAAATGTGTCGCCGAACGCGGGAAGATAACGACCGACGATCAAGTCGCGTGCATTCGGCTCGCTTGTCTTTAGGTGATTGTCGCCACGATGCGACGCCTCGGCAAAGCAGATCGCGAACTTCGCCCCCTTGCCGCCGGAGAGAACGACATCAGGATATGCGCAGTAGTAGCGCCCGAGATCCCAGGCAAGCTGCATACGCGTATTGGCCGGCACCGTAAAGGGCTTCTCAAGGTCGATTCTCTCTTTGGCTTCGTCTGCAGTATAGACGTGAGTGCTTCTGAACTCCGCGCCCTTCGCGACGGCCTTGACGCCGCCCGGACAAATCTTGCGCACATCCTGATCCGTCTGGTCGGGAATCTGCGACGGGAAGAGCATCCACCCGCCTGTGCGACCGCCGTATATACGCGGTCCCTTCGACCCCGCGGCTCCGCGGACAACGGAGGCACTCTTCCACTCCGTCGGCTCTCCGGAATACGGTCCGCAGCCGACAATCTCGAACTGCGACCCAGTGCCCCACGCGCCCGCGGCCTTGTCTTTGCCAATAGAACGCACGCCCGAGACACGCCCAACCTCCCAATCGGCCTTGCCAGTCGTGAGCTTTGCATCATACGCGCCGTTCGCCTTGAAGACGAAGCCGCCGCGATACGAGAGCTGAGCGAGAGGCGCAAAGTCGCCAAGCCGCTGCACATACGCCTCGAAGACATGGCGCCCCGGCTTAAGACCAGTAGCGATATAGGTCTGGTACTGCCAGTTCTCCACAGTTCCTCGATTCGGCCCGCGGGCAACGAACCTGCCGTCGAGGAACAGGACAAACCTCTCGTCGGCCGAGACATCGAACACCAGCGCCCCATCGCCCTCTGCGACTTCGAACGCTTTACGGAACTTGAGTATCGTCAAGCCCGCATCGGCGATATTGCCGTGCCGCTCGCCGTCCCAGAAATCGGTCGTCCCGGCTTTCGGCTCCTTCGCGTCGGGATGCCACACCCACGACGCCTCGTCTATCGGCTGGACGCGAAGGATATTAGTATTGCCGCGCGTCACCCGCGCGTCGCGGAATACGCGGTCTACAAACGCCGACTTGTCGAGCGAGCGCTCATAGGCAAGGAACGTTGCGACATCCAGTTCCTCAGCCCTTTCGGCGGACATGCCTTCCGGCCTGTAGGCGCAACGTCCGGAAATTTTCGGCCCGAACAGCGACGCATCCCACACGAGCGCCTGGAGGTACTCGCCCTCTTCGTGGTTGAAGTGGAAGTCAGGCTTCGTGAAAAGCGAGTTGCGATCAGGGCAAAGTTCCGCCGCGGTGCCGACGGGGATTATGCCGAATCCGTATTTCTTCGCAAATGCGGCGTAGGCGTCGTGCAGTCGCGCATACATCTCGACCTGGTCGAATCCAAACTTGTTGAGCCGTCTGTCCCACGGCGGATAGCTCCAAGTTTCCTGCACGAGTATCTTCGCCTGCGGCGCGAGCTCGCGAATCTTCGCAACAAGGTTGTCGCCCCACGGATGGTAGGTCGCGGGATCCCAGCTCGCGTGGCTCGCCTGCTGAATGGTCACGATGTCCCACTTGTCCATGGCGAGCGCATCCGGGATGTTCGCCTTGCCCTTCTCGACGACGCAGCGCCCGTCGACAAACCTGTCGAAGCGATAGGGCTTGAAAGTCGAATTCGTGGCTGTGGCCTCGACGTTGCGCCAGTGGCGCTCAAGCGAGCAGCCGCCGATGTAGAGCGAGGCGAGGTCAAGCTTGTGTCCGTTCGCCTTGGCGACCTGCGGAAGATGCCGCGTGCAGCTTATCGAAAAGCTGTTCCCGATCATCAGGACCTTAAGTCCTTCCGAAGAAGTCCGATTCTCGCCGTCGGCGGCGAAACAGAAGAAGCCGGCCACAATGGCTGAGAGAGAAAAAAGAATCTTTTTCATGTGAGGAATTATATCAAAAAACAGGAGAGTTGGAAGAATGACGACGCTACGGCTTTACCCAGTATCCAGAGAGATCTGATATCCTTTCGGCGGGCTTGCGCGAGTAGATGGACTCTGGAACTTTACGCGGGCCGTCGAGCATGTAGCCAAGAACGGCCGCAGGCGGAAGTATCGTCTCCCAGACAGTGTATTCACTCGCCGCAACGGAATAGCTCTCGATGTTCGCAAAGCGACGCCAGATCGGCCAGTGCTTCACGACTTCTGTTCCGTAGACATACTTCTTCGCGTCCTGGGCGACGCCATACGTCCACCTGTAGGGCGTTATGCCGCCGACATATTCAGCGATCCCGTCGTCCATGCTCTGGAGATCGAGGAATCGCGCCGGATATACGACGCCCATTCCGCTCGTCAAAGACTCGCCTCGCGGATTGCAACCGTTGTGGAAGTCGTTTGCGAGATATACGCCTTCAAGATACTTCGCGTCGCCCGTTAGCGCATGCGCTGCGACAAAGCTCTCGGCGCGGCGGAGCGGATGGCTGTTGCCCCAGCTCATCGTGTGGACGAATCCGTGCTTCGCAGAGAACCACGGCGTGCGGTAGGGATAGGCGTTCTCGAGCTCGTCAAGATACTCGTTCGCAGTGTTGACGCGGCGGCGGATCCAGTCCTTCTTGATCTGCTCGAGTTCGTCGGGAATGCGCTGGTCTTTCAAGGCGAACTCGAGGAACGTGTACGCGCTCCAGCCCCAGCTCGACTTGTTGATCTCCTTCTGGAGATCGCCCTTGCGCTTCGCGACCGAATTGAAATAATGCATGTCGCCAGTAAGCGCGGAGAGGTTCAGCGCCGCCGTCAGCATATAGCGCGGCGACCAGTTCTCCGGCTCGCGATAGACAAGATCTACCCACGGTCCAGTTTTCCACTTGGTGGTTGTGCACCCTTTCATCTGCTGCACGACAGGACCGTGCGTCTCGGCCCATTTCCACGCCTGTATCGCCCGATCGAGAAGCATGTCGGCTGTCTTCTTCTGCCCCGCCGCCTTGAACGCGCGCGCGACAACCGCGACAGTTCCAGCAAAGTCGTAGCACGAATTGTGCGTTGGAATCGAAAGGTAGTACTGAAGCCCCTCGTGCTGAGGCGCTGCATGCTCGCCGCCTGGATGCCCAGTCGTCTCGATCCACGTGCCGACTCCGCCGTCCCTCTGCTGCGCGGCAAGAAGGTGCTTTATGCCCCACAACGCCTCGTCGAGGATGTCGGGGATTCCGTTGCCAGATTCTGGTATGCAGAGCTGCCCGTCGGTGAAATTGCCTGGTTTCAGCAGATAGTCAAGCGCGAGCGAACGCGGAATCTGCAAATGCATCGGACGACGGTCGTAATCGGCCGCGTCGTGGTAGCCGCCGGGGAGAGAAAGATGTTCGTTAGTCGCGCACATCTCGCGGCTTGAAGTAATCACGTTGAAGTGCTTGAACTTAAAGGGCTTGCCATCCTTGCCGATGATTGGCTGGCCATCCGCTGGAACGACGTACTTGTCGTACTGCCACTCGTCCGGCGGCTGGACGCCGCGTATCACGTCAAGGTGGCAGGCGGGGCAAGTCCACTGCGTGTAAGGCGGCTTCTTCTCGATCCCGCAGCGCTTGTTGAAAAGCCCCAGCATGTGGTGTCCCCACGCCTCGACAATCGCGTCGCGCGACACGGAGAACTCCATCGAGCGGCCGATCCCGTCGACTGAAAGATAGTAGCGCCCTTCCTTTTCGAGCGGCGTAAGATCCGCCTCAAGCGTCTCCTCGCCGGTGAAAGGCGTGCCGTCCTTGCTTACTGGGTCGGCCACACGCGGAGCAAGCTTCCCCTCAAGGACCTTCGCGCCGCTCTTTGCATCGACGACGGCGAACGGCTTCTCGGCAAACGACGCGAAAGGCATCGGACCCGCCGTTCCAAGCCATGCACCCACATACGCGTATTTGCGCGCGTTCGGCGCATAGCCCACCTGGTTGACCTTGAAGACAGGCGACGGCACGCCGGGGTCGTAGGTGAACTTGCCCGCCACGCCGAGGTCTACGCTGTCGCCCTTCTTCATCGGCGCGACTTTCACGAAGACATTGTGGATCACTTCTCCCGCCGTCAGGTTGAAGTGATCGCCGTCGGGCGCCACATAGTGCTTCATTCCGTTCGCCTCTGGCCAATACGAGACGACGCCCTGTATCGACTTAAGCTTCTCCGCAAACGGCTCGCGAACTTTTTTCACGATATCCTCGTGCAAGGCAACGCGCTTGCGCCTTATCTGCCAGTCCGCACCGGCGCTTTTCGACTCCTCGAAGCGAGGGTCCGCGAAGAACGCGGCGTTTTCGTCCGCCGAGCAGTCGCCCTGGACGAGTATGCATTCGGGAGTGAGCGCAGTGACCCTGAATTCCGCCGCGGTTGCGGCGAAAGCGGCTACAGCCGCCGCCATGATGCAGATACTCTTCATTGAAAACCTCATTGAAAACCCCTCGTCATTTTACGCGCTTGATGACCGCCTCATGTGCGGCCTTGAGGACTTCTGGGTTGTACTTCAGCACCTTTCGGTCATAGGTCAGAAGACCGTTGATCTCGATTTCAACGTCGGTAGTCTGCGTGTAGATAGAGCCGCCAAGCCCCTTCTCCGCAAGATCGCCGAGCTTTTTCATGAGGCCGAGATAGGCCTTTTCAAGCCCTTCGCGATTCTTCGTGTCCGCAATGCCGCCATATCCCCAGCTGCCCTTGGCCTCCTTCCAGAGATGCCCTTCGACTGGATGTCCGAGCCCGCCGAACTCGCCAAGGAAACTTATGCGGCGCGGATTCACCGCAAGCATGTCGGGGCCGCGGTAGAGATGGAGATCCACCGTATCCGCCGCTTCGCATTCGCCCTCCGGCCTGTGCTTCGTAAGAACGCGCCTGTTCCAGTCCCAGCCATTCGGAAGGAGATGCCCGCCTTCCCAGTCCCAGCATCCGCTCGGACCGTTCACGAGGCGCGTACGGTCGTAGCGACGCACGAAGTCAAGCATCGAATGAGTAAGGAATTCGCCTGGCTGCGTCCACCCCTCGTTGTAGGGGTTCCACATCACGATCGAGGGGAATGTCTGGAGGACATCCATCATCTCCTTCATCTCCTGGCGCTGCAGGCCATAGCGAGGAACGACGCCATATCCAATCGGATCGCCCGAGTTTCCGTTGCCGCTCGGAAGGTCCTGTATCACGAGAAGGCCCATTCTGTCGCAAAGAGCATAGTAGCGGAACGGCTCTACCTTGATGTGCTTGCGCATGGTGTTGAAGCCGCAGTCCTTGAGGGTCTTGATGTCGAACGCCATCGCCTCTTCCGAAGGCGGGGTCAAGAGCCCGTCCGGCCACCATCCCTGGTCGAGAGTGCCCATCACGTAATACGGCTCGTTGTTGAGAAAGAACCGCAAGATCCCCTTCGCATCCACACGCTTCTCGAACTTGCGCATGCCGAAGTAGCCCTTGATCTCGTCCTTGCCGTACTTCGCAGTGAAGTTGTAGAGCTTCGGGTTCTCCGGCGACCACAGCGCAACTGGTGTCGGCAACTTGACTGTAACCGGCTCGTTGGGGGCAAATGTCTTTTCAACGCAGAGGCGCGGAGACGCAGAGGTCTCGATTTCAACCGTTCCCCGTTCCCCGTTCCCCGTTCCCCGAAAACTTAGCGTCACTTCCCCCTTGTCGATGTCTGCAACTACGCTGTAGCCGGAGATGTACTTCTCGGGTACCGTCTCCATCCATACCGTCTGCCAGATGCCCGAGACGCGCGTGTAGAAGCATCCGTGCGGCTTGAAGCACTGCTTGCCGCGGGAGTTGATGAATCTCTCGGTTGGATCCCACACGCAGACGGTAAGCTCGTTCTCGCCCTTCTTCACGAAGTCAGTGATGTCGAGCGTAAAGGGATTCTGCCCGCCTTCGTGCGGAACGTCCGTCACCTCGTCGTGCCCGATGAACACCATCGTGCGGAAGTCGACGCCGCCGAAGTGGAGCAGTATCCTCTCGCCTGGCTTCGGGTCGCACGATATCTTGCGCGTGTACCAAAGGAACTCGTCGGGTTCCAGAAGCCGTCCGACGCCGGAGAGCGCAGACTCGATGCAGAACGGCACGCGGATCTTCCCGTTCCATTGTTCGGGGCGTCCGGGCGTATTGGTCACGCTCGTCACCGCATAGTCCCAGTCGCCGTTGAGGTTGGTCCAGTTCTGACGCACCATCTGAGGGCGCGGATAGTCGCGCCAGGCATTCTCGCTCGTAACCTTCTCTCCCCAGGGAGTGAGCATCGTTCCGGCCGAAGCCACGCCCGAAACAGCCACGGCTGCGGCAAGAATTGTCATCGTCTTCATTGTTCTGTCCCTTTCGTTTGTTTTTAAATCAGTCCTGAATCAAAATCCGGCCTTATGAAGCGCCTCTTCCGTAAGGCCCTGTCTGCCGGCTTGCTTCGCCACGTACTTCCCGACGATGTCGCCTTCAAGGTTGACGTAGTCGCCAACCTTCCTTGCGCCAAGCGTAGTCGCCTTCGCAGTAGTCGGAATGAGGTCGACCGCAAGCCAGTCGTCGCCGAGAGCGGAAATCGTGAGCGACACGCCGTCGATCGCTATCGAGCCCTTGAGAACAGATTGCGATGCGAGAACGCGGCCGCACCTGACCTTGAGCTGGAAGTCGCGGCCCTTCGGCGTCTTCGCGGCAATTGTGCCGCGGCAATCGACATGTCCCTGGACAATATGCCCGCCCATCGCGTCGCCCGCGCGAAGCGCACGCTCCAAGTTCACCTTCGCACCAGGAACAAGTTCTGGAAGACCAGTCCGCGACTCGGTCTCGCGAAGGACATCAGCAGTAAAGCGCGAACCGTCGCACTTGACGACAGTAAGGCAGACGCCGTTCACAGCGACCGACTCGCCCTCTTCAAGCGGCTTCGCCCAATCCTTGTCCGCGGCGATTTCGAGGACAAGCCCCGCCCCACGCGAGACGCGCTTGACTGTGCCAATGCGCTGAACAAGTCCCGTAAACATCACTTCTTCTCCTCGGACTGCCCACCCCACTTCGAGCACGGAAGGTAACGGATGGACGCGGCTTCCTCGGCCGTAAGGCGCTCGTCACCGCCGGGTCCAGGGTTAGAGGAATCGAGCAATGGCCCGACCTCTACCTCATGGACAGGAACGAGGAACCGCTCGTCGTCACCGCTTCCATCGATCTTGCCGCCTTCGGCGACGATGAGACGGCGCGTCAGCTTCTCGCACACGGCGAGGAGCCCGTTATAAGTGTAGTCGGTGAACTCCCACTTCTTGGTGCGGTCAAGCTTGCCGACATACTGCTCGCCGAACGCCTTCGCGCCGATCTGCACGCCGAGGACACCGAGCGCAGTTGAGGGATTGCAGTCGGAATCGTACCCACCGCAGGTAGATATCTTCATAGTCTTCTCGATATCGCCATCGCCCCAGAGGTAGCCGAGCAGCACCATCGCGCCGTTGACCTTCACATCGATGGCTGCGAAGCTTACCTTGCCCATGTTCGGGCCCTTGTCGCGACCGTAGGCATCGACGGCGAGTTTCCACGCCTTGCGCCAGTCCTTCGGGTCGGCGGCGTACCACGCGAGCATGTCGCGCACCATCTTCGCGTAGCCCGATTCTGCAGGAATGCAGCGGAGAGCGGCCTCGACCGTCTTTACGCGGTCGGTCTCGAAGTATGCGATCGCATAGAGCGCGCCGACGAACTGGCCGGCGTAGAGCCCGTCGCCGTAGTTCATGATGCGCCCGAACTGCTCGCCGAACTTCACCGCGCGCCAGGGCATGCCGGGAACGAGGATGCCGGAGAAGTCGGCCTCGATTTGGTAGTCAATGTCGTCCGTCGATGGATGATTCTTCGGATGAGACGAGGACGGCGCGGCGATTCCGCGGCGCAAGTTGTCACGCGCGTTCGCGTTTGCGCACCAGAGCCTGTAGCGCGAATTGGCGAAGTCGATTCCCGCCTCGCGAACACCAACATCGATGCCGCGCGTATCGAGCGTATTGATAAAGGTCATCTCGACGTAGAGATCGTCCTGACTAAACGTCTCGTTTATAAGCTCGGGATTCCAGACTGGCAATGCATTCCAGTCGAAGAGCTCGCCGCTCTTCTTGAACTCGGTCGGCCATCCATAGGCGACACCGACGGATTGGCCAATCCAAGCGCCGGCCATCTTGTCGCGGTATTCTGCAACGGAAATGGAGCGTGTCTTCACACCATCCATAAAAAAACGACCACCTGTGCATCCTACCGTTGCGAGCGCAGCAGCCGCCAGTGCGATCCTTGCTGAAACCCCAATTGTCATGACCTTCCCATCCTTTCAAAGTCAACCGTCACAAACGAATCCCCGTACGCCATGAAGCTCTCGTCGACATTGAGCTTTCCGCGCAGGGCCTTTTCAATCGGCTGCGACCCGATCACGACAGGAGCGACCACCGTCAGCCACTGGTCCACGAGACCCTGTGCGGCAAGAGAACGCGCGAGCGCAAGTCCGCCTTCGCAAAGGACGGATACGATGCCCATCTTGCCAAGCTCGACAAGTGCCTTCTTTGCGTCGTCGAAAACGAGCGTCTTGTTGGGAGCGCCGTCAATGAACACCTTCGCGTTCTTCGGAAGCTTCCCGCTCTTGGAAACGACGACGCGAATCAAGTCGTCGTTGCGCTTGCCGTGCGAAAGCAGCGAGGGGTTGTCCTTTCTGACCGTCTCGGCACCAACCATGATCGCGTCGTGGATCTCTCGTAGCTTGCCGCCTGTCGCACGGCGCGAACCTGCGGAAGAAATCCACTTTGCGTTGCCGCTATCGTCGCATATCTTGCCGTCCAGCGACATCGCGATCTTCACGGTAACATACGGAAGCCCCGTCAGGACATGCTTGCGGAAATCGCAAATGAGATCGTCGGCGAGCTGCAACAGACTTGCATCGCCCTTGAAGCGCTCGCACTTTACGCCCGCCTTGGCAAGCGCGCGCTTCGCCTTGCCGCGATTCTTCGGATTGGGATCGGGGATGGCGTAGACTACGCGCGCGATTCCCGCGGCGATAATCGCGTCTGTGCACGCGCCAACTCGCCCCGGCTTCGAGCACGGCTCAAGCGTCACATAGATCGTTGAGCCCCTGAGAATTCGGTTCCCTGTCCCGTTCGTCCTGGTTGTCCCGGAAGCCCCGTTACAACCGTTTCTCCTCAGCGCGTTTTTTATCGCGGCGACTTCGGCGTGATCACCGCCGGCTTTCTTGTGCCAACCCTCGCCGATTATCTTGCCACCCTTCACGATCACTGCGCCGACTGCAGGATTAGGCCTTGTGTGTCCAAGCCCGCGCACCGCAAGCTCGATAGACCTCTCCATATATTCGGCGTCTTTCACTAACTCCTGACTCCTGACTACTGCGTACTAACTCCTAACTCCTGACTACTGCGTACTAACTCCTGCCCCCTGACTACTGACCCCTAACCCTTCGCATACTTGTCGAGGACGGCATTGATAAGCGTCCTCGACTTGGGGGTCGAGAACCAGTTGGCGAGGTCGATCGCCTCGTTGATGACGACCGGCTTCGGGACATCCGACCACTTCATTTCCCAGATGCCCATCCTGAGAACGACGCGCTCGATTGTGCCAAGACGGTAGAGATCCCATTTTGCAAGAAGCGGTACGAGTATCTCGTCTATTTCCTTCTGGTTGGCAAGGACGCCCGCTACGCGCGCTTCCGCGAAATCCTTCATCTCGCCCTTTGGGCTGGCCCTGCCCTCTTCACTGTCGAGAGAGGAAAGCTCCTCCCAGAAGGAAGCCATGAACTGCCCAATGTCGTCCGGCGGATTTAAATCAGCCGCCGTCAGCATCTGAATCGCCCATTCGCGGGCCTGTCTACGCGTAGCCGCCATATCAAAGAACCTTTTGGCGCATATTATACCAAAAGTTTCATGGCGGCGCTGTCGTCAGGCTGGCGTTACTTCGCCTTGATCGCAATGAGCTGGAGCGGCTTCAGCGTCTTGAACGCAAGAACTCCATTCTTCACAGGACGCGTCTTGCCATAGGCGACAAACTCGACCTCGCCCTTTGCGCCAGGAATCGTGACCTTGATGTCGCTCTTCTCCTTCCAGCCAGTGTGGACGAGCGCATAGTACTTCGCCTTGACGCCGGACTTCGAGCAGTCGATTTCGCGGAGCACGACCTCGGGATCGGAGCATGCGCCCTTCACGACCTTCGACGGAAGCGCGGGAAGCGCGAGGAAGTTCTGGTTGAACTCCCTGACCGGACCGGGGAAGCCGCGCGTGTAGTTGGAGCCCATCAGGTAGCCGAGGTTCACTGGGTCGCCGTTCGCCATCGCGTTGATCTCGGCGATCATGCAGGCGCGCCCGGCGTGTTCCCAGTCGGCCATCGCGTAGCCGGTAATCGGCCTCTTCTCGACTTCGCCCTTTCCGTTCTTGACGGGATTGCCGCTCGGATCGAGAAGCGGCTCGCTGTCGAAAGTTCCCTCGTTGAGGTCGTAGTGGCGGATGAGAGTCTGCGTGCCGCTGGCGTTGCCGAAGGCGGAGAAGCACTCAGGGTCGGTGACCGTGAAGAGCGCATGGAACGGCATGGCAATCCAGACGTTCTTGAGGTCGTTGTAGTGCTCGGGATCGCAGGCGGGCGAGGCGTGCTGCCACTCCCAAGGGCCCCAAGTGGACGCAGGGGTCCTGAGCGACTTGAGGTAGCGATGCTGCCCGATGACGCTCGGATCGTTGACGTCGACGATCTTCTTGCCAGGAAGCTTCTCCTTCCAGTAGGCGAGGTCGTCAGTCGTCATGCTGCCGCCGTCAGCGAGCGGATAGCCAGTCTCGGAGTCGTCGTTTTCGAGAATGGCGATCGCGTTCTTTACGCCATTCTCCTCGAGATACTTGCGGATCTCGTCCATGAACTGCGCGCGCTTCTTGCCGTACCAGGCGATGTACTTGGCGTAGAGCTGCTTGTCCTTCTTGATATCAGCGCGTGACACGGGTTTGCCGCCGTTTTCTTCCTTGGCAAAACGCGCGCGCGTCTTGTCAGAGAAGCTTATCGCCCAGTGTCCTGGACGCGGACGCATAAGTGCGCCGACGAAAGCACCCTTGTCGACCTGGTCCTTGAAGCGGATAATCGTGCCTTCGAGGATGTACTTGAGTTCGTCGAGCGTGTCAGGGTCGGTGATGTCGACGCGGAGCTTGCCCTCGGACCACCAGATGTGCGTGTAGTTCGCGCCGCGCGCCTTGCGGTCGGGCTTGTTGTCGATGTCGAGCGGCTCCGCGCGCTTCTGCGGCCCGAGCGCAAACTGTGGATCGCCCGCAGCGCCGCCGTATTCGTAGTAAGGAAGGATGTCGAAGCCATACTTGTCCGCGGCAATCGGTACGATCTTCGTCCAGAGGTTCGCGTAATACCCGTCGCAGCCCCACATCCACTTGAACGACTTTCCGCCCGGCTGTCCGTGCTTCCAGTGGCAATCCCAGTGCTGGTTGTGGCCGAATTCAAGTAGGTCCTTGCAGTAGGTGTTCTGGCCGAGTATCTTCATCGCGCGGAACTTCTGCTCGATCCAATCGACGCCGCCGTTTCCAGGGCAAAGGCTGTCTTTGGCCATCACGCCGTCGGCCATTTCCTCGCGCCAGAAGATGTGACGACGCGGCAACGGGGCGGGCGGCAGGTTGAGCTTGGCCCACGCCGCCTTCTCGTCAAGTATCTCGCAGAGCTGGATGCGAGAGACCGCGATGCCTTCGGAGCAAGGATGCCAATGGCGCTTGTACTGGGAGATTGCGATCTCGAAACCGTCTGTCGCGATGTCGAGCTGCGGCTTTTCGCCGGTCTTCTCGGCCAGGTCCTTCCCGAGGTCGCGGCGATTCGCGGCCTTCTCGCTGAGGAACGTGAGCGACGTCCACTTTTCGTACTTGCCCGACTGCGGAATCTTGAGCGACTCGGGCTTGTGGTGGACGATCGGCCCCTCGAAGGCATCGCCATTGGAGGCACCCGTGTAGAACGAACGACGCGAATTGTTGCCGTAGTTGCGGACATGGAATGCGCGCGGCTTGTCGTCCGGATACTCGATCACTACGACATACGCGGCGTTTGGCTTGAGCCCCTTGCCCTCGCCAAGACGCCAGTCAAGGTAGGATGCAGTTTCAGTCTGCACGCCGAGGACACGGCAGGGCTTTCCGAGAATCGTCTCCACGCGGCTCGCGCCCTTCGGCCAGTCCGCGAAGCGGTGATCAGACTTCGTGCAGTCGATTTCGTCGACTACCTTTACGTCTCCAAACGGCGGCAAAGCGATTGTAGCCGCAAGCAGCAGTGTTACCATGTCCATTTTGTTTTCTCCTTTGTCTATTTCAAAATGAATTCCACGACCGGAATCTCCACCGGCGGCTTCTCAACTGGAAGATGAAGAGTGTTCCAGCGGAACCTGATTTCGCTTCCATCGTTCAGAAGCCGACAGCACTTCACGCGCTCGCCAAACGGAACCTGGAACGTGCCAAACCGCCAGGAGAGCATGTGCATGTAGAGGCGGTTCGTCTTGGGGTTGTAGGTCAGCGTCGTCCCGGGAAGCGGCGTGAACTCCTCGGGCGCGGGACCGCACCCGTAGATAGACTCGCCGTTTACCTTAAGCCACTTGCCGTAGTCCGCAAGACGCTCGAGAGCGCGATAGTCGAACTCGCCAGTCGCCATTGGCCCGACGTTCATGATGACGTTGCCGCCTTTGGAAACAGCGTCGATCAGCTGCTCGATGCACTGGTAGGCACTCTTCCAGCTCGACTCGTCGCGTGCGTAGCCCCAGCTGCCGGAGAAGGTCTGGCATGTCTCCCACGGGACCTTCCTGCCGTGCACCTCTACGCACCCGGCTGGCCTGCTCTGCTCTGGCGTCGCGAAATCCCAGCCGTCCTCCCAGTCCGTGAGGTCAAGGCGGTTGTCGATAATAATCCCTGGCTGGAGCTTCTTCGCGAGGCGGACGAGCCCTTCAGAATCCCAGTCGTAACGAGACTTGCCGTTCTTGCCGGGGAAGGAGAAGTCGAACCAGATTATGTCGATCTTGCCGTAGTTAGTAAGAAGCTCCGTCACCTGGTTCTTCATGAACTGGCGGTACTTCGCCATGTCGCGGCCTTCGTTATCCTTCGAGTAGTCGACGCTCTCTCCGCCCGCGCCGAACTGCTCGGGGTTCTTGCGACGAGGATGTATCCTGTCTATCGTGTAGTCGGGATGATGCCAGTCGAGCAGGGAGTAGTAGAAGCCGACCTTAAGCCCCTCGGCGCGAAACGCGTCAACAAACTCCCGGACTAAGTCGCGGCCGAACGGTGTGTTGGTGATCTTGTAGTCTGAGAACTTCGTGTCGAAAAGCGAGAAGCCCTCGTGGTGGCGCGAGGTGAGTACAGCGTACTTCATGCCTGCTTCCTTCGCGGCCTTCGCCCACGCCGTCGCGTCGAAGCGAGACGGATTGAACGTCTCAAAGTATTCGCGATACTGCTCGTCGCTAATGCGCTCGTTCGACTTCACCCACTCGTGACGCGCGGGAACGGCGTAGAGCCCGAAATGGATGAACATGCCGAATCGCGCATTCGTCCACCACTTCATGCGCTCAAGCTTCTGCTCCCATGTCTCCTTCGTCAGGTGCTTCGTATAATTGTAGGGGACGACGTCGAAATTGACATCCTTCGGCGCGTCTACACCCGTCACGGCGAAGTAGCAGAACCTCTGGACGTCGTGGAATTCGACATAAAGGCGTCCATCCTTCTCCGTGCGCGAGGCGAGAATCGGGGAACCAAGACCGCCATCGGCAAGCGAAGGCGACCACGAACCGTAGACCTCGACGCTCGAGCCAACAGGCACATAGACGCCGCGCACTGCCGTCTCGCCACCGAAATCGGCGAAAATGCGGTCGCCCTTCTTCTCGACATTCAGGCGCCTAAACGCCTCGACCGCCGTCTTGTCGGAGCGATTCTCCATTTCGAGTGCGATACCGCCCATTTTCGGATCGGCGGCGCCCTTGACCTCGAACTGGAAGCGCGAGGCAGAGACGGCTTTCGGCAGATTGGTGACGAGATTCTCGGGCAGCATCTCCCCCCGCGCGAACTCCCACGAATCAACCGTAAGCGTCCAAGCCCCGGCAGGCGCGTTCTCGAGCGCAAAATAGTCGGCCTTCACCGGCGAACCGAGCGCATAGACGATGCGCCAGCCATCGTCAGTCCTGACGACCGTCGATGGTCTTTCAATTGCGATGCCAGACGCAGAAGCTGCAAGCGCCACCGCGAGCGAAAGGACGAAGATTGCCTTTGCTGGTGCCGTCATAGACCCTCCGTTTACTTCTCGAGCTTGACCTTGGCCCAAGTCCACGGCTTCTTCATCAGGTTGTCGCGCTTGGAGTTAGGCCAGTAGAGTTCGTGCTGCGAGTTCTTGAGGTCCTCTACGACAAGCGTGAACGAAAGCCCGATCGTCGCGCCCGGCTTCATCTTATCCCAGCCCTTGAGCTGCGCGGCCGGGACGAACATCTCTGCGCGATAGCCGCGCGGCGTCTTCACGAGACCGGAGCGCGAGTCGTCCGGCACGCACTTCGACGCGCTTCCATTCCACTTCGCGTTGACATCATCGCCAGACTTCTTGTAGACCTTCTGCCCCTTGCAGTTGCCCCAGTAGCCGCAGAACATTGCCTTGTCCTTGATCATCGGGCAGAACCACATCTGGTGGTCGAAGAGCGACCACGGCTCGTCCGGCTTGAACTTGACGCCCTCGGGAGTCGTAATCATGATTTCGAGGCAGTCGGCCGCGCGCCAGAAGCTGCCTGGATCAGCCGTGAAGCAACGAGAGTCGTCGACGTCGAGCGCCGCAACAAGTCCTTCGTCGCAGTAGGCGATGTAGACCTTAGACGGGTCCTTGTCGCCGTTAGGACCAATCATGAAGCTGTTTACGCGGTAGCGCTCGTCCCAGTCCGAGAGATCGCCGTCGAACTTGATCTTCGAAAGGTCTATGCGGTGCATCGTCCAAGTGCGCGGGATGACAGGCGCGTAGTCGACCTGCATGTCCTTCGAATTGACGATAGAGAGCTTCGGGTTCGCGGCGCCCGTCGCCGCGGGATCGACCGGAGCGGACTTGACCAGCTTGAACGAGAGAGTCTTGGTCTCCTCTGGCTTGAGATTGCCAGTCGTCGAAACGCTCGGCTCGACCTTCCAGCCATCAGGCATCTGTGCATTGACGGCAAAAGTCTGGTCCTCGGCGGACTGGTTCGTGACGTCGAGCGTAAATTCGCCGTCGAAATTCGCCGCCTTGGACTTCGCGTATGCCTGAGGCACGATGTCGACCTCGATGCTCATCGTCTTCTCGACCTTGCCGTTCTTGCCGGTGACGGTGAAAGAGGTGTTGCCGCGCTTGAGGCCGGCGGGACCAGTCACGTCGAAGCCGTACGGCTTCTTCTCGACCGTCCAGCCCTTCGGCGGGACGACGGAGTACTCGTACTTGTCGGGAGACGCGACCTCGACCTTTATCGCCTCGCCACCGACGTTGCGCACGTAGAAGTCACTCTCGATGTCGAGCGGGCACTGCTTGAGCCAGTCGCTGTCCTCGTCGAGACCGACATACCAAGTGGGCGCAATGTCGAGCTTGCGCTTGCCGAAGGTGCCGGTCGGCTTGAGCGTGCGGCCGAACATGTCGGTGATGCGCTCGGCCTTCTCGTCCTTGATCTCGAGATCCGGGCCGTCCTTCCTCACCTTGTACGCGAGCGCGACGACCTTGCCCTCGGCACGGACGAGCTGCACCATGTGGTTGGGCCCGAGGTTGGCCGTGCCGATGTACTCATACTTCCCCGGAATGAAAGTCCTCATCGCGGCAAAGGACGCCGCAGAGGGCTTCGGGTTGCGCCTGCGGTCGAAGATGCCGCAGCCGGCAAAGAAGTAGTTAGGCGTGTCGGTGTCGTCGTCGTAGTACCAATACCAGAACATCTTCTCGACGCCGTTGCCCATCGCAAGCACCCACTTGCGCTGGAGGTAGGCGGCCTGTTCCCACTCGCTGACGGGCTGGCCAGCAAGAGTGTCCCAGCCCCATTCGGTGACCCAGAGCTCGCGGAACTTGCCGTCGCACGTCGCCGCCTTCTTCCAGTGGCGCCAGACGTCGCGCAAGTATGCAGGCTTCGCTTCGCTCATGCCCGTATTGAGGTTCGCCTTGGAGTATTCAGGACCGTCCTTGCCGCAATAGCGATGGCCGTTCACCACGTCGATATTGCGGAAATACCCCTTCTCGACAAGCTTCTGCGACTGCTCGACGTAGATGCCGGCAAGCCCAGGCGCAACGGCGCGCGCATCGGGACGCGCGGCCTTGACGATATCGCCAAACGCCTGGCAGTAGCGCCCGTAGCCGTCGAGCGTCTTGAACATGAGACCGTCCGCCTCGTTGTCGAGCTCGAATGCAGTCAGATTGTCAAAGGTTGAAACGGCGAGCGCCATCTGGCGGCGCCATTCCTTGTTGGGCGTAAAACTCGGGTCATTGTCGCCTGTCGCGTCCCGCTTGACCTCGATCGCCCCCATAAGGCACGGGAGCGTCTTGATCCCGACATCCTCCGCTGCCTTCACGATCTTCGGATACCACGGCCAGCCGGCGTACTTGCCGTCGCCGCGCGCACGGCGCATCCAGTGGAAGTTGAACGCGTAGTCGCGCACCCATGTGAAGCCGATGCGGGCGAACTTCTCGTAGCCGACATAGCCGCCACCGTGGACGTTGATTCCGTAAGGCGACGCCTCCTTTTCCTCGTCTGTCAGATCCCGCGGATGGAGACAGACGATATAGCGGGACTTCTCGATAAACGGCTTCGGAAAGCCATCGACCGCTATCTCGACCTTGTATGCGCCCGGCTCGTCAAACGGCAGCTTCACGATCTGGCTCGCGCCGTCGAGGACCTTCAGCGGCGGAATGTCGATCTTCCTCTCCTCGCCTGCCGCCGATACGGCCTTCGCCTTGAAGGTAAGCGTCTTCTCCTCGCCAATCCAGCTGCCGGCGGAGATTATGACCGCAGGTTCGCCCTCGGCATCATAAAACGTGTTGCCCACGACGGGATACCTGACGGAAAGCTCGTAAGGCCTGTCGGTGACGCCTTCCATGTCCGTCCAAAGACGGAAGTCGTACATGTCGAACTGGCGCGTCTTCGGCGGCGAGTTGCGGTCGCCCCAGTTGTTCTGCTTGACGCAGTCGAACTTGACGGGAAGCGCAATCGGCTCCTTGTTCTTGCCGACGGTTTCTGGGAAGGTCATCTCAAACTGCTGCCAGTTGCGCGTAAGCTTGAGCTTGCCCTTCGGATCGCCCACAGGGTGTATGGACAGGGAGAAGTTGTTCGTGTGCGCATCGACGAACGCAAACTCCATGCCCCACGAGTCGTCGTTGCCAAGCCGTGCCCAGCCGGTGAATTTCACCGGCTTCCCGGGAAGGATGTTTTTCTTGAGCGAAGCGTTCCAGCCGCCGAACACATGGTCGCCGTACCGCGTCTCGAAGCGCACCGACTTCGCCTTCGTCGGCGCATCGGACGGCCGCTCGTCGAGCGTAATCACATCGCCACCGCAGGTAACCCAGGTGCCGGCTTCCCATGCGTTCATCTCAGGATCGCCGATGTCTCGCGAAACGAGTTCGGCGTATGTGGCAAACGAAGCCATGGCGGCAAGTGCCGACAGGCCGACAAGTCTACAATTCATGTTCTTTCTCCTTAAAAATGGGACACAAGAATCAAGCGCCCTTCCCAGGGACCTTGAGTCCAGGCTTCAACCCTGGTTTTGGCGGCAGCTTGAGCCCCGAGGGCAACGCGCCGCCCTTGGGCGGGAGTTTAAGACCACTTGGCAATGCGCCGCCCTTCTGCGGGAGCTTGAGGCCTGGCTTTAGTCCTGGCTTAAGACCTGGAATCGTCGGGCGACGAAGAGCCGTGGGAGCCGCTGGCGCAACTGGTGTTGGGACCTTCGCCGTCTTGGTGGGCGAAATCGGCTTGAGTTCCTCGACTGGCTCAAGAGGCGTAATCGGCTCGAGGGGCGTAATCGGCTCGAGAGGAGTGATCGGTTCAAGCGGAGTAATCGGCTCAAGAGGTGCTACGGGCTCAAGCGGAACGACCGGCTCAAGTTCGGCAACGGGTTCGGCGACCGGCTTGATCGGCTCCACGGGCTTGACCGGCTCAACTGGCTTAGGCGGCTCAACCGGTTTAGGCGGCTCCGCGGGTTTGGGCGGTTCCACTGGCTTGACCGGCTCAACTGGCTTAGGCGGCTCAACCGGCTTAGGGGGTTCGACTGGCGCGGCGGGCTTGGGCGGCTCGGCCGGCGCGACTGGCGCGACTGGCGCTACAGGTTTCGGCGGCTCGGCCGCAGCCACGGGTGCAGGAGATGCCGACTCCTCAAAGTCAAATGATGCAAGCTCCATGAGCCCACACCTGATCGAATCGCCCTTCTCGATCTTTGCCGGGGCCTCGACCTTGACGCGATTGCGGTAGGTGCCGTTCGTACTGCCGACGTCTTCGACATACCATGCGCCGTCCTTAAAGAAGATGCGCGCGTGGTGGCGCGAAAATCCATCAACATTGATAGGCGCTATGGTGTTTCCGATTTCGCGACCTATGGTCACCACGTCGGAAGGTTCAAACGAATACCCAAGGTATATGCCCTTGATGTTGGCGATAAACTTGATTTTCATGCCAACAATTATACCACAATTTCCTACGCCGGACAATGGGCTACGGCGACTGGCCAGCAGTTAGATTCCCAGCCGTCATACGGGCAGTTGCGCGAAAGCGAGGCAAATTTCGCGACCTCGATGACACGCCACTCGCCAACCTCGACCGTGGTCTTACGCGCATCGTCGAGACGAGCGGTCGCGCGAGGAGAGAGGATTCCACGCGGCATCTTCCACCACGCCTGCGCCCAGGCGTCTGGCGACATTCCCTCGCCCTCGACCATCGTGACCCAAGTAAGCGGTATCGCCGCCTCAAGTCCGATAATGCCGTTCGCGCTCCCGGCAAAGCCAAGTGACTTCTTCGCCGCCGGATGCGGCGCATGGTCGGTCGCAAACATGAGAACGCCGTCCTTCACGGCGCGGCGAAGCTCTACGCGGTCTTCGTTGTTCCCGAGAGGCGGCGCCATCTTGTAGTTGGCATCGTCTCGCAGAATTTCCTCGCACGAAAGAAGAAGATGGTGCGGTGTCGCCTCGGCAGTGACGGGTAGCCCTTCTTTCTGCGCGTCACGAACGAGCGCAACGCCCTCGGCCGTGGAAATGTGCTGAATGTGAAGACGGCATCCCGTCACGCGGCAGATTGCAAGGTCGCGACGAATTGCGACAGTCTCCGCAGAGACGGGGATGATCGGGAGATGCCTAATTCGCGCAAGCTCGCAGTCGCGAATCACGCCATTCCCGACTTCCTTCGGATCCATCGCATGTTCGCAGATGCACATACCAAGCGCAGCAGAGCGGCGCATCGCCTCTTCCATCACCTTGTCGTCGGCAACATACGAGCCGTCATCGGTGAAGAAGGCAGCGCCCGCCTCGGCAAGCGCTTCAAGATCGGCGACCTCGTGTCCAAGCCGCCCTTTCGTAATGCAGGCGGAGGGTAGAAGAATCGTTCCCGCGCCCGCATTGCGCGCTGCCTCGCGCTGATAGTCCATCCACTCCGGCGAGTCGCAGGCGGGAGTCGTGTTGGGCATCGTGACGACCGCGGCAAATCCGCCGCGCTCGGCGGTGGCAAGACCAGACGCCGTTGTCTCCGCCTCTGGAATGCCAGGGTCGCGGAAATGGACATGTACGTCGATGAAGCCAGGAAATGTTAGAATTTTATTCATTGGTCAGTTATTTAGCCGTGTAAAACGTGTAGATCGTGTAGATTTCTTCATGTTCTGCATGTTCTACATGGTTTATAGTTAGCCAAAAAGATCTCCTTGAACTGGAGCGGCGGCCGACGGCTTTTCGTCGGCAGGCTGCTCCGCCTTGTCAGATGAAGTCTCCCCAAGAAGTTCGAGAAGCCGTGCTTCGTCTATCACCTCAGTGCCAAGCGCACGCGCTTTTTCTGTCTTCGTTGCGCCGACGTTCGCGCCAGCGATCAGGTATTTCGTCTTTGACGTGACAGCGCTTTGAACAATGCCTCCCGCCTTCTCGATTAGCGCGGCATATTCGCCGCGCGGACGACTTAGCGTTCCAGTAAGGACACAACCAGCGCCTACGAGCGGGCCTGTCGTAGCGACCGCGGCACGTGCGCCGCGCTGAGGGTCGATACCAAGCGAAAGCATGCGATCAAGAAACGCACTTCCGTATTCGCTCGCGAAGAAAGAGAGAACCGCCTTCGCCGCCTCGACCTTAATGGCGAGAATCTTGCGCTCCTTGCCCTTCTTCGCGTCGTTCTCGATTACGTTCTTGAGAACAGGGCTATCTTTAAGGTCGCTGAACTTCTCGTGTTCTGCCGCGATATCCTTCGCAACCGTGACGCCAACTTGCGGGATACCGACAGCGAAAAGCCACCTCTCCAAAGGCAACTCCTTCGCATCTACGACGGCATTCTTTAGGTTGAGCGCATTCTTGCCGAACTTGCGAGGCGCATCCTTTTCACCGACGTCGAGACCTGCGAGCTCCGAATAGTCGAGCGTGAAGAGATCTAGAGGATCCTTTACAACGCCCTTGTCGACAAGGATGTCCGCGATCTTGCCGCCAAGCGCCTTTAAGTCGAGCGCGTTGCGGCTCGCAAAATGTTCAAGTCGACGGCAAAGCTGCGCCGGGCACGCAGGATTCATGCAGCGCGTCGCCACCTCTCCTTCAAGACGCGCAACCGCACCGCCACAGACGGGACAAGCAGTAGGCATCGTGAAAACGATTTCAGCACCAGTACGCTTTTCTGGGATAGAAGATTCGATGGCGGGAATTACATCGCCCGCCTTGACGAGCCAGACGCGGTCGCCTATGCGAATGTCCTGACGCGCGATCTGGTCGGCGTTGTGCAAAGTGGCGCGGGAGATGACAGAGCCGGCGAGCGGAACCGGCTTCAATTCCGCAACAGGGGTAAGGATGCCAGTCCTACCAACCTGAACTGTAATCGCCTCGACAGTCGTTTCTGCGCGCTCAGGCGCGTACTTGTATGCGCGCGCCCAGCGAGGGCCGTGAGCAGTCGCGCCAAGGATATCGTAGAACTTGCGCTCGTCGATCTTGATGACCGCGCCGTCAATCTCGAAACGGAAGGTGTGGCGAAGCGTCTGAAGTTCGTCGATTGCAGCGAACACCTCGTCTATCGTCTTGCAGAACTTCGACCACGGCGCGACAGGGAAACCCCACTTCGCAAACGCCGCGACCATCTCGCTGTGAGAGGCGAAACCGTCGCAACCTACGCCACCGGCGTTGTAGATTACAACATCAAGCGGACGTTCGGCAGTGACACGCGAATCAAGCTGCTTCAAGGAACCGGCACAGGCATTCCTCGGGTTCGCAAAGGTCTCGAGACCTGCGGCCTCCTGACGAGCGTTAAGCTCGACAAAGCCCTCACGCGTCATGAACGCCTCGCCGCGCACTTCAAGCTCGCGCGGCGCATCAGGCGGGAGGACTTTTGGAACGGTCTTTATCGTGTTTACGTTCGCAGTTATGTCATCGCCGACAAGGCCGTTGCCGCGCGTCGCTGCGCGGACGAGCCGTCCGCCGGAGTAGCGAAGCGAAAGCGAAATTCCGTCAATCTTCGGCTCGACGAGATAGGTAAAGCCCTCGACTGTCTTTCGGACAAACGCATCAAACTCGGCGAGCTCGCTTTTTGCGTGTGTCTTGTCAAGTGACTGCATCGGCGGGTCGTGCTTGACTTTCGCAAAGCCCTCGAGAAGGCCACCCGCGACATTCTGAACTGGCGACGAAGCGTCGGCGAACTCAGGGAAATCCGCTTCGAGCTTCAGGAGCTCCTGCTCCCACATATCATAGTCGCGGTCGCCTACCGTCGGCTGGTGAAGGTCGTAATAGTCATGGTTGGCCTTCTCAATGAGGGCCCTCAATTCCTCGATCCGCGCCTTTGCGTTTGCCTTGTCCATCAATCGCTTGCTCCCTTATAGCGGATTTTGCGCTTGCCGGGGGGAGAGGCGTGGCGGGAAGACTGGGTGGCGCGCTGCTGGCGCTCGAGAGCCATTTCCTCCTCAGTGCGGACATGGCTTTCGGCGCGCTTCTTTGAGACGAGGACGGAGCGGCGGTAGCCGTCGTGGGCGAGAAGGCCCATGAAAGCACGGGCCGGCTTCAAGTCGCGTTCAGCCTCCTCGTCGATGAGTATGTGTATCACGCGATCATGCGGCACGTCGTAGCTCTCGAGAATTGAGGGGACCTTCCTTGGGTCGACATAGCGCTCGCCTATGAGAAACCCCTGGGACGAATAGCGTATCGAGGGATGTGCGGCGTCAAGCACGATGTCGCCGTAGTCCGGCGAAAAGCACCCAGTGCAGACGAGGCACATGTAGAGGACCGTGCCCGCGACGATGCTAAGAAGCGCGTTGCGCCGCCAGATCTGAAGCGCGACAACGAGCGAGCCAGCGAGATAGGGCCAGGCCGTCTTCCACTGAAGTCCGGAATACGAATAGAAAATCAAGGCGGCGATTATCACCGGAGAGACGAGATCGCCAAAGCGCGAAACCCACTTCGGAAGCTCCCTGTCGCGGCTGGCGAAGAGGAGGAACGGCAAGGCCCGCAGCGCGTAGTTCACGAGGAACCCGACGGCCACGATCCCAAGCATGTATAGGATTTCGCCCTTCATTTCGCGGCGCGCAACTCCAGTATCTTCCCGACGCGGACGGCGTCTTCGGGTGTATCGACGCCGACGCCTTCATCCTCGGTGCGGACAACTGCGATCTTCGCACCCATCCAGAGCGCTCGAAGCTGCTCGAGCTTTTCTGTCTTCTCCAATGGACACGGCGGCTCCGCGATGTACTTCTTAAGAAACGCGCCGCGATAGGCGTAGATGCCGAGGTGCCGGACGTAAAGAGAGTTAAAAGGTTGAAAAGTTGAATGGTTGAAAGGTTTGGAGAAGTCGGGCTCGTTGTCGCGATCGCAGGGAATTGGCGCGCGGGAGAAATAAAGAGCGCCGTCGTCGCGATCAAGCACGACCTTTACCACAGTCTTCGCCGCGAAGTCAGAGGCATTCCTGATAGGCGTCACCGCCGTTGCCATGGACCAGCGAGGGTCGTCCTTAAGCTTCGATGCAAGCTGCTCAATGAGAGCAGGGTCGATAAGCGGCTCGTCGCCCTGGATGTTGACGAGGATGTCATCGTCAGCGAAGTCGGCGCCGAGGAAATTTCGCGCAGCGCACGCGATGCGGTCAGTTCCGCTCGGAAGCTCCGACGGCGTCATCACCGCCTTGCCGCCATGTTCCTCCACAGCTTTGACTATGCGCTCATCGTCTGTCGCAACGAGAACTTCGTCGAGTCCTTTCGCCTTCTTGACTGCCTCGACAACCCAGGCAACAAGGGGCTTTCCAGCGAGAATCGCAAGTGGCTTCCCTGGGAAACGGCTAGACCCGAACCGCGACGGAATTATTCCATAGACTTTCATAGGCATAATTATACCATAATTCGGTGGGGGACGAAGGCTCCTCCTCGTGGACCCTCGGCGAATACGCCGTATCCACTCGCTCGGACCTTCGCTCCCCCACCGAATTGTGCGTGGCTTAGTCTCTGCCGTCGGCCGACGTTGAATCGCGCGTGGGTTAGGTTCAGCCTTCGGACCCCGCCGAATTGCGCCCAACCCCGACTCTGCTTAGGTCCCCGCCGAATTTATGGTATAATTATGTCATGAAATTCGGTGAAATAGTGGAGCGCCTCGGCGGAACGGTAGTCGTGGAGAACAAAGATGGCGAGATTACCTCGGCCTACACGTCAGATCTCCTGTCGGACGTCATGGGACATTGCGGCGACGAATCGGTTCTCATTACGATCCAGAACCACCTCAATGCAATCGCCGTCTGCACACTCGCAGGGATAGAGGGCATCGTCCTCTGCCACGACCGCCAGCCGCCGGAAGACATGGTTGAAGCCGCACGCCGCGAAGGAATCGGCATAATGACGACCTCGCTTTCACAGTTCGAGGTGTCGGTCAAGCTCGCGGACTTGCGGCCTTCGGCAAGATAGCAAAATGGATTATTTCCTGATAACGCTCGGAGCGCTGCTACTCGTCTGCGGTTTTATCGGGAGCGCCGTTCCTGTTCTGCCAGGGCCTATTTTAGGATACGCCGCTCTCTGGACGCTTGTGCCAACGGCCAAAGCCCCTTCCACCAGTATTCTGGCGTTTTGTGCGGCCATCGTTGTAATCGTCTCGATTGTGGACTATGTCCTCCCGACTTTCTTCGCAAAGAAATTCAAGTGTTCAGGATGGGGAGTTTTCGGCTGCGCTGTCGGGACGATTGTCGGGCTCTTCTTCCTGCCAATTGGTCTTATCGCAGGGCCATTTCTCGGCACGGTCGCAGGCGAGCTCATCGCCGGACGACGCTTCGGGCATGCGCTTAAGGGCGGCGTGGGCGCACTTGTCGGATATGTCGCCACCCTTGCGATGAAGCTAGTCGCCGTCGCCTATTTCGCGATCATCTTCATCCGCGCCGCATTTGGCTAAAGCGACTCTTCCTGACCCTCGAGAAACTCGCGGGCGAGCGAAAGCCCCTCGACGGAATCAAAGCCGCCGACCGCTTCCATAAGTTCAAGGCGAGAGATCTCGTACTCCTCTCCATTCTTACGGTGACGGAATACGAGATCGTAGTCACCTTGGAAGTTGAAAAGCGAGAGAATCGCCTGCGGGAGACTCCCCATTGGCGGCAAGTCGATGTTGTCTGCCTTGAACGTGCAGACGAGCGTGGTTCCCATCCCTTGCGTACTGTCGAGCTTTACGCAGCCGCCGCAGCCGTCGCACGTCTGCTTTACGAACGGAAGCCCCATGCCGACCTTGCGCTTGTCGTGCTTCCCTGGCTCCGTGTAAAACGGATCGAACGCCTTGGCAACGATTTCGGGCGGCATGCCCTTCCCGTTGTCTTCGACGCGAAGGACAATCGTTCCGTTTTCTTCAAGAACTTCTACGACTACCTTCTTAGCGCGGGCCTCTATCGAATTGGCCGCGACATCTGCTATGATATCTGAAAGACTTGCGTGCATCTGCCATTCCCCTTGTAACACGCAATAGTCTACCAAAAATCGCCGACTTCGGCGTGGAGAAAGTTGCTACCTGTTGCCAGTGTGATACTCCTGCAGACTGTAGACCGAGCTTTCTGCGCAGTCTTCAGCGAGACCTGCGACGGCTGCGGCGAAGCCAGCAAGCGTAGTCGTCACTGGAACGCCCGTAGCGACGGCCGCAGAACGGAGCTGGACCGAATCTCCCGACGCCTCGCCGTCAGACTCGGATGTGTTTACGACCCACTGTATCTCGCCCTTGCGCATCAGATCGATCGCGCTTGGGCGTCCGCGGGATATCCTGAATGCCGCCTTCGACTCAATGCCGTGCCCCCAAAGATACGTCGAGGTGCCAAGTGTCGCGTAAATGCCAAAGCCAAGCTCCTTGAGCTTCGCGGCAAGCTCGGCGACACGCGGCTTGTCCTCGTCGCGCACCGAGAGGAAGACATTGCCGCTCTTTGGCAAGGGACTGCCGCAGGCGATCTGGCTCTTGTAGTACGCGCCGAAGCGATCGGGATCTATCGCCATCACCTCGCCCGTAGACTTCATCTCCGGCGAGAGCGTAATCTTCGCGCCAGGGAACTTAACATACGGGAAGACGGCTTCCTTGACGCAGTAGTAATTCGGGGAACGGGGAATGGGTAACGGGGAACGAGGAACGTATCCCCCGAGCGAAGCGAGCGCCGAAGGCGGCTCAATGCGGGGTGGTAACGGGAGTTTCTCCCCGACCATTGCGAGTGCGCCGAGGTCGGCGAGCGGAATTCCCGTCGCCTTAGAGACGAACGGCACCGTACGCGACGCGCGGGGATTGACCTCGATCATCCATATCTCCCCGTCCTTCACCGCAAGCTGGAGGTTCATTAGCCCGACGACATGGAGACGCTTTGCGAAGATATCGGTATAGCTCTTCACTTCGGCAAGCGTCTTGTCGGAGAGACTAACCGGCGGCGTAATTGCCGCGGCGTCGCCCGAGTGGCAGCCCGCCGCCTCGATATGCTCGAGAATCGCACCTATCATCGTCGTCTCGCCGTCCGACACAGCGTCGACATCAAGTTCAATCGCATGTTCGAGGAACTTGTCGATGAGGATTGGCTTTCCTTCTGACGCGGCGACCGCCTCTGACACATAGGAATCGAGTTCCGACTCCCTGTAGACTATCGCCATTCCGCGTCCACCGAGAACAAAGGACGGACGCACGAGGACAGGATAGCCGATTTCCTTCGCGATGCGCCGCGCGTCCTCGATTGAATGGGCGATTCCGCTTGCCGGCTGCTTCATCCCAATTTCCGCGACAAGTGCGCGGAAGAAGTCGCGGTCTTCGGCAAGCGCGATGTCCTTTGGCGAAGTGCCGACGATCTTCGCGCCCGCCTTTTCAAGCTTCTCCGCGAGGTTGAGCGGCGTCTGCCCGCCGTACTGGACTATCACGCCGTCGCACTTCTCGCGGTCGTAGATCTCCATCACGTCCTCGAACGTGAGCGGCTCGAAGTAGAGCTTGTCGGAAGTGTCGTAGTCGGTCGAGACGGTCTCCGGGTTGGAGTTTACCATCACGACTTCGTAACCACGCTTCCTAAGCGAGAACGCCGCGTGGCAGCAGCACCAGTCAAACTCGATGCCCTGCCCGATGCGGTTTGGCCCCCCGCCCAGGACCATGATCTTGGGGCGAGAAGGAGATTTTGAAGACCGGGACATCTGGGACATCCGGGACGTCCGGGACGAATCGCCATTAACTGTTGTCCCGGTTGTCCCGTACCCGTAATAGCTGTAATAATACGGCGTCACGGCCTCAAATTCACCGGCGCAAGTATCAACTTCGCCGAACTCTGGCCTTATGCCGAGCGCAAGACGGCTGTTCCGCACCATAATCTCGTCGGAGCCAATCGCCGCCGCAATCTCCTTGTCGCTAAAGCCAAAGACCTTTGCCTGACGAAGCAAAGCGGCATCTTGTAGCGCAGGACATTCGACATCCGACGACGGACGTCCGGGCGACTTCCGACTCTCGACGAACGACGAAAGAAGCGAGCGAAACGCCTCTATTTCCTCGAGCTCGCGCTTGAACCACGGATCGTAGCTTTCCGCATCGTGGTACTTTAGCGGCGCTTCAAGCGAGCGGACGGCCTTCAAGTACGCCTGCTTGAAAGTCCTGCCGATTGCCATTACTTCGCCGACGGACTTCATCTGCGTGCCGAGCGTCGTGCTCGCGCCGTGGAACTTCTCGAATGCAAAGCGCGGAATCTTCACGACGACGTAGTCCAGCGACGGCTCGAAGCAGGCGAGCGTCTTCCCTGTTATGTCGTTCGTAATCTCGTCAAGCGTAAAGCCGACTGCGAGAAGCGCGGCGATCTTGGCGATCGGGAAGCCCGTCGCCTTCGAGGCGAGCGCAGAAGAACGAGAGACACGCGGGTTCATCTCGATGATGATGCGCCGCCCGTCCTTCGGGTTGACCGCCCACTGCACGTTCGAGCCACCAGTCTCAATGCCGATCTTCTCAAGGACCCTGATGGAATCGTCACGCATCTCCTGATATTCGCGGTCGGTGAGCGTCAAGATCGGCGCGACGGTGATGGAGTCGCCAGTATGGACGCCCATTGGATCCATGTTCTCGATGGAGCAGACAATGACGGCGTTCCCCGCCTTGTCGCGCATTACCTCCATCTCGTATTCTTTCCAGCCAATCAGCGACTCCTCTACGAGAACCTCATGGTTTAGCGACGCGTCAAGGCCGCCAGAGACAATCCTCGCAAACTCCTCCGCGTCGTGCGCGATGCCGCCGCCAGTGCCGCCAAGCGTGAAACCAGGGCGCACGATAAGCGGCCACGAGCCGATGGTCTTTGCGATTGCCTCGGCTTCTGCGAGAGAATGGGCGCTGCCGGAGCGCGGCATGTCGAGACCAATGTCGCGCATCGCCTCTTTGAAGAGATTGCGGTCTTCGGCGCGTTCGATTGCTTCGGCCTTCGCGCCGATAAGTTCAACGCGATAGCGCTTCAAGACGCCCCTCTTGTCGAGTTCCATCGCGAGGTTGAGAGCCGTCTGCCCGCCAAGCGTCGGCAGAATCGCGTCTGGCCGTTCGCGGCGGATGACCTCGTGCAGGTAGTCGGCCGTCAGCGGCTCGATATACGTCCTGTCCGCACGATCGGGGTCAGTCATCACCGTCGCGGGGTTGGAGTTGACGAGCACTACTTCGTAGCCGAGCGACTTAAGCGCCTTCACTGCCTGTACGCCAGAATAGTCGAACTCACAACCCTGTCCGATGACGATTGGCCCGGAGCCGATAATCAGTATCTTCCTCAAGTCACTTCTTTTCATTCTTCACTCCCTCTTCCCTCTTCCCTTTTCCCCATTCCCTCTTCCCCGTTCCCCATTCCCCGTTCCCCGTTTCCCGTTCCTCAGCGCGGCTTTGACAAGGCCGTTGAACAGCGGATGCGGGATTGTCGGACGCGACTTGAACTCTGGGTGGAACTGGCCCGCGATGAAGTATGGATGCTTCGACTGCGGAAGCTCGACTATCTCGACGAGCTTCCCATCTGGCGACGTTCCGCTGACCTTGAGCCCCGCTTTTTCAAGCGCCGCGCGCGCCGCGCTGTCGTAGGCGAGCTCGTAGCGGTGGCGATGTCGTTCGGAGATCTCCCCAGCCGCGTCTTGTTTTTTGACAGGATTTACAGGATTGACAAGATTTGCGCCGCCCTTGAATCCTGTTAATCTTGTTAATCCTGTCAAAACATCTTTATAGAGCTTTGAAGCAAGAGAGTCCTTCTTGAGGACGCACGGATAGGCGCCGAGGCGCATCGTGCCGCCCTTCTGCGTGACACCGCGCTGCTCTTCCATCAAGTCGATCACGGGGTGCGTGGTGTTCTCGTCGAACTCCGTCGAGTTGGCGTCTTTCCAGCCAAGAACATCGCGCGCATACTCGATCACGGTGCACTGCATGCCGAGGCAGATGCCGAGGAACGGAATCTTCTTTTCGCGTGCGTACTTGATCGCGGCGATCTTACCCTCAACGCCCCTTGACCCAAAACCCCCAGGCACAAGAATTCCGTCAATATCCTTCAGTGGGTTGTTTTTGACAGGATTAACAAGATTTACATGATTAGAAGGCTTCGCCAATCCTGTAAATCCTGTCTCCAACTCTTCTGCTTCAACAGGAACGACCTCGACCTTGCAGTCGTTTGCCATGCCGGCGTGCTGCAGGGCCTCGTGAACGGACTTGTAGGCGTCGCGTATCGAGATGTACTTCCCGACGAGCGCGATGCGACAGCGCTTCTTCGGCTGCGTCGCCTTGCGGACAAGCGTGTCCCAGACCGTGTGCTTGATCGGCCAAACGTCGAGACGAACCTGCCTCAAGACCTGCTCGTCGAGCCCCTGCTCGCGCAGTTCGCGCGGCACGGCATAGACCGAATCAGCAACGTCCTTTTCCTCGATAACGCACTCGCGCTTCACGTTGCAGAACATGGCAAGCTTCTTGAGGTGCTCCTCGGGAATCGTCATTTCGGTGCGGCAGACGAGGATGTCAGGAATGATGCCGATGTTGCGGAGCATGCCGACGGAGTGCTGCGACGGCTTTGTCTTGAGCTCGCCCGCCGCCTTGAGATAGGGAACGAGCGTCAAGTGCACGAAGCAAGTGTTCTCCTCGCCCTCCTCGAAGCGAAACTGGCGCGCGGCCTCAAGGAACGGCAGCGATTCGATGTCGCCAGAGACGCCGCCTATTTCGCAAAGGACGATGTCTGGCGCTGGCTCGTCGCCATGCGCTTCGCCGGCGCTTCTGATCGCCGCCTTGATTTCGTCCGTGATGTGCGGCACGACCTGCACCGTGCCGCCAAGGTAACCACCTGCGCGCTCGCGCGCGAGGACGGCCGAGTAGATGCGTCCGGAGGTGTAGTTTGATGCCTTGGAGCACGTCACGCCCGCGAAGCGCTCGTAATGACCGAGGTCGAGGTCTGTCTCCGCGCCGTCGTCGGTCACGAACACTTCGCCATGCTGGTAGGGCGACATAGTGCCGGGGTCGACGTTGAGATACGGGTCGAGCTTCTGCATGAAGACCCTGTAGCCGCGGCTCTTCAAGAGAAGCGCAAGCGACGCGCTTGTGACGCCCTTTCCAAGCGAGCTAACAACGCCGCCGGTGATAAATACGTATTTGACTTGCTTTTTCATGGCTCGGGAATTGATATTGTTAGGGACATTTGACCTTCGACAACCGACAGCCGCTGTCGGATGCCGGATGTCGGTTGCCGTCGATCATTTTCTTGAATTCGTCAAAGAGATACTTTGAGTCATGCGGGCCGGGGCAAGACTCGGGGTGGTACTGCACCGAGAACGCGGGAAGCGTCTTGTGCCTGACACCCTCGATAGAGTTGTCGTTGAGGTTTATGTGCGTGACTTCGAGGCAGTCCGGAACAGACTCTGGCAAGACGGCGAAGTTGTGATTCTGGCTCGTTATCTCCACATGGCCTGTCGCAAGGTTCTTCACTGGGTGGTTACAGCCGTGGTGACCGAACTTTAGCCGCCCCGTCTTCGCACCACAGGCAAGCGAGAGCAGCTGATGCCCCAAACAAATTCCCATTATGGGAAGTGGCCCCAACAACTTTTTGATGTTCTCTATGGCGTAGGTAACTGCCGCGGGGTCGGCTGGGCCGTTTGAGAGGAACACGCCGTCAGGTTTCATCTTGAGGACTTCTTCGGCAGGCGTCTTCGCAGGAACGACGGTGACCTTTGCCCACGACGCAAGCGAACGGAGGATATTTGTCTTCACGCCGAAGTCGTAACAAACGACATACGGCTTTTCCTTTTTGCCACAAAGATCACAAAGTTCACATAGGCCATCTTTCTCTTTTGTGTTCTTTGTGTCCTTTGTGGCTAGAAAATCATAGCGCTTCTCGCATGTCACCTTTGCCGCATAGTCCTGGCCGTCGAGCCCTTCCCATTCACGCGCCTTGGCAACCGCCTCCCGTTCCCACCCCGCATTGAGCCGCCTTCGGCGCTCGCTTCGCTCGGGGGATACGTTCCCCGTTCCCCGTTCCCCAACGTACAGAAAGGCTTTCTGGTTACCATGATCTCTCAAGTGCAACGTTAGAGCGCGCGTATCGACGCCATAAATGCCAGGTACGCCGTTCTCCTTCAGGTAGTCGTCCAAGCTCTTTTCGGAGCGCCAGTTGCTAGGCGCGGTCAAATCGCCAATGACAAGACCCGATAGGAACAGCTTGCGACTTTCTATGTCTTCGGCATTTATGCCGTAGTTGCCGACTTCGGCGGGAGTAAGCGTGACAAACTGCCCGGCGTAACTTGGGTCGGTCAGAATTTCCTGATAGCCGCACATGCCGGTGTTGAATACGACTTCGCCAAGCGCATCTTTCTTCGCACCAAATGCGACGCCATGGAACACAGTGCCGTCCGCAAGTGCGAGATACGCCTTGCGTTCGCGTTCCGCCTTCCACTTTTCACTATAGTTCATAAACTTCTTTCCTTTTACTGACCCCTAACCCCTGACTCCTGACCCCTGACCCCTGACTACTGACCCCTGACCCCTAATACGACCTTTCCGAATTCTTATCCAAGTAATTCAGAAGCGCCTTTCGCAGCACCTTGTATCCGCCAGGTGTCGGATAGTCGCCAGTGAAATACCAGTCACCAATATTCTCTCCACCGAGACAGCGCCTCAAGTCATCGACAGTCTGATAGACCACAACGACTTCGGCCTTTATGTCTGGCGGCGTTAAAAGACGCGCAATCTCCGCTGCATGCTGTTCTTCTGTGAACTTTGCATAGAGCGCCTCAAGGGGATCCTTTGCGTTACCCATCAACGCCTCATGGAGCAAGTCGTTCGCGCCGTCGCCAAGAAGGTTCACGAGCGCGCGGAACGCGACGAGTTCGCCCAACGTCGACATGTCTATGCCGTAGCAGTCGGGGTAGCGAATCGGTGGCGCGGAAGAGGCGATCACGATTCTCTTCGGCCCAAGCCGGTCGAGCATCGGGAGAATCGCGTTCTTCATCGTGTTGCCGCGCACGATCGAATCGTCGAGAACGACGAGCGTGTCGTCCTTCTTGACGAGCCCGTAGGTCACGTCGTAGACATGCTTGTAGAACTCGCGCCTTGCCGCCGCGTCAGCGATGAACGTGCGGAACTTCGCGTCCTTCACCGCCACCTCTCCAAAGCGCGGTATGTTTTGGACAGGATTTACAAGATTTACAGGATTTTTGGGGTCTGGGGCATAGCCCCAGTTTGAACCACCCTCTGCGTACTCTGCGCCTCTGCGTCTCTGCGTTAAAAAGCATCTCCTAAACAGTTCCTCCAACAGACCATGAAAAGCTATTCTGGCCGAGTTGGGAATGTAGCTGAAGAAGATGCGGTCCATCGGTGCATTGGCTGCCTCGAGGATCCGCGGCACAAGTGCCGCGCCAAGCGCCTTGCGCTCGCGGTGGATGTCGGCATCGTTCGCACGGGAGAAGTAGATGCGCTCGAAAGAGCAGGGACGGGCAAGTGGTTTTTCAAGCCGTGTAGAACATGTAGAAACATGTAGATCAGAAGCATTGCTTTCTACACGTTCTACATGTTCTGCACGGTTTAAAGCAACAAACTCAACATCCCCTTCCGGCGAGACGATGAGAGCTTCGCCAGGCGGAAGCTCCTTCACGGCTTCGGGCGGCACGTCGAACGCCGCCTGTATGGCGGCACGCTCGGAGGCGACGACAACGACATCGTCATCGATGTAGTGCCAGCCAGGCCTGATGCCGTGCGGGTCGCGCGTCGCAAACGCCCATCCGTCTGCGGTCATGCCGCAGAGCGTCCATGCGCCGTCGGCGTTCTTCAATGCCGTGGAGATAGCGCGTGACAAAGCAGATTCTGACCATGCAGAATATGTAGAATCATGTAGATTCGGTTCTAATTCTACATGCTCTACATGTTCTACACGGCTAATATTTTTCAGCGCCTGTGCAATAATCTCGCAGATGAGATAGCCGTCCGACTTGCTCGTCGGGAATGAACCGCGGTGGCGGTAGTCGTCGAAAAGCTCGTGGGCGTTTGTGAGGTTGAAGTTTCCGGCGAGAAGAAGCGTATGATTCAGTTCGCTCGACTCGTGCACGAATGGATGACAGAACGCCACGTCGTTTTTCCCGAACGTGGCGTAGCGAAGATGACCGAGAAAGACCCTTTCAAATCCTGTCTGAACACTGCTTCTCTTCCCGATCATTCCAAGCACATCCGTGAGCGGTGTAGCGGACGCAGACTTGGCGATCCAGTACGGTGTCTCGCCAGGTTCGGGATTGGCCGAGAGTATTGCCGCGCCCGCGCCGTCCTGCCCGCGATTGTGCTGTTTTTCGAGAAGGAGCGAAAGCTTTGTCCCACCGAAATCGCCGGTGGCGACGGCGGACTTTCTCAAGACCACCATCGCCACGGCACATTCGTGCTTTAGTTCATCAGTCATTTGACATCACTAATCACTACTCACTGACTCCTGACTCCTAACCCCTGACCCCTAATACAAGAACAGCATTTCGCGGTACTTCGGAAGCGGCCACTTTTCACTCGTGATGACCGCCTCGAGCGAGTCTGCGATCTTCCTGAGCTCGGCCATCCTCGCAAGGGTGTCCGCAGTGTCGTAGTTCTTCAGCGCGTCCTGCAAGTAGTCGATCGCCTCCTTCATCTTGACGAGTCCGTTGCCAAGTTCCGTCATCTGCCCGTGAAGCATGTCGATTGCGACTTTCACGTTGCTGGAATCCGTCTCGTTGTAGGCCTTCGCAACCTCGAGATACTCGGCGCGGACGGCGGGGAGGATCATCGTCTTTGCGATGTCGAGCGCCGTGTTGCCCTCGATGCGCACCTTGTTGGCGTATTCCTCGAGGAATATCTCGTGGCGGCTCTTGAGCTCGCGCTTCGTCATGACGCCATACTTCTCGAAGAGGGATACGTTCTCCTTCTTCGAAAGCGCGGCCAGGGCGGAGAGCGTGTCTGGCGCGTTGGGGAGTCCGCGCTTCTCGGCCTCCTTCGGCCAGTCCGCCTCGTAGCCGTTGCCGTTGAAGACGACGCGCTTGTGGGCCTTGAGCGACGCCTGGAGAATCTTCTGGAGAGCCGCGTGGAACGCCGCGGTGTGCTCGCCCGGCTTCGCCTTTCCGGCGACCTTGGCGGCGTCGAGCTCGGCGGCAATCCTGTCCACCGCCTCTGCAACGATCGTGTTGAGGACAGTCATCGGGCCGGAGCAGCACACGCTCGAACCAGGAGCGCGGAACTCGAACTTGTTGCCGGTGAACGCGAATGGCGACGTGCGGTTGCGGTCGGTCGCGTCCTTCGGAATCGAGGGGAGCGTGTCGACGCCGATCTTGAGGGAGCCCTTTTCCTCGTGCTTCGCGCCCTTCGGATTCTCGATGCGGTCGAGGACCTCCGCAAGCTGGTCGCCGACGTAGATGGAGATGACGGCGGGCGGCGCCTCGTTCGCGCCGAGACGGTGGTCGTTGCCGGCGCCTGCGACGGATGCGCGCAGGAGGTCCGCGTGCTTGTCTACCGCCTCGATGACGGCGCAGAGCATCGTGAGAAACACGGCATTCTCATGAGGGTCGTTGCCGGGGTCGAGCAGGTTTCTGCCGCCAAATGCGACGGACCAGTTGTTGTGCTTACCCGAGCCGTTGACGCCCGCGTAGGGCTTCTCGTGGAGAAGGCACTTCATCCCGTGCTTTTCGGCAACGTTCCTCAAGGTGTCCATCACGAGCATGTTGTGGTCGCTTGCGAGGTTGAGCTCCTCGAACTGCGGTGCAAGCTCAAACTGCGCGGGAGCGACTTCGTTGTGGCGCGTCTTCGCGGGGATGCCGAGCTTCCAGAGCTGGCGCTCGACGTCGTTCATGAAGGAAATTACGCGGTCTGGGATCGTGCCGAAGTAGTGGTCTTCGAGCTGCTGACCCTTCGCCGAAGGAGCGCCGAAGAGCGTGCGACCCGTGAGGACAAGGTCGGGGCGCTTCTTCCAGTATTCCTTGTCGATGAGGAAGTATTCCTGTTCCGCGCCAAGCGTGCAGGCGGCGTGGCCCTCGTTGCGGCCGAAGAGCTTCATGAGCCGCTTCAGCGACTTGTCGAGCGCCTGCATCGAGCGGAGAAGCGGCGTCTTCTTGTCGAGCGACTCGCCCGTGTAGGCGCAAAATGCGGTCGGAATGCACAAGGTGGCGCCGTTCGAGTGGCGCTTGATGAACGCCGGGGAGGTCGGGTCCCACGCGGTGTAGCCGCGCGCCTCGAAAGTGGAGCGGATGCCGCCAGACGGGAACGACGACGCGTCTGGCTCGCCGACAATCAGGTTCTTGCCGCTGAACTGCATGATCGGCTCGCCGTCCTTCAACTCGAGGAACGAGTCGTGCTTCTCTGCGGTGGAGCCGGTCATCGGGAGGAACCAGTGGGTGTAGTGCGTCGCCCCGCGATCCATCGCCCAGTGGCGGATACCGTGCGCGACCTCGCCCGCAATCGACGGATCGAGCGGTTTCCCTTCCCGGATCGTCGCCTGTAGCTTCTTGGCCGTGTCCTTGCTCAAATATGTCCGAATCGCCTCTTCGCCGAACACGTCGGCCCCGAAGTCTGTTGCCGCCTTTGTCTCTTCCGTCATTGTCTTGTTCCTTGTTTGGTTTGCCGAACGCGTCCATCGCATCCGCCGCCGGACAATTAGCACACGCCATGCCAAACTAAGGAACAAGCCCGTTTTTCAAGGGGACAGCCGCATCTACGACTATTAGCGCAAAAACATTCGCGACACATTTTGTAGATATGTCGCCAACCGAATTACATAAATCGTAAAAGCGCCGAGCAATGTTGCATCGGCAGTTATTGCCCTGGCGGCGCTTTACAGAATGTCCACCGGCATAGGACGAGGATGCGTTACGCGGGGGTATTTAAAGCCAGGAGGGCCAAACAGGAGGACCGCACCCACCGAATGTCCTTTGGGAATCTTTAAGGCGCGCCGGAATCCTCTCGACAACTTGAAGGCATGCACCGCAAAGCCGCCCCAGCAGGTGCCAAGGCCGTTTGCCTGCGCAAGCAAATCGAAATAGCTGAGGGCTATCCACGGATCCGCCTCCTTGCAAGGCGCCTTCCGAGGCGTGGAGGCGACAATCATGCAGGGCGCGTTGCGGAAGACGATGTCGTCGCCACGCAAAATTTCATCAACATAGCGACGAAACACGGGATAGAGTAGCTGAAGGACGCCAGTGCGGACAAGCAGCTTCAGCTTCTTCGATGTCTCGCTACGAAACCACTCCATGAGTCTCGCATCCCGTACCAAGGTGAAATGGAGCTTGTGGTCGTTGCACCCGGTAGGCATCCAGGCGAGGGTATCAACAAATCGTTTCCAGACGTCCTCGGGGATCGGCCCCTTTCCCCAGTGGCGGACGCTACGGCGCTGTCGGACGAGCGCCGCCTCCGCAGCGCCGTCTGGAACCGGCTCGACATCAAGCGTATCGGCGAATCCGACGCCATTGCAAGTGACCGCCCCGCGCGCGCACACGGCAAGGCAGTGCTGACAGTTAATGCAAAACTGTTCATCCACTGCCCTGACGGTCGGCACTCCGTCGGCTCCAGCCGTCAGAACGTGAACTATGCAGTCGCGCACACACGCGCCACACGCTACGCATTTTTCCTTGTCGATGTTTATCATTTTGATTCAATCCCGCGATAATCCACGTTTGGATCACTCAAGGCCTTTATCCGCCGCAACACCCTATTTCGCGACGAATTGTATCATACTCCCTGTCGAAAAATCAACCGCATATCTTCACCGCAAACCGATCCGGACTCCATCTGCCGGACGCTCCTTGTGAGCATGCTTAGATACAAACGAGCGCGGCAAATCTGACATTGCAGACGATAGTGACATATTTTGTAAAATCAAAATTGCCACATTACAACAGATATACTGCGCCATAGTAAATCAGGCAGCATTTTAGGCGTTGGCACGGTGTTTGCTAAATGGGGCGCGACGCTGCGATGGTCGCGGCGCAAGAAAGGAAAGATGAAACTGATCATAGCCTACATTCAGCCCGAGAGACTGAATGCCGTCAAGCAGGCGTTGTTCGCCCGCGAGATATACAAGATGTCCGTCACAAATGCACTTGGCTGCGGAAAGCAGGGCGGATACCTCCACTTGTACAGAGGCGCCGTCGAGGAAGTCACGCTACACAAGAAGATGCGACTTGCAATCGCGGTGAACGACCACTTCATTGACAAGACGATCGAGGCTATCATCGAAGGCGCACGCACGGGAGACATCGGCGACGGAAAGATCTTCGTCCTTCCGATGGACGAGTGCGTGAGAATAAGAACCGGCGAGCGCGGCCCGTCGGCAATAGGGTAGAGAGTTTAAAGTTTAAAGTTCAAAGTTGAAAGTGAAATCAAATGGAACCTGAAATAACCACCGCAGCCGTTCAAACCAACCTGAACGTAGTCTGGACCCTCATCGCCGGCATACTCGTCTTTACGATGCAGGCGGGCTTCGCGCTCGTCGAGACCGGCTTCACCCGTGCAAAGAACGCCGCGAACATCATGATGAAGAACCTGATGGACTTCGCAGCGGGCTCGCTCGGATTCTACATTCTCGGCGCAGCGCTTATGTTCGGCGCTACGAAACTCGGTGGCTGGCTCGGCTGGGGCGGACGGGGGATGCCGTCTCTCTCGACCGGCGAAGGCATCTGGGACTGGACGTTCCTCTTCTTCCAGACGATGTTCGCCGCGACCGCCGCGACAATCGTATCTGGCGCAGTCGCGGAACGCATCGAGTTCAAGAGCTATCTCATCTACTCGGTGATCGTGTCGGC
>Ga0310786_10000285_pt1 | contig 84492 bp, 70 predicted proteins | sample AusTroGonzalo_MG_FD_203881 | JGI IMG/M metagenome (GOLD analysis project Ga0310786, IMG submission 203881) | Bovine rumen microbial communities from tropical cattle in Woodstock, Queensland, Australia - Gonzalo_03 (v2) (version 2) | ecosystem: Host-associated > Mammals > Digestive system >... | reverse complement strand
AACCTGGAGCAGCTTGACGACCGGTCGCGCCCTGCGCTCCCTCTCGCATCCAGCCCTTGACTTTACGTCAAGGAGCCGTATGCTCACGACGGCTCCAGTTTCATCGTCCTCTTGCCGGTATAAACAGAAAACCCGTTCCTTATCGGAACGGGCTTTCTTCTGCGGGTGCCAGGACTCGAACCTGGAGCCTTTTGGTTCGTAGCCAAACGCTCTATCCAGTTGGGCTACATCCGCTTGATGTGCCCCAAATATAGCATTATCGGTTGAATTGTCAAGGGATTTTTCTAAATTTGTTTCATAATTTCTTCTTTTTTGAAACTACGATGGAAAAAATCAAGCCCATAATCAGGTTCAGCCTTTCTTACCTCAAGAAACTGTTCTCGAACAAGAAATTCGTTATAGCCCTCGCCATTCTGTGCCTTCCGCTGGTTCTCGGGGCAGTGAGCGTCATCGTAGTCTACAACCATTTCTCCTCCGAACTCCCGTCCCTCGCGCAACTCGAGCAGATCAACCCGAAACTCGTGACCAACATCTACGACATGAACGGGAAAATCGCGCACAAGTATTTCGTGGAACGCCGCGAATGGGTCAGTTTCGATTCCATTCCCGAAAACGCCATACATGCCGTGATGGCGACCGAAGACCGCGCCTTCTACAAGCACTGGGGTATGAACGTGTGGGCCATCCCCTCGGCCATTATCGAAAGTGCCATGAGCGGCAAGCAACTCCGCGGTGCCTCCACCCTCACCCAGCAGTTGACCAAGCTTTTGTTCCTCACCCCGGAACGTTCCATTTCCCGTAAGATCAAGGAGGCGATGACCGCCATCCGCATCGAGCAGACCTACACCAAGCAGGAAATCCTCGAGTTCTACATGAACGAGGTGTACCTGGGTGGCGGCAACTACGGTTTCCAGGCCGCGGGCAAGTACTACTTCGGCCACTCGCTCGACAGCCTTACCATTCCCGAATACGCCGTACTTGCGGGTATGCTCAAGGCTCCTGAATCTTACCGCCCCGACCGTCACCCGAAGGCTTCGCTCGAACGCCGCAACACGGTGCTTTTCGCCATGTACGACGCAGGCTACATCAGCAAGGAAGACTACCGCAAGTACGTGGCCACCCCCATCGTGCTCGCCGAAAAGGAACCCGAGACAGGCTCTGGCCTCTACTACTTCGAGGAAATCCGCAAGTACATGGAAAAGAAGTACGGCCAGAACTCCCTCTATGCCGACGGCGTGTCCGTCTATAGCACCATCGACCCCGCCATCCAGGACATCGCCGACAGCGTCGCGAAGGCGACCATCGCCAAGTACCGCGTTGAATTCAAGAAGAAGACCATCAAGAACCTGAAACTTGGCGACAAGTACAACATGGAACCCGACAGTGTCCTCGCCCACTTCGACAGCGTGTACGCCGAGTTCAAGAAGGACTACCTGAGCAAGGACACTTCGGCCAACATCAAGAAATGGCGCTACCCGCCCGAGGTCCGCTACCACGATGTGGAGATGGCGATGGTCATCATCGAGAACGAGACCGGCGCAATCCGCGCGATGGTCGGCGGCAGCGATTTCAACGAATCCCGCTTCAACCGCGCCGTGCAGTCGCTCCGCCAGCCGGGCTCAAGCTTCAAGCCTATCGTCTATTCGACCGCAATGGATAACGGAGCCTCCCCCTGCGACTCGGTGAACGACGCCCCCATCACCATGACCGACGAGACATCGGCTACCGGCATGTGGCGTCCGCACAACTCCGAGAAGAACTTCGAAGGCATGATGACACTCCGCAAGGCGCTCTACCGTTCCAAGAACATCCCGGCTGTCCTTACCGCATCGAAGTATGGCCTGAGCAACGTGGTGAACTACGCACGCGCGTTCGGCATCCGCAAGGCGCCGCTCGTCGCCGTACCGAGTCTCGCCCTCGGCTCTGTGGGTGCTACGCTTCTCGAAATGACATCGGCATACACGGTGTTCCCGAACCTCGGTACGCGAATCGAACCCTACATGATTGAATCCATCGAGGACAAGAACGGCGAAGTCATCGAGAAGAACTCCAAGGTGGAGAGCGTGGTGATGAAGCCCTCGTCTGCCTACCTGATGGTAGACATCCTCAAGGACGTAAACATCCGCGGTACGGGCTACAAGATTTCGGCCAGCGGGTTCAACCACCCGAGCGGCGGCAAGACCGGTACCACGAACGACTACACCGACGCCTGGTACATCGGATTTACCAAGCACTACACCATGGGCGTGTGGGTCGGTTTTGACCAGGCCGTTTCCATGGGCGTGGGCAAGACAGGCGGCAACTACGCGCTCCCTGCATGGCTCGCCGTGATGAGCAAGATCCACAAGGGTCTCCCGCAAAAGTCGTTCCCCGTGCCTCCGGGAGTTATCGGCAAGGGCGTCTGCAACATTACAGGTAAACTAGCAGGCGAGTTCTGCACCGAAAAGACATACTGCCTCTATACCACGAGCAACTACCCTGACGAGATCTGCGACGGCGACCACTACAAGGTGCGTACCAAGTCTGCCGACGACGCGACGCTCTTCAGCAACAAGAGTACGAGGGAAACTCCGGCGACAACGCAGAAAAAGACCCGCAAGATGTTCTAGCGGGCAAGCCCTGCCGACCGAAAAATTTTAGTTTCATAGCCCGTTTCCCCTTGATTTTAAAGGGGATTCAATGTTTTTTTCCCTTAACAAAAATCTGTTTTTTTTCTATCTTTACGCGGAACTATGGAATGGCCGCGCAACATAAAGTCCCTTACTACAGACGAGCTGAAGGCTTGGCTGCGGGATGTTAACGAAAAGCAGTACCGCGCCGACCAAATCCAGAAATGGCTTTTTTGCCAGCAGGTGCGCAACTACGACGAGATGGTGAACATCCCCCCCGCACTCCGCGAAAAACTCGCCGGGCAGTTCAGCATGCTCGCCCTCAAGGAAGACCAGCACCTCGTCTCTACCGATGGCACCATCAAGTGGCTTTTCGAAACTCACGACGGCCACCACATCGAGACGGTGATGATACCCGCGAACGGCCGCTACTCCGTGTGCGTTTCCACGCAAATCGGCTGCGCGCAGAACTGCGCCTTCTGCCGCACCGCGAAGATGGGCTTCACCAGGAACCTCGAGGCGGGCGAAATCCTCGAAGAAATCCTTGCCGTGAACTGGTACCTGAAGGATAACGGCATCCTCGACGAGGAAGGCAAAATCGCCCAGGTGACAAACATCATCTTCATGGGCATGGGAGAGCCGCTCAACAACCTGGAACAGGTCCACCGCGTGTGCTGCACGCTGCATAACCAGAGCCTGTTCAATATGGGCGCGAAGCGCATGACGGTCAGCACCTCGGGTGTCGTGCCCAAGATCAAGGAACTCGTCGACCGCAACACGCCCTGCTGCCTCGCGGTAAGCCTCAACAGCACGAACAACGAGTATCGTTCGTCGGTCATGCCTGTCAACAAGGTGTGGCCCATCGAAAAATTGCTCGAGGCGGTTGACGAATACATCAGAAGAACCGATAATTATGTGACATTCGAATTCGTACTGATACAGGGAATCACCTGCACCCCGAAGGCCGCGAAGGAACTTATCCGCATTTGCGCGCCACGCCGTGTGAAGGTGAACGCCATCGTGCTGAACGACGGGGACGACCCGACGCTCCACGCGCCGACCCCCGAAGAGGTCGAGGCATTCCTTGCCGCAGTACGAGCTGCAGAAATTCAAATAACGATCCGCAACCCGCGGGGCCGTGACATCCTGGCCGCCTGCGGGCAACTTGCGTACAAAAAGGAAGGTAAATAATGTTAACGCAGAACCTCCCGGAATTCTGGGACAATCTCTATGCCAACGGCAAGGATTACTGGAATTTCAAGAAGGCGACTCCGGCCCTGCTCGAATTCTTCAAGCACCCCTCCTGCCCCGCTACCGGCTCCGTGCTGATACCCGGTGCAGGTTTCGGCTACGACGCAGAAGCCTGGGCCAAGCGCGGTCACGACGTTCTCGCCGTCGATTTCGCTGCAACTGCAGTTGATGAACTCGACCACCTGAGCCGCGCCCACAAGAACCTGCGTTCGCTCGACCTCGACCTGTTCACGCTTTCGCCGAAAGATGCGAACCGTGGCGGTCAGCAGTTCGATATCGTGTACGACTACGGTACGTTCTCAGCAATCCACCCGGGTCGCCGCGACGAATTCTTCGAGGTATGCTACCGCATGATGAAGGACGACGGCGTCTTGATCCTGTTCCTCTACCCGCTTATGAACGGCAAGACCCTGCAGGGTCCCCCCCACCCGACAAGCGAAGGCGAACTCATGGCACGTCTCGGTGGCGTTTTCGACGTAGTCGAACGCATCAAGCCCGAAAACAGCCTCCCCGAACGCGAAGGCAAGGAAGAAATTTGGCTCCTCAAGAAGTGCCTGTAATTTAGACGAAAGAACGGGCTACGCCCTATAGACGAGAGACGAAAGATTCTCTCGTCTTTTTTTCCAAAGAAAAATTTCTACTTTTTATGCAAAAAAAATAAACATAAGGAATTAAGGTATTTATATGGCAAAAGATTTATGCCCCTGCGGATCTGGCAAGGAATACAGTGAATGCTGCGAACCCATCATCAAGGGAACCGCCCTCGCCCAGAGCCCCGAAGCACTGATGCGCTCCCGCTACACCGCCTACGTGAAGCACGAAATCGCCTGGCTCAAGGATTCCCTCGAACCCACGCAGCGTAGCGACTTCGACGAACCGAGCGTAGAGGCATGGAGCAAGGAATCCGAATGGCTCGGCATCGAAATCAAGCAGACCAAGACCGAAGAAGAGAAGAACATCGGCTGGGTGGAGTTCAACGCCCGCTTCAAGCAGGGCAACGTGACCCGCAACCACCACGAACTCGGCGAGTTCCACAAGGTGGGTGGAGCATGGTTCTTCTATGACGGCCGTGCCGTGAAGCAGGAAACTGTCCGCCACGATGGCCCTGTCGTTGGCCGCAACGACCCGTGCCCGTGCGGTTCCGGCAAGAAGTACAAGAAGTGCTGCGGCGCAAACAAGTAGAAATTAGAGACTAGAAATGTTCAAGGTTTTTGTTGACGGCGAAGCAGGAACGACCGGCCTGCAGATTTACGAGAGGCTCGCAAAGCGCACCGACATCGAAGTGCTGCGCATTTCCGCCGAGCTCCGCAAAGATGTAAACGAGCGCAAGAGGCTCATCAACGAGTCCGACGTGACGTTCCTGTGCCTGCCCGACGCGGCAGCCGTCGAGAGCGCCGCCCTCTGCGAAAACCCGAACACCTGCGTGATCGACGCCTCCACGGCTCACCGCGTGAACCCCGCCTGGACCTACGGCATGCCCGAACTCAGCCACGTCCAGCGCGAAGCCATCGCGAAGAGCAAGCGCATTGCGAACCCCGGCTGCCACGCCTCCGGCTTCATCCTAGGCGTGTACCCGCTGGTTGCCGCAGGCGTGCTCCCGAAGAGCGCAAACGTTTCCGCGTACAGCATCACAGGCTACTCCGGCGGCGGCAAGAAGCTCATCGCCGAATACGAGGAAGCCGCAGCGATGGAGCACAAAGCCGGCGAATCGAAGGCCATCATGGCCCCCGCCCCGTATGCACTCGCGCTTGCACACAAGCACCTCCCCGAGATGAAGAAGTACTGCGAACTTGAAAACACGCCGTTCTTCAACCCGGTGCTCGGCCCCTTCTACAAGGGCATGGCGGTGACGGTTTCCATCTTCCCGAATGCGCTCAACAAGAAGCTCGGTCCCGAAGGCCTCACCGAAATTTTGGCAAAGCACTACGAAGGCAGCCGATTCGTGAAGGTGATGCCCTACGAGGCTGCCCCCACGCTGTTCAACGGAAGGCTCGACCCCACTGTCTGCAACGACACGAACAACGCCCGCATCCAAGTCTTCGGCAACGAGAACATCATGCAAGTGACGACGATCATCGACAACCTGGGCAAGGGCGCGAGCGGTGCCGCCATCCAGAACATGAACATCGCCCTCGGGCTCGACGAAAGCATCAGCCTCGTCTAGTTTTCAACTTCAAAAGTGTGACGAAAACACGTATTTTCTTGCAAAAACGGGAAATATTGCATTTTCGTGACACTTCTTTCCCTGTTTTTTGGTATTTTACATGGTATGAAACCCATGAGCTTTGCAAAACGAATTTTGACTTTCTTGACCCTGGCCGCATCCCTGTCTTTAGCCCAGTTAGCCCCCGAACCGCAGATGGCAGATGTGCCCCTTATGAAGGATTCCGCCGGCACCGCCCTGAAGATGGACTTCAGCCTCCCGCTCTCCGGCGTAAGCGACCCGGGAATTCTCTTTAGCCATTTCGCGAAGCGCCCGCTGCTCATCTACTATTTCAGCCCCAAGTGCCCGCACTGCCAGAAGCACATGCCCGAAGTGCAGGGAATCATGAAGGAATACGAGTCCGCCGGAGTCGCGGGTATCGCCATCGCCATCGGCGGGAACATCAAGAAGAACGACATCCGCATGTTCATCGACCAGTTCAAGGTGGTCATTCCGGTGTTCCAGGACGGCTCCCAGAAGTTCGGGCCCGCCTACGGCAACGGCTACGTGCCAGTGCTCTACCTCGTGCAGCCCGACGGCACGTTCTACCGCTACGAATCGATGGACGAGCAGCACATCAACCACCTGCGCACCGTTCTGAACAAGCTAAAAAAATAGCTCGGACACCATCGGTGTCCGAGATATTTATACTCACGGCGGGAGTCGAACCCACGACCCGCTGCTTAGAAGGCAGCTGCTCTATCCAACTGAGCTACGCGAGCAAGTCGGGGCTCAATATAGTAATTTTTCACGACATTCAACACTATTTTGTTCCCTTATTCCCTTTTTATACTATATTAAAAGCAGTAACATCCGAAAGGACTTTTCCATGACCGACGAACAGTTCGCAGAATTCATGTCCATGATGCAAGGCCAAATGCAGGCCCAGACCGAAGCCCTCAAGGCCGTGGCCGCAGCGCTCGCCAAGCTCAAGAGCGTCGAGATCCTGAACACGGCACTGAGCCTCTGCAAGACCCGTTCCACCGAAAACACCCCCCTGCAGGAACAGGGCGGACTTGTCGGCGCCATCGAGGATATCGGCAAGTTCATCGACGAATCCAAGATGCCCGAAAACTGGAAGGACTACATCACGAACGAAATCTACATCAAGACTTTCTCGGGCAAGCCCCTCAAGGTCGATGAAATCTGACAAACATTCCATTTTGGATTATAACGCCATAAAATCATCAGAACATTTTATATATATTGTGTTAGAGCCCACAGGGCGAACAAGTTTTTAATCACAAGGAACAAACATGCTCTCTTACGCAGACGCCTACAAGATTGCCGCCGAAGTCCACAAAGACCAGAAGGACAAGGCCGGCGGACCCTACATCGATTTTCTTCAAAACGTTGCGGATTACCTCAAGAACAAGGGTGAATCCGAAGACGTGCAGGTGCTAGCTATCCTGCAGGACCTGATCACGAGCGCCACCAAGAAGACTCCCGAAGAAGTCATCGCCATGGGCGTTCCGGCAGACATGGTCGAACTCATCCAGAAGATGACCTACCACAAAAATCAGAGCTGGATTGACGAGTACAGCTGCAAGCTGATGGAAAAGGGTGTACCCGCCGAAGATGCGACCTACGATGCACGCGAAAAGGATTTTGTCCGCTTCGTCGAGACCCTCAAGGACAACCCGGTCGCCGCAAAGGCGAAGAGCGCAATCTTAAACGTGCTCATGGAAGACAAGTACATACACAGGCAGGAACGCCGCGAACTCAAGACGAAGTTCCGCCTCAAGAAGTACCAGGCCGCCATCCAGGCACTCGGCGTGTAGTACCGCCACGGGATACGTGCCGCCAATTATTTGGCAACAGAATCTGTAAAGACGCTCCGCGAAAGCGGGGCGTTTTTTATAGCGCAGGTGCCGCCATCGCCTGCCGTTCGGGCAGATTTTTCCAGTAACGCACGGGCAGGCAGCGCCGGAGCAGTTTCGGGTTCTCGCGCTCCTTGATGGCGATGGACTTGTAGTAATCTTGCCACAGGCGGGTAAAGCTATCAGACTGAATCGCCTTCACGAACGATTCCTCGTCGGGGAGCGTAACCACGCGGCTCTCCCCCACACGGTCATGCAACAGGGCGTATTTCCTCTTGGCATCGAATATCACCCACTTCTCGAAGGCAAAACGATTACGGAAATGTGATTCCATCAGGAGGAGAATATCGTACTTCGGTTCAATCCTTGCGATGTAGAAGTTGCCCGGACCCTTCGAGAACCGCACCATGCCAAGCATATTGCCCGCCTCGTGGCGCACCGCACCCGCAATCTTGTACAGCGGGAGCATCTCGGGCGATGCAGGGTTCTTGCCGTAGTTCGGGTCGTCGCCCGCAAACAGCTTGCGGAGGTATGCAAGAATCTTCATCTCGATTCCCGCCTCTTCCGAAAGGAACGCCGTACTGAGCAGGGAAAGTACGTCCTCGCTCGCCTGGTTCACTATGGCACGGCGCAAACGCATCGCGGAATCCCCGTTTGTCTCCACGCGGAAATTCTGCTGGAAAAGGTCCGCAGGGGTTTCGGTATCTCGGTCGGGCAAGAAACTCCCGACATCGAGCCGCTGGGAATATATTTCGAATACGGCACTCAGGAAACCGTCAAAAGAAGAATCGTAAGAAATGCAAACCATAAGAATAATTGATGATTGATAATTGATAATTGAGCGGTTTTATACTGCAACGGGCAAGGCTGACGCCGCAAGGGCCGGCAGCGCAATTGACGAGGGCGACGGCAGCGCAAGCGTAGTTGGAGGGCTGAACAAATCCAGTTGTTGCGAATGCTTCGGGGGCGCAATCAGGAGCGGACGGATCAACTCCGGGTAGAACTGCCGCACCCCCGCAGGAATATCGGGATGGTAAATGAAGTACTTTGCGCGCTTCAGCACCACGCCCATCTTCTTCAACGTTTCCAGACGTATCTTGCAGAACCTGCGGCTAGACACAATCAGGTTCGCGGACTTCACGCCGATTCCAGGTACGCGCAGAATCATCTCGTAATCGGCGGTCTGCAGGTCGACCGGGAAGAACTCCGGGTGCCGTAGCGCCCAGCCCGCCTTCGGGTCCAGATACGGGTCCAGGTTCGGGTGGCGCGCATCGAGAATCTCGTTGTACTCGAACTTGTAGAAGCGCATGAGCCAATCCGCCTGGTAAAGCCGGTGTTCACGCAACAGGGGCGGCTTGGTGGTCAGCGCGGGCAGGCGCTTGTCGGCATTGACAGGCACATATCCCGAAAAGTACACGCGCTTCAGGCGTTGCTGCTTGTAGAAACCCGCCGACAGCGTGAGGATGTCGAAATCGCTCTCGCCCGAGGCGCCCACAATCATCTGCGTGCTCTGCCCCGCCGGCAAAAAGTTCGGGGTGTATCGCCCGATACGGCCCGCAGAATATTCAATCTTGCGCTCGGCGAAATAGTTCATCGGGCCATAGACGGACTTGTAGTTCTTCTCGGGCGCAAGGTATGTCAGCGAGCGCTCCGAAGGCACTTCGATATTCACGCTCGTGCGGTCGGCATAGAGGCCTGCCTCGTGCAGCAACTGCTCAGACGCTCCCGGAATGCTCTTCAGGTGAATGTAGCCGCCAAACCTGTGAACGGTCCGCAGTTCCTTTGCCACACGCACAAGCCGCTCCATCGTCGCATCCGGAGAGCCCACCACCGCAGAACTCAGGAAGAGACCCTCGATGTAGTTTCGGCGATAAAATTCGAGAGTAAGGTCGATGACCTCCTTCGGGGAGAATGTAGCCCGCGGGATGTCATTGCTGCGGCGGTTCGCGCAGTACGCACAGTCGTACTTGCAGGCATTTGACAGAAGGATTTTCAATAGCGAGATGCAGCGCCCGTCAGACGACCAGGTATGGCAAATGCCTGCCGGGCACGCGTCGCCCAGGCCACGGGGCGGCGCGGACCGGCGCGAACCGCTCGACGTGCACGAGACATCGTACTTGGCGGCAGCGGAGAGAATATTCAGTTTTTCGCGGACATCCATATTTTACTCATTTATTCACTTGAACTTTTGTGCAGTACAAATATAACTCCTAGTGAACAAAAAAGCAAGTGTTTTTTCTTTCTTGCCGATACAAATCACATTTTTCCCCGTAAAAGGGTCTCCAAGACACGCCCCCTCCCCTACCGCGCAGAAAAAAATCTATTTTCCTCAAGGATAAACATAAACCAACTTGGAGAGAACAATGAAAAAGAGAATCCTTTTTGCTCTAGGAGCGACGGCCGTGATGGCATCCGCCCAGGCAAACATCGACGACTTCGAAGATGGAAACGGACTGGCAGAGACGGGCGGCAAGAATGACGCCTGGTACGCCTACACCGACGAAAACGACGGAGGCGGATCTTCCTACACTAACGAAGAAGACCAGTACGGCCTTGTCGTGGTGATTCCCGAAGCAGCTGCGGGAGGTTCCGAATACGGTGCCGGCCTGACCGGCATCAAGCTGGTCCAGGGAACCAACGAAAACGACCCTTACGTGACCCTCGGTCTCAACGTCGAAGGAGGCCTTACCGGCTGCACGTCTATTAGCTACAAGTACAAGGGTGCCGCACACAACTTGAAGGTCACAATGAGTGGCGACGAAAAAGGCGCCAAGACCGGATACAACAGACATGCAAAATCTTTTGTCGCAAGTGCCAGCTGGTCAAACGCTTCGGCAACCAAGGCCCAGCTCGTTCAAGACGAAGGCTGGGGAAAAACTGTCGCGCTAAACATGGCCAACGTGGTGCAACTGGCATGGGAAGTCAAGGGTGACGCATCTCCGGGATATCTCTATATCGACGACGTGAACTGCGCCGGCTATAGCGGTGGAGGCAGCAGCAGCGGTCCCACCGTAACCCCGACCACGGCCGTCGTTATCGACGACTTCGAGGACGGCAACACCACGGCCGAAGCCCTCGGCAAGACGGCTTACTGGTACCTCTACGACGCAGGTGGATCCTTCACCAACACGAAGGACACGAAGGGCAACTGGGACATGCTCATCGAGGACGCCAACAATTCCTACATCGCCATGATGGGAATTTCCGGCATTACTCCGGGCGACACCACCTACCCGTCCGTCGGCATGGAAATCGAATTCGATGTCGGAGTCCTTTCTGGATGCTCCGCGATCACGTATGACTACAGGGGCTCGGGCCACCACATGCGCGCCTCCGTCACCGGCGTCAAGGCCAACAGCGGCTACGAACACGTCGCACCGGACGAGAACTCCTCCATGACCTGGAAGACCGTGACGGTTTCTTCCATGGAACAGCCTGAATGGGTCGCAGAAGCCGCTCCGAGCAGCGTAAAGGCTTTCGCCTGGTCCAAGGTTTCCAAGCTGACCTGGGTGGTCGACGAAAAGCTCACAGCCGCCAACCTGGGCGACGAACTGCATATCGACAACGTGAAGTGCGTGGGAACCTTGCCCACCACCACGACCGCCAAGAGTTCCAGCTCTGCAGCGGCTATCCGCAGCTCCAGCTCCAACGCTATCGGATTCGAAGCTCCCGCCGCTCCGGCACACTTCAAGGCAGTTGTCCATGGCAACACCTTGCAGATGACGCTTGAAAAGGCCGGGCTTGTGAACGTGCAGGTATTCAACATGATGGGTAACGCTATCGAAAGCCACAGCGAGAACATGGCCGCCGGCAGCTTCGCTCACAAGTTCAACGCCATGCCGCAGGGTACCTACGTTGTCCGCGTACAGCAGGGTTCCTCCGTCAAGGTCATGAAAATGCAAATAAAGTAAAAAAAAGCATTTTTGTAGCACCCTCTTCCTCGCGGAAGAGGGTATTTTTATACCATAAGATGATATTGAAACGCACAATTCTTGCCCTAGCGCTGGCTGTCACGGGAATGCTCGCGACCGGCTGTACCGCATTACGCATTTCCAGCTTTAACCTGGAAGCCTCCGAATCCCCAGAAGTCTACGGCATTAACCACAACCTAGAACCGCACAAATCCACCCTGCGCCTGCACGGAGGAATCAGGCTTGACAACAGGGAGGACATCAACGTAATCGGGACATATACCGACCTGACAAAAGATTCCGACACCCTGCACAAGCATGAAAACTTCACTGCCGAAGGCATGTACGAGTTCGGCGGGTTCGAAGTCGAAGGCGGCGCCACCTGGTTCCACAAATCGGACGCCTTCCTGTATGGCGTTGGCATTGGTTTCAACGACGGGATTTACCACCACCTCACCATAGGCATAAACATGGCCCACTTTGAAGCGGGCGTATTCGCGGGGTTATTCCACCAGTACTCCAGGCTCCTGTATTACGGCGAGACATGCAACGACATCACCATCTGCGAAGACGATGACTGGGAACCCACCTTCGGAGACGAGACCGAGACCCGCATAAGCCCGTTCTACGGCCTGTACCTGGGAGCCTTCCTGGGCGAAATGTTCCTGGAATACAGCCTGAGCATGTACACGCCGAACCTGGATATCGAGGACGACAAGGTGAACGTTCCCATGATTACCACGAACTACATTACTCTGGGGTATCGGTTCAACGAACAGTTCGAAGTATCTGGCGGCGCGATTATTTCCGCAATAAAAGGCAAGCTGCACTATGCCGCAAGCCTCGGCGTGAACTTCTACCCGTTTTAAATTTATCTTGATACCTGAGCTTAACCCGTGCGGTCATCTGTGAGCCACAAGCTCCATGCGTTAAGCTGGAGCGGTGGCGAGAGCACGGACAAACCGGAGTAATTCAATACCCGAACTTAGTCCGTGCGGTCATCTGTGAGCCACAAGCTCCATGCGTTAAGCTGGAGCGGTGGCGAGAGCACGGGCAAACCGGAGTAATTCAATACCCGAACTTAGTCCGTGCGGTCATCTGTGAGCCACAAGCTCCATGCGTTAAGCTGGAGCGGTGGCGAGAGCACGGACAAACCGGAGTAATTCAATACCCGAACTTAGTCCGTGCGGTCACCTATGATGATATGGGTGATTTTGCATCACCATCTGCACGCGGTAAAGCTGCTCGGCCATAATCACCCGGGCATGGTCATGCGTGAAGGTGAGTGGCGAAAGCGATAGCAGCAGGTCGGCACTCTTTTTCAGGTTTTCGTCTATCCCGTAGGCCGAACCTATCAGAAACACGATATTCCCCTGGAATCTGTCGCGCAGAGTATCGGAGAGCTTTACCGTATCCATCAGCTTGCCTTCTTCAGACAAAATAATGCGGCGGTATTCCGACTTGGGGAACTTCTTTTCAAAGAGCTGTGCTTCCTGCGCGAGCGACTGCACGCGGTCATCAAGCCTGGATTCCTTGAGTTCCACGACTTCGAGCGGGAACATTCCTCCCCGCAGGCGTTTAACGTACTTGTCCACCTCATCCGCAATAAACGGCGAGCCAGCCTTACCGAAAACCGTGAGAACCCATTTCATAATCTAAGGTGTGTAGTGTGAAATGTGAGGTGTGAGATGAGAAGTGTAATATGAATTCATTACACATTCCACATTACACATTGTTATCTTCCTACGCTCAGGCGTTCTATGAGGAAGTCGGGCATCCCGGCAGCACGCATGCGTTCCTGTGTCTGGAAAACGTCGTACTCCACGCGCAAGATTCTCACGCACTTCGTCTCGGTATCGAGCAGGCACCAGCTGGCCCGGCAATCGCGGTCGCGGGGCTGGCCCACGCTGCCCACGTTCACCAGCAAGCGTTCGGTATTGGCGATGGTGTACTCGTACTCGTCCAGAATCTTGGGAATTGCCATCGGGCGGCTCGCCACAATCACTGGGCTGTGCGTATGCCCTATAAAGCAGTATGTCCCGTGGAAATGATCGAACGCATCGAGAGCTTCCTCGAGGTCGGTCACGTACACCCAGTCCGCAGGAGAAAGCGGAGAGGCGTGCACGAACGTAATGTCGTTTTCTTCCTTTATGTAAGGGAGCGCCTTCAGGTATTCGATGGATTCCTTGCTCATGTGCGCCTGGGTCCATTCGATGGCCTGCTTCGCATACGGATTGAACCCAACGCTCGATTCGTACTTGATGGCCACGCTGTCGTGGTTGCCTATAAGGCACAGATCCATGTTGTCGCGAGCAAGTTTTACACATTCGTCGGGATCCGCGCCGTAGCCGACAAGGTCCCCAAGACAAACCCTTCTCTCAACACCATTGTCCGTCATGGACTGGAGCACCGCTTCAAACGCCGTCGCGTTGGAATGAATATCAGAACAAATACCGTAAAGCATAGAGATAATTTAATAATATCTCTGGCAACCAGTAACCGGTAGATGCGAACTATTTAACTATATTTGCGCGCGTATGGAAGTAATCGAAGACAAGACCAAAGTGAGTATCGCCTACGTCCTCCTCGAAAAGGGCGGACGCATACTGGAAGAGATTCCTGCTACACACCCCTTTGTCTACATCCACGGCTACAACAACATCATTCCCGGACTCGAAACTGCGCTTGCAGGCCGCAAGCTCGGCGAAAAATTTTCCGTAGACGTGCCCTCCAATCTCGGTTACGGGCCATACCGCAACGACCTCATCTTGAAAGTTCCCAAGGCGGAACTGCAGGACGTGGGCGAACTCTGGCTCGGCATGGAGCTCGAGATGTTCATGGACAACGACATCCGCGAATTCCAGCTGCCCGACACCGCCGACGAGTTCTTTGACGACCTGAACCTCGACAACGACGAGAGCGACGGGATATACATCGTGAAGGAAATCTACCGCGACTCCGTGCTCGTGGACGGGAACCACCCCTTCGCGGGCAAGGACCTAACATTCGAAGTCGAAGTGGTCGACATCGAGGAGCCTAGCTTCACGGAACTGGAATCCGGCTTCCCCGACCAGGACGAATACGACGACGGGTACGAAGAAGGTTTTGACGACCGCTTCGACGAAAAGTTCTAACGCTTTTTCATACAAACTAAAAATCCCCCGGCAGAGCCGAGGGATTTTTAATTTCGCAATTTTCCGCGAGATTAGTCTTCGTCAGCGAGTTCAGGAGCCTTCTTGATCACGTTGCGACGGCCATAGCGGACCTTGCTCGGGTCGAAAGTCGTTTCGACCGGGGCGGGTTCGGCGGCAGCGGCAGGAGCGGAAACCGGAGTGGCCGGGGCTGCGGGAGCAGCCGGGGTTTCAACCGGAATACGCGGAGCGAGCGGGCGACGGGCTTCGGCTGCAGGAGCAGCGGCTTCGACTGCGGGGGCCTGTTCGGCGGCAGCGGGAGCGGTAGCCTCGGCGGGCTTGTTGAATTCGCGGCGCGGACGATCGGGACGGCCTTCACGGCGGTCGCGGCGCGGGCCACGGTCGGGACGCTGTTCGTTGCGGTCACGATTCTGGGCAGGCTGGGCCTGCTTGTCACCGCGAGCATCCTTGTTGTTATTCTGACGATCCTTGCCATGGTCCTTGTTGTTACGGTCACCGCGCTGAGCCATTTCCTGGGCACCGACGGGGCGGCGGGAATTCGGCTTCAAGTTCATGTCCGGGGTGAGCTTTTTAACAATCGGAGTATGGAGATTGTCGAGAATCTTGTTAACCTTAGACAGGATAACGATGCACAAAATCACTGCAACGAGTGAAAGTGCGATTGCGATGTAGTTTTCCATCTGGGCACCTCATAAGTAAGGGTTAGCCACATCGGAAGGCTGGAAAAGACCCGCCGAAGGGGTGATTGCATGTGTGTGTTGTTTAGGGCCATCTTAATAGCGCTTCTATGGAAGCTTGACGGCCAGGGGGCTCCTATCCAGCGGACCTAGTCCGGCTCAGGATTTTGGAGCAAGGGGCAGTTTTCGCCGCAGCGATAAACCGCAGGGGGCAATCACGGGCGGAAATTTAACAATTTTTTCTGTCAAAAAAGGCTAATTAAGCGCTTTTTCGATAACTTTTTCCATTTTTTCGGACATTGCGTCCCAACTCATGGTGAGCGCTCGCTCTCGGGCATTGCGTTCCAATTCGGAGAGGCGATCCTTGTCGTGAAGCACGGAGGCTGCCTTCTGGCAGAAACCCTCGGGGTCGTCGTTCTCGTACAGAAGGCCGGTCACACCATCCACCACGGAATCCTTGAGCCCCGCGACATTGTTACTCATCGAGATCGTGCCGCAGAGGTTCGCTTCGATATTGTTGATGCCCCAGCCTTCCTTGAAGGAGGGGTTGATGAACAGCGAGGATCGGCTCAGGAGGTCGCGCTTCTCGTCTTCGGAGACGCGTCCGAGGAAGCGGACAGAATCTTCCACTCCCAGGCGCTTGACGAGGGCCTCGAGTTCGCTACGGTAGTCTCCCCCGCCGGCAACTTCGAGCACGATGCCAGGGACCAGTTCGCGGAGGCGCGGCATCGCGTTTATAACGAACTGCGCATTCTTGTACTTCATGAGGCGGCCCACATAGGAAATCACCGGAGGGTCGGCCTTGGGTTGCGTCGGCCTGAAGTATTCGGTATCGATACCGGGTTCCACCACCTCAGTCCACTTGGCCTCGATGCCCATGTCGGCAATCTCGTCGGCGGTACTCTGCGAGATGGCAAGGAAGTTTTCGCCCTTGTAGAAAAGCGCCACCGCACATTCCATCATGTACACGTACAGCGCCATCGGAAAAAACGTCTCACGGAAGATGGACTTGCGGAAAAAATGCATCACCATGTGGAGGCGCTTCGTCTTGACGCCAAACCTGGTAAAGAACGGAATCTTGTTCAGGTCCTCGACAATGAGGTCGTATTCCTTCTGGTGCTTGCGGGCATAGCGGAACGCCGCATAGTTGAACAGGAACTTGTCGCCAATGCGGACAGTGTGCATGCCATCGACAACTTCCTCATCGGGCAGGCCCTTCACGCGATGGGCCAATACCGTAACATCGTAACCGCGCGTGTTGAGACGCTTGAAAATCTCGTGAAAGTAAAGCTCGGCGCCGCCCGCTTCCGGGTTCTTGATGTCGCGCCAGTTGATAAGCAGAATCTTCTTGTTAGCCACGATAAAACCTGTTTAAAATCCGCGTGTAATATACAAAATTCTGATGCCGGGTGTCCTCAGCATGACATTCTGGGCATTCGTGCCACGGCCTCGGCAAACACTTCCGGCGGCTGCAGAAGCGAGACCACCACCCAGCCGTCCTCGTCAAAGTCGAAGAAGAATCCCGGCTGCACGAGCACGTGCTTTTCGCGCAGGAGTTCGAGGGTAAGCCGTTCGTCGTCCTCCCCCAAGCGGATAGCGGCATACCACCCGCCGAGAACCTCGGGGCAGTACTTGGAGGGAAACGCCTGCCGGAGTGTTTTCCAGTTTTGCAGGAGCCTTTCGCGAATAGTCGCCTCATAGGCGACAGACTGCTTGAGGAGCTCTGCGCCCAAAGCCTGCGCCGGTGCAGACACGCTCAGGTAGGCATCTTCTACAAATTCAAGTGCGGCTCGTATCGGCTCGAACTGTTCCTCGGGCGCATAGAACGCCATCCACCCGAGTTTGAGCTGCGGGGACCCGATGGTCTTGCTGAGTCCGTTCAACCAGAAAATCGGGCATTTCGGGCCGGAAGTGTCATTCTGAGCGGACCCTGAAGCGCCAGCGAAAGGGGTAGTCGAAGAATCCAGACCTGGTTTCAAATACTCCCAAGTTCTTCGAACGTCATCAGAAAAGCCGTAGTCGCCAAAGACCTCGTCCACCACGAGAATCAAATTATGTTGTTCGCAAAAAGCAACAACCTCGTTCCACTCCGTTTGCGAAACGCAGTGCCCCGTCGGGTTGTGCGGCGAAACGAGCAGCAAAATCTTCGCCTTTTCGGGAGCGGCCAGCAGACTGTCGGTATCCAAGACAAATCGGAACGTAGATTGCTTCGCACCCTGTGCTCGCAATGACGTATTCTTTTTTTTCCGTTCTAACTTCAAGAAATACGGCGCACATTCCAGGTGTTCCAACTGTGCGAGCGTATCGAGCAGCGGGTAGCCCGGCATCGGCGTGAGAATTACATCACCCGGATCGCAGAACGCCTTGAACAATACAGAGTATGCCTCGCTCGTACTTGCGGTAAGGATAATCTGGTCGGCATCGAAGTTTCCGCCGCGTTCGCGGTAATATTCCGCCACAGCCTCGCGCACATCGCGACGCCCCGCGGCATCAGCAACCCATGTCCCGAAATCACCTTTCGTCGCATCCACCGCAGGTTGCAAGTCAACCGGCAAGCCCACACGAAGCGGGCTACTCACCGTCATGTCGATAAACGAAAGGCCACCCGCGGTGGCTTCTTTATCACAAGCGCATTCCTCGAGCACCTGCACCTTCGCTCGCTCCAGTTCCGCAAAGAACGGAGAAGGCGAAAGGTCCTTGGGCAATCGGGAAGAAAGCATTATTTTCCGAAGAGGTATTTCAGGTCAGCCTCGGTGTGGGAATCCTTGTAGAACTCCCTGAGTTCCTTTTCCGTCTTCGACAGATACTCGGTCCTGGATTCGTACTCGTACTTGCACGAGAACTTCTTCACGTCAGGAAGCCAGTCACAAGTATTCACGAATTCATACTTCGACTCGAACGAAGGATTCCGGTCCAACTGCGGATAATAGTGTTCCGTCAGGCTCCTGAACAGCTTGCCCTTGCACATCATTGCCATCTTGGTATTCGTAGCGTTTGAAACACCCTTTTCCAGGTATTCCGTCACAACGACGCATTTGCACTTTTCAAACCCGTCGCCGAACATCAGTCGGCAAGAACCCGGATCCGCCTGGGATACACCCATAATCAAGAGAATGGAAAACAGTATCTTTTTCATGTTTTTCAATATAATAAAAAATAAAAGAACGGGTCAACTAGTCCTTTATGCAACGAATACTTTCCCGATTATACATTCTAGAACCGAGTAGTGATGCCCTAAAATACTCACCTGTTAACCCCATTATTTCAGCACAACCAGGAGTTTCATCAGACTCAGAAGAACTCCAAAAATAGGCAAAGTCTCCATACAACCATTTTCCAGAAACAGACTGGTAGCTTACCGGCAATGCGGTGAACCCATATTCATCCGTACCATTTCCGCTAGGAACAAAACAAAAAATCGAATCACTACAGGGAATGTACCATCCGCCGGATTCGCTCGCGTTCCAGCCGCTCGTAGATTTCAACACCATTCCTGCCAAGGTGGTAGAGGTATCCATCTGATTTCCTTTAAAACTCGTGTCTACCACGGCCCTGAGCAGAGTCCGCCATTCATCCGTTGTCGGCAAATGCCAACCTTCTGGGCAAATTCCCCGTACGGGGTATGTCGGCAAACATTCATTTTCATGACCACAGCCCTTGCCATTCGTACTGAAAACGGCAGCGCTATCCATCGCCTCCGCCCATGTATAGAAGCGCCCGTACACAGCGCAATTGGAATCGGCGTCTCCAAAGCAAACGCTTTTCCCCGTTTCGAAGTTCAGGTTTTGTGCCATCCAGACCTGGTCACCAATTTTCACGACCTTGTAAACCTGTCCGTCACGGTCGTCTGTCAAGGATTCATATTCACAACTATCCGTACTGTCCGTCTTGCAGGGAGGTGTCACCGGATTCATTTCGGGCAACGAATCGATCATATATTGCAGTGCAGCCGGAACGGAATCCCAAGCCAAGACGGAAGACGATGAATAAACGTTGTCATCTGCGATACTGGATGACGAAACGACAACATCCGGAGACGTACTCGAGCCACTATCACCACAAGCAGAGAGAAGAGCCGTCAAAAGAATGCTGGTTCCAAGTAGGAAACGACATTTTTTCATAAAATCCTCCTTTTTCGGCAAATATACAATAGTTCGCTCCAGAGCGTTACTTTATTCAGACAAAAAAACGAGATGCCGGATAAAATGCAAAAAAAGGCGACGGAGAAAGATCCTTGGGCAAGCGGGAAGAAAGCATCAATCCTCATCCTTTATGCAGCGGATGGAGCATGTATCATCATTGATACAGGTATGTCCACTATTGCCGGAATACGAAAACCACCCACCACTACATTCTTCACTTTCAAGAACACTGCAGAAAAAAGCATCCTCGTCACCTCTTAAATAACCTCTAGCCAAATGATTCCACGCTCCACCGGGAATTACTGAAAGTCCATACATATCCGTAGCATAGGGCCATTTCTCAACACCCTTTGCCTGCCATCTGCGATCATCAAGACCAGTCACCTTATCTAGGACTTTCCATTCGTCGGTCGTGGGTAAATGCCAACCCTTGGGGCAGGCACTCTGCGCCGAGGTCACACTATACAACCGCCCCTTCTTGATGCAGTTAAGAGAATCGTCCCCATAGCAGCTGCTGTTTTCCATTTCATAATTCAGGTTCTCGGCCATCCAGGTCTGCGTACCGACTTTCACGGTCTTGTATGTCTGCCCATCGCGTTCATCGGTCAAGGTTCCGTATTCGCAGGAATCCGTACTATCCGTTTTACAAGGTTGAACATAATACAGTCCATCGGGATTTCGAACACAGCGAACCCATTTCCACAAACCACTCCTAGTAGTCCCGTATACCCCATAAGAACCACCACCTTCTTTGGAACTAAAGGACCAGTTCAAATTCGAGGTAACGGTGCCTTGGTCTTCGGGCCAAAATTCAGTACTAGAGCCCATCTCACCATCAAAAGACTTTATAGACACGTCACCATCAGGCTCATATAGAGAAGGAATGAGTTTTACAGAAAACCCATACGCATCCACGCCCCCATACTCCTCCGCAACAAGCGCTTCAAAGGAACTTCCTGTATTCAGTTCCAATTCATATATTTCACTGCTCGTAGGCAAGAACCAGCCGTTCGGGCAGCCTCCCCCGTGAACGATATCTCCCCAGGGATAAAGGCGACCATACTTGGTACAGTTTGAATCGGCCAATTTGTAACAGAGACTGCTGTCCGTTTTATAATTCAGATTCTCGGCCATCCACCACTGCTTGCCGATTTTTACGATTTTGTAAGTTTGCCCGTCACGTTCATCGTACAAGGAGTCATATTTGCAATCATCGGAATCTTCACCCCTGCAGGGCGAAAGAACGCCTTCCCTCAAGCTACTCGAACTAGAAATATCTTTTGCAGAAGAAGACGAACTCTTTTTCGCGGAAGACGACACATTTTCAGGGCGCGAAATTAAATCGCTCCCATCGTCACCGCAGGCCACGAGAACAAGAAACAGGCAAGCGATTGCCACCACAACGCTTCCTCGCCATGACAATTTCATCATGCCTCCTCCTTTTTATTGTTCGTTTACTTCTTCCGGCGGAGTATTCCCGCAAGGGCGACCGCAATCAGTATGCCCGCGGGGAGCACGACCGCAATCGTCAGGAGGATCAACTTCTGGAAATCGGAAAGATCCTTGAGCGACTGCTTGAAATCCTTGAGTTTGGCAAGCAGCCCGGGCTTTTTGCCGGCTGCATCGCCTTCACTCTCGCCAGCCATATCCTCGGAACCGGCAAACGCCTCCCCCTTCGGAATCATGGCCATCAGTTTGGACACCGATTCCTTGACAGGCCCGACAAAGCCATCCAACTTACCGCGGTACTTGTCGTAGCGTTTTTTAAAGGGGCGGGTTAACGGTTCGAGCATAGAGCCTCCGGATTACTTCCTGTACAAGAGGTTCACACCGCCGAAGAGGGCGCGCATGTTCGCCTTGAGGGTATCGCTCGAGACACCGCGGCCTTCGACCTCGGCTCCGTTCGCCTTCAGCACGATGCGGCTGAGGCCACGGCCTGCCCACAGCTTGTCCTTCTCGGGAACCACGAGCTGGCGGTACTTCACGAGCTCGACCGGCATGCCGATTTCGCGCATGAGCATCAGAGCAGCCTCGATGGGGCCTTCTGCAGTAACGGACCTCACCAGCGCCTCGCCGTCCTTCTTGAAATGGAAGATGAAGCGGTTCTCGTCGGGGATAACCTCGATATTGTTGAATACCAGGCGTCCGTTCACGTTCACGCGCTGTTCGCGGAACACGTCCAGCACGCGCTCGGCGCTCAGTTCACCTTCTTTTTCACTATAGGCCTTCAGGATCGGCTGCAGTTCGGCAGCTTCGGCGAGCGTCATCTTGTAGCCGAACTTCGTGATAATCTCGTACACGGCGGTGCGGCCGCTCTGGCTCGTGAAGCTCAGGGCGTCGTTCTGGTGGCGGCCGATGATGGAGTAGTCGATCGGGCGGTAGGCGCCCTTCTTCATGTCCTTCGTCTTGGAAGCACCATCCTGGTGGATGCCGCTACGGTGCACGATGGCCTCGGCGCCGATCAACGGGGCACGGGCATAGATGTTGACACCCGACCACTGAGAAATCAGGATGGCCGTTTCGTAAATGCGTTCCATGTGCAGGCCGGTCTCTACGCCGGAGTTGTGCAGCGCGACAGCGACTTCGTAGAAGTTCGTATTGCCGCAACGTTCGCCCAGGCCGTTCAATGCCACTTCCAGCTGGGTAGCACCCACGAAGAAGCTTTCAACGGTAGCGGCGGTCGCCATGCCCAGGTCGTTGTGGCAATGCACAGAAATCGTAATGTCCTTCGGGAGCGCCTCGTACACCTGCTTGATCTGGTTCACGTACAGCAACGGGCGGTAGCGTTCCACCGTGTTCGGCAGGTTGATAGTCGTCGCACCAGCTTCGACCACGGCCTTCAGCACGTCAATCACAAAATCCATGTTCTCGAGGCAGTCGCCAAAATGCTCGGCGCTGAATTCCACGTCGCCCTTGTCGCCCACGAGCGACTTGGCAAACTTCACACAATGAACGGCCTTTTCCTTGACCTGTTCGGGGGTCAGGTGCAGCACGTGCTCCATGGAGAGCGGGCTTGTCGCGAGGAAGGTATGGATACGCGGATGCGGCGCAAACTGCACGGCCTCCCAGCAGCGCTGGATATCGCTTTCCACGCAGCGGGCCAGACCCGAAACGACCACGCGCTTTGCCACCTCGTCGCCTTCCTCGGCCATCTTCGCGGTGAGCTGCGCCAGTTCCTTGCAAGACTCGAAATCCATCTCGCTCGAAGCCGGGAAACCGACCTCGGCACCCTGCACGCCGAGCTTCAACAACTGCAGATACACGTCCTTCTTCTGCGCATTGTTCCAGGGCTTCGGGAGCGCCTGGTTGCCGTCGCGCAGCGTGACGTCGTAAAAGAAGGGTTGTCTTGCGTTCATGTTCTCGTTCATTTTTCATCTCCTTGCCGGCTTCCATGCGCCGCAAAGTTCCTTTTTTCAGTTCAAAAATAGCATTTCGCCATAAAAAAGAACCCGCTTCACATCAGAAGCGGGCGCTTTAAGTTAATTCCTATTCGTAAATCCTCGAAATAGCCTAAAACCTCGCTCCGGGTGCGACACCAAGTAGGGCGATGCTAAGTAGAAGTCGAAGGTTAAGGTTCTTTCTCATACCACAGAATATACAAACATTTTAGCCGTATGGCAAGGGGGCCGCGCCGTCAGCCGCAAGCAAAGAATTGCACGCGGGCCTAGCGCACTTCCCAGATGTCGTTCGGGAGTTTGCCGATGTCGCGGAAATCCAGCTTGCCGCCACGGTCCGGGGAATCCACGTTCACGAGGCGGGCTAATGGCTTGCCGGCGCGCTCGATCACAATATCTTCACCGGCGAGCGAGACCTGGTTTAGGAGGTTCCCGAAATTCTGCCTCGCCTCCATGGCGGTAACTGTCTTTGCCATATTCCTACTTCCCTGCCGGTTCGGCCGGCGCAGCATCCTGTTCGGCACCCTGCGTCAGCGCCTTGTCCTGAATCACGAGGTCCACACGGCGGTTCTTCTGGCGGCCTTCCTTGGTGCTGTTGTCGGCAATCGGCATGGTCATGCCGAGGCCCTTCGCATCGAGGCGGGCCGCATCGATTCCCTGCTCCACGAGGAAAGCCTTCACGTTATCGGCACGCTGCTGCGAAAGTTTCATGTTGTGCTCGGCAGAGCCCGTATTGTCGGTGTTGCCCTCGATAGACACGTTGAACTGCTGGTACACCGAGAGAATTCCCGCCACCTTGGCGAGACTCGTCTTGAGGTCGGCCTTGAGGGTAGCCTTGTTCACATCGAACAGGATATCGCTCATCGAGAGGATAATGCCACGGGCATCCTTCGACACCTGGATAAGCTTGGACTGCAGTTCGTTCAGCTTGTTCATGGCCTCTGCCTGGCGGGCCTCGGCCTTCGCGCGTTCTTCGGCAAGGGCCTTCTTCTCGGCGGCGAGTTTCTTCTTCAGGTCGGCCTCGCGTTCGCCGGCGGCCCTGAGTGCGGCACGCTGGGCGTCGGCCTCGGCCTTGAACTTTTCCTGGTTCTGCTGCATTTCGGCCTGGAGGCGGGCCTCCTGGTCCTTCATCTTGGCCTTCTCCGCCTCGAGGTCATTCACCTTGCCGCTACGGGCCTGGTTAATCTGCTCCTGGATGGCCTCGATGGAACGGGCCGTGGCGGCGCGCTTTTCCCAATTTTCAGCAGTACGGTTGCGAATAGCCTGAGTCTCGGCCTGTGCGGCAACCAACTTTACGTAGGTGTCGCAATTTTCCGTCAAGGTCTTGACTACCGCGGATTCCGGATCCTTTTCATACTCATAGAGGAGTTCGCCAGCATTGGCAAGCGCTTCACCATAGGTGAACTTCGCTGATACGGCATTCGAAGGGATGGACTTGCCTGCATTTTCCACTGCGGCAAGGCACTTATCGGCAACAGTCGGCTCGGCAACGGGTTCTGCAGCCTTCGACTGTTCCGTAGCGGTCGGCGATTCGGCTGATGTTGCCTGTTCCGTAGCAGCAGTCGGTTCAGCGGCAGCGGTCTGTTCCGTTGTTGATTCGGCTGCAAAACAAACAGACGCGGCAAGAGCGGTAATTACAAACAAATTTCTAGTCTTCATTACTTTGCCTCCGCCTTTTTCGTTTCCTGGTCAAGGATGCTCTGATAAATGAGTTTCCGTTCCACTTCGCTACGGAGTTCCGCCTCTACACGTTCGTCTTCCTTCTTGGCGGCATCGCGTTCGGCATTTGCAATAGCAAGTCTATACTCGAGAGCGCTCTGATTGGCAAGGACCACTGCCTCCTCGTTCTTCCCGGCAGTTTCAAGTGCCTTCGCGGAATCGAGTTTAGCATTGGCGGATACCATCTGAGCGGAATCCGCACTTGCCTCCTCTGCAATCGTCTTGGCTTCGCAGGCCATAGTTACCGAACGGTTTGCCTTGGCGGCTCCGCCCGCGCAGCCCGAAAGTACCGCAAGTGCCGCCACGGCCGCACCCGCCACAAAAAATTTCAAATTCATCTATAACTCCTTTATGGTCACCTCTAAAAATCCATTTTCAAAAATTTGGCTGCGACACTTCGCGTTGGTTCGTCATTCAAGGAGGCAAATACCTCCAGTATTCACCACTTTTCATTCCTGCCAGCACTCGGTCTCGCTCAAATTTTCTTTACCAAAGCATTTTTTAGAGGTCCCCTTATCTAAACCAATTTATATACAAGATACAAAAAATGATATGGAAATTTCTACATTTGTAGCATGTTCCTAGACGAAAAATCAATTGAAGTACGTTCCGGCAAGGGCGGTGACGGCATCTGCAGTTTCCACCGCGAAAAATTCGTCCCGCTGGGCGGACCCGACGGCGGTGACGGCGGGCGCGGCGGCCACGTGATCTTGCAGGTAAACGAGCAATACTCCACACTCCTCGACATGGGCAATGCCCGTGTGTACAAGGCAGAAAACGGCCAGCCGGGTGGCGCGAAGCGCTGCACCGGGCGTAGCGCCGAAGACCTGATCGTCTATGTACCGCGCGGAACCATCGTGAAAGACTCCGAAGGACGCATTCTCGCCGACCTGACCGGCATTGGCCAAAAGTGGATTGCGGCCAAGGGCGGCAAGGGTGGCATGGGCAACCAGCACTTCGCCACCCCGAAGGTGCAGGCTCCCCGCAAGTGCACGCCCGGCGAAAAAGGCGAAAGGCGTGAACTCTTCCTGGAACTGAAACTCATGGCAGACGTTGGCCTCGTCGGGTTCCCGAACGCGGGCAAGTCTAGCCTCGTGAACAAGATTTCGAGCGGTCGCCCGAAAGTCGGCGACTACCCCTTCACCACCCTCGAACCGGTGCTCGGCATTGTGCAGACGAACGGCCACAGTTTCGTGGTCGCCGACATTCCCGGACTCCTGGAAGGCGCCAGCGAGGGCAAGGGACTGGGCCACCAGTTCTTGAAGCACATCGAACGCACGCACACGCTGCTGTTCGTGATTGACGGCTTCGCCGAGAACGCCTACGAGCAGTTCAAGGTCCTCAAGGAAGAACTCAAGGCATTCCACCCGAAGCTCGCCGAAAAGCCCTTCGTGATTGCCCTCAACAAGGACGACCTCGGAATCGAAGCTGCCATCAAGGAATTCAAGAAGCACCGCCAGAAGGTCATCATCACGTCGGCCATGACGGGTGACGGCTGCAAGGAACTGGTGCAGGCCCTCGACGAGGCCGTGCCGCACGCGCAAAAGAAAAAAGTCGGCTGGGAATCAAAGGCAGTCGAAAGCAGCAAGAAGTCCGGCTGGGGCAAGAAGGCTTAACGGATGGCAAAGAAAGAGCAACAGGGCACGCCCGTAATCCAGAACCGCAAGGCGTCGCACCTCTATTTCGTCGACGAGACGTTCGAGGTGGGCATTATGCTCATTGGCTCCGAAGTCAAGTCCATCCGTGACGGCAAGTGCACCATTGGCGAAGCCTGGGTCGACGTCGACGAAAAGAAAGACGAAATCTGGCTTATTGGCGCCCGTATTGACGAGTACCTGTTCGCGAACCGGTTCAACCACTTCCCCGCCCGCAAGCGCAAGCTGCTCGCGCACAAGCACGAAATCCAGAAAATGCGCAAGGCGAAGGAACTCAAGGGTTGCACCATCGTTCCCCTAAAACTATACTTTAAGAACCGACGCGCAAAACTCGAAATTGGAATATGCAGAGGCAAGGATCAACGCGACAAGCGACAAGATATAATCAACCGCGAAGCGAAGCTGGAAATGGACCGCGCCGCAAAGGCTCACCGCTAGTCCTCGCCATGCTCCTGCTGCTCGGCTGGGCCATGTCCTTTGCCGACGTTACCGCGGTCGATGCCGAAGCCGTATCCAAGAAAATCGGCGCATCGTTCCACTGGTTCCCCGTCCAGAAATCATTCATTCTCGTTACCGAAAAAGATACCGCAAAATTCGCGGTCGGCATTCCGTATGCCTCGGTGAACGGAAGCACCATCGACCTCACGGCAAGCCCGGTGCTCGATGACGGCCACCTGTGGATTGCCGAAGAAGATGTCGCGAAGCTGTTCCCGCCCAAGCCGAGCGCCAAGGAAAGCGCCCCCAAGGACACCGCAAGCAAGGCAAAGGCATCCCCGGCAAAAACGGAAGCAGCAAAACCTGTGGCCACAAAGCCCAAGAACGAGACCGCGGGCACGCGCGAAGTGAAGACCATCGTGATTGACCCAGGTCATGGCGGCAAGGACTCCGGTGCGCTCGGCAAGAACGCGCAAGAAAAGGACCTGGTGCTCGCCATCGGGAAACTCCTGAAAAAGGCCCTCGAGAAAGACGGGTTCAACGTGAAGATGACCCGCGAGAAAGACGTGTTTATTGAACTCGGCCAGCGCGCAAACCTTGCAAACCAGTGGGACGGCGACCTGTTCGTGAGCCTGCACTGCAACGCCATTGACGCAACCGCCGAACGCAAGAAGCAAATCAAGGGCTACCACGTGTACGTGCTGCGCGCCCCCGAAAGCGAAGAAGACAAGGCCATTGCCCGCCGCGAAAACAAGGTGGCCACCCTCTACGGCGAAAAGAACGCGAAAGAGGAACTCACGCCCATCGAATGGTTCAAGCTCGAGGCCCGTCTCGAGAAATACAAGCAGAACAGCTACATGTTCACCGAAGAAATGCTCAAGGCCCTCGATGGCGGCAAAATCAAGCGCCAGGCCGGCGGTGTCGGCGGTGCAGGTTTCATGGTGCTCGTGGGCGCGCTCATGCCGGCCGTGCTATTCGAAATCGGGTTCATCAGCAACCTCGAAGACGAAGCCTACATGATGAGCAAGGACGGCCAGGCAGACATTGCCGACCGTATCGCCAAGGCGGTCAAAAACTACAAGGCCGCCGTTCACAGTTACAGAGAAACCTTAGGGCGATAAGCGCCCGTTTCACTCCACTATTGCGTTCTTCGCTTTCTCGAAAACGACCTCGAAGCTTTCGGCAAGAAGCGCTTTGTACGTTTCTTTATACTTGTCCGTCTCGACAGGAGTTCCGTCGGCACAGGTCTTGGTCTTCGCGATATAGCCATCAAACCAATTTTCGCTTTCCTTGCACGCGTAGTACATCGGATCCATATCACCGCGATCATAGAACGGAGCAAAATTTCCTCCCTTCAACGTCTTCTTATCGTGGTCCAGGAGGCCTTCCATATATTCCTTGGCAGCATCTGTAAACCAAGCCTCGCCTTCCAACAGTTCATATATGTCACCGCTGACAATGAACTTATACATATCCTTCTGCACTTCCGCAAGGACATCCGCAAACAGGGCAAAGCCATCGTGCGGGCAGTTCGTGACCAGATCCTCCGGCTGGGAACTAGAAGAACTTTCGGCCACGGAACTAGAACTGTGCGTTTCATCGTATTCTTTTTTCGTGACATAGGCAACACCATCTTCTTTCGCATAACAACCGTAAGTCTTGCCATCGGAGCATTTAAGATACGTGACCATATAATGCGGACAAGTGCGGTAGATTATACCATAAAGCGTCTGCGGTTCCTCGACAGCATCGCACGAGAGCAACTTTTCTTCCCAGGCGTTCAAAATCTTTTCCGATACCGTGGTATCCTTTTTCAAGAACTCCTGCAAATCCGTACATGAATAGTACGGCTCCGAAGAAACGGGGCACTGTTCTTCAATTCTCTGGAACGGAGTACAGGTAACAGAAGGATCCTTCGCCAAAACAAGCTGCTCGGCACTTGACGAACTCAACCCAGCGACATCGGATGAAGAACTCAACGAAGGGAAGCTTTCTTCCGAGGAACTCAACGCAGGTCCAGCTGACGACTCGGGAGCCTCAGCGGAGCTTTCGGGTTCGGCACTGGAATACGGTTGCACCTCATCAGACGAGGATTCGGGATTCTGGGAGTTGTCCGGGCCCTGTGTCGTGGTGTCGCTGTCGCAACTCGCCCAGAAAAGGCTCGTGACAGTCAAACAGGTCAAACGCAAAAATTTACGGATATTCATGATTTTCCTCCTTCTTGGTATACTCAAAATATATTCTTTTTCCCTCTGCAGGGGAAAAATTTTTTGAATAAACTCATTGACATTATGTCAAAATACACAAAAAACCGGCTGCTTTTTCGGCAACCGGCTTTTTCATGGAAATCCTTACGGACTACTCAGCGTCCATGTCGGCTTCGTCGATTTCGGCGTTGTGGTAAACGTCCTGGACATCGTCGTGGTCTTCGAACTTGTCGATAAGCTTGAGGAGCTTCACGGCGTCGTCATGACCGAGCTTCACCGGGTCGTTTGCGACGTAGGTGATTTCGGCGCTCATCATTTCGATACCGGCAGCTTCGAGAGCCTTGGACACAGCGTCGAAGGCTTCGGGGCTCGTGGAGATTTCATGCACGCCGTCTTCGGTGCTCATGTCTTCGGCGCCCGCTTCAATCACGAGGTCCATGACCTGTTCTTCGGGGTACTTCTCGGCATCGACGACAATCACGCCCTTGTAGGTGAAGGCCCAAGAAACAGAGCCGGATTCACCCATGGAACCATTGTTCTTGTTGAAGATATTGCGGATTTCGGCAACAGTGCGCACCTTGTTGTCAGTCATGCACTGCACCATGATGGCGATGCCACCCGGGCCGCGTCCTTCGTACAGCGGTTCCGTCATTTCGGTACCGGAGTTCGCACCCGTACCCTTGGCGATGGCGCTCTCGATGTTCTTGGTCGGCAAGCTCTGGCTTTTGGACTTGAGAATGGCGGCACGCAGGCGCGGGTTAGAATCGGGGTTGCCACCGCCGAGCTTGGCAGCGATGGAGATTTCCTTGATCAACTTGTTCCAAGCCTTGGCGCGAGCGACGTCAGTCTTGGCTTTCTTGCGTTTGGTAGTGGCCCATTTGGAGTGACCGGACATAGATTACCTCAAATATTGCGGTTTTTCGTTTTGGTTAAACTTACTTTCTCTTCATGAGACAACGCTTCCTCTCCTTGGGAGTGAGGCTCGGGTCGTCACATTCGTCTTCAACTCTTTTCTTCTTTTTCTTCTTGGCCTGCTTTTCTTCGGCCATATCCCTCATACGCTGCTTTTTCTTATCGGAAACAGACATTTCCGAGCTTTCTTCGGCAGCGGCAGCCTTCTTGCGCTTGAGGGACTTGAGCTTAGCCTTGTCCATCGGGTCGGCGGAAGCCTTCGTGATTTCGCGGTCGTACTTGCCGTCCCAAATTTTGCCGAGCAGCGAGCCCGAAGAAAGGGCATCCTGAAGGCCCGACTTGGACCAATCGTCATCGACCGGCGGCAAAAGCTTGAACTTCACGTTGCGAATCGTCGTCGGTTCGTCGTCGAAGTAAATCATCACATCGAAGAGCCCGACCTGGTATTCCTCGCCGTTCACTTCGACCGGTGAATTGTCGATGTAGGCAAGCACTGCGTAGAGGTCGCCTTCAAAGAGGGCTTCACGGAGAGCTTCCGTATCGCCGTTGGGCACGCGTACCTCGCCTATGGCCTGGAACGACCACGGAGCCACGTCCACCTTGAGCGAGAACTTCTGGTAGCCCTTCTCGGCATCCTTGAGCTTCAGGAGCGCCCCGGAGAACGCCTGGAACTTCGGCTTGATGTTGCCCTCTTGCGCATAGCCTACCACGGCCAGCGCCAGCACGAGCAATGCTAGAATCTTCTTCATTATTCCTCCTTCAATCAATTCTTGAAGAACAGCGCCTTCGCGGCCTCAAACATCGGATCCTTCTCATCCGGTTCGCGGCATTCGGTGTAGATACGCACCTTCGGTTCGGTACCCGACGGACGCACGAGCATCCAGGAGTCGTCGTCGAAGATGACCTTCACGCCGTCGAGCGTGAGGAGCTGCTTCACAGTCTTTTCGTTCTTGCCGACCATGACCTTCGCACCCGGCTTCGCGATTTCGGCGATGGCGTCGACCTTGGCCTTCAGGGGAGCACCCACGAGGGACTTGTCCACTTCGAAGCCCGAGCGCGTCGGGTAAAAGCGACCGTATTCTTCGTAGAGGGCGTCGAGGTATTCACCGAGGTTCTTGCCGGTAACAGCCATGATCTCGAGCGCAATGAGGAGGCCGAACTGGGCATCCTTCTCGAGCGTGTTGTTGAGGCCCGAGATTCCGTCGGATTCTTCGAAGGCGACGAGCGCCTTCTGCTTTGCGCTGCGGGAAAGCCAGGGGCGGAAATTCTTGAAGCCCACCGGAGTTTCCATCACGGGCACGCCGAGCTTTTCGGCAATGATGTTCACAAAGTTGGAAGTAGCGACGGACTTCGCGACACAGCCCTGTTCCTTGCGCCAGGTGGCCATGTAGTGGAACGCGATGGCACCGAACTGGTTCATGTCGATTTCGCGCGTGCCGTCGTAGAAGCGGATGCGGTCGCCATCCGGGTCAAAGATTGCGCCCAGGCGGAATTCGCTCTTGCTCTCGTCGAGGACCTTGCGGACCTTCTCGAGGTTCTTGCTGGACGGTTCCGGGGCGATACCGCCGAACAGGGAGTCGTCTTCATTGCGGAGCGTGATGAGGCATTCCGGATTGTCGAGGAGGGCGGCCGGGCGACGGCGGGTAGAGCCGTGCACGTGGTCGCACACGAGGGTCAGGCGGCCCTTCTTGATGAATTCCTTGATGCGGTCGAACTTGATCGTGCCCTGCTTGACGAGGAATTCCTTGTAAATCTTGAGGGAGTCGATGAGTTCCCAGTCAACCTTGCCCACCGGTTCAAACTTCCAGGTGGCCATCATCTCGTTGCTGAGCTTGGTAATGACATTCGTGATTTCCGGACCGGCGGGACCGCCGTCGGCCGGGTTGAACTTGATACCGTTGTAATGGCTCGGGTTGTGGCTCGGGGTCATGTTGATGGAGCAAGCGGCACCGAGCATCTCGATAGCGGCACTGAATTCCGGAGTCGGCATTTCGCCACCGTAGTAGACCTTTACGCCGGCCTTGGCAAACTGGTCGGCAACAGCCTCGCAGAATTCATGACCGAGGAGGCGGTTATCGTGACCCACGACTACGCCGCGTTTCTGAAGTTCGGCAAAATCCTTCACACCGAGAGCGGCAAAGAGTTCAGGAGTGGCTTCCCTGTAGAGGCGCACGATAGCGGCACCCACGACCTGCAGATTGCGGAGAGTGAATTCAGAACCGATTTCGCCGCGCCAACCGGATGTGCCAAAGCTCACCTTGGCGGGCTCCTGGGAGGTCAGAGCGACCTGCTTCACCTGTTCGACCAAGCCCATGTCGGCAGCCGGGTTGAATTCGGGGGACTGAATCTTTTTCCAAATCTGGGTAATGTTTTCCATAACGGTTCCTGTATTTTAAAATTTTACGGGAAAAATTTAGTAAAAGGCGAGTGCAGCGCCAAAACAATTTTTTGTTTTGGCATTGCCGAGCCGTACTAAATGCGTGCAAATTGAGAGCCGCAGGCAATGTTTACATTGCCTATGGCCGAGATGCAGCCGCATGGCATCGTTGATGCCAAATGCGCTCTAAAAGAGCGCCAATTAGAAACTTTTGAGTAGGGCGAATGAAGCGGGACCGCTAATGCCGCGCCAAACGCATTCAACGAATTGGCACGGCTGTACCGTACTGGTACAGTTCCAGCCCGAATTCGGGCAGGGCGGCAATCAGGTGGTCCAGAATGTCTGCCTGAATACCCTCGAAATCCTCCCACACGACAGTATTCGCAAACGCATATATTTCCAGCGGGATTCCCTGCGGGGTCGGCTCCAGCAGGCGCGTCATGAGGGTCATGTCCTGCACCACGTTCTTGCGGGAACGGAGATACGCCGTACAGTAGGCACGGAACGTACCGATATTCGTGAGGTGACGGTCGTTCAGCACTTCGGGGTTAATCAAATCCGGCGCAATGCCGAGTTCATTTGTCTTGGCAGCCTCGCCCGCAATCTCCTTCGCCTTCGCATCCAAATACGGTGCGAGAATCTCGATTTTAGACAAACTATCAATCTCTTCGGGCGTGAGGAAACGGATGCTCTTCACGTCTATAAACAGCGACCTCTTGATACGGCGCGCTCCGGATTCCTGCATGCCGCGCCAGTTGCGGAACGAATTCGTAATGAGGTCGTATGCGGGAATTACCGAGATGGTGTTGTCCCAATTGCGCACCTTCACCGATGTCAGCGTGATGTCCATGACCGTACCGTCGGCATGGTGCCGCTCAATTTCAATCCAGTCGCCCTTGCAAAGCAGGTCAGACAAGTTTATCTGTACTCCGGAAACAACGCCCAGAATAGAATCCTTGAAGATGAGCATTAGGACCGTAGTCATCGCGCCGATTGCCGAGAAAATAATGACGGGGCTCTTGTCCGTCACCTGGCTTACGATGAATATCGCCGCAAGGCAGAACAGCGACACCTTTACCGCCTGGAATATACCATGCAGCGGGCGCTTCATGGTGCGCTCGTTTATGCCGTTAAAATGCTCGATGACATCCAGAATAGAACACGCAATCGCAAACGTCAGCAGGGTGTACCAAATGTTCGCCACCCTCGAAGAAACCTCGAATAGCCATGTGGTGGGGTCCAGAACGTTCTGCACCGCCGCCGAGAACGCCGTCGCAGGCACTACCTGCAAAAGGCGCGATGCCACGTGCTGGTCCACAAGAATCTTGTTGAACGCGCTCGGGCTCTTTTGCGCCCAGCGCTTTAACAGCGGTACCACCACAACGTAAATGGCAAGAAAGAGTATGGCAATGGAGAGCACGACTATTCCGAAATGGAAAAACTCGCTATCCATCTGGATGTTTTCTACGTGTGCGGCAAAATCTTGTACCTTGTCCATAAGCTACTCAAAACTAAAAAGTTATTTCTTGACTAAACGCATTATTCCCTGGCGGTTGAACTCAGGAGCATCCTTCGCAAACGGGCTCTTGGTTTCTGCGCGGAGCGTGAACGTACCAAACTCCCCGCCATCGACTTCCGTACCCGATTTCGACGACACGCCATCTACAAATATGGAATCGGCAACCACCGCAAGGATATTGCGCAGGTCTTCCGGAGTGCCGTTCTTGCGCGATATGCAAAGGTCCGGCAGGCCGAACACCTCGAGCCCGAGCGTGTAGAGCGCGTCATCGTTTTCCACAAAGTTTATCCACGGGTCCATCGGGAACTCGCCATCGTCCAGTTCCTCGCGGAAAGCGCCCGGAGTCCAAGCCGTACCCGACTGCTGCATGTAAACGCCTGTCGCACCGGCGGCAAGCATCTTGAAGATGGCGGTGTTCACCATCCGGAGTTCATCGGCGCTCTTGAGCGAGCCCAGCAAAAAGAGCAGCGACTTATGAGCATCGATTGCACCCGCCTCTTCTGCAGAAATTTCGCGATGTTCCTTGAAAATATCGGAAAGCCCCGCCGCAGGGGCATTACGAACGACATCAAAACGCACATTGCAGCCGGGAACAAGTACGTTTTTCGCATCGGCAAGCACCGAGACGATATCCGTTATCTTGAAGGGTTCTGCAACACCAACCGGAATCGGGAAAGCAAGTACAAACCTATTCATAAAACAGTTCCTTTATCGCATTGCGAAGGTTATCCGTTCCCGCGGGCTGCGGAAGGGCGGCATTTTTCCCGAACGCATCGAGAATGCTGCGCGAAGAAAGTTGCCCGAAGGGTATTTCTACCGCATAGCCCGAAGAAGCGAGGTGTTTCGCGAGGTACACCTGCTCGTACTGGCCCGGAGTAGGGACAAATATGCATTTAGCTCCCAGGTAGGCCATGTCCATCACGGTGCTGTAACCACCACGGCTTATGACCCAGTCGGCATTCCCGATAGCCTGCGCGAAAGCTTCCGTGGGCAGGTGCGTCACAAACCTAATATTGCCCTCGCTCCATTCGCGGTGGGCCACCTGAGGCTTGCCCAGAATCATCAAATGTTCGCCCGGAATATCGCGTAGCACTTCGCGCAGGCGGTTCTCGAACTGCGTGCGTGCGGGTTCCACGCCCGAAACAACGGCAACGACCCGATATTCGCCTGCTTTTTTACTGCCCGCGCTTAAACTGCGCGCAACCCGAGACACATCAGAACGAGATGCGCCGGCAACCTCCGAAAAGCGCGAAAGCGGCCCCACGAACTTTACCGGCGGAAAACTTTCCGCCCCTCTCAGGGTCGGCAAGTGCGATAGCGCGCCCGCATATCCGGGTGCACTTTCCACGTCGGGCACCCAGACCTCGTCAAAATGCCTCATCCGGGCCATGTGCCAGCGCACGCCAACGCCTTCAAGAGCCGCAAGCCCTTGCGGGAAAGCAATGCGCCTCTGGTGCGTCATGTACACGCTGTGCGCCTTCTTCGAGAAAAACGCAAAACGGTTGTCCGAGAAAAGCACGTCGTAGCCGTGACGTTCCACCATTTCCTCAGCGTAGCTGTGTTCGTAGCGCATCACCGCATTCAGGTGGGCGCTGCTTTTCAAAAGCCACAACGCCATGTTGAACCCGTATTTCGGGTAAACCACGTTGTAGCCCGGCGCCACCCGCTGGCGTATATCGGGGAAAACCTCGCGGAAGAACCCCGCATTCGCCTTCACCACGGCAAGTTCCACCTCGGCACCCTGGCGCAGGAATTCCTTCACGATGGGCACGCAACGTGTCGCATGCCCCAAGCCCCAATCAAGAGGGGCTACCAGGATTTTCACCTAGCCTCCAGCCAGGCGTTTGCCCAGTCGCCGTGGTCGCAGTTCTTCTCGCCCGCCATATCGATGCTCAGGTTCAGTTGCCTTACACCCTTCACATCAACATCCACAGACAGTTTTTCCATCGAGTAGAGCCTCTTGGAACGGAAAATCTGACGACCATCGCCATTCACAATAAAGTAAACACCGTCACCGCAGGCACTCTCGTCATCAAGCCCGATAACCACATGCAGCACGTCATAAGCGCGGGGCAACGTGAAGTCGATACTCGAATTCGCGTGGCTACCTATACCATAGCGGAAGGGTTCGCCATCCAGCGTAAGCGTGTGGTGTTCCACGGACTCGTTCATCTGCGGGTCGCCCCATTCCTGCGAGAAACGATTCATCTTGAGGCTCGAAAGCAGCACTACGTTCTCGCTCTCGCGGAAGAAGTCGCGGTAAACCACAGACGTATCGCCATCGGGCATCGAGCACACGAACATAGCGCGGTTCATGCCCGGGTGGATCTTCGTAGAATCCATGCGGAGCGAATCCGAAGGCACCGTCACGAGCATTTCGCCCTGCTTTTCGCCGTTCAGGGAGTAATCGCAGGCAATCGATTCCGGGAACCGCTTGTTCAGCACGATAATGCCTTCGCTCTCGTCAGAAACCATGAAGTTCTGCGCGTACTGCGAAACGCCCTTCTTCGAGAGAATTTTGTAAATCACCAGCGGGTATCCGAACTTCTTCGCATCCACCAGAATGCGTTCGTGCTTGTAGCTATCGAGAATCTTGTCAATCTGGTCGGTCGTCTTGAAACCCACCACGCGGCTGTCTCGGTTCACCTTGCCGTAACCGTCCTGACCACGCACCAGGTAGATGTTCCCGCCTGATTTCTGCATCCACGAGGCGAACACGTCGGTACTCCAGCCCTCGAAGGTGCGCTCGCTGAACGCGCTGTGGCCCTGAGCCAGCATCTGCCACGGTCTTGCGTAAATATACACCGAGTTTTCGGGCAGTTTCGCGAGTTCCGTGTTCAAGAAGTCCTCTTCGCCGAGCAGTTTGTTCTTGTAGTAGAGCATGTTGCTCTTGTAGCTGGGAGCGTGATAGAACATGAGTCCAAGCGAAAGGATGCAGGCCAGGCCCATCACGATCCCGGCAGCGGCATCATCGCGCATCTTGGACTTGAAAAGGCGCGACCCAGTAAAGACAAACGCATCGTAGAGCCCTAGCGCCATCAGAAGCGCAAACAGCGGGAGCGCCACCAGCACATAGCGCTGGTTGATATCGATGGTAAACGTACCCGACACGTTGAACATGATGACGAATATCTGGAGGCAGAAGAAAATGCCCAGCACAAAGCCACGTACGTAACGGCGGAACACAACCATACGGACAAGGAGCCAGAGCGTCGCCGCAAGCAGAATGACCGTGAATGTCGTGTAGAACGGGTTCATCATGATGCCGCCGAAGGCCGGGTCGGTGTCGAGGTTCAGCATCGCCTCAATATTGGTCTTCAGGTTGTACCACAGGTTCTCAAACGAATGTGCCGCGTGCTCGCCGCCCTGGAAGTCGTAACCGCGGTATGCCGCCATGTTATTCACGCTGGGCCAGCTCACCGCTATCACGGCAGCCACAAAGGCTGGCAGGCGGTATGGCTTCTCGAGGAAGTAGCGGTAGTAGTAAAGCGCAAACGGGATAAACGCGAAAACCGTCTCCTGGCGGGTCTGCGCAAAGAACCCTAGCAGCGGCACCGTAAGCAAGAAATGCTTCCATGTTACCTTGTTCGTAGGCACAAACGCGTACCAGGCCATCAGGGAGGTCAGCAGGCAAATGTAGAGCACCTCGGTAGAGGCAGAGCGCGCCTGCAGCAGGTAGATGGGCATGCCGCCCAAAAACGCGACCGCAGCAAGTGCCAGCCTATCGCTCCTAAACCACTTGGAGAGCGCCAGGAAAAACGCGAGCAGGCTCAGTATGTAGAACGGGTAGTTCACGAGGAGCGCCGTATTGCGGGTCGGCTCCATGAAGTTGAACACCACCGAGTACACGAACCCGAGCGCCTTCCCCTTGAAGTTGTTCACTTCCGTCTTGCAGTCGAGAACGCCATCAGTCCAAACGCCCTCGTTACAGATGCCGCCCGTATGCTGGAAATACATTTGGAGTCCCATCGATTCCCAGCTGGTCTCGTCGCTCAGCACGCGGTGCGTGTTGCTGATGTTGCCGAACATGAACACCGAGAAAATGATCATCAGTATGGCAAGCCCGCAGAAGGCCTTGCCGCTCGGCAAAAACTCGCGGATATGCCTTGCCACAAAGGGCAGATTCACCACGATACCCGCAATAAACAGCACAAACGTCGAGAGAATGGCGTAGTAACCCCAGTCAATGTCCCAGCGGCGCGCGTACGAAACCGAGAGGTTGTTGAATATGAGGAACGCGGCAATCATCACGGCGGCAGTCGTCGCCAGCATCACCGCCTGCGGCTTGCCCAAGTTGAGCGAAGCCACCCACTCGCGGAGAGCCAGCATCGCGGACTTCCGTTCTACCTTCTTTTCTTCTACAACATTTTTTTCACTCATACAATTCCTAAGTTCCTTCACACTTCACATTCCTAATTGGCCGTAATGCCGAGACGTTCCATGGCAATCTTCTTGCCGGTCTGCACGTCGGCCTTGCCGCTACCGAGCTTGGGAAGATCGTCGACCTTCACCACGGCACCGGGGAGCATCAGCGGCGGGAGTCCCACCTGCTTGAGCATGTCCTTTACCTCGTCCTCGGACTTTTCGCCCGCATACACGAGCACAATCTTTTCGCCCTTGCTGCCGTCAGGAACGGCGACCGCGAAGTGGTCAATCTCGTCGAACAGCGAGCATTCCGAAATCTTGAAGTCCACAGACCCAAGGCTTACCATCTCGCCGCCGAGCTTGGCAAAGCGGCTGTAGCGGTCCACAATCGTGAGGTAGCCGTCCTCGTCCACATGGCCCTTGTCGCCCGTCTTGTACCAACGCTTGCCGTTGATAACTGCAATCGCCTGCGCCGTCTTTTCCGGGTCCTTCAGGTAGCCCTTCATGATCTGCGCACCGCCGATAAGGATAAGGCCATCCTCGCCCACCGGGAGTTCTTCCATGGTGTCGGGGTCCACAATGCGAATCTGCGTACCCGGAAGCGGAGCACCGACGGAACCGGGCTTGTTGCCCTCGATAACCGTCTTGTAGTCGTCCATAAGCACGTCCTTCGTGTTCACCGCCGCCACCGGAGTCGTTTCGGTACAACCGAAGCCCTCGAAAATCTCGAGCTTGAACTTGGTGCGGTAAAGCTGGCGCACGTCCTCGCGAATCTTCTCGGCGCCGGCGTAGATGCTACGCACATGCGAGAACATCAGCGGGTGCACCGCACGGTTCAGGCCCCACATGCGCAGGAACGTGCCCGTGGCCACCATGATACTTACCTTGAACTGGGCACACATGCGCGACACGAGCCTTGCATCGGTCGGGTCGGGGCAAGTGGCCACCGGCACGCCTTCCACAAGGCAAAGCATTGTGGTAATAGAGAATCCAAACGCATGGAACAGCGGGAGCGAGCCGAGGAACACGTCCTCCGCGCTCGGCAACAGCACGCTTTCACACTGCTTGATATTGCCAATCAAGTTCAGGTGCGTGAGTTCCACACCCTTCGGGCGGCCCTCGGAACCGGAACTGAATATGATGGTCGCCACGTCGTCGAGGCTCACCTTCTTGAAGAAGCGGAGCTCCAGGTACCAAGCCGGCAAAATAAGCACGCGCAGGAAGTTTTTCACCAAGGTGGACTTGTGCAGTTGCTCCTTCAGGTCTTCCATGTAGTAGACCTTGTAGTTGTCGAGCAACTTCTCCATCGGGAGGCCCTTCTGCTTGAGCTTGTCGATAAACACGCGGGCGGTAATAATGGTCTTCACGTCGGCAACGCTACAGCAGTAGTCCATCGTCTCGGGCGTGTTGGTGTAGTTCAGGTTGTACACCGTCTTGCCCTTGATGAGGCAGGCCATGTTCACGATAATACCCGGGCCCGAAGGCGGGATAAGCACGCCCACCTGCTTTTCGCCCTTCGTGAGCTTGTCGATAATTTTCGCAAACGAGAGTGCGGCAGTCGCAAGCGCATTCGCCGAGAGGTGGTTGCCATCGGGGCTATAGACCGAGGGTCCACTCCCGATACGCTTCACCGTGCGGATCCATGCGGATGCCACCGGGCGCAACTTGCGGATATAAGACGTCCACGCGGTAATCGAGAGTTCCTGCACCGCGCGCTTCACCATCATCGGGCTAGAATCAAGCGGCAGTTCCTCGCCAAACGCGACAGAAATGATTCGGCCACCGCTATGCACCATGTCCTTGAAGCCGGCATCGGCCATGGAGTAACTACTCCCCCACAGGCCCTGCACGTAGAACGGCAACAGCTTCAGGCGCGGCACTTCCTTCACAACAGACGAATAGTCCAGGCGGAAGCGGCTCATGTTACCCGTCGAGGTCATCGCGTTTTCGGGGAACATCACCACGGCCTCACCGCGGAGCAAGGCCTTCTTCGCCTCTTCCATCGCAGGAGCAGGGTTCGAAATATCAAGGTCGATGGTCTCCATCTGCGAAAGCAGCAACTTCACGTACCACTTTTCAAACGGCCTGCGCGTAATCACAAAGCGCATCGGGCGCGGGCTTGCCATCTGGATTATAGCCCAGTCAATGTAAGAGATGTGGTTGCCCACCAAAAGCACCGGGCCTTCCCACGGGATATTCTGCACGCCCTTTACCAGGAACCGGTAGTGTATAGAGAGCACCGAGCGCAAAATCTGGCGGAGCAGCGTCTGCGGCATGGCCCAGAGCGCCCAGATGGTACCGACAAGGCAAACAAGGCCCAAAATGAAGAAGAGGTTCATCCGGTCGACATCAAGGTAGCGGATTGCAATAATCGCGAGGATATCGAAAACGAGGATGCTCAGGTTCTGCAACGTGTTGGAAAGCGAAAGCACGTGGCCCGCCGACCTCGGCTTGGTGTTGTAGAGCATCGTCGCAAACATCGGGAGCGCAAAAATACCGCCGCAGAAGCCGAGAAGCGCAAACGCGATAGAGTTGTAGGGGCGCGGAATCAGCGGAATGATAAAGATAAGGATAGAGGCACCCGCAGTCCCCATCGGGATAAGGCCCACCTCGATAAAGTTCTTCGACATGCGCATAGCAAAGAAGAAACCCGCAATAAGGCCGATGCCCGTACCAAAGATGGCATAGTTCGCCAGCGAGTCGCGATCAAACAGCGATCCCGAACTGAACTGGTCCTGGATGACGAACACCATAAGGAAGATGATAACCCAGAACATTGACTGGCCCACAAGCGCCTGGCGGAGCGGCCTGTTCTTCCAAGCCTTCGCCATCTTGCGGCGGGCGTACTTGAACGTGAGGAACTGCTTCCACGGGAACTTGAGGTCGGTGTCGTAGGCACCGATAGACGGGAGCCGCAAGGCAAAGATGAACCCGAGCAGCTGGAGCCCCCCGAGCGTATAAAGCACCGGCAGTACCAGGTCTTCACGCACGGCAAAGGCAAGCGCCACACCTGCAAAGAACATCGCGCAGAACGTGGTAATCATGAGCGTACCGCTGCCGCTTGCAAGGAAGCGCACCCCCATGAGTTCCTTCATGTAGCCGTTTTTAGCGGGGCTCTGGAACGCCTGCAGCACAAAGAACAGCCCCACACCCGCAAACATCATCACAAGATTGTTCAGGTAGGCGCCCGCACAGAACAGCCCCACCACCGGGAGCGAGAGCAGGCTCGTCCACAACAGCACCCGCTCCTTGCGGAACTTGTCCGAGGTAAAGCCCGCAGGCGTCAAGAGCAGCACACAGGGCAAAAGGAACAGCAGGTGTAGCACGTAGAACTGCCACGAGCCCGTGGGCGTGAAGCCCATGCGGTTGAGTACGAGTTCAGTGTAGGCGACAATAGCGGTCGATACCGCCACCTGGGTAAACGATAGCCCAAAAAACGAGAAAAAGCCTTTAACCTTTTTCATCTTAAATCCTTTATATATCCAATCCGGCAAGGCTATAGCCTTCCTTCAACCTAAATATAGTAAAGAGCGGAACAAACGCAATCTACTCTGGCGCCATACAATCCGAGGTTAAATGCAAGAAACGTTTTTTCCTGGACCATGCAGGAGTTAAATAAGAGGGGGAGAATAAATGCAGGCAAATCATAGCTAATACAAAAAACCGAAAAGCCAGAGCGGAATTTTGTTGCCCATGGCGTATTCGATATCGTCTGAAGCGATAAATGCGTTCGGGAGCCCGGCAATTTGTTTCCCGTCCTTGCTTTGCCCGCCCACCTCGACAGTCCATTTGCGGTCGATGCGGAAGTCCCCCCGGTTGGCGTATTCCAGCGTATGCTGGTACGAAAGTTGGTTGGCAAAGAATGTCTCGCGTTCCGTCCCGACTTCGACTTGCATAAGCGACAGCGCGTGCAGCAGGTTGCAGTTTTCCATGTAAATCTTGTCGGGCTTCTGCATCCGTTTGATGTTCTGCGTGTCGCTATACAGTAGGTTAAGCAACTTCGCCCTGCCAAGGTGGGAAAGGTAATTCACGATGGTGTTGCGGTTTAGTTCCGACGTCTGCGCCATCTTACTGATGTCAACGGCAAATGGGGCTCCGGAACTCACGACTGCAAGCAGGCTACGGAGTTTCCGGACATTGGCGATATCGACGCCACCCAGTTGCGGCAGCTCGATTTCCAGAATCAGATTCACCACTTTCTGTACCTGCGTCAGGTAATCAATGTTCTTTTCCAAGAAAAAGGGATAGTAACCCTCTTTCAGGTACGGCTTGAAGTATTTGAGCGGCTTGCAGGCGCTCGCAACCGCCGTGGAAGCGTCGAGCGGATGCTGCAGGATATCTTCTAGCGGGATGGCCGGCAGCGAGATTCCTTCCTTGAAAAGCAGGTATTCGCGGAACGACAGCCCCTGCAGGTCGTAACTCACGCAGCGGCGCGAAAGGTCTGCTTCGGCGTTCAGGATGTTCAAGAGAGAAGAACCCGTGAACACGACCTTCAGGTCGGGAAACCCGTCGTAGATGTTCTTGATTTCGCGGCTCCAGCCCTCGTATTTGTGAACCTCGTCCAGGCACAGGCATTTCCCGCCCCGATTGTAGAATTGTTCCGCCAAATCGAGAAGCGTGTGGCGGGCAAAATAGATGTGGTCCAGGCTTGCGTAAAGGCAGATGTCGGGTGCAATTCCGTATTCGCTCTTGATATGCTGTAGGAGCAGTGTGGTCTTGCCGACACCGCGTGCCCCGCGTATGGCGATCAGACGCGAATCCCAGTTGATTTTCTGCATCAGGCTACGCTGGTTGGGCATATCGAGCCGGGAAAGCATGCGTAAATGTTGGGCTTGCAACTGTTCCATAAGCCGGACCTCTGATGGTGCGTTCTGTCTAAATATACATTATTTTGCTTAATTTGATAAGCATTTTTAAGTTAATTTTGCTTAATTCAGCAAGCAAAAACTAAAAATAAGCCTAAAAAGCCATTTTTCGTTGTCAAGATACTTTTTGACAAGAGCCCCTGCGGTTGAAAATCTGAAAAATTTCCTATGATTGGAGAGGTATGCCCGTAGAATTCCAACAGCAGGAACCTTCCGGAGGTTCCAGCCATGCAACCCGCCTCGTGATGATGTACGACGGGTCGGGCAGACGCATCTCCAAGACGGCGATGCGCATGGTTGGCGATGACGACTGGGACACGACCCTCGTGACGCACTACACGGGCATAGGCACGGAGATACGCGAATACAAGCCTGCCAACTTCACCCGCTATACGGACTCTGCGGGGGTGGAACACTGTGTTTCCGCGAACCCGGACTATGGCGGCAACGCTTCTACCGCATGCCCCCTGCCCGACACGGTGAAGGCAGTCATCCCGCTGCCGCAGGGCCTCGGACGCTACGCCCTGCAGGATGTGGGCCAAGTCAACGAGAACGGCGCCCCGCAGGCGTTCGAGTGGTACCTGAAGAACCACCTGGGCTCCACGATGGTCGTGTACGGGACCGGATTCCCCGACCCGCTGGGCATCTCGCCCGATGGCGAACTGCGTGCCGCCTACGACTACCGCAGTTTCGGGGAACAGCTTGACCTGCTCGTGTTCACGCGGAAGGTGACCGAGAATTTCACCGGCAAGGAACGCGACGACGAGACTGAACTGGACTACTTCGGAGCGCGTTACCTCGACCCGATGCTCGGAATGTGGATTTCTGTGGACCCGATGAGGCAATTTGCCAGCCCGTATCTGTATGCCGGGAATGGGATGAATCCGGTGAGTGGAGTGGATGAAGAAGGGAACGATTTTATGCGCACTTATTGGCGCTACACACCCACAAAACAATATGCAGCGGGATTTACTATTTACTATACAGGCACTCCCGAAAAACCTGGCAAAGAAGTTGGTCGCTGGCCGTCTCATTCAGGTGGTTACGGAACGGCAATGAAACCGGGAACGTATCAAGTGGATTCGAAGAACAAACGGGATGTTCGCCATATGAATGATGGCTCGAGAGGATGGAAATCGTGGGCATATGTTATATATACGGAAAATGGAAAAGAATTACGAGGTGCTGAGGGTAGTAGGGTGATGCTTCATAACGACGATCTCGATCCGCCAACCACGAAAACTCCCGCAAGAGGAACAACACATGGATGCCATGGAATTTTAGACGAATCCTCAAATTCAGATGAACTTAAGCCAGAAGGGAATTTGCCTGAGTTATTAAAAAATGCTGACGAAAGAATGGTTCCTTTGATTGTCGAGGAATTTTAATGCGCTTTATTTTGTTATGCGTTGTGATTGTCGTATATTCGTTTGCTCAAGAAGCAGGCTTGTCGTGCCATGAATTATATAAACTTGACATTCAATTTGACGAGAGAAAAAACACTCCAGAATCATTTAAATTTACGTACAATGGGAAAATAACGGCAGACAGCATAAAGACTTTATCGCCGATACTAAAGGCAATAAACTATGACGGCTTTGCCCAGTTCAAGTCACAAACGGGCATTCGTATGTACCATATATCGTATTTTGATCCTGGAGAAGACGGTCCTAAAAGAATTGGTCCTGACGATGTTGTTTCTGTGATTTTTTTGACAGGAACGACAGATTCCGTAACATACGGCGACATGTGGGGCTCAGGCAACTTGTTTTCTCAACGATTTTTGTTTACTGAAAAGATGCTAGAGGTACGGTTTCTTTCTCCGTTGATTATAGAGAAAAACGGCTCCTATATATTACTCGGCTATGCATGTTCCAATTGGCATAGATTGCGAGAGGTTGAAAACCCCGCAAAATGTTATGAAGAAAAGAAGAACAAGAAAAAAAATGTTCAAAAACATACGAATAGAACGCAGAATCTTCCAGGTGGTTTCAGTCCGAAATTATTGGATGATATAGATGCGATTTTGGAATGTGAATAAGGTTATCTCCAATAGTCTGAATAAAGTATCACCGGATACTCCCGTATTCTCGTGCGGAGGATATTGTGTGAACTCGATAGGCATACCTCTCCAATCATAGGAAATTTTCAGGCGTTTAGATTTGTCCTCAATCAAGTTACCATCAGAATCGTATACAAAGTTGTCCGCAGCGGCCATATTGCGGCCATCGGCCGTCCCGCTAACGCCTTCGGCGACGGAAACGAGCTGGTTTGTTCCGCTTTTGTACGCATATTCACCGCCATGAGCGCTATCTGCCCTTTCTGCACGGCGCTGTGCGGTAATTCGGCCCTGTGCATCATATTCAAAGATGTCGTCGAAATAATCCTGATTCAGGTCATCCGTCTTTATAAGTCGATTCAGTTGGTCGTAATAATACGCTACGTCGCGGTTTTGCACGAAATTGCGATTGTCGTGCGAAATTCTCTGTGCCATGCGGCTGATGTTCCCGTTGTACCGCGGCTCTCATTCGCTGTCGCCGCAATCCTCGTATTTCATTGATTCGGAATGGCTCTCATCTTGTCAATTTTTACTTTCAAGTTCCTTGCTTTCTTTTTGAAGTCTTTTATCATCACCCATAGTTCTGATTTTTCTTTAACTACTGTATAGGCTGGTCCATAATCAAGATTATCTGAGATATCTACAATAGAATCTCGTTCACCGCAATGATCAAAAAGCCATAGGCTATCACCAATATTGTGTGACGAAGAAATCGTGATGACATCATCATAACAGCACGGCCCTGGCCCATTGTCACATGCGCATCCACATATATCTAACAATTCTCCTATGGAATCGGGGTAAATAAACATACCTTTTGTCCATCTTGCATATAAAGAATCATCAATTTTTTTCATTTCTTTTTTTAAAGATGAATCTGCAGCTATATTATATTCATGGGAGCCAAAAAAAATTTTAGGTTCCGCAAAAACAGAGACGACAACAGAGAGTATCAAAAAAAATACTTTCATTCGTTTTCTTCCGTTTTCTTTGTTGCGTTATTTATTAGATATTCCGCGGTCGCCTTCTCAACCGAAACAATCCCATCTTCAGAAGGAGGAATCAAACTTGGATATTTTTTTGTATCAATGTTTTCTTTCCCATAACATTGGCCAATAAATGTTGGCCTCAAATGTAATTCAAGTTCGTCATAAGAAATACGATGTTTCCCTGGATTATCATCATCTGTAAAGGGAATGTCGGTTATGTACATTCGGCCTTTTCCGCCATGAGTCATAATTGCACGAAATCCTTCAGATCCGCTTTCATTTAGCCATTCCATCATTTCCATGGCTTCGCCTTCAGCAAACGCTCTTACTTCAACTTGATTGAGTTCTGTATCAACTCGATTACTAATGTTTCTTTTTAATCGTCTAACCGATTTTTGGGCGTCATAATCAGCGTTTCTTCCGCCACTATTTTTTTTATTAAAATAGACTGCAAGATATAAAGGAGCGTTCCCATCCGGATCCACGATATTCATCGGATTCATCCCATTCCCGACATACAGATACGGGCTCGCAAATTGCCTTGCCGGGTCCACAGAAATCCATATTCCAAGCATCGGGTCTAGATAACGTGCACCGAAGTAATCCAGCTGAGTCTCGTCATCCTTCTCCTTGCCGGTGAAATTCTCGGTCACCTTCCGGGAGAACACGAGCAGGTCCAGCTGCTCCCCGAAACTCCTGTAGTCGTAGGCGGCGCGGACTATGCCGAGCGGGGAGAGCCCGAGCGGGTCGGGGTAGCCGACCCCATATACCATGCGGGTGCTGCCCAGGTGGTCCTTCAGGTAGAACTCGTACGCGCCTTGTAGCGAGGAGTCCACGATTGCTGCGTCCTGCAGGGCGTAGCGGCCAAGCCCCCGGGGCAGCGGCACGGCGACCTTCACCGTGTCGGGCAGGGGGCATGCGGTAGAAGCGTTGCCGCCATAGTCCGGGTTCGCGGAAACACAGTGTTCCACCCCCGCAGAGTCCGTATAGCGGGTGAAGTTGGCAGGCTTGTATTCGCGTATCTCCGTGCCTATGCCCGTGTAGTGCGTCACGAGGGTCGTGTCCCAGTCGTCATCGCCAACCATGCGCATCGCCGTCTTGGAGATGCGTCTGCCCGACCCGTCGTACCTCATCACGAGGCGGGTTGCATGGCTGGAACCTCCGGAAGGTTGCTGCGTGAATTCTGTGGGCATTCCTCTCCAATCATAGACAACCTTCATATTTTTTGATTTGTCTTCAATAAGGTTGCCATCACGATCATAGACGAAGTTTTGCGCATCACCCATATTACGGAAGCCCGCCGTGCCACCCATACCATCTGCAACATTTTTCAGTTTATTCGTGCTATCATAATACGCATATTCTCCCCCGCTCGAGGCAATGATTTTTTCCGCACGGCGCTGTGCGGTAATTCGGCCCTGCGCATCATATTCAAAGAAGTCATCAAAATAATCCTGGCTCAAGTCATCAGTCTTTGTCAATCGGTTTAGCTGGTCGTAATAATACGCCACTTCACGGTTCTGCACGAAATCCCGATTGCTATGCGCTATTCTCTGCGCCATGTAGCTGATGTTGCCGTTGTACTGAGGCGTACATTCTTCGTCACCGCAATCTTCGTAATGGAGCATCTCGGAATACCATTCGGCACCGTTCGCGGTCGTAACCCTCGCCGTCCTTAACGCACCGCTGATGTGGTAGGTATAGACAATAGTAAGAATATTGCCCATGTGAACCGACTTTACACTTCCGGTCGGATAGTACTCATAACGGGCGAGCAAAGTCTCGTCACCACCGCCATTCTTCGAGAACACGCTATCCACGCGACCCAGGCGGTCATAGGCGTATCGTTCTTCTACCTTGCGAACTATACCGCCTTCAATGGCTAGTTTTAAAGAGGACATTCCTACTTTGAATATATATTTTTGAAAGCCTTTTGTGGCGAAAAAGATGCTCAAACGCATAAAAAGACCGGCACCCTTTGCGGGTACCGGTCTAAATTCGCTAGATAGCTCTAGATTACTTCACTTCGAAGTAGTAGCTCTGCACAGTCTTTCCATCCTGGGTAAGCACGATAACCTGCTTGCCCTTCGGGAGATCGCCAGAGATCTTGTAGAGGTTTTCGGCAACGTAGGTCACCTGGAGATCAGTGGACTTGCTCTTGTCCGGGAAGATACCCTTCTTGTCGGAGTCGATGAAGCCCTTGCAGTCCTTGTGGTTTGCAACGTTGTCTTCAATCGCGGCATATGTCTTGGCAACGAGCGGAGCGGAAACGGAGCTTGCGTTCACGAAGAGCACATTGAGCTTGCTATCGACAACGAGCGGAGCGTTGAGAGCGAGAGTCTTGCCTTCGGCTGCAGGTGCGGCTGCCGGAGCAGCGGCCTTCTTGGCCTTCTTACCCTTCTTGCCCTTGGCCTTCTTGTCGGCCTTCTGGGCAGACGGCGGAAGCTTGGCGCCATCGGTGGCCTGCGGCATTTCGAGACGGTAGCCAACGAGGGATTCCGTGCACTGCGTAGAGAAGAGCACCCATTCGTTGTTGATCTTGGTCGGGGCCTTTTCGCCCGTCTTGTAGAGACCCGGGTTCACCTGGTCGCTGTAAATGTAGAGCTTGACCTTGAGGTTCGGTTCGGCCTCGGTCGTTTCAACCGGGTTACGGCTCTTGATATACTTGGAACGGCCGGCAAGAATGCGGTAGCTGCCAACAGGGACCTTCTGGAACTTGAATTCGCCCTTCTGGAGTTCGGCCTTGAACGGATACTTTTCCTTGGTGGTCGTATAGATAGTGGAGTCCATCCATACGGTCGGCATCGGGACGGCCTGTTCAGTGAACGGATCGAGAACGACACCTTCGATGGTACCGGTCTTTTCGCAACCGGTCATGGCCATGGCGACGAGCGCGAAGGCACATGCAGTAAGAATTTGTTTCTTCATCTTTTTTTCCTTGTGTTTTAAAAACCCACTTGAATTTAAAAAAAAATGCCCCCCGCAACGTGGAGGGCATCGAAAATAGCCTAAAATTAAGCTTCTTCTTCGGCCTTGACGGGAGCAGCCTTGCGGGTCTTGCGCTTTGCGCCCGTGATGTTGCCAGCGAAACGCTTGTTGAAGCGGTCGATACGGCCAGCCGTATCCACGCGGTGCTGCTTGCCCGTCCAGAACGGATGGGTATCAGCGGTGATTTCCAGGGAAATCACGCTATGTTCAACCCCATCGATAGTCTTCTTTTCGGCGGAAGACTTCGTGGAGCGGGTGACGTATTCTTTACCCGTATTCGCATCGACAAACACGACCGGTTGATAGTTAGGGTGGATACCTTCTTTCATTTTAAAATCCTATTGAAGATTGTTTGGATTGCCAAATTTAGAAGATTTTTGCGTTTTTGGCAAGATACAGGCGCTTTTTTTGTATTTTTGAGGCATGAAACCGCTCAAAAGTTTAATCGCCGTGCCTGTCCTAGCCGGGTTTGCGCTTTACCTGGCCGCCTGCAACGACGAACGCCCGGTGGCAAAAATCATCGTGGTAGACCAGAAAATGCCGCTCATCGAGTGGCCCGACAGCGTGTACGTGAACTCCCTCGATTCCATTTTAGCGCTAGAACCGGTAAAAAAGAAAGACCCCAAGGAAAACGTGAACCTCACATTCAACTCTAAAAAGGCACCCGTTTTCCACCTTCCCTCTTCCGTGACCGGCAAGAAGGAAGAGAAAAAGCCGGCGAAAAACGTTTCGGAAAGCCACGGCAAGGGGCTGCCTTCGGGGCGCGAAGACAACATCGCCGGCAAAAAGGCGGAGGCATTCGGCGACCGTTTTGTACGCGCCATGAGCGCTCTGCAGTCCGACCCGAACAACGCAAGCCTCTACAAGATAGTGGTCGCAAACGAAGAGGACCTGGGCAAGCTGCTGCGCCGGACCTACGGTGCAGGTTCGCAGACCCTCCCCCTGTTCTTTGTGCGCTCCGCACTGCAAACAGTAAACCCCGGCATCAATCTGGATAACCTGAATGCCGGGGACAAAGTGAAAGTTCCGAAGCTCTAGCCTTCGGCCTTTATTACTGATTAAAGCACGCCCTTGCTGCTGGGCACACCCTTCACGTTACGGCTCGGCGCCACGGCCATGGCCATCGCGCGGGCAAACGCCTTGAAAATGCTTTCGAGGCAGTGGTGGTTGTCGCTACCGTAGAAGAGTTCCACGTGCAGGTTCATGCGCGCATTCTCGCACAGGCTCTTGAAGAAGTGCTCGAACATGCTGGCCTCGATCCCGCCGGCAACTGCCGCGGGGAGGTTCACGTTCCACACAAATCCAATGCGGTTGCTAAAGTCGAGGCAAACGCGGCTCAGGGCCTCGTCCATCGGGACGAAGTAAAAGCCGTAGCGTTCAATGCCCTTCTTGTCGCCAAGGCATTCGACAATCGCCTGGCCAAGCACAATCGCGATGTCTTCCATGCTGTGGTGCATGTCGACCGCGACATCGCCCTTGCAGGTGAGGTTCAGCGTAAAGCCGCCGTGCACCTGGAACAGGTCGAGCATGTGGTCCAAGAATGCGTTGCCGGAATTGACGATTCCGCGGGACGCCTCGTCCAAATTCAGCGTAAGCTCAATATCGGTCTCGCCGGTCTTTCTCTTGATGCTTGCAGTACGCATTAGCGGCCTCCCTTCTGCTTCACAATTTCGCCGCCGAACACGAGGAACTTCGACACGCGGCCGAACTTCGTCTCGGGAATCTTCACTTCCTTGCCGTTCAACAGCATCTTAGAAATGGCCCGCGGCTCGCCCACGATTACATACAACGTATCAGACGTCTCGTAAATCATGCGGGAATTCTTTTCGGCGATGTTCGCTTCCTTCACAAAAGCACCGTCTTCTTCGTGGCGCTTGAGGCCCACCCACGAGCGAGTCGCACCCGAGCCTACAAATTCAAGATGGGTCTTTCCCGAAGCGGCATCCGCCTTTTCGGAAGTCTTCGACGCCGAAGAGATAAAGATCGTAGCAGATGCGGGAAGGTCAGATTTCTTCACGGCCTCGTCGACAACAGCCTGAGTCACCTTCTCGTCATCCTTCTTGACTGTGTCAGAAACTGTCATATCTACGGCAGGTACCGTAGTATCGGGAGTAACCGCCTCGGCGCCTTCCGGCATTTCAACAACATCTTCAACCGGCGAAGAAGGCTCGGCATTCGCATCGACAGCCGCAGTCTCATCGACCTTCGCGGCCTCTTCACTCTCGCCCATTTCCTTGAGGAAATGAGAACCGACCACAAATGCCAGTCCGAGCACGACAATCACTATGGGCACGGCCTTGCTGCGGGGCTTTTTCTCTTCGTCGGTCATCGGAGAAACCTTCACCGGTTTCTCGGGAACAGGCGAAAGCAGACTCTTGTACTTGGAACCGGACTCGGCGTAATAGAAATCGAGCATTCTCTTGGGCTCGAGCCCAAGCTTTTCACAAATGGAGTTGAGGTAGCCGCGGAGGTACGCTTCCACCGGGAAGGCCTTCCAATCGCCACTTTCAATAAGGTTGATGTTTTTTACTGTGAGCTTTGTCACAGTAGCAAGGTCCTCGACGGTCATCCCCTTCGCCTCGCGCACGCGGGCAAGGTAGGCCCCAAGGCGTTCGTCGGGGCGCTTTTCTTCTATCTCGTTCATACTCATACGTTAACCTTCAACCTAGAGAGCATATCGAGCGTGAGGGCCACGGGAAGCCCAACCACGTTGTAATAACATCCAGAAATCGACCTGATAAGGCGGGCTCCGCGGGTCTGGATTCCGTAGGCGCCTGCTTTATCCATCGGGTCTTTAGAATTTACATAATCTTCAAGCTCTTGTAAGGTGTTCTCCCGAAAAAACACCTCTGTTTCTTCTTGTTGAGTATCAACGACTTGCGAATCTCTGGCGATGGCCACCCCGGTAATAACTTTGTGAGATTTTCCGTTCAGTTTTTGTAGCATTTCGAGCGCTTTTTCGGGGGTTCCGGGCTTGCCGAGGGGCTTGCCATCCAGAAAAACGAGGGTGTCGAACCCGAGCACGTACTGTCCGGGCCTCATTTTCGATACCGCAAGGGCCTTCATCGCCGCGTTCTCGCGCGGGAAATCAAGCGGGTTCGCGCTTTTCGGGTGTTCTTCCTCGTTCGAGACCACCACCTCGAAATTGACACCTATCTGCGTAAGGATTTCGCGCCTCCTCGGCGACCCACTCGCTAATATTACTTTATCTGTATTCATATTAATCATCGAATATTTAACATTAGGGTCTGGATTGCCACCACCACGCTTTGCTCGTGGCAGGCTCCGCTACGCTCCTCGCAATGACGATACAAAACAAACACATTTTATATTCCACATCCATTACTTCGTGTCCGTGCTGCCGGCGTTAAGCTTGATATCGGGCAAGTCCTTCACGTAAAGCGCGAACGACCATCCGGCGGCAGGCCCCGTGGGAGTCCACGTGAAGTCGAGCTGCCAGCAGTGCAGGCTCCTGTTGAACGTGAACCTATGCGTCACGAACTTGCCCTCGTTGTAATCGTACTGCGTGCTGTAAGACACGTCCCAGTTTACCGTGGGCTGGAAACTCGCCGTAATGGAAGTCGAATGGCTCACGTTGTCCTGGAAGAGGTCCTTGCCCACGCGCGTGCTCGAGAACGAATAGCGGTAACTGAGCCCAAGCGACCATTTTTTCATCTCGTACTTGCTCATCTGCGAAGGGAGCCCCGCATTGAACGTTCCGCTCCAGTTAAAACTGCGGCTCAGTTCGTAGCCCCAGTACGTGAGTTCCGGGAACCTTACCTTGTTCGGGTCCATGGAATACTTGTGGTACATGCTGTGGCGCGTATTCACGGTAAACATGTAGTCGGGCAGAATCTGGAGTCCGAACGAAGACGTGATATCGGAGAACCTAAGCGAATCCGCTGCAAAGTTGTACGAAACGCTGTGACGCGTGGTAAAGAGGCGCCTGTTGCCGTACTGGTCCTCCACCGCCTTCGCCGTATCGCCCTTGGTGGTATCGGCCTTGTGGCCCACAACCTTCAGGTACTTGATATCAAAGTCGTTCCCGAGCGAGAACCCCACGGTCTGCTGTTCCTTCTGGTAAGGCGACTGGCCCAACAGCGGGTGTGGCGCGAAGTTCTTTACCGTATCAATTTCTGGCGCATACGTGTACGACACGCTCGGCGAAAGGATGTGGCGGAGCCCCGTAAAGCGCCCTATTTCCGGAACCCAGATGCCGTACAGCTTGGTATCTGCCGTCAGGCTGTAGTTGTGGTTGTACGCGAACTCGCCATAGCTATTGTGTTCCGGGTCCAGGCTGGTCTTGCGCCTCCAGTACTTCGAGGAATCTTCCGGGTTTTCCCACGCATCCCCCGTCCAGAACCCGCTCCACGTCGCACGCGGAGTAAGGTTGATTACGTTGAACAGCGAGCCCGAATAATCCAGAGAATACGTTCCCGTATAGCCCACATATTGCGCGGCCGTATCGATATCGAGCGTGGTATCGCGCCCTTCGCGCGTGTGGTAGTTGAACCGGTTCGTAAAGCTGTAGTTGAGTTTTTCGAGATACTTCCAGAAAGAGTTGTCGTCGACCGCGACGCCATCATCGTCGGAATCAAAATTGAACAGCGGGCCGTTCATGCGAAACTGGATATCGGGCAGTTGCCTTTCCACATAGCCCGTCCTGAGGTTGTTGTTCTGGTCCGCCCTAACCGTAAGGCTCTTGTTCGTGCCAAACCTTCCCGAATACGTGAGATGCGCGTTCGCCTGCTGGTTGAGAATGGTCTCTGCATCGAGCGCCTCGCGGCGCACGCTTTGGTCGCTCACGAACGTACCCGTACCCGTCAACGTGTGCTTGCCGTCGGGTGTCAGGTTCTGGTTGTGCGAAAAGTTAATGTCGTAGCCGCTGTTGTCAAAATTGAATTCCCTGAGGTACGCCTTGTAAGACACGTTTCCGTCGAGCACATAGCGCTTCTTGTAGCGCACCTGGCCCGTGACGGTAGACTTCTCAAAACGCGCCTCCTCGCCTTCCACAATGTCTCCCGAAAGAGTCGCATCCCAGTAATCGTTGGGCGCGTAGTAGAAGCCCAAGTTGCTCAGGTAGTAGCCCTGCACCTGGTCGCCACCGAACTTGGGAGTGAGCAGGCCCGACTTGCGCCCGCTCTTGAGGGGGGCTACAATCATCGGGAGCACCGCCACCGGCACATCGGCGATGTTCAGCACCACGGGCCGCGCCGTAATGGTTTCCTTGGGCTTCACCACCATGCGCCGCCCGTAGAAGTAAAAATGCTGGTGCGTAGAATCGTTACAAGTGCTAAAGTCGCCGCGCGCTATCTGGATACGCGAATCCGGAAGCCTGCGCACCTCCATGCCATTCAACTGCTGGTTGTCCTGGTACGTGGTCGCGTAATAGATTTCGCCAATGCGGCTGTTCATGTTGTACTTGAGGCGCATGCCCGAAAGCGAAGGGTTCTTCGTTTCGCGGAGTATCGGTTCGCCGCCCGCGGCCAGCACGGAATTCTTCTGGTCAAACCAGATGGTATCGGCATCGAGAGTAGCCGTGCGGTACTTGAGCTGCGCGTTGTTGTTCAGGTTGAACGTTTCCTTTTCCACATCGTAGATAAGGTCTACCGCACGGTACTCGATGGTATCGACGCCCGAGGTGTCGTTCATCCAGTCCACCTCAGTAGTGTCTTCGACCGGCTGTTCGCGTTCTTCCAGCTCAAAGCGGGTCATCCCCTGGCCAAAGGCGGCAGGGGCAACGAGGGTCGCTAGCAAAAACAGCAAAACGACCCACAGCGAACTATGGGTTCTAGACAAAATCACGTTGCGGCAAATATAGGAATAAAAACCCTGCGGGAGGGAAACCCGCAGGGAGTTACGCAAAAGAAAAAAGCCCCGCAAACGCGAGGCTCTCTACCAAATGTTAGTTTGTTCGGACTTCGGGTGCCGTTACTTGAGAACAGCGAACTTGCCAGACACGCCAAAGCTCTGCTCGATGCTCACCATGTAGCGGCCGCTCGGGAGGTTATCGCCATCCCAAGAAACACTGTTGAAGCCAGCGGGAGCATTATCCACGCGCACAGAGGCAACTTCTTCGCCGTTAGGGCCAGAGACCTTCACGACAGTCGTACCTGCAGTCTTGAGCGTAAAGGCAATCGTCTGACGAGTAAAGGACTTGAGGGAAGCGCCGTTGGACTTGACGGCCTTGTTCGGCTGTGCCTTCGGGCCAAACTCGTCTTCCTTCTGCACGAACACGCCGTTCAGGTTCTTCGCAGAAACGCCCTTCGCGTCGCCCGCAACCACAGTACCGCGGCTAAGCACAGCGAGAAGCTTCTTGTTGGCCTCGGTGCCACTTGCAAACGTTTCAAGTTCGGCACCGTTGAATTCCTTCTTGTCGCCATACCAGGCCTCGACGGCCTCGGCATCCAGGTCCTTCACGAGCATGGAAGCGCGGCGCATCACCACAGAAGCCGTATCGCCGTTACTCACGTAGGTAACCTCGAGCGGCTTGTTCACCTGCCCGCGGATCTGGCCCTTGGAGAACTCGATGTTCTGGCCCTTCAGGGAAACACCGTCAATTGCAATGATCATGTCGCCGGCAGCAAGGTTGGTTTCGGAAGCGGGACCGCCGGGAATCACCTCGGCCACGTACACGCCGGCCGGAACCTGATAGATGGTAACACCGATACCGCCGAAATTCTCATCGGCCATGATGGGAGCGGCAAGCATGCCAGCAACAAGAGACGCCTTGACAAAATTCTTCATCGGAACTCCTTGATTTCTATTCTGCTTTAAATATACAATAAAAAATGCCGGACAGGCCGGCAATTCAATAAAAAATTAACGTGTACCGCCGCGATTCCGGACCCGCCAGGCAAAATCGGCATCAATTTCATCGGCAGAATACTCGTAATCCGGCCTGTATCCGAGGGAATCCTGCACATCCTCGCCGGCGTTCAGGTTAGAAAGCATCGTTACAAACCCAAGTGTCGTATCGACCGGAACGCCCTCGTCATCCACAAAACTGAATTTCCTTACCGGATTATCGATATTGAAGGCGTTCTTCTCCACATAGCAACGGGCAGAATCGGCACACTCGACGCCAGCCTCCTTCACGTCCACGAACAGGTTGTTGTAGGCATGCAGTTTACCGCCGTGAGCACGAATTCCCTTGTCCGAAAGCGCCACGAAGTAGTTATGGTGCAAGGAGATCGTCTGGGCGGTATCCTTGACCATATCGGCCGGAAGCCCGAAAAGTATTCCCGTCTGCGCGTTCTCGAACTTCGACCACGATATGGTCACGTTGTGCGAACCGCGCTTCACGTCGAGCTCAACCAGCGGGTATTCCTCGAAGGTGCAGTGGTCCACCCACACGTGGTGCGAAAGGTTATGGATCGAGAGCGCCCTGCGGGAGCTCGTGTCCTGCACCGTAATCGCAGGGGCCGTAAATCTGAGGTTCTCGAACACCAGGTTGCTCGATTCTTCGGTAAGCACGCCCATGCCCGCAATGCGCACGTCACGACCGCGCCCGTCAAACGTCTTGTCGCTCTTGAGGCGGAGCGGAGCCTGCAAGTTGTACGTGCCGCTCTTTTCGAACAGCACCCACGTGGGGCCTTCCCTATAGGCACATTCACGCAGCGACCCCGGCGCAATCACCGCCGTCGTCTTCGCATTGCCCGCGGAATCCACCTCCGTCGTGTCCTCGACAATCTGGTAGTCTTCCGTCGTCGTCACGATGCAGACCTGGCCTTCGGCCTTCGCAATATTCCCGAGGCTGTCGGTAACGCCCGCGGCACCGAGCACGCCCATGGCATAGCCGTCCACCTGCGAGATAAGCGCATCGTGTTCACTCCAATCGCCTTCGGGGTACACGCTAGCCTCCGTCTTTTCGGGCTTGACCACCTTGACGCTCGAATCGGAGCAACTTACATACAACGTATCGCCCGTTGCGGACTGCAGCGATGTGGAACGTTCCCCCTGCAGGTCGGCAACATTGACATCAAAGCTGCCCATCGGAAGCGAATCGATGACAAAATACCCGTTGCTGTCGGGAACCACGTACCTGTCAAGGCCCGCAACGCGAAACACCGGCGAATAGTCGCCCTGTAACACGAATCCCTCAATAGTCGAAAGGCCTACCAGCCTCACGGTATCGACCCGGGCGATTTTAGCATCGTGCGAAAGCTTCATTACGGCACCCATCGCCCCGGACTCTTGCACGTTGCGGACTTCCACCGCATAGTTGCCCGTTTCGGCAGTCAATTCCACGAACCCGCTCGAGTCGGAGAGCATCCAATCACGGGCATCGCCATTGCTCAAATAGTCGCTCGGGAGCACGCGCACACGCGCATGGGCAGCAGGAGTCCCGTCTGCAAGTTGTACCTGCAGGGCAATCGTAGATTCGGCCTCGGTACCGCCGGCCACCTTGCCATCGTTACTGCAGGCGCCCCACACCAGCGGGAAAGCGAACACGGCAAGTCGCAGCACGTTGCGCGCCACATTCCGCATTTTGTACAAACTAAGCATTGTCTACACCCTCCACATCGCCATTTCCGGCATTTGCCTCGTTTTCGCCGGCAGCGGCATCAAGGCCGGCAATGCGGCGCTTGCGCCCCCTGCGCTTGGGAGGCGGATACGGGTCCGAAAGCGGAAAAAGCTGCATCCCCAGTTGGAAAACGCGGTTGGGTTTTTGGCACTGCGAAACCTTCGCGAGGATTTCCCTGCGAAAGCGGCGCACCATCTCGACCAGTTCCGTATAAGTAGGCTCATCGCAGGCAAAGGCGAGCGTCGAGAGGTTTCGTTCTCCCCTGTCAAAACGGTCCATGGCATCTTGCGCCACGTTCAGGTTCTGCTGGATATACGAATTCACCGCCGTGCTGTACGATTCCGACCCGCTCGAAATCAGGCCCTGCGTCTGTTCGTAAAAGCCCGTCTCGGGATTCTTCTTGATCATCGAGAGACGTTCCAAAAGGGCTATCGAAGACTTCACTTGGCTTGCCGTAATGGGCGGGCGTACCATGAGCCCGAGGGCGGCATCGTCACCCACGTAGGGGTAGAACGTCACCAGTTCACGGATAACGGCATGGTACCAGTTGTCAAAATACTCGAACTGGTCCTTGGCCACATTTTCGACCTTGCATTCCTTGGTGGCCACGAGTTTTTCCAGGTACTGGCGGCTTTCGGAATGGTTCTTTGCCTGGTTAAAGGCGACCATGTCGGCAAAGTAGGCCTTCTCGCGGGCATCGGAACAGAAAATGTCGGCAAAAACAGAAACCAGGCGGGCAGTCAGGTTGCGCTTGCCCTGCAAGATCTTGTTGAACATCGACGCATCGAAACCGGCACGCTCGGCAATATAGCGGTGGCTAAAGCGCCAGTCGCTGCTATGGCGTTCCTCGTACGCATCGCGCAAGAATTCGCGATAGTTTAAATATTCAAAAAGATCAATCATTCTACCAGAAATATAAAAAAGTCCACGTTACAGCTCATTAAAAAGTCAACATTTTTGAAACAGCGAGGACACGCAAAGAACGCGATGACCCTCTAGAATCAATGGTTGAAGTAGCGCCCCCTCGGGAGATTCGAATGCGACTCGCCTGCAGAGGGAACGGTCTGTCCCTTCGCGTTGAACGCCCTTTCCAAACGCAATCTCGGCGATTCCACGGGCCTCTGCACAAGGCGCGTCGTACTACTAGAAGACGCTTCCACATCGTTTTCGACCTTGGCAGGCTTGCAACCCGTGCGGTACACGCCCTTGATGTCGAAGGCAATCATGTCGATATTCGGGCCGCCATCCGCCGTCGCAGATGCAAGCGTCACCTTGAAATCGAGAGCATCCACCCACACATCATCGATATACACGGTATCCCACTTGTCCCAATCGCCCGTCGACTTGAACGTAACATCGTAAGTGCCGTTGTCTATCGTGATTTTCATGTCGCGGTCTGCATTTCCCGAGAACGAATAACGAATCATCACGCGGGCATTGGATGCCGACTGGTCAGACGTTACGTTGTACACAGCCTTGCTTGTGGCGCTGTTGTCGAGATTGAAGAAACCCTGGCCTGTATAGCCCTGGTGATTCGTCTCGGTCCAGCCATCGCCCACCTCGGGGCTCGCCATGTCTATCGGGGACGGCCAGGCGGCACCGGCAATACCATCAAAGCACAACTTCTGGTCTATCGAGCTTGAAGACTGCGGGCCTTCCGAGCCCGAAGAAGTCGGATTTTCGCCGGGATTTTCTTCGCCATGAGACGTCGGGGAACAGGCCGGACCGCCATCAAACACCGCAGTGTAAGTCGCCGCACGGTACAGCGTCGTTTTCCCGTAGTAGTTGGAATCCGCCGTCAACTTATTACAGTCGTCATCGTACCAGCCCTGGAATTTTTTGCCAAAGCTACCGGGGCTTACATGCAAAGTAAGCGGTGCTCCACCAGGCAGTTGCTGGTTATGCGTAATCAGCCCGTTAGAATTGGAAATATTCGCCTTGACCGTAAACGCATAGCGCGGCTTAAGTCCTGCAACAAGTTGCGTTAAAGCGGTCTTGGCATCGGCAGAGATGTAGCTTTCGTTCTTGAGGGCGTCTTCTAGTTCCTCGGCAATCCACTGGCAGTGCGCAATGGAACCCGATTCCTGGAAATGTGTCGTTCCATCATTGGTAACACCGGCGGCATAGTTGGGGTATTCCCCCGCCAAGAACATCTTGAACTGATAGCGCGAAACGTAGTTGGCATTCCAGCTCTTGCTATACGCATTGTAGGATTTCGAATTCAGGTTCACATAGGGAATCTGGTTCTTCTTGGCAAGTTCGAGCATCTTGCCGACAACATCGTACTCGGTAAAGATATTGCGCCCATTCGCACCCATGTTCATGTTCATCGGCGTCACAAAAACCGCAATCGCCCCCTTGGCCTTCGCGGCATCGACATACTGCTGCAGCCAATAACCAAGCGAATCGAATGGGACCATGCGATCCTTGTGCGAAGTGCCCGAAAAATAGCGGTCGTTATGGCCAAACTGCACCAGCACAAAATCGCCCTTCTGCAGGCTGTTCTTGACAGTTTCCAGGCGGCCTTCCTGAATGAACGTCTTGGAACTGCGGCCACCAAGAGCGTGGTTCACCACCTTTACGCGGGATTCATCAAAGAAACTGCCGAGGACCTGACCCCAACCGGTCTGGGGATAAGCGTTCGCATTATATGTCTGTACCGTCGAATCGCCGATTACATAAACCGTAATGTTCGTAGAATCGCTCACGGCAATACCCGCGAACACAAGACCAGCAAGAAGGAATTTGATAACGCGCCTCATCCCTACCTCACCTTCGCATACGTTGCAATAAACTTCGCGCTACCCTGGCGCACCACAATGCGGTAGAGCCCGGCAGACTTCACCATCGGGGAGAGCGACACCTCGCCTATCCCTTCAAAGGTTTCGCGCGCCACAAGGCGGCCACCCATATCGAACACGCTCACGTTTGCGCGATCCGTACCCGCAAGGCGCAGGGTTTCGCCATGCAGGGCAAAGCCCGCAAGGCTCCTGTTGCGCAAAACGGTGGTGCTCGTGTCCGTAGAATCCTTCGTGGAATCCTGGACCTCGGGGCAACCTTCGCTCACGCGGCAAACATCGTCAATGCTGAACCCGAAGGCATCGATATTCGGGGCGCCTTCGCTCGTGAGCGAAATAAAGCGCAGGTCGGCCTCACCGAGGGGAGCATCCATCACCACATAAGCGGTATCCCAAGTGTCCCAACTGCCGGTAGGTGGCGCGCTGATGTAGTAGTCATGGTCCAGGTAGGCATTGAACATGCGGTCAGCCGTGCCGCCGTTCGAATAGCGGACTGCAAGAGTCACGTAGCCCGCGCCGGGGAACTTCATGCGGTAACTACCGTAGGAATTCTTCTCGTTCGCGACATTCCAGAAGCCTTCGCCGGTAAATCCCGTGTGGTTGTTCTCCGAAAAACCATTGCCAGAATCCGGCTTGTAGGCATCAAAGAACTTCTTGATGTTCTTGTCCACTTCCACGGTCGACTCGCCGCTGCCATCCATCGGAGTAAACGGGATGAAGGTCACGTCGTCGAGGCTCTTGGGGGTCGTCGTCGGGAATGCGGTCAAGGCCTTGCCGTCGCCATCGTACTTCTGCGCCGTACCGCCCTCATACACGGCGGTAAACTGCGTCGCGGCGCCCTTCATGGTAAACGTGTAGATATACTGCGACTTCACTGTAGAAACCGCCTGTCCACTCACTTTATTGCCGTTCCCGTCATACCAGCCAAGGAATTTCTTGCCGCTCTTCGGGATAGTTTTGAGCATTACGGTCATGCCCTGCGGGTAATAAGCGCTTATCGAAGTCGCCTCGGCAGCGCCCTCCGGCGAAACCTTCACGCTCACCTGGTACATGGGGGCCATGTAGTCGCCGAGTTTTTTCACCAGCGGGTCGGAATGCGCACGCATCTGTTCGGTAATAATACGGCCATAGGCGTTGGCACCGTTCATCTGCAGGTGAACCTGGTCGGCCTGGTCGCTCTTCAGGTTGCTGTACTCCGCGCTCGTCGCATAGTTGTAAATGAACTGCTGCGCATAGTATTCGCCCACCGAAATCATGTAGTTCGCGACCATCTCGCTCATGTCGATAAACGGGATGTTCAGGGAATCCGCAATCGCCTTCGCGCGGGCCGGATAACCACGGTAGCTGTTATGGATTGCCGTCGGGGAATCGTAATAGCAGCGGCGGATAGGGCTCATGATGATGGGATACGCGCCCTTTGCCTGGGCTTCCTTTGCCATCGTGCTCATCGCCACAGTGAACTTGGCCTCGTCGCTCTTGCTCACGTCGTTAATGCCGAACTGGATAACGGCATAGTCGCCCGCCTGTAGCTTGTCGACAATGCAGTTGCCCGCAGAGCAACCGTGCTTCCAGAACATGTCGTAGTAGCCGTCGGCAGCCATGCCGCCCTGGCCACGGTTCACAACGCCCGCCTTGTTGATATCGAACCAGTAATGGAAATCCTGGCCCTGGCCCTGCTTGGGGCAGTAGCCCTCGGCCCAGTCCTGCATGGTGGAGTCACCACACATGTAGATGGTCACCTTCGCCAAAGCCATCGGGGCGGCGACCATCGAAGCAATTACGGCAGACTGCCAGATTTTGGAAAAGGCTCCCATTACTTCACCGTCCTAGTCGCGAGCATCAGTTTGCCATCGAGTTTGACCTTCACCACATACATGCCCTTCGGGAGCAGTTCACGGTCCAGCGAAATATCGGTTATACCCGCCGTCACGTTCCTCGAAACGCCCATGCGCATCGCACCGGACATATCGTAGAAGTAGACCTCGGCAAAACCTGCGCGCGGCGAGAAAAGCATACCCGTCGAGGGGTTGAACATCACGCCACTGCGGAACGGTATGACCGGCAAGGCAGTCGTAGAATCGTCACCGAGTTTCTGCGTGCCATCGTAAAGTTCCACGCCGTCGATACCAAAGGTGAACATGTCAAAATTCGGGCCGCCATCACTCGTGAGCGACTTGAACGTCAGGGTATTCACGCCCGCTTCCAGCTTTACGTCAATCTTCGCTTCTGAATACGTGGTCCACGAAGCACTCGTCGAGGGGAAAGTGATTGTCCCAACCGACTTCCCGTTCGCGGCAAGCGTCATGTTGCGGGAATCGTTGCCACCATTGGTGAAGCGAACCGTAAGAGTAGTCTTAGCCTCGGTCTTCGAGAAGATTTCCCAGGTGCCGTAACTAGAAAGCGAATTGTCAAAATTGTAATAGCCGTTCTTGAGGAAGCCTTCGTTATCGCTTTGAGTCCAGCCAATGCCATCCTTCGGGGTGGATGCATCCAGTTCAGACTTCCCGTTGTTCACCACCGGGGTCGTATCGGCAGGGGCCGGCTCCTCACCCGCCAGATACACGCTCGGCTGCTTGAGCGCCTTCACCATGTCGGGCAAGTAATAGCCCAAGTGCGGTGGCTGGTTGTAGGCCGTATTCTGCCATGCAATCGACACGCGGTAAGTGGCATCGTGCATCAGGGTATACACGCGGTGTTCGCTCGTGACCGGAGTCGAAACGATGTACATGGTCGTCGGGTCCGTTTCAGAACGCACCACCAGTTCTTCGCGCCAGTCGCCAAAGAGGTCGGCCACAAGGCTCGGGGTATTCTTGGTACCGTTGCAACCGGCAGCGCCGAGAGCAGTCGCGCCATCAAAGTAGACTTCGGACTTCTTGGAAGAGGAATTGAACTTGGTCACGTAGGCACCGTCCAGGAGTTCGTCCTGCACGTCGCCGTCAAAGTATATGCGGAAGTTCGTAGACACAGAAGGCGAACCGATTGCCTTGCCCGTCGCGGTCTTCATTCCGCCACCCTTGCTCGACCACACTTCGTAACCGCGGTATTCGGAATCGATGTCTGCCGCCATGCCGCGGCCATTGTCCACACCTTCGGCACTCGGTTGCGGCGTTCCCCAAATTACCTTGCCATCGGGGCCGCGCATTTCTTCGGTATATTGAGCGTCCTTGTGTTCGTGCACATCCCAGAATTCAAGCCCCGGACGGTCGGGATCCAGGTCACCCAGGTGGCCCGCATCGCCATGACCCAACTGCGTGCTGAAACGCACCGTTCCATCACTGTTCAGCGTTGCACCGCCAAACACGATTTCGTCGTAACCGTCGTTATCGATATCGCCCACGGCAATGTTGTGGTTGCCCTGCTCGTAAAGGCCCTGGCCCGGATCTTCGGACTTGTGGTACCAGCGCTGCTTGAGCGTCTTGCCGTCAAAATCGTACGCCACCACGTAAGAAGCGGAGTAGTACCCACGAATAAAGATGGCACTCGGATGCACGCCGTCGAGGTAGGCCGTCGCCGCAATGTAGCGTTCGCAGCGGTTACCGTAGTTGTCGCCCCAGTAGCCCTTGCCGTTCTTGCCCTTCTCATGCTTGTTGATGTTGCGGCTCGGAACGTATTCAATCGTCGTGATTTCACCGCCGTCAGAACCGCGGAACACCGTCAGGTATTCAGGACCGTCGAGAATCGTACCCGCCGTGCTGCGGTAATCCTTCGACTTGTCACCAATGGCCTTGCCCGTACCGTCAATCGTGCCGTCGGCTGTCTTCACAATCATCTCGGCCTTGCCGTCGCCATCGTAGTCAAAAACCTGGAACTGCGTGTAGTGCGCACCCGCGCGGATGTTCTTGCCCAGGTCGATACGCCACAGGCGCGTGCCATCCAGCTTGTACGCATCGATGAAGACCGTACCCGTGTAACCCGTCTGCGAGTTGTCGTGCGCGTTGCTCGGGTCCCACTTCAAAATCAGTTCGTATTCGCCGTCGCCATCAAGGTCGGCCGCACTCATATCGTTCGGAGTGTAAGTGCATTTTTCGCCATCAGGCATGGTCTGCGCCGCAGGAACCTCGAGCTTGATAGTCTTGTACGGGAAAGATTTCCCGCTGTTCGAGACCGTCTTGTCGAGCACCACGGAAACGCCCTGCGCAGCCTGTTCCTTGCCATTCACAACGGCAGCGACCGTATACTTGGAGGTTGTCTTGCCATTCTTGTCAAGGTAGTTCGTGCCGTCGTTCTTGCCGATGGTCGCAATCTTCTCGCCATCGCGATACAGGTTGAACTCGGTATCCGGGGACTCCGTACCGAGCAGGCGCCAGCTCACAAGCACGCCCGTACCGACGTTGCTAACCAGAACGCCGCGTGTGAGCCTTTCCATCTGGCGGTCCGCCGCGAAGGAGGGCTGCGCGAGCCCGAAAATCGCTGCCGTGCAGGCGAGCATTGCCGTAGTCTTAAAACCAATCACCATACTTCCATTCTCCGTTTTTTAGAGATGAACAGTTTGGACAAATTATCCCTCTGTTCTTAATATAATATTCAAAAAAAATTTCGCAAACAAACCCATACACTCAATCTACGTAAAAGACCCGAAAACAGGCACTTTGCACGAACGAACCCGTCGTCCACAGACAACGCACCTATTTTCATACCCTAAATATAACTCATTTTTTATAAAAAAGTCTACAAATTTTTGTAAATATTTGCAATTTCAAAGCATTTTAGACACACTTTAAAGAATAAAAAGTCCACACTTTGAGAACAAAAAGCGCTAAAAAACGCGAAAAACGCAGGAAAACCGCCCCTATGGCGTCACCTGGGAAGATGCCGTCAGCAAAAGGCGTACTACAAGTACTAAGCGCGATTTACGCTAACGAGATCGTCCCTGGACGCATTGAATGAACAATTTGAGAAGATTACCGACAGGTTAGTACAAAAGTCAAAAGCACAGAAAAATCAATTTTTCATCAAAATGGCGATTTTATCCAAATTTCAAAAAAAATAATGCCAAAGTCTAGGTTAGAAAACATCCAAAATCTCGGTCAAAAACTTGCCAAAGTCTTGGTTTGAAAAAACACTCCCTTGACAATTTGTATCCGATTAGATACATTTAAAGATTATGAGAAGAAAGCCCTTAGCATTCTTGGATATCTCAGAATATCTCGAAAGCGAGGAAATGGTCGCCGAGTACCTCAATTTGGTTTGCCAAGAAAATGATCCAGCCCTGTTACTGAGGGCTATCGGGCATGTCGCCCGTAGCAAAGGAATGGCCAAAATCGCTGAAACTTCCGGCCTTGGCCGAGAAAGTCTATACAAAGCCCTCGACGAAAAGGCTCATCCGCGATTTGAAACGGTATTCAAAGTCCTTGCCGCTTTGGGGATTCAAATGCACCTGGTCCCCAAAGTCAAATTTAGACGTAAGCGCAGGGTGTATAAAGTCTAAGGCGAAAAACTCGCCTTCCCCTCACTTCAAGTGATGTTTCCCGGTAATTTCGGAAACTTCAATCTTGACGACAGCGGTGTGCGCGAGGGTCATGGCGCTGTAGGCGATGGTTTTGACGCCGAAGGGAATCTTGTAGCCGTTGTGGAGCATAATGGTATCTAGCCCGGCGGTGCGTTCCTTTGAACCTTCTACGAGCGCAGCAGTTCCGAATCCGATGACGCTTTCGTAGAAGCAGGTCCATTTGCAGGCGTCTGCGTTTGCATCTTGCGGGCCGCTCGTCTCGACGGATGTTTCTGCGCAAAAGCTCACTTGCGGGTTTGCCTTGATGGCGTCGAGTTTTTTGCCCTCGCCTGCTCCGTGGAAATAGATTGCGAGTTTCTTTTGGCCGTCGCATTCACTTACGGCGTACCCGAAATTGACCGGTACGGCATAGGGTTTACCCTCGCTGATCAAAGCCAGATGCAAAACCTTGCACCGGCTGAGCACGTCGATGATTTCGTCAAATTCCTTGATTTCGCGGTCTTTGCGTCGCATATTTTTATTCCACAGGTTTTTGCAGGTTGCGGGAATGAATCCCTTGAAGAAATATAAAAAACAAAGATATTCCCACAATATCCTTTACTATGGATTGCTTCGCTACGCTCGCAATGACGAAAACGGGGCTTTTTTCTAAATTTGCCGTCACTATGGAAACTCGTTATAACGCTAAAGATGTGGAGGCCCGTTGGCATAAGTCCTGGGCCGAAAAAAACAGTTTTGCACCCAGCGGAAAGGGCGAACCGTTCTCGGTCGTGATTCCGCCCCCGAACGTTACCGGCGCGCTCCATCTGGGACACGCGCTCAACGATACGCTCCAGGACATTTTGGTACGCTACCGCCGTAAGACCGGCCGCGACACCCTGTGGATTCCGGGTACCGACCACGCGGGTATCGCCACGCAGGCAGTCGTCGAAAAGCGCCTTTTCCAGGACGAACACAAGACCCGCCACGACATCGGCCGCGACGCCCTCGTGGAACGCATCTGGAAATGGAAGGACGAATACGAAGCCCGCATCACCCGCCAGCTCAAGAGCCTCGGCGTCAGCTGCGACTGGAGCCGCCAGCGCTTCACGCTCGACCCGGTCTGCGCTAAGGCCGTGCGTCACGCCTTCTTCAACCTGTTCAAGAAGGGCCTCATCTACCGCGGCAAGCGCCTGGTGAACTGGGATACCAAGCTCCAGACCGCCGTTGCCGACGACGAAATCTACTACGAGACCGTGAAGGGCCACTTCTGGACGTTCAAGTATCCTCTGGCCGACGGTTCGGGATTCATCCCCGTCTCTACGACCCGCCCGGAAACGATCATGGGCGATACGGCCCTCGCCGTGCACCCCAACGACGAACGCTATGCACAGTTCATCGGCAAGACCCTGAAGGTGCCGTTCGTTGACCGCGAAATCCCGGTGATCGCCGACGCCATCCTCGTGGACAAGGACTTCGGTACGGGTTCCGTGAAGGTGACTCCGGCCCACGACCCGAACGACTATGCGACGGGCCTGCGCCACAAGCTCCCGATGATCAACATCATGAACGACGACGGCAGCCTGAACGAGAATGCCGGCAAGTTCCAGGGCCTCAAGGGCCAGGCCGCACGCGACGCCGTGGTGGCAGGTCTCGAGGAACTCGGACTCCTCATCAAGGTGGAAGACCACGAAATGCAGGTGGGTCATTCCGACCGTTCCAAGACTGTTATCGAGCCGTACCTCAGCGACCAGTGGTTCGTGAAGATGGACGTGCTCGCCGAAAACGCGATGAACGCCGTGAAGTCGGGCGAAATCAAGATTATTCCCGAACGCTACGCCAACAAGTACCTCGACTGGCTCGCCGAAAAGCGCGACTGGTGCATTAGCCGTCAGCTCTGGTGGGGTCACCGCATTCCTATTTGGCACACGGACGCTAGCGAAGACGAATTGAAGGCCGCATTTGCTGGCCGCGACGACATTTTCTTCTACAAGGCCGAAAACGGCGGCTACCTCGTGTGCAGCCAGGAAGAAGACCTCAAGGAAGACGCAGTGCCGGGCCGCGTGCTCAAGCAGGAAGAAGACGTGCTCGACACGTGGTTCTCCAGTGGCTTGTGGCCGCACTCCACCATGGGCTGGCCGGAAAATACCGACACGCTCAAGCGCTACTACCCCACTAGCGTGCTGGTGACGAGCCGCGACATCATTACCCTGTGGGTCGCCCGCATGGTGCTGTTCAGCCAGGAAAACATGGGTACGGTCCCGTTCCACACGGTGTACATCCACCCGAAGATCCTCGACGGCAACGGACAGACGATGAGCAAGTCCAAGGGCAACGGCGTTGACCCGATGGATATCGAAGAAAAGTACGGCACCGACGCCCTGCGCTTTGTGATGGCTAGCCTCTGCACCGACAACCAGGACGTGCGCCTGCCGGTGAAGAAGGAAAAGCAGCCGGATGGCCGCGAAATCAACACTTCGGAAAAGTTCGAAATCGGTCGTAACTTCAGCAACAAGCTGTGGAACGCCTGCCGTTTCTTGTACCCGCACCTGGAACAGGCCGGGGCACTCGCTACCGAACTCCCGATGGATTCTAGCTTGTTCGCTCTCGAAGACCGCTGGATTCTTTCCCGCCTGCAGACGACCATCAAGGACGCCACTCGCATGCTGGAAGAATACCACTTCGCAGAACTCGCCGGCTTCCTGTACCGCTTCGTGTGGGACGACGTTTGCTCCAGCTACCTTGAAATCAAGAAGGCCGTGATCAACAGCGAAACACTCACCGCCGAAAAGAAGAACGCAATGGCAATTCTCAGCTACGTGCTGAAGAACGTGCTCGACCTGTTGCACCCGGTAATGCCGTTCATTACCGAAGAGCTCAACAGCATCCTGTTCCAGGGCAGCGAAATGGTGATCAGCCGCGCATGGCCCAAGGCAGACGAATCGCTCATTGACGCGAAGATCGAAGCCGCATTCGACCAGGCATTCGCCGTGGTGGAAAGTGTGCGTGGCGTGCGTGGCCGCTACAACGTGAGCCCCGCAACCAAGCTCAGCGCCGTGGTGAGCGTCGACGATGCAGCAACGGAAGCCAGCGTGAAAGACTGCATGGCAATCATCACCGAACTCTCTGGTCTTTCTGACCTGAGCGTTGCCGTGAAGGCCGCCAAGCCGAAGTTCAGCGCCAGCGCCGTGGTGCCCGGTGGCGAACTCTACATCCCGCTGGAAGGTATCCTCGACCCGGCTGCAGAAATCGCCCGCCTCGAAAAAGAAATCGAGAAGGCCAAGGCATTCGCCGCCAGCATCGAGAAGAAGCTTTCGAACCAGAAGTTCGTCAGTGGCGCTCCCGAAGCTGTGGTAAACGCCGAACGCACCAAGCTCGCTACGCAGCAGGATATTATTGCTAAGAACGAGAAGGCTCTTGAAGAGTTGAAGTAAGTTCAAAAGCCGTTTGAATATTAAAAGAGGTGTTCTAAGAACACCTCTTTTTCGTTGCACACAGAAAGCGTTCCGCCAGGTACAGCGGATAGTTTGTAAGCCAGTCCTGTTCACGATAAGGCGACATGGAAATGCGGATGCCGTGAGTTCCTTCGTGTTCCTTGACGAACTGCCTGAGCGATTTTGCCCGCAGGTTTTCTTCGGCTTTGACTTCGACGGGAATCATGCTTTTCCCATTTTGCAACAGGAAGTCTAGTTCCTGCTTGGAATCGTCTGCACTGTAATAGAACGGCTTGCTTTCGAGAGTCGGGAGTATTTGCTGCAACACGAATTGTTCCGTGAACGCGCCCTTGTATTCTTCGAAGATGTTTTCGCCTACAAGAATCTGTTCAGCAGGGGTTGAGGTCATTGCACCGAGTAGTCCGCAATCGAGCGTGAACAACTTGAAGGCCTCAAAGTCTTCGTAGAACTTTAGCGGAATCTCTGCTTTGCGCACTCTGTTTACTTTGTAAACAAGTCCTGCGTCCGACAGCCATTGGATGGCGTTTTCGAATTCCTTGGCGCGTGCGCCCGTTCGGATTGCCCCATAGATAAACTTCTTGTTTTCTTTAGCGAGTTGCTGAGGAATGGAATCCCAGACCATGTGAATCTTGGGAATGTCCTTTGGACTTGCGTGTTTCGAGATGTCCTTGTTGTAGGAATACAATATGGCGTTTTGTATGGTGCGGATTTCATCTGGGGCCTTCCCGCCTACAAATGCGGCGACAGCCTCGGGCATCCCACCCGTAAAGTAGAATTGCCTCAGGCATTCCTTGAAAGTTGTGTGCAATGTGCCGAAGGAATCGGGCCTTTCTTCTGAAATAACCTTGTACGCCTCGTTTCCCCTTAATGCCCAGATGAACTCCGAAAATGTCATGGGGTACATCTTTAGGATATCGACCTTGCCTACGGGGAATCCTGTACCCGAATGGACCGACAGCCCGAGCAGGGATCCGGCCGCTGCAACGGGAAACTCCTGTGCGGATTCGCAGAAATACTTGAGCGAGGTAAGTGCTTCGGGAATTTCCTGGATTTCGTCGAGGATAATCAGGGTGTCGGGGGTTAATGGAATACCTGAAACAAGCCCCAGGTCACGGATGATGCGGTCTTTTGAAAATCCGCCTGAAAAGATTTCTTTCAGCTTGTCGTTCCCGTCGCAATTAAAATAGGCGAACGAACTAAAATGCCGCCTGCCGAATTCTTGCAATACCCAGGTTTTACCCACTTGTCGGGCTCCGTCCAGAATCAACGGCTTGCGGGACTGCGATTCCTTCCATGCGATGAGTTTCTGTAAAATCAAGCGTTCCATGTTCTGAAATATAGATTAATAGTGAAATGAAATTTCATGAAAGGTTGTAAAAATGTTGATTTTAACATAAAAATACCTGAACTCTGTGTGATTTTTTGCATAAATATGACCGAACAAAGAAAAATATGCCCAAAACGCCGTAATGTATAGTTTTTTCTACAAAACACCTATGATAATATATATTTAGGAAAAATCATCCTAAGGAGCAGCCTATGACCACCCAGACCCGCCCCTCCTGTCCGAGCCGTTTTTCGGCTATCAAGACGATCGTTCTCTGCCTGTTGGCGGGAGCTTGGTCCATGGCGTTCGCCGAGGATTGGGACGGCTCCACTTCGAAACCGTCTTCCAAAGAAATAGACGGCGTTGAATATTACGTTATCACAAGTCCGAGTGAACTGGCTTGGTTTGCGTACCAGGTGAACAACAAGAGTGCCAGCAAGATAAACGCCGTACTGGGCAACGATATCCATTTCATGGATGATGACTCTGCAACCAGTACAGTACCTTGGACTGCAATCGGGTTTACCGACTCGACCGTGTATGATGGAATCTTCGACGGTGCTGGCTATAAAGTTTACGGACTGTACTCCAAGGGGACAATCTTCGGATACACGGGCACGAACTTTGTGCTCAGGAACTTTTCGATAAAGAAAAGCGACGTGATTACCTGGGTCGCCTTCAATTACGGCACGATCGAGAACAGTACCGAGGAAAACGACGGCCTCGGTCAGGTCGCGGGGTTTGCCTACCAGAACAACGGCACGATAAGGAACTGCTTCGCCAATAATTATGGAGTGGCCTACAGCAACTACGGTGTCATCGAAAACAGCCACGCCGTTGGCGGACTTGGCAAATATTCGTCGGGCATTTCTAATGGAAAGTTCTTGGAGAAGAGCGATGCTGAAAGTCGTGCGGGTATCTCATATAACAATTACGGTGTGATAAGGAACTGTTCGTTCATGCCCAAGGAACCGATTGTAACCGATAATGGAAATGTTGCGGGCATAACATTCAAATCTGACAGCAACAGCGTAATTGAAAATTGCGAGTTCAGGGGTGTCATTAAGGTGTATAACAACAAGACGTCGGCTTTTACGTGTAGGATCGCTGGAATTGCCGACTATGCATACAAGAACACCAAGATTCTGAATAGCAGGGCTGTTATCGATACGGTTGTTGTCACGGGTGCGGGACACTGCTCGATAGGAGGTATCGTAGCATCGGTGAATGGCGGCTACGAGGGTGTGGAGATAGTCGAATCCTTTGCGGATGTGTATATAGATACATTGCTGGCTCCCAACTATTCGTATACGAACACCAGTATTCATGTAGGAGGAATTGCCGGTTACGCATCGTTTGCAAAAATTGCCGGGGCCCATGCTAACCTGAAAGTGGGTAAGGGCATTTCGATAGGAAGCAAGAATGAGATCCTTGCGGCATCCGTGGTGGGAGGTGTGGTAGGTCTGAGCGAAACGAGGCTAGCCCGCGTCGAAAGTTCGTATGGAACCATGTACTCCTATAAGAGCGCGTCGAACTATATGCTTGGAGGTGTTGTTTCCGGGGCGACCTACAGCCAACTGAACAACAGCTACTATGACAAGAGTATTGCTGTGCCAGATACGATGCATGCCGTGCAGAATCTTGACGGAACATCGACTTCTGCAAATGTCCTTGGTAAAACCACTACGGTCATGCAATCACCAGCATTCGTTGAAACGCTTAATACAAATGCCGGTCTTGACGATGACTGCGGCATCTGGCAATTCTGCGAGGGCAATTATCCGATTCTCGCAAGCGAGGGAACCTGCGAAGAATTTTATTCCAAGTATGGTCTGTCCAGCAGTTCGCAGTCGAGTAGTTCCAGCACGGAACCGGGTCCTTCAATTGCTTGGGACGGCTCCACGTCAAAGCCGTCATCAAAGGAAATTGACGGCGTTGAATATTACGTTATCACAAGTCCGAGTGAACTGGCTTGGTTTGCGTACCAGGTGAACAACAAGAGTGCCAGCAAGATAAACGCCGTACTGGGCAACGATATCCATTTCATGGATGATGACTCTGCAACCAGTACAGTACCTTGGACTGCAATCGGGTTTACCGACTCGACCGTGTATGATGGAATCTTCGACGGTGCTGGCTATAAAGTTTACGGACTGTACTCCAAGGGGACAATCTTCGGATACACGGGCACGAACTTTGTGCTCAGGAACTTTTCGATAAAGAAAAGCGACGTGATTACCTGGGTCGCCTTCAATTACGGCACGATCGAGAACAGTACCGAGGAAAACGACGGCCTCGGTCAGGTCGCGGGGTTTGCCTACCAGAACAACGGCACGATAAGGAACTGCTTCGCCAATAATTATGGAGTGGCCTACAGCAACTACGGTGTCATCGAAAACAGCCACGCCGTTGGCGGACTTGGCAAATATTCGTCGGGCATTTCTAATGGAAAGTTCTTGGAGAAGAGCGATGCTGAAAGTCGTGCGGGTATCTCATATAACAATTACGGTGTGATAAGGAACTGTTCGTTCATGCCCAAGGAACCGATTGTAACCGATAATGGAAATGTTGCGGGCATAACATTCAAATCTGACAGCAACAGCGTAATTGAAAATTGCGAGTTCAGGGGTGTCATTAAGGTGTATAACAACAAGACGTCGGCTTTTACGTGTAGGATCGCTGGAATTGCCGACTATGCATACAAGAACACCAAGATTCTGAATAGCAGGGCTGTTATCGATACGGTTGTTGTCACGGGTGCGGGACACTGCTCGATAGGAGGTATCGTAGCATCGGTGAATGGCGGCTACGAGGGTGTGGAGATAGTCGAATCCTTTGCGGATGTGTATATAGATACATTGCTGGCTCCCAACTATTCGTATACGAACACCAGTATTCATGTAGGAGGAATTGCCGGTTACGCATCGTTTGCAAAAATTGCCGGGGCCCATGCTAACCTGAAAGTGGGTAAGGGCATTTCGATAGGAAGCAAGAATGAGATCCTTGCGGCATCCGTGGTGGGAGGTGTGGTAGGTCTGAGCGAAACGAGGCTAGCCCGCGTCGAAAGTTCGTATGGAACCATGTACTCCTATAAGAGCGCGTCGAACTATATGCTTGGAGGTGTTGTTTCCGGGGCGACCTACAGCCAACTGAACAACAGCTACTATGACAAGAGTGTTGCTTCGCCGGATACGATGCATGCAGTGCAGAATCTAGACGGAACGTCGACTTCTGCAAATGTCACCGGCAAAACCACTGCGGCCATGCAGTCGCCTGCATTTGTAGAAACGCTGAACACGAATGCTGGTCTTGATGACGATAGTGGAATCTGGCAATATTGCGAGGGCAATTATCCGATTCTCGTAACCGAGGGAACCTGCGAAGAATTCTACTCTAAGTATGGGCTGTCCAGCAGTTCGCAGCCAAGTAGTTCTAGTGCAGAATCGTCTTCGTCTGTTTCGTCATCGTCTGTTGAATCCAGCTCGTCGCAGGCTCCAAGCAGCAGCTCTGAGAAATCGTCTAGTTCTTCAAAGGAAGAATCCTCTAGTTCTGTGGCTCCGCCTTCGAGTTCTTCTGAAAAACAGAGTTCGTCTAGCGTTGTTTCAAGTAGTTCCTCTGCAAAGCAGGAATCTTCTTCAAGCGAAGCGAAGTCCTCTTCGTCCGAAAAGAGTTCATCGAGCAAGGCTGAAACCTCGTCGTCTGCGAAGTCTTCGTCTTCGGCAAAATCTTCTTCGTCGTCAAAGGCGAAGAGCAGTTCTTCGCAGAAGTCTGATTTCGTGATGGCAACTCCGCAGAAAACCTTCAACCTTGCGGTGAATGGCATGACGATTACGCTCTCCAATACTCAGGGCGGAAGTGTCCGCATCTTCGATGCTCTTGGTCATCTGGTTGTTGCAAAGCCGCTTTCGGCAACGGGAACGACTGCAATTACTATGCAAACTCCCGGCAGCTACATTGTCCGGGTGAACGGATCAAGCCAAACCATATCATTAAGATGATTTTATCTTCGCAAGTCCATCTAGTTCAGCGATAAACCAACAAAATTAAAACAGGTGCTCCAAGCGGGCGCCTGTTTTTTTTGCATTTTAAGGCATTTTTCGAGGTCAAAGTCTCCCCTTCTCCATTTCGCATGTAACATTTCACGATTTTTTTATTATTTTAATGGACAGGGAATAACAAGGAGAAAATAAAATGAAACTCATTCCATTCATATGCATGGGCGTTTTGTCTGCGAGCCTATACGCGGCAGAATGCAATTACACACCGCCCGCAAGGGGCTCGTCGAGCGCCGACGCATCGTTTGGCTACCCCGCCGCGGCAATCTACCTTTTCGAAGACAGCTACCTGGACCTCTCCAAGATGGACCAGCGCGAGCCCGCTGTCAAGAACGTCTCGGGTACCGACACCGCATGGGTGTATAAATCTGAACTCGACTCTACACTCTTCGTGATTGTGACGGAAAAATTCGTGAAGGTGGCACGAGTCGCCTATTCCAACAACGATAGAGATTTCGTAGACTCACTTTTCTCCGTGCATCACGATGCCGTATTCAAGGACGAATTCCCGCGCCTGCAGAAGGCAGGAGTTTTCAAGGGGACAGCCGAACAGGCAGATTCCCTCGTGAATCACGTCTTTGAACTATGCAGCAAATTCTACTGCAAGGAATTCGGCTACACCGGTTGCGAATACAACCCTCCTTACGACAGAAGGCACAACCAGGGACTCGATATCGACATGGTAGACATGCCGTTGGCTTTGTCTGCCGTTGCCGGCGAATTCAGCATCTTCCTAGATACATTGAACTTCTGCCCGGATTACAAGTACCCGCCCGAATCCACGACAGCCTCCCCCGCAATCCTGGGACTATCGCAGGCAAGGATTGGCTTTGCGAAACTCGGACAGAACCGCTACCAGATTGCAGGCGCCAAGCCTAACGCCCAATACAAGGCATTCAGTCTCAACGGCCAGTTATTGGAAAGCGGAGTTCTCAATGGCGGCGTATATGCAGCGCCGGCACTTCCCGTCATCCTGATGCTGGACGGCAGGCACAGCATATACCTAAAATAAAACAGGCATAAAAGCATTAAGAGGCGTTCCTGACGGAGCGCCTTTTTTCTTGCTCCAAGCCATTAAGTTTTTGGCACGGTTATTGCACTTACTATAGCGAAAACAAAGCAGGACCAGCATTTTGTTTCATTTTGAAACATTTGCTGCGTTTCTTGCTTCAAATTTTAACGAAAACGGAGATAAATAATGGCAACAGAGAAGATGGAATTCCAGACCGAAGTTCGCGACATGCTGAACTTGATGATCAACTCCCTTTACAGCAACAAGGAAATCTTCCTCCGCGAACTCGTCTCGAACGCGGCGGACGCGCTGGACAAGCGCCGTTTCCTCTCGCTCTCGAACGCGGACCTGCTCCCGATGGGCACGCAGCTGCGCATCGATATCTCGGTGAACAAGGAAGGCAAGCGCATCGTTGTCGAAGACAACGGTATCGGCATGAACAAGGAAGACCTGATCAACTGCCTGGGTACCATCGCCCGTAGCGGCACCAAGAACTTTATCAAGAGCCTCAAGGAAGGCGACAAGGGCAGCGTCGATCTCATCGGCCAGTTCGGTGTGGGTTTCTACTCTGTGTTCATGGTCGCGAAGAAGGTTGAAGTGCTCACGCTCAAGGCCGGCGAAACGCAGGGTTACCTGTGGGCCTCCGAAGGCACCGGCGACTTCGAGATTTCCGAAGCCCCGCTCGACAAGGTCGGCACGAAGATTACGCTCTACCTGAAGGACGACGAGGACGCCGAAGACTTCGCGAGCGAATGGAAGATCAAGGACATCGTGCAGAAGTACAGCGGCTTCGTGAGCTACGGCATCTTCTTCCACCCGGAACCGACCAAGAACGACAAGGGCGAAATCGAGAACAAGCCCGAAGAACGTTTGAACGAAAAGCAGGCCCTGTGGCGTCAGAGCGAAAAGGAAGTGACCGAGGAACAGTACAAGGACTTCTACAACGTCATCAGCCACGAAGCCGACGAACCGGCCGCCTGGAGCCACAGCCACGCCGAAGGTTCCCAGGAATTCTGGAGCCTCGTCTACATTCCGTCCAAGGCACCGTTTAACATCTGGCACAACGACGCCTTGCATGGCCTCAAGCTCTACGTGAAGAAAGTCTTTATTATGGACGACTGCAAGGACCTGCTGCCGCCTTGGCTCCGCTTTGTGCGTGGCGTGGTGGATAGCGAAGACTTGCCGCTGAACGTGTCCCGCGAAATCTTGCAGAACAACAAGATCATCACCAACATTCGCAAGCATGTGATCAAGAAGGTGCTCGACTCCCTGCAGAACATGGCCGACAAGGACAGCGCCAAGTACAACGCCTGGTGGCGCGAACTCGGCATGGTGCTGAAGGAAGGCTTCTACATGAACTGGGAACATCTTGACGAACTCAAGAAGTTGCTCCGCTTCGAAAGCACCAAGACCGAAGGCGACGCCCTCGTGGGTCTCGACGAATACGTGAAGCGCATGCCGGAAGGCCAGAAGGAAATCTACTACCTCATCGGCGACAAGAACGCCGTGAAGAGTAACCCGATGCTGGAAGCCTTCAAGGCCAAGGGCTACGAAGTCTTGCTCATGAGCGACGGCATCGATGAGTTCATGATGTCCAGCCTCCAGGAATTCGGCGACAAGAAGTTCCATGACATCGCCCGCGGCGACGTGGACTTCGAAAAGACCGAAGACGAAAAGAAGGCCGAAGAAGCCAACAAGGGTATCTTCAAGGGACTCTGCGAAAGTCTGCAGAAGCTCCTTGACGAAGACATCAAGGAAGTCCGCGTGTCTAGCCGCCTGAAGGATAGCCCCTGCTGCCTCGTGACGAGCGAAGACGCCATGAGCGCCCAGATGGAACGCATGATGAAGGCCATGGGCCAGAAGAATCTGCCGAAGAGCAAGCGCATTCTGGAAATCAACCCGACGCACCCGATTTGCGAAATGCTCAAGAAGAAGGCTGAAGCAAACGAAGACCTGGGCGATTGGCCGAAGGCCCTCTACGGTCAGGCTCTGCTTGCCGAAGGTTCTCCGCTCCCGAACCCGGCAGAGTATGTTGCGGCAATTACCAAGTTGCTGACTGCCAGCGTGAAATAACCGACATTACCGCATCACGTGAGCCACAAGCGGCATGGTGCAAGCATGCCGTGGTGGCGAGAGCGAGTGAGAAACCGGAGGTTTCAATACCTTAAACGACGAACGAGCGGTAGTAAAAAGCCCGCGATTCAACTCGCGGGCCATTTTTTAAAGTCTCAAAACCAGCTTAGATAATCCTAGAACTGTTCGAAGAACTTGTGGACCTCTTCGGGTACCCAGGTTTGTTCCCAGTTCCAACCGACACCCATGTTGCCGGTATCGTGAGCCGTCCACTGGTGGTCACCGGGCCAGCTGCACCACTTGACAGGGAAACGCTCATCGACGGTCTTGAAGTCGTAGCAGACGTGCCCAGTGTTGCCCTTGACTTCTTCGGGCTTTTCGCTGCTGGCGTCAGTGAAATCACCGTTATCGTCTGCCTTGCCGTTCCTTTTCAGGATTCTCGGAAGGGCGCTGGTCTTGGCGCGGTTGTAATCGCAGCGACCGTCATTCACGCCGTGAACATTCATCCAGGCGATGGGCAGGTTCTTCATGGCGTTGCCCTCGGGCAGCCATATGTTGTAATCGGCCACGGCGTAGGTCGCGGCAGCACGCACGCGGCTCTGCATGTCTTGCATCAAGGAGTAGCTGAACATTGCACCGTAGCTAAAGCCGTTAATAAACACGCGGCTTGTATCAACGCAATAGTTATCATTCAGGGCTGTAAGCGTCTGGGCGAAGAAGTCGTGGTCGGCCTGGCCCTTGTTCCACAGGCCGCCAATGGCATCCAGCGAGACAAAGATGTAGTCGCCGTTCTTGTCGAGCACCTGCTGACCATAGTAAGGAGTCGGATGGTCATAGTCCGCGGCGTGGTGCACGAAGTCCTCGCCGCTACTACCATAGCAGTGCAAAGCAAAGAGTACCTTGTGTGGCTTGCTGTTGTCGTAGTTCTTGGGCAACGTGATGAAGTATTTGCGCGTGTCGCTGCCAACCTTGATCTCGAACTGGTCGCCGTTCTCGACGCTCTTGACCTTCTTTAAACTGGAGGCCTTGCCGCAGCCCTTACTCGGGGTCGGGTCGTTCTTCAAGGCATAACCGAACTTGAACTGCGGTACGGTCGGAGTCTTTGTAAGTTTCACATCGAGCGTGGTATCGAGCGTGCCGAGCGGCACGGTAAGCGTGTCGAAGCCCTCGGCCACAAAGGTAATGGCTTCGCCCTGGGCAGCTTCCTTCAAAAGAATATGCGCATTCTGCTCGCCCGAGAAATTGCTGTAGCTACCGTCTGTCGTAAACTTGACGGTCTGCTTGGCACTGCCCATGGATACATGTGCAAAGAAGGTCCCACGCGCCTTGATATCCTTGCTCAAGTTGAGCATGCCAGAACCCCGCAATGTAGTCTTGGAAACCAGGCTTCCGATGGAATTGAAAATCTTTACCTGTACCGGGGAAGATCCGCTCTGGTACGAAAGGATGCCATTGTTGACGCTGATGTAGCCGGCCACGCTATGGTAACTCGGGAGTATGCCGACCTCTTCTTCCTCATGGATGGAGAATTTCCCCTGGTCGTCGGTTGTCGCGGTCTTGCCTTCCTTGACGAGGCTCGCCGTGGCCCCCTGGATAGCCTTCCCCTGCTCGTCGGAGACGGTCCCGGAGATTGTGTATGCTGATGCAAACCCGCAAAAAGCCAAAAGGCTTGCGGTCGCAAAAAGACGGGGCGTTTTGACAGTCATTTGTGCTCCTTTTTTACCAAATTTCCCACTATTTGTTAATCTATAATGTAAAGCACCCAATGTAACATCGGGAAACCCCATACTCGTGGACTAAATGTCTATAAACATAATTTTACAGGTTCGGGGCAATTTCGCGAATTTGTTGACGAAACAGGCCTTTTATGCTATATTTGAATTTGCGAATGATTTGCAAATTCGTTCCAGCGAGTGCAATTTTCGCAACAAAACGCATGAAACCAGAGGTGGCGAAGTGGAATACAAGACGCAGGCACGGCAACAGATTCTCGATTGCATTGTCGAAAACCCCGACAGGATATTCAAGGCCTCCGACCTCGCGCAAAGCCTCCCCTCCGTTTCGCTAAGCACCATCTACCGCAACCTCGCGCGCCTTGAAAAGGCAGGCGTGGTACAGATCGTGGGAGCCGAGGAAAACAACGAACTCCAGTACCGATACACGGGCCCTGGCCGCTGCCAGGCCAAAATGCACTTGGTTTGCAAGGACTGCGGAAAGTTCTTCCACCTCGAAGGTCCCGCCCTCAAAATGCTGATGCTCTCGGTACAGCGCCTCAACGGTTTCACGCTAGACCAACAACAATCAGTCCTACTCGGCCATTGTGCCGTATGCTCGCGGAGGCGGGCTCACCATGTTTAAATCCCTATTTTTGCGTTTTTCTGTAATTCTCGCAATTTTCGTGCTTGCCGGGTGCTCGTCGCAATCCGGAGAAAAGACCGCCACATCGAAAAAGATTTCCATCGTCGCGACCATCTACCCGCAATACGACTGGATCAAGAGCATTCTGGGCGAACGCATAAACGATGTCGACCTGAAGTTGCTCATCAAGAACGGCACCGACCTGCACAGCTACAAGCCCTCGGCCAAGGACATCGCGACCATCGCCAAGGCCGACCTCGTCGTTTACGTGGGCGGAGAATCCGACGAATGGATCAAGAAGGCGCTGGAAGCCACCCCGAAGGCGGGCCGCGTGCAGGTGAACCTGATGGAGATCCTCGGTGACCGCGTCAAGGAAGAAGAGATCGTGGAAGGCATGCAGGCCGAAGAACACGAACATCATGAACATGCCGCGGAGCACCATCATCACGATGAAAAAGAAGAGGTGGAAAACGACGAGCACATCTGGCTTTCGCTGGTGAATGCGAAAATCCTGTTGAAGAGCCTCGCTGAATTCTTGGCAAAGATTGACGCCGCCAACGCCGACACCTACAAGGCGAACGCGGCCGCATACATCGCAAATATTCAGGAACTGGACGGGGAATTTGTCACTGCAGTTTCGGGAGCAACGCAAAAGACAGTCCTCTTCGGCGACCGCTTTCCGTTTCGCTATCTGGTGGACGATTACGGTATTAAGTATTATGCCGCGTTTGTTGGCTGTTCCGCCGAGAGCGAGGCGAGCTTCGAGACGATTACGTTCCTTGCGGGAAAAATAGATTCTCTACAACTGCCCGCCATTTTCACCATCGAAGGCAGCGACACGAAAATCGCCCGCACCGTCCTCGAAGCGAGCAAAAGCTCCAAGGGCGCCGAAATCCTGACGCTCAATTCCATGCAGTCAGTGACAGAAACACAGATCAACAAAGGCGCCAACTACCTTTCTATCATGAAGTCCAATCTGGAAGTTTTGAAGAAAGGTTTAAAGTAAAACAAAGTGTCATTCTGAGCGAAGTGCGAAGCACGAAGTCGAAGAATCTCTAAACAACTAAATATGAACGAAATAATTCCTCTGATAAAGTGCCGCCAACTCACTCTCGGGTACGGGAGCAAGGACCTGGTCCGCGACCTGGACTACGACGTGAACGTAGAAGACTACCTCTGCATCATCGGGCGCAACGGTTCCGGCAAGACAACATTCTTGCGCGGACTCGCCGGACTTCTTTCCCCGAAATCGGGCGACATCGAGCTCTGCGAAGGGCTCAAGAAGAGCGAAATCGGTTACCTGCCACAGATGACGCTGGTCCAGAGGGATTTCCCCGCCTCGGTGGAAGAAATCGTTCTATCCGCATTCCAGGGCAAGCACCGCCTGCTCCCGTTTTATGGACGGGCGCACCGGGAACGCGCCATGGAATGCATGGCGCTTACCCGTACCGAAAGTTTGCGCAAGTCTTGCTTCCGCGAACTTTCGGGGGGCCAAAAGCAGCGCGTGCTCTTGGCCCGCGCCCTCTGTGCCGCCGAACGTTTATTGCTTCTTGACGAACCCGTGACCGGCCTCGACCCCGAATCGGCAGATACCATGTACCGCATCATCAAGGACCTGCACAAGAACGGCATGACCATCGTGATGGTGACTCACGACGTGGACTCCGCCCTGGACGACGCCACCCGCGTGATGAACTTCGACCAGATTTCTGTGAAAGGAAGATAAAATGCCGATTGACCAACTTCTTTTCTACCTGGACTTTCCCTTCGTGCGCTATGCGGTCATCGTGGGCGTACTCGTTTCCCTCTGTTCGTCGCTTCTGGGCGTGACGCTTGTACTCAAGCGCTACTCCTATATCGGTGACGGCCTTTCGCACGTAGCCTTCGGCGCCCTCGCCATTGCATCGGTACTGAAGCTCACGAACAACATGCTGCTTATTTTGCCCGTGACCATTGCGGTCGCCATACTGCTGATATGCACCGGCAAAAATGCACGCATCAAGGGAGACGCCGCCATCGCGATGGTTTCGGTCGGGGCGCTAGCCATCGGCTACCTGCTGATGAACATATTCTCGACATCGGCGAACATCTCGGGCGACGTGTGCACCACACTTTTCGGCTCCACATCCATCCTCACGCTGAAAATAGAAGAAGTCGTCCTGTGCATCGTGCTTTCGTGCATCGTCCTTTTCACTTTCGTGCTTTTCTATAACAAGATTTTCACCATCACCTTCGACGAGAACTTCGCGCGCGCAACGGGCGTCAACACCACGCTTTTCAACTTGCTTATCGCCATCATCGTGGCGATCATCATCGTACTCGCCATGAACCTGGTCGGCGCGCTCCTAGTCTCTGCGCTGGTTGTATTCCCAGCGCTTTCAGCCATGCGCGTATTCAAGAGTTTCTTCTCGGTGACAATCGCCTCGGCCATAATCTCAGTCATGTGTTCGCTCATCGGCATCGTAGTCGCCATCCTCGCCGGAACCCCCGTGGGCTCTACCATCGTGGCGACGGATATCGTAGCCTTCGGCCTGTTCTACACTATCGGAATGATCCGGAACGGAGCGAACTAGTGACATACAAATATCACCCGTAGCAAATTACGCTATCTCAGCCAAAGACAAGATGAATGAGCAAAAGAATGCGATAACCATGAGTACTATACCCAAGATCGTCCCCCTGCGTTCACAGGGTTTATAGTCTTCTGCAGCATAGTCCGGGAGGCATTCCTTTATTTTAGAAGCGCCCAATCTTCCCAGAATAAAAATCGCCGCAAAAAACCAGATGACGCTTAGGATATCAAATATGTTCAAGGTTTCCGAATACGTCATCTTTGAGCCAAAGGTCAACGCCCTATCAGCCATATTCGTCAGGAAATTCCACCCAAACATCGGCCAGAAAAAGCTCTTTACGCTCTTCTTCAACTCCTTGCGGTGAAAGAACCAGGCAACAATCGGCCCGCCAAGAGCCATGCTCCACATGAATTTGCCCGCCGGATGCGCAACGGCAACGGTTTCCGGCACAGGTTCCGCGACAACAGTTTCCGGGACATTATCTTCGTTCATGCTTTTCCTCCGCAATTTCTCTTCAGAATATATAATAAAAAGCCGTACAAATGTACGGCTTTATTAACAAGAATCGTTGTTTTGCGCAGATTAGCCAGCGTTCTTACCCGTGATACAGGTTGCCGCTTTGATAATTCGGTTCCGTCGTCAAGTTCACACCGAGGCGGCGGAACACGCCCACGTCGACTTGGGACAAAATAACACTCGAATGCACTTCGCAGTGGCGGAGTTCCGGCAACTTTTCGAGGGCGATTTTCGCGTTGTAGTCCGTGAGGGCGCAGACAGAGAGCGCCACGAGGGCCTCGTCCATGTGCAGGCGCGGGTTCCTGTGGCCGAGCTGCTTGGTCTTCAAGTTCTGAATCGGCTCGATAACCATCGGCGAAAGCAGGCGCACTTCGTCGGGAATCTTCGCGAGATGCTTGAGTGCGTCGAGCAATGCTGCAGAAGAAGCTCCGAGCAGCGAAGAAGTCTTGCCGGTAATGATGGCGCCATCGTTCAGTTCAATCGCCACAGCAGGCCCGTCGGTCATTTCCGCACGCTGCACGGCGGCGGCGATCACGGGGCGGTTGGCGGTGCTAATCTGCGCCTGCTCCATGATGAGTTCCTGCTTGTAAATCTGGTCCTTCTCCGCGTTGCCCTTGCGCACGTCGCAAAGCGTGTTGTAGTAACGGCGGATGATTTCCTGCTTGGCGGCCTCGCACACGGCAGCATCGTCGATAATGCAGTTGCCCGCCATGTTCACGCCCATGTCCGTGGGGCTCTTGTACGGAGATTCACCGAGGATGCGCGTAAACAGCGCGTTCAGCACCGGGAAGATTTCCACGTCGCGGTTGTAGTTGATGGTAGTCTTCCCGTAAGCTTCCAGGTGGAACGGGTCGATCATGTTCACGTCGTTCAGGTCGGCAGTGGCGGCCTCGTAAGCGAGGTTCACCGGGTGCTTCAGCGGGATGTTCCAGATGGGGAACGTCTCGAACTTCGCGTAACCCGCCTTCACGCCGCGCTTGTTCTCGTGATAAATCTGCGAGAGGCACACGGCCATCTTTCCACTCCCGGGGCCCGGAGCGGTCACCACCACGAGTTCGCGGGTAGTTTCAACAAATTCGTTCTTGCCGTAACCGTCGTCGCTTACAACCAAAGGAATGTT
>Ga0310786_10000284_pt1 | contig 84540 bp, 69 predicted proteins | sample AusTroGonzalo_MG_FD_203881 | JGI IMG/M metagenome (GOLD analysis project Ga0310786, IMG submission 203881) | Bovine rumen microbial communities from tropical cattle in Woodstock, Queensland, Australia - Gonzalo_03 (v2) (version 2) | ecosystem: Host-associated > Mammals > Digestive system >... | reverse complement strand
TACTTTTGCACGTTTTTTGTACAAAACGCACTTAATCTTTCCCGAACCAAAAACGAAATATTCACGATACATACACGATAGATACACGTTAGATACACGATAGATACACGATAGATAAAGCTACCAACACCCCAGCAAAACCTAAAAATCATCAATTTGAAATCATAAATCATAAATAAAAAAAATAAAATGGCTTCAGTTACTTACAAAGACCACGTTGGCACCATGAGTGGCAAAGTGGGTAAAAACGATGACACGATCCATCGTACACGCAACGGCAAATCACATGCCTACAGAATGGAGAATCCCTACAAAGGACCTCTCGCGGAAACACGCAAAGCGGCAATAAGCACCTTCCGTTTAGCCGTCCAACAAACATCCCAAGAGCTCGCTGACCCCGAGCGTCATGCTTACTGGCAGAAAGAGTATGAGCGTTACCAACGCCGTGCAAACCGCCGTTTCTTCGCTTCCAAAGGCGAAAAACAGTACGAAACACTCCGCGGATTCGTCATTTCACGAATCTCTGCACAACTAAAACAAGCATAAAAAATCAACATGAAAAAAATCATTACCCTATGCTGCGCACTAATACTTACAATGGCTTTGAGTGCGCTGAACATAACAGAAATCCCATTTGCTTTTGAACAAAACACCCGCCTCGAAATGCCCGGCGTAAAGAAAGCGGTTCCCGTAGATTTGCGTCTGCGCAAAACAACCTACAACAGCGCCGAATTTGAATGGTGCTACAACGGTTACTACGAAGAAGGCGGTTTCGTCTATAGCATCTGGAAAAAGAACGGCGAAAGTGTCAATCGCGTCGTAGGTGCGTATCTCAGCTTTTCCGAAAATGACTACGTGACCTATCTTGACAATGTAGCCTTTAAAGAGTATGACGAGTACGATTGCTATGTGGAGAGCCACTATTATATCAGCACCTACTGGATTCTAAACTGCCTGAGCGGTATCGCAAAAGGAGATGACGCTGTTTGGGCAGAATGTGTGTATGAGGTAGAAGGCTCAAAAGATAGTTATTATGCCCTTCGTGCAGGCGAATACTATTTACGTATCCAAGAATTGACCTACGATGGCGGTGGCAACCCTGCCGTTAACACCAACTATGCGCAATTACAGTTTGAAATAGTGGATAACGTGGTTAGCGACCTCAAAGCAGAAGTATCTGCCGACAAGAAAAAAGCAACAATCACTTGGAAAGAACCCTTACTGCCCGCAGGAAGCCATTTGCGTGTTAGTGTTGAATCAGGTGCTGTAGTAGCATTCGACAACCTCAACGAAAAAACCACGCCCGAACAACCCTTGGTGGTGAACGTAGAAGAAGGACGCACATATTGCGTTTCCGCTCAATACGTAACAAGCAAAAATGCGCCATTAGGTTCTCTCGTGAAGACTTATTTCACAGTTGGCACGAACGCGTATTCAATCTCCAACCCGAAGGCGGTTGTAACGCAAGACGATGTAGTGGAATTCACTTGGAGCGCAAGCAAAGCCGCAGCCTATTACAATGTGATAGTCTATCAAGGAGGCATGAAACATGCGGAATACACCGCAACCAGTCAAAAGCTGACCAAACAGATTCAAACCGGCACATATACGTGGGCGGTGGCAGCTTTCGAGAAGAATACAGAAGACGGAATGTATTATCCCCTTACCGAATATGTAAAAGGCAACGAATTCACCACAAAAACGCCCGACCTGCCCGAAGGAACGCTAGAACTGAACGTGTTTGCATTAGAGGCATTCTATATGTCGGATTATGCTGCTAACGGCTACTATCCGTGGCTCGTTTCCATTGCAACCGGTTCGGAATCCACATACGGACGTCCCAATCCGTGGATAATCATCTGGAGCAACAAAGAATATGCCCTCTCCGGCAAGTATTCGGCAGCAGCCGGTAACGTCGAGATTAGTGCCAACGTCGGCGAAGGTAGTCTAATGAACTATACCGGCGAACTGAGTGGCGCTTCTACAGCCACTACCGCCAGTCTCACCCTGGACTTTGACGGCTTTGACATGGATTATGCACCTATGGGCACATATATACCATACTATAGCGGAGAATTCAAAATGACCTGCGCTAACGGCAAAAGTTATTATGGCAGATTTGACAACCTCATTTGTGGCGCGTATCCCTATTCCGAATTGTTCTCAACCCACTCTACCCTCATAAGTATGTGGATGGAAGAAGGTGGTCAAACTCCTGACCCGGGACAAGAAGGCATCGAGGAAGTCGTAGGTTTCGACCATACACAACCCATTTACAATGTAATGGGACAACAAGTGGACGAAAACTACAAAGGAATTATCATCCAAGGTACCAAGAAATTCTTAAACTATTGATAATATGAAGAAATTATTCGTAATATTCTTGGCAGCTGTTAGCCTAACCGCAATAGCGCAACAAGTGAAGGTAGGCGACATCATTGATGTGGACGATATCAACTACAAAGTACTCAGCCTCGATCCTGCTGTTATGGAAGTAACCGAATCGCCTTTTGCAGCAGGAGATATCGAGATTATGGGCGAATTGACACATTACGGCGTGAAATATGCAGTAAAGTCTATCGGTAAGTTTGCCTTCTTCAACGGTACCGACGAAAATACCGCAATTACAGCTGTAACCTTCCACGAAGGACTGGAAGAAATCGGTGTACAAGCCTTCATCGGCTGCAACCGAATCAAGACCATTCATTTCCCTTCCACACTCAAATCAATTGGTTCGTCCGCTTTCTATTGCTACCAAGGCAAAGAGAGCATCTTATCCTCCGTTACCTGCGACGCAGTAGTTCCTCCTACCTGCGGCGACATGGTCTGGGGCTCGCGCTTCAACGCACATGACGGCAACGACCGTAATATCCCGCTGAATGTACCAAAAGGCAGCGTTCAAGCATATCGCAACGCAAAAGGTTGGGAATACTTCAATATCATCACCGATGGCGAAGAAACTTCTACAGTGGAAGAGATTTACTACGACCCCGAAACCGGAGAACCTATCAGCGGCGGCGAAGGAGGTGAACAAGCTATAGACGCGGTAAATAGCGTAAAAGAAAACTGCACAAAACGCTTTACAAACGGCAACCTTATTATCGAACGCAACGGCATAAAATATTCCGCACAAGGACAAAAAATAAAATAATTTATTAATCCCAAAGTTAACATTTATGAAAAAATTAGCAACACTTACAGCATTCGTGCTGGCGACACTCTGCAGCACAGCAGTATTTGCAGATGACATTACAGTGTATGATGACACCGATGCATCTGAAACTGTACCTGTAAACGGTTATGACTGCGACATGTACTATTTGCGTACACAGATGATCTATCCCGAAGCCCTAATAACAACCATGGAAGGGAAAAGCATTACTGGAATGACTTTTTACATTAAGACAAATGCCACTAAGAATTGGAACGTTAATTTTGAAGTTCGGCTGGCAACAACCACCAACACAGAATATACCAGTTCTGCTTCTTGGATTGATGTATCCTCTGTTGACCCTGTCTTCGAGAATAAGTTATCCGGAACAGGAATTACGATGACCATTAACTTTACCACCCCGTTTGTATATAGTGGCGGAAACCTGTTGGTTGATATCCAAAGTACCGAGATGGGAGAATACTCAAAAGCTGTCTTCTATGGGCACTCTGCTTTGTTTGATTCTCCAACTACATATCCGTCAGCTACGGGTAAAGCCTCCTCTCGTGCAAGTATTGGTGCATCACGCAACTACTTTATGCCCAAGACTACCTTTAAATATACCGAAGGCGGTTCAAGTTGTGCAAAACCGACTGATGTAATGACAAGCTCAGTAGATGCCACAAGTGCAAGCATCAACTGGTCTGCAAGTGGTCAAGTGCAATATATCAATGTAGTGAAAGGTAGCCCTATTGTTTGGGACGGCCTTACCCCAACCAGCGATGCGTCTGCAACGATTACCGGTTTGACACCCGATACCGAGTATGATTTCTATATCCGCTCGTACTGCAGCGTTTCTGAGCAAAGTGCCCCCGTCAAGGTTACGTTCAAAACCGAAAAATCCTGCTTCGAGCCCACTCTTCTGACCATCTCGAACATCGATGCCAACTCCGCTAACTTGGGTTGGAGTGCTTCCGGTCATTCAGAGACTTCCTATCAGTATGTTTGCGTTGAGAAAGGTGTTATGCCCGACTGGACCAAGGCCAAGACTGACGGTAGTTTCTTTGTGCTTCTCGATAAACTGAACCCCGCCACAGAGTACGATGTATATGTGCGTTCCGCTTGTGGCACGGATGACTATAGTGAAAGTGTTAAGGAGTCGTTCAAAACAATTTGCGGTAAGATAACCAGCCTGCCCTTTAGCGAGAACTTTGATGCCGTTTCCGCCCTGCCCGAATGTTGGAGCAATATAGGAGGTGCTCCATCTGTTTCAAACAAGCAACTATTCTTCAATTTGGGCGCAGGCGTATCTAAAACCGCAGTATTACCTGAATTCAATGACCATATTTCAACGCTGACGCTTTCGTTGGATTATTCTACGAACACATACGATGAAGCCGGTAACGGAAAGCTTGAAATCGGTTATATGAACGGTTCGACCTTTGTTCCTGTTAAGGAATTCAGCAAGGTAAAAGAAATGACTAGTGTATCCGTTGATTTTGTAGGTGCTCCAACCGAGGCTGACCACATTGCAATCCGTGCTACAGGTATTGCTGCTACGTTCTTATATGTAGATAATGTGGTGGTATCGCTTACGCCCAAATGCCCGAATCCGGTTAATCTGTCGTGCGTCAACCTCACCTACGATGGCGGTACCTTCATCTGGATGCAAGGTGATGACGAAAACAATTATCAATATGCCGTAGTAGAAAAAGATGCAGCCGTTGCTGATGGCGCTTGGACAAAGACCGATAAACGTGAAATGAAAGTGACCGGAAAAACAGCCGGCACGACCTACGACTTTGTGGTTCGTTCGTACTGCGACGAGTTTAAACAAGGCGACGAAGTGCGCGTAGCGTTCACACCTAAATGCGGAACTATTGAGAACGTAGCCATCAGCGGTATTACCAGCACCGAAGCAACGATTACTTGGGACGCTGTGGATTATGCAACCACTTATGCCGTGAAGGTCGGTACAATAGACTATACCGCCACCAAGAACGAACTGCATGTAAGCAGTTTGACGCCGAATACGGAATACGCAGTAAGTGTAGCCATTGCCGCTCCTTGCACAGGCGATTTTAGCACAGCTGTTTCCTTCTTCACAAAGTGTGCCCCTCTCACCGGTCTGCCTTTCAGCGAGAACTTCGACGCCGTTGTCGGTCAACTGCCTGAATGCTGGGACATGATTGCTACCGATCCTGTTACAGGTGTGATTGCGGGTATTGCCGCTTACGGCGGAACAGGCAAATGCTTCGACTTCTACGGTGCAGGTACACAATCTCTTATCCTGCCTGAACTCAGTACTTCGATGGTAGATCTGACGCTTTCCTTCTTCTACAAGTGCGGTGCCGGAGGCGTATTCAAGGTAGGTTACTTTGAGCCGGGAGAAACAACATTCAACGAACTCAAAGAGTTGGAGGTTATTTACGAGTATAGCGCAAGCGAAACTTCCGTTGACCTCAAGAGTGCTTCCGAGAACGCTGCCAATATCGTTATCCAATACAGCACCTCAACAACCGGACAGGGCTTTGTGGATAATATAACCGTTAAGAAGACCTCTGATATTGTTGCCGGCATTGATACCTTACAAGGCACAACTCGCGTTATTAAACGCATCGAGAATGGACAACTCGTTATTATTCGCGACGGCGTACGCTACAACGCGATTGGTACCGTAATGGAGTAATTTCCTCCTAAAATCAAAAAAAGTGCGAGAAATCGCACTTTTTTTTTGCATATATGAGAAAAAAGCAGTACTTTTGCACTCGCAAATGCGGCTTTAGCACATCGGTAGTGCATCGGCTTCCCAAGCCGAGGAGGCGGGTTCGATTCCCGTAAGCCGCTCTAAGTAAGCCGGTTAGTCGCTGCGCGAAGGAAGAAAACGGTACGCCGCTTAATCCCGCACGCAGAGGAAAGTCCGGGCAGCACAGAGCAGCATAGAGGTTAACGGCCTTCCGGCAGTAATGTTGGGTCACTGGTACAGAGACGAGTCGCCTTCGGGCGGGTGAAACGACTACACTATGCGCTGCAATTCCATGTAAACCGACGTCTGAGGCTTGCTCGGCCAAGTCGGAGGGTAGGAAGCGTGAGAATCATGCAGTAATGTATGGTCAAGATTAATGACTAACGCGCGTAAGCGTACAGAACCCGGCTTATAGGCTTACTTTTTAGTTGACAATTGATAATTACAATTGATATCTCATGGCTAAAGGTCGGAATATAAAAGAATATGTCAATTACGAGCTTTGGCGCCAAAACGAAGCGGAAATGAGTCCGCTCAAACGCTTCGGCGTACATACACTCAAGATTATTGTTCTCGTCGCTCGAAGTTTCGGAAGTAAAGCCCTTAGCGTACGCGCTGACCACCTTACTTACTCCCTATTGTTTGCTATCGTTCCTATCCTTGCAATGGTGCTGGCTATTGCGAAAGGATTCGGTTTCTCCGAACTTATCGAAGAGAAACTGCTTGTAACGCCCATCGGACAATCGGAGTTTATGCCCTCCATTATGGAAATGGTACATCGTTATCTTGAAACAAGTACCGGCGGCGTGTTCATCGGTGTAGGTATCGTCATACTTATCAGCGCCGTATATTCGTTCTTCCGCAGTGTAGAAAGCTCCTTCAACGAGATTTGGAATGTCAAACAAAGCCGCTCCATTTTGCGCCAATCGGTAACCTATGTCGCCATTCTCTTTCTTATTCCGATACTTATCATCTTGACCATCGGTTTGAACATCTACCTCCACACAGCTGCCGAAACGTGGGATTTCTTCCATTTCCTGACACGTTTCCGCGACGAAGGATTGAACTTCCTGCAATTCGTGCTCGCAACCGGCATCTTCACGTGGATGTATATGGCAATCCCGAATACCAAAGTTCGGTTTATTGCAGGGCTTGTTCCGGGATTGATTACAGCTTTCTTTCTGATGCTTATTGAGGCGCTGTCAGTATATGTGGTGGCTTACCTCTCGCGCACGAGTATTGTATATGGTGCTTTTGCATTTATTCCAATGTTGCTCATTGTAGTCAAGTGGATTAGTTTGATTGTGCTCATCGGAGCCGAAACATCCTATGCAATCCAAAACAACGAACTCTTTGCCTACGAGCATGACCTTGCCCATATGTCAAGGCGATATAAAGACTTTCTGACTCTTTCCCTGCTTGCGACGGTAATCAGACGATTCGAGAACGACCAACCGCCTATGACGGCTCATGAATTGGCAATTGAAAACGGTATTCCTGTAAGACAGGCCTCCCTATTGTTAGAGCGACTGAGAGAAGTCGGCATCGTGCGCGAAGTCTTTATAGAAGGCAAGGAAGACAAGACCTTCCAGCCTGCTCTTGATACACATAAGATAACAATGAGCTTGGTCTTTGACCGCATTGATGCCCAAGGAACGGAAGACTTCCTTGAGACCAGCACTAAACACCAGCAGAAGCTATGGAAACACTTCCTCAAACTACGCAATGAGGAACGACACACACACGAAATCTATGTAAATGAATTATAATACCATGAAAAAACATTTGTTTCTTATGGCAGGATTGCTGCCACTACTTTTTTGGAGTTGCTCAACTGCTTTCAATGCAGAAGACTTTGAAGGTGAATTGGTGTCCGTGAATCATATAGAGCCGCTGAGCTGGTGGACAAACATGAATTGCCCGCTGACACTGATGTTCAACGGCGAAGATCTTGCAGATGCACAAGTCCGCGTAGCCAAAGCAACATCCGATGGCAAATGGACTGCCACTAAAGGTCTCATCATCAAAGGGCAGCACAATGCTGAATCAGCAAATTATCTGTTTGTGGATGTAACGGTAAAAGAACCCGGAAAGTATCGCTTCTTGTTAGAGAAAAACGGCAAAAAGGTAATCGCAGACTACGTAATTAATGAGCGTCGTGTTGGCAGCCGTGAGCGTGAATCTTTCACATCGGCTGATGTTGTCTATCTCATCATGAGCGACCGATTTGTAGATGGAGACCCAAGCAACAACTCAACGCCTGACACCAAAGAAAAGGCCGACAAGAACAATGTTCACGGACGCTGGGGTGGCGATATTCAAGGTATCATCAATAGCCTTGACCACATTGCAGAACTGGGTGCTACCGCTATTTGGCCGACTCCGATGCTGGGAGATAACGAAGCTGCTTGGAGTTACCACGGTTACGCTTGCTCGGATTACTACCACATTGACCCGCGCTATGGAACCAACGAACTTTACTGCCAATTGGTACAGGAAGCACACAACAAAGGCATTAAAATGCTAATGGACATGGTCCCAAACCACTGCGGCAGCGAGCACTGGTGGATGAAAGACCTGCCCTATCAGGACTGGGTAAATCAATTTGACAAGTTCACAAATACACCGAACGTCTTTTCCGCCAACTATGACATCAATGCCAGCCAATACGACCGACTGATGAGCAACCGAGGTTGGTTTGATAGACCGATGCCCGACATGAACCTTGAGAATAAAGACCTGCTCAAGTATTTCCAGCAATGGGCTATCTGGTGGATTGAATACGCTGATTTAGACGGCCTTCGCGTAGATACCTATCCGTATATCGAGCGTCTGCCGGCTGCAGAATGGCTGGCTGCTATTCGTGCTGAATATCCGAATATCAATATCGTTGGCGAATGCTGGACTCGTCCGGCTTCTGCAGTAGCCTATTGGCAATCCGGTGTCAATAACTACGACGGCTTTGACAGCAATCTGCCTACTGTGATGGACTTCCCTGTGGAGGAAGCAATTCGTCAAGCACTCGAGAACGACGGTGGCGGTTGGGGAAATGGTTTGACCCGCGTATATGACGCCTTAGCGATGGACTATCTCTACGCAGACGTTAACAAACTGCTGATTTTTGTCGGCAACCACGATATGGACCGCTTTGCAGATGTCGTAAAGGATAAAGACCCGCGTCGCGTGAAGTTGGGAAATGTGATGCTGGCTACGATGCGCGGCATCCCGCAAATCTTCGCCGGTGACGAGTACGGAATGGTTTCGTCCGACATGTCCCTCGGTCACTCTACCCTACGTCGCCCGTTGCCACAAAAGGATGAACTGACAGCAGAAGAGAAGGAAATGTTTGACTTCCAAAGCAAGTTGTTCCAATTCCGCAAGAATGAGCCTATTATCCACTCCGGCAAAACAATGCACTTCTTCGCGCGCAACAACACCTACTCTTATTTCCGCTATGCGAATGACGGAGCGGTATTTGTTTTCCTCAATGCAAGTAACGAGGCGCGGACAATTCCCGTTGCTCACTACGAAGAAATCTTGATGAACTACCGCACCGAGGGCGTGGATATCATCACTGGCAATAAGTATGACTTGAGCCGCACAGATATTTCTATCCTGCCTTTATCGGCAATTGTGCTGAGATTGGTGGCAAAATAAGCCTTTTGTGCGCAAAAATGCAAAAATATTTGCACACGTCAGATTTTTGCAGTAATTTTGCGTGCCCATTTAGAAATGACCAAATGGTAAATGACTAAATGTGAAAATGGTTTGGGGTATTAGCTCATCTGGTAGAGCGTAACGTTCGCAATGTTAAGGTAAGGGGTTCGAGTCCCCTATACTCCACAAAAGAGAGAACTCCGGTTCTCTTTTTTGAAAGTAATTGATTAGCACGACAAATCGCATGAAAACAGGAAACGAGGAACCGATGATTGAGTATGACCACGTAACGCATTATTATGGTAAGCGCCTAATATACAAAGACTTATCGTTTAGTGTACCCAAAGGTCGCATACTCGGATTATTGGGGAAAAACGGCACCGGTAAAACAACAACCATCAATATCCTTTCCGGATTTATCCAACCACATAGCGGCAGTTGCCGATTGCTGGGTTATGACTCACGTACAATGCCTCCGGAAGTAAGACAACGTATCGGCTTACTCTTGGAAGGACACGTGCAATACCCGTTTATGACCATTGAACAAATCGAGCGGTTCTATGCCCCGTTCTACCCGCGATGGAATAAAGAAGCCTATTACGAATTAATGCGCCTTTTGCACGTAAAAGACTATCAGCATTTGAGTCAAATGTCCAACGGACAGCGTTCACAAGTAGCTTTAGGCTTATTGATGGCGCAAGACCCGGAGCTGCTGATTCTGGACGATTTCTCCCTCGGTTTGGATCCCGGATACCGGCGGTTATTCGTAGAATATCTGCGTGATTTCTGCAAAAGCAAGGGCAAGACCGTTTTCCTAACCTCACACATCATTCAAGACCTCGAACGGCTTGTGGACGATTGCATTATCATGGATTACGGTAAGATTCTCAAGCAATGTCCTGTAGGCGAATTAATTACACCGACCATGACGTTGGAAGACACATTTATTGAAATGACTGGAAAATATTAATATGTTGAAAGCGATATTCATAAAAGAGTGGCTCAAGACACGGTTGTGTGTCTGCCTGATTTGGGCGGCGACAACCGGTGTGATTGCCTATTTGCTACTGGCACTGCGTAGCACTATTGCCACTTCAGGTGCTGTTGAAACGATTGCAACGATGCTTGGTCGCGATATAATTTTCGTGAATCTGATGCAGTTTATTCCGCTGCTGGCAGGTGTTTGCTTGGCAGTTGTACAATGGCTACCGGAGATGCAAAACAAGCGCATCAAACTGACCCTTCATCTGCCCGTATCCTACACCAAAAGTATCGGCTTAATGCTCGGTTACGGTGTGGCCTGTCTGCTTGCAATGTCCTTGCTGAATCTGGCACTCCTTTGGATTGTGGAAGCTGTCTGGCTGCCTGCAGAATTGATTCGGCACACCTTGCTGACCATGCAGACTTGGTACACAGCCGGCATACTTGGATATCTGCTCGTATCGTGGATTATTCTCGAACCTGTCTGGAAGATGCGGGTAGCTGCAATGTGTACTGCAGCCTCGTTGTTAGCACTCTTCTTCCTTACTCCGCAGCCGGAAGTCTATAACCGCTTCCTGCCAATTCTTATTGTGCTGACAGTTGCCTGCGTGCTACTGCCGTTTTATAGTATATATCGTTTTAAAACAGGCAAAGGACTATGAAAAACGTTAAATACCTTATAATCTGTCTTGCCGCGTTATTGGCTTTGTGGTTAGTGCCTGCATTCGTGGCGTTGCTTACTCCAGATGCAACAAGACCGCCATTTGTGTTGTATTCGTTTATGGACAACGATTTTATCCGTTTTGAGACAGAGAACGGACAGCAACGCTTTCGCGACTTCAAGGGGCAGGAATTCAGCAAACGCGAGGCAGACTCGCTGCTGCCGCTATTTGCGTTCAGGCAGTTGATTGCCGAAGGGCGCTTGCCGGATACCATAGGAGGAATTGCTGTTACGCCAAAGTGTATCCAACAGAACTCGTTCCACTTCAAGACCTCTCCAAAGCAACTGAATCGTCCGCCAATCGGTCTTTACACCATGTTCGAGTCGCAATCCGGTAACGTAAATCTGGTTTTACCTCCTGATGTATTCCGGCTGACGGACAAAAGCATTGAATTTATCGACTGCAAAACCAACAAAATACTGAAAGCGAAGTCTATCTCGTTTACGCGCGAATTGGAGAAATACCATTTTGTTTTCCCCGTACAACTGATTTGGGGTAACGGTTCGCCACGCAAAGAGTATGATAACGGTTTCCTGCTGACCGACTCGGAAGGAAAACTCTTTCAGCTGAAAATGGTCAAAGGTACGCCATTCGTTCGTCCTGTGAAAACAGAGGTTGCCCGTTTCAAACAATTGTTTACTGTAGAGCCTGCCAATCGGAAGCTAATCGGTTTGGCGGTATCGGAAGACAATCGCTTGTATGCCGTTACTTCAAAAGCAACCACCATCCCAATCGGCGATTTTGAGTATGACTCCGATACGATGCCTATAACGATTGTAGGCGACTTACTGTATTGGACCATCACACTCTATACGGAACATGACTCGAGGTACTATGCCGTCAAAGCAAACAACTTTGAGCAGGTTGCATCGCACATTGTTCCGGACCCCGAACCAACCGGTTGGGCTAAGGCGAAAAAATATGTCCTACCACTAAGACTGACATTCACCACGTGGCACGACCAATATATTTTTCCACACATAAACGATTAGATAAATGCAGGGATTTCCCTGCATTTTTTTAGCATTTAACAAAAAAATGCAAATTTATTTGCGTATATCCGGGAAAAAGCTTATCTTTGCAACCTAAAATCTAATAGTATGAGTGAAACTGCGACTTATTATTGCCGCAAGTGCGGAGCGAAATTGATGCTTTCAAGTGAGGCCATCTTGAAACATTATGAAAAAGCACACTTTTCTGACTGGGCTGCGAATAAAGATTTAATAGCGCGAATGCCGAAAGCATTTGTGGTGGATTCAACGCAGAAAGTGAGTACCCCGAAGAATATGCAGCAAGCAGTTGCTGCTGAGGCTGCCGCGAACAAGCCCATTGAGTCACCGGACACGAAAGAGACTATCGCGAAGCGCGAGGCTAACAAAGCATCTATCATGCAGCGGCTGACAATGTGCGCCGACAAGCAGCAGTATAAGAACAAAGAACCCTATACCTGCGAGTGCTGCGGAAGGCAAATGACGATTGGAATGATTATTCTTTGCCGCAGAGACCGGTTCACGCTTTGCTACGATTGCTACAACGCCACACGCTCAGCAATTCCCCACAAGACGAGAGAAATGAAGTAAATTTACTTCTTCAGCAAAATACGAAAGGCATCGGACACTTTGGAAACCTCAATGAGTTCGATGTCTTTTATTTTTTGCCTATCGCTGGCAGCAAGACGCTGACCGGCTGGAATCAACATTCGCTTGAATCCTAATTTACGAGCTTCCTGAATGCGTTGCTCAATGCGGGCAACAGAACGAATCTCTCCGGCTAATCCTACCTCTCCTGTTATGGCGGTATCCGCGTCCAAAGGGATATCCATATTCGATGACAACACAGCCGCCAAGACTGCCAAATCAATAGCTGGGTCATTCACTCGCAAACCTCCGGCAATATTCAGGAAGACATCTTTGAGGAGCAGTTTGAAGCCTATTCGTTTCTCCAGCACGGCAAGCAGCATATTCAACCTCCGCCCGTCAAAGCCGGTAGAAGAGCGTTGGGGTGTGCCGTATGCCGCTGAAGAAACAAGGGCTTGCACTTCGATGAGGAACGGTCGTGCACCCTCCACAGCCGCAGCAACTGCCACGCCGGAGAGACCGTTCGAGGCTGAAGAAAGCAACAGTTCCGAAGGGTTAGTCACTTCGCGTAAGCCGTTTTGCTGCATCTCATAGATGCCTAATTCGGATGTAGAGCCAAAGCGATTCTTTTGAGCACGCAGAATGCGGTACATATAATGCTGGTCGCCTTCAAACTGCAGCACGGTGTCCACAATATGTTCCAGCACTTTCGGTCCCGCAAGCGCGCCTTCCTTATTGATGTGCCCGATTAAAATAAATGGGATATTGGAGTCTTTGGCAAACTGCAAAATGCGCGCGGCACACTCGCGTACTTGTGTCAAACTGCCGATAGTAGCCTCCAATCCGTCAGTGGAAATAGTTTGAATCGAATCAATGACAACTATCTCGGGATTGAGTTCACGCACCTGCTCAAAGATGCGTTCCAACGATGTCTCTGCCAGCAGAAATAGATTGGCGGGTTTGCCGGCCAATCGTTCGGCACGCAGTTTGATTTGCCGAGCAGACTCTTCGCCGGAGGCATAAAGGGTACGCCTTTCGCCTTGCTGCATTAAGACCTGCAAAGCCAGCGTTGATTTGCCTATTCCGGGTTCGCCGCCCAAAAGCACCAAACTGCCGGGAACCAGTCCGCCGCCTAACACTCGGTTCAATTCGCCATTGAATAGGTCAATGCGTTGCTCGGCTTGTGCCGTAATCTCCTGCAAACGTTGCGGCTTGGCTGTGCCTGAACGCAGGCTTTCAGCCTTCGACTTTCGACTTTCGACTATTTCTTCTTCGTACGTTCCCCACTCGCCACAAACAGGACAGCGACCAAGCATCTGAGGCGCTTTGGCGCCACAGGATGAACAGATATATTGAATCGATGGTTTTGCCATTAGAATTCAATGGTTGTACGTTCCACGGCAAGGCGGGTATTCGGGAACACTTCTTGCGCCTCACGCAGGAAAAGCTGATGGTCGTCCACCCGTGCTGAGAAATGCCCGATAAGGAGCGCCTTCACGTTAGCAGCTTTGGCGATAGTGGCTGCTTGTTTGGCAGTCGAGTGCATCGTCCCTTTACAGCGGTCAGCATACTCCTCCGTATAGGTCGATTCGTGGAACAACAACTCCACCCCTTCCAACTGCGGCACAATCTTTTCCGTAAACATCGTGTCTGAGATATAAGCGTAGCGTTTGGTCGATTCCTTATAGAATTCGCCGGTGTCGGGATTCTTCTTACGATGATGCTCCGTAAAGAGGAAGCCGCAAGTGGGCACCTTATGCTTGAGCGGCACCGTCTCCACAGTCACCGTCCGATCTTCAAATATCACTTCCTGCTTACGCGGATTGATTGAATGAAAAACAACCTCAAAGGAGAGTTCTTGACAATGGTAGTCCAGTTGTGGGCGCAGCAGTTTCTCCAAATCGGAGTGCGCATAAATGTGCAAGGGCTGCAAACGATGCATCATACTCAGCGTCGAAATAAGACCGATTAACCCGAAGCAGTGGTCGCCGTGCAAATGCGATATAAAGACCGAGTACAGCCGTGCCGTCTTGAGCGCCATCTGACGCAACGTAAGCTGCACGCCCTCCCCGCAATCAATAAGGAAAGACTTGTCTCCCAACGTTAGAATCTGTCCCGAAGGAGAGTTCTGAAACGTTGGTAAAGCGCTGCCTGAGCCTAATATAGTAACTGAACCACTGGTCATTTTTGCATTTATTGTAATCCTGCAAGTAATTGACGAATCTTGTCGCCGAGGGCGGATTTTTTGCGTATATGTTCGAGCACGGCTTTTACGAAGGTATTGTCGTCGAACGAACCACGCACCGACTCAAAGTCTGCACGTTGTTGAGACGCATCACCGTCCATGCCGAAGCCGGTTTGAGAGTTGAGGTCAAACTCCTTGCGGGCGTCATCATAGACCATATGGTCAAGGTCAACCACCGCTTTCTGCCACTCATCAACAACGTGTTGCGTTTCCTCCAACGTAATCTCCGCAATCGGGTGTCCGATTACGTGTTCTATCTTCTCGGCTGCCCAAGTCCACTCGTAGGTGTAATACTGCGCATGAATATCCACAAAACGCTGACGAACCTCACTGAGCGAGAGTTTATCCTGCTCTATTTCGTCCATCAGTTTCGACACCTCACTACGCGGTGCAATCAAACCGGCAAGGTCCACCCACTCGCCTTGACCAACCGGCGAATCCGGGATAAGCGCTTTGCGCAAATCGGCGAGCGAATGAATATTATCCGCATTCTTCTCAATGCGCGAGATAAGCGAGTTACCAAGGAACTTCTGAATACCGATGGTATATAACTGCAAACCGTGCACCAGTGCCGAGTTGTTTATCTTGCAGTTCTTATAGCCATAGACGTCAGTATTAGAGCCTGAGAGTCGTTGTAGCTCCAACAGCACCTCCCGTCCGTGCCACATCTTCTGCACCGTATAAGGCGATAGCAGATTAAAGTTAATCTGGTCGAGCAGGTCAGGGTCTTTGCGGTTATCACGTTTCGGCCATTTCTGCGCGTCACGGATAGTACCTACCGTCCGAAGGTTGGCACCGGGCACCAGATACGACTCCGAGTGGTTCTCGATAAGGTACGAGAACGGCAGGTCAGTAGTATCTGCGTGGTGCGTATGACGTCCCATCACGAGCGAGAACGCCCCGATACGTGACGGCCACAGCAGGTACGAATCCGATGTGGTTTTTGCACCACGTTCAGCCACACCTTGGTGAATAGGACCAAGCTTGTACATATGGTTCGACTGGTTACTACCAGAACCCGCATTGAGGAACGAGAACATACCCGCAATGAGCAGCGTCGATTTATGGTGGGTCACGGTATAAGGTCCGGCAAAGATAGCGCAAGCCTCGCCGTGCATGCCTTGGCAGTTGCTGAAGAACAGCGATTCGCCCGCCGAGTAGTGCTTATCAAAGATACAGCCTTGTCCGACAAAGCATTTATCCACAATTGTCGAGTCGTTAATCTCCACGCCCGAACAGATAATGAAGTCCGTACATTTGACGCCCGAGCCGAGTTTGACCGGCGCAAATTTATTGGAGTTGATAGTACCGTTTTTAAGGCGTGAGGTGCCCGCTAACTGGGCATTGTCGCCGATAATCACGTTCTTTATACTGCCGCAGTTGAGGATTCGGCAGTTCTCGCCGATGGTGCCTACCGATGAAGCGTGCTCCTCCGCATACGCGTCAATGCGGTGTTCGAGATTGGCTATCATCTTCGGGCGGTGACGGTACAGCGTCAGCACGTACGCCAAGTTTGCGGTCAGTTCGTTGAAGATAGGTATCTCACGTCCGCCGCCTTCGTTCATTACCGGTACACGTACGCCGTTACCGAACGTCGATACGCCGTCCACCAAAATAGCATTCACATTCTCAATGGCGGTGTTCTTGCCGATGCGGTAATTGGCGATATAATTATGGATATTGTACAAGTGGCAGTTGTCGCCCACCTCCACGTTATGCAGCGTTGCGTGATAGATACCCGAGTGCACTTTCAGTCCGCCCGGTAGTTCGAACTCTGTGTTGAACTCACCCAATACGCACTTACCGGAGAAGCGGGTATCGTGTACGTGTCCGGCACTAAAGCCGTCCGCCACTGTTACGTTCGACCAGTTTTCAGCCGCACAACCTTGGGCTTCCAGTCGGGTTATCTCTGCTTGTGTCAGTTGTCTCATTCTATCGAAGGGATAAGTAAATGCGTGTAAACACGCGTTTTGTAAATTCGGGGAAGTCCGCATTAAGCAGCCATCCGTAATAGCCCGGGTCGCGGGTCAGGACGTCCACCACGCGCTGGTCTTTGTATTTGCCGAAGTTAAAGCACTCCACGCCTTTGTCGTCGAGATACACACGTCCGGCAAAGTCCGCATACTTACGGCTGCCTTGGGTATATTCGGCAAGTCCTGCAACGGTATCGGGCAGGTCATAGCGCTCCAGTTGCGCCATCAGCACCTCATACGTCGCCATCGTGTCCGCATTGGCTGAATGCGCATCGGTGAGGTCTTTGCCGCAGTAGAACTTATATGCTGCGGTCAGATTACGCGGTTCGTTCTTTGTGAAAATCGTAAAGGCGTCCACCATCTGCATCCGCTTGAGGTCTATCTCCACGTTCGTACGGGCAAACTCCTCCGCCAACAAGGGCAGGTCAAAATGGTTTGAGTTGTAGCCCGCAAGGTCGCAACCCACCAATACATCTGCCACTTCCTGCGCAATTTCTTTGAAGGTCGGGCAGTCTTTTACGTCCTCATCGTGAATACCATGCACGGCTGCCGCCTCTTCTGGAATGTGCATCTGCACCTCCTCGCCGCCTTGCAGCGTCATCGGCTTCACACGATACGTCTTGCCTTCCGATGAACCGTTCGGATACAGCTTGTGGTAACTGATTTCCACAATCCTGTCCGAGGCGATATTGATACCGGTGGTCTCCAAATCAAAGAACACCAACGGTCTTGTCAACTTCAGCTTCATAAATAATGATTAATGAAAGATATTCATTATTAACTATTCATTATTCATTCAGCAGCATCGGCATCAACAGCATCAGCACGTCTTGGTTCTCCTCATTCTCAACGGGCAGAATCAGTCCGGCACGAGCGGGATCAGCCAACTCAATCATTACTTCGTCACAGGTGATAGCACCGAGAATCTCAATCAGGAACGGTGCTTTGAAACCGATAGACATCGGCGTACCGGCATATGAGCAAGCGATGGTCTCTTCCGCGCTCGTGGAGAAGTCGATATCCTGTGCCGAGATACGAATCTGGTTCTCGGTCAGCGACAGCTTGAGCAGACTGGTACCTGTGTTCGCGAATACAGCTACACGCTTGCAGGCGTTAATCATCGTCTGACGGTCAACCGTCACCTTATTCTGGTTGTTCTGCGGAATAACGGCATTGTAGTTCGGGAAACGTCCCTCAATCTGACGGCAAACAATCAGGGTCTTGCCAAACGCAAAGCGGGCATTCTTCTGACCGAACACTATCGTCACGTTGTCATCTTCTTTCGACAGCACGCTCTTGAGCAGGTTTGCCGGTTTCTTCGGCAGAATGAAACTCATCGGAGCGGGAGCAGACACAGCCGTATTCGTATAGCGCACAAGGCGGTGAGCATCGGTCGCTACAAGCACGACACGATCCTCCAACATGTCGAAGAATATACCGTTCATCACCGGACGCAGCTCGTCATCGGCGGTGCAGAAGATAGTCTTGTTGATAGCATCAAGCAACATCGGAGCCGGCAACTCAATCTGACCGTTCTGCTCGCCCTCAAGAGGCATCTGAGGATACTCGTTGCCGTTCGCACCTACGAACGAATACGTACCGTTCGCACTTGTGATGTTAATCGCGAAGTTCGAATCATCAATCTGGAATGTCAGCGGTTGCTCAGGGAACTCTTTCAGGGTCTCAAGCAGCAGTTTCGCACCACTGGCGACCTTGCCCTGACCTTCCGGATTATCCACCTCTATCGACGTACGGATGGTCGTCTCGCCGTCGGAAGCCGTCATCGTCAGCTGGTTCCCATTCAAGTCAAAGAGAATGTCTTCAAGAATTTGGAGACTGTTTTTCGGAGCAATTACTTTGCTCAATGCTTGCAAGTTGCTAAACAACTTGGTGCTGGATACATTAAATTTCATATACGCGTATTTTAGTTAGTTTTCACAAAATTTCACAATACCGCGCAAAATTACAACTTTTTTTTCAATTACGCAAAAAAAAGTGCGTTTTTCTCGCACTTTTTTAGTTTTCAGTTTTCAGTAACCAGTTTTCAGCTTTTCTTTCATAAAATGCTAAATAAATACGAAAATGCGAAAATGGATTAGACCGAAAATGACCAAGCCACCTGTAAGCCACCTGTAAGCCACTTTTAAGCACTTCAAAATTTTGACCATTAGACCGAAAATGCAACCCCACAAAAATGACTTTTTTTCATTGTGCATTTTGCGCGCATGTTTGCGCGCAGAGCACACCACGAAATTCCCGTAACCCGTCACCCGTAACCCATAACCTATAGCCTTTCGCCTATATAATGCCTTCCCCTTTTGTAAATTAATAAAAAAAATTTGCGTATATCATTTTTTTGTAGTACTTTTGCACGCTAAAATTAATTACCATGAAAAGAAGTTTTCTTATTTTAGGATTGCTTGTAAGTGCGTTGTCGGGATTTGCGACGAGTACGACGTATGTATTCACCTCTGCGGCTTGGAAGAGTCAGGTCGGTAGTATTGTTTGTGACGGCACAACTGACGGTTGGGTCAGCATCAAAAACGGTGCGAGTTACGATGCGGGGCGAACTTGGGCTGACGGCCGGTTGCACGGAGCCGGTATCAAGATAGAAAAAGCCCAGACCGGTGCGGGAGCGACCTCGGTTATCGTATTTGAGAACGTCCGCAAGGTGATTGTGGATTTCTGCGTGACGAGCAATGGTAAAGGCGATATCACGGTACAGATAGGCGACACAACAATGTCTCAAACCGTGAACAAAGCCATGAAAACCGACAACGATTATTCGCTGAACGAGGAAGTGACGTTTGCGCTGAAAAGCGAGAAGAGCGGCAAAATCAAGCTCAGCGTGGAAAACCTGACGAACAGTTCGGTATATATCCGTGCGATTACCGTCAAAGCGGATAACGGCAGCGGGGAAGTGTTCTCCAACAAAGTATATCACCTTGTAACGAATGTAAGCCAGCTCAAAGACAGCGACCTGATCATGATTGGTGTGGCAGACAAGAGCGTGAACAAGGCGTTAGGCTACTTCGACGAGAGCATCAGCAAGAACAATATCCACGCCGTAAGTGCCAAATACGACAGCGAGCGCGAGTATATCAACGCGAACGAAGAAGTGACGTACGTGCTTCGGACGGCGGTATCGGAGCATGGCAAACAGCCGAGTTTCACGATTATCGACCCGTACGCAGAGGCGTATTTGGTAGCATCGGGCGGTCAGACGAAGAACGCGCTCAGGCTGTGGGACAAAGCCTACGACCCGAAAACGTACGGCGACTACGGATACTGGGATATAACGGTTTCGGCAGAAGGCAAAGCGACCATCAAAAGCCTCGGCAATTCGCTCGGCAAATATATCCAATATAATCCGACCTTCGATTTGTTCGGTTGCTATCAGGCCGAGACGATGACCGCGGTGAGCATCTACCGCCAAGAGGAGCAGAAAGACCCGACGCAGCCGATGATTGTAGCGCCCTTGGTGCGCTTCGGAACTGTTGTTTTACGCAACGAAACCGCCCTGCAAGGCAGCAAAATCATTGAGGTGAAAGCGAACAAACTGACGCAGGATATTGCCGCCTCACTGACAAGCGGAACGGTGTTTGGATTGAGCGCCACCACACTTGACCGAGACGGGGAGAAAGTGACGATTAGCTATACCGTGTCTGCCACCGGCAAATACACGGACACCTTGGTGCTGAGTAGCGGCACAGTGACGGAACGCGTGCCGATAAGCCTGACCGTAGCGCAGGAATTGAGCATCGCGGAAGCCGTTCAGAGCAACGATTTCGAGTATATCTACCTCAATCCCGTAACCGTCACCAAGAAATACGACCGCTATGTGTATGTACGTGATGCGAGCGGTTCGATGATGCTGTACGATGAGGGACCGGACAAGGCGCGTTATGCCAAGGACCTTGCGAAAGGACATGTACTGCGTAAGGTGGAAGGCAAGTTCCAAAACTATTGGGGCGTACCGGAACTGCATCTGATGGCGCAACCTTCAGCGGATGTGAAACCGGTTGAGTGCCTGCCGGAAGAGATAACTGCGTGCGCAGACTCGGCTGACGTGTGTCGGTATATCCTATACCAAAACGTGACCGTCAAGAAAGACGGAGTGGTGCAGATTGTACTCGGCAACAAGACACTGCCGCTGACCAACCAATTCGGAAATCTCAGTACTGAAAGTTTGAGCTTCACCGCGCTGACTGCGGGAACGAAATACAATATCGAAGGAATCGTATCCTATGACCACGACGAAGTGGTGCTCTACCCGACGTTTATATCCCTGTATAACGGGGCAGGAACAGCAACCATCGAGTCGGCACAAAAAAGCGGCTACCGCCTGCAGATGCTGCAGAACGGTAGCATTGTAATTACAGGCGAAGGAAAGACCTACGACTTGACGGGCAAAGAGGTGTCCTTGCCGTAAGCGTCCACGATGTGCTTGACCAACGGGTGACGGACAATGTCCTTCTGATTAAACTGCACGACTGCGATTCCGCGAATGTTGTGCAGTTTTTCTATGGCGTCCTTTAAACCGGACTTCTGCGTAGCGGGCAGGTCGATTTGGGTGAGGTCGCCGGTGACAATCATCTTACCGTTGATACCCAATCGTGTAAGGAACATCTTGAGCTGCGAAGCGGTGGTGTTCTGCGCCTCGTCAAGGATAACGACCGCATCGGAGAGTGTTCGTCCGCGCATAAAAGCGAGAGGGGCAATCTGAATCGTTCCGCGCTCGATGAACTCGTTGAGTTTGGCACCTTGAATCATGTCTGAAAGCGCATCGTAAAGCGGCTGCAGATAAGGGTCAATCTTCTCCTTGAGGTCGCCCGGAAGGAATCCGAGTTTCTCTCCAGCCTCAACAGCCGGTCGGCTGAGAATGATTCGCTTGACTTCACGATTCTTGAGCGCCCGAACCGCCAACGCTATCGCCGTATAGGTTTTACCGCTACCGGCAGGACCGATGGCAAAGAGCAGGTCATTGTCGTCGTACGCCTTGACGAGTGCCTGCTGGTTCTCCGAGCGAGCAAGAATAGGTTTGCCGTTCACGCCATGGAGAATAAGGCTGTTCTGCCCCGCTTCGTGGGGGTGCTCGCCGTGAATAAGCTGAAGAATCTGCTCCTCGTTGAGCATGTTACGGCGAATACAAAACGACTCCACTGTACGCAGGTTTTTCTCAAAGCGGTTAACCGCCTCTTCCGCCCCACTCACCTTTATTTGATACCCGCGCGCGACCACGCGCACGCCCGGGTGCTGGTTCTGGAGGCACAAGATGTTACGATTGTTCACACCGTAAAACGTAGCGGTGTCGAGCGAATCAGAGAGTTCAAGAATGATTTCCATAAGCCGGTATTTCGGATAGATAAGTTATATCAGTATCAGTGATTTGTGCAATGATGGTTTGAGGACCATTGTGCAGGATAAGGAACGGCACATGCAGTTGGCGGTTATACACCACCGCTTGGTCAAGCACCTTTTGCGTCAAGGGCACGGTATCCGCCTTAAACTCAATGAGCACCAAAGGTTGCAGGTCCTGTGTATAAACAATTGCATCGGCGCGCTTACCCTGGAGGGGCACTTCGACGGCGATGAGGTTAGTCGGATAGCCGAAGTCCTCAACCAGCCGATGCAAGAAAGTCTGCCTAACCCACTCTTCGGGGGTGAGACAGACCTTTTTCTTTCGCCACGGACAAAATATTTGCTCTTTTATTTCTGCCAATTGTCTTTGAGCGAGGCTGTACGGTTGAAGATTAGATGTTCCGGCTTGCTGTCATCGTCCACGACAAAATAGCCCTGTTTGAGGAACTGGAAATGGTCTTGCGGTTTGACGGCAGCCAAAGCGGGTTCCACTTTCGCGGAGGTAACTACCAGCGAGTTCGGGTTGAGCAGTTCACGGAAGTCGCGTTCGTCCGCAGACGGATTCTCCACAGCAAAGAGTCGGTCATAGAGACGCACTTCGGCATCAATCGCTTTGTCGCACGCTACCCAGTTGATGGTCGCTTTCGTCTTGCGGTTGCCGCCCTCTGTGCCGGACTTGGAAGTCGGGTCGTAGGTCGCATAAACGGTCGTAATCTTGCCGTCCGCGTCTTTCTCGCAGCCGGTTGCTTGAATGATATACGCCGATTTGAGCCGTACCTCACGACCACCCGGGCTGAGACGGTAGAAGTTCTTGTCGCCCTCCTCTTGGAAGTCGCCGCGCTCGATATACAGTTCGCGCGCAAAAGGCATCTCACGGGAACCTAATTCGGGGTGTCCGTCAATGTATTCGGCAGTAATGGTCTCGCCGGCGCCTTCATAGTTGGTAAGGACGAGTTTGACTGGGTCAAAGATAGCGCACACACGCGGAGCAGTCTCTTTGAGGTTCTCGCGAACGGTGTGCTCCAACAAGCCAAGGTCAATCATACCTTCAACCTTCGTGTAGCCGATTTTATCAATGAACTCACGGATAGCGGAAGCCGTATAACCACGGCGACGCAAACCACAAACGGTCGGCATACGCGGGTCGTCCCAACCGGCAACAAGTCCTTCCTTGACGAGCTGCAGCATCTTACGCTTCGACATCACGGTATAGGTGATATTCAGACGGTTGAACTCATATTGGTGCGGGCGGTAGTCGCCTTCCACAAACTGGTCGAGGAAATAATCATACAGCGGACGATGCACCACAAACTCCAGCGTGCAAATCGAGTGCGTCACTCCCTCGAAGTAGTCAGACTGACCGTGCGCAAAGTCGTACATCGGATAGACGTTCCACTTGCGACCGGTACGATGGTGCGGATGGCTGGTAATGATGCGGTACATGATTGGGTCACGGAAGTGCATATTCGGATTCGCCATGTCGATTTTGGCACGCAACACCATCTTTCCTTCCTCAATCTCGCCGTTCTGCATGGCTTGGAAGAGCCGCAGATTCTCCTCTACGGGTCGGTCACGATAGGGCGAAGCCACACCGGGTTCGGTAGGCGTACCTTTCTGCTCGGCAATCTGCTCGGCAGTCTGTTCGTCCACATACGCTTTGCCCTCCTTGATGAAGCGGATAGCAAGGTCATAGAGCTGCTGGAAATAGTCGGAAGCATAATAAATCTGCCCCCACTTAAAACCGAGCCAAGCGATGTCATTCGTGATGGAATCCACGTATTCGGTATCTTCCTTAACGGGGTTGGTATCGTCAAAACGGAGGTTGCAGACGCCGTTGTACTTCTCGGCGATTCCAAAGTCCATACAGATGGCCTTCACGTGACCGATGTGCAGATAGCCGTTCGGTTCCGGCGGAAAGCGGGTCTGAATTCGTCCGTCGTTCTTACCTTCTGCCAAATCCTTCTCTACGATTTGCTCAATGAAATTGAGACTTCTTTCCTCTTGTTCCATATTATATACCTTTAATTACACCTCTGGGCGAGGATTTAACAAACTCTACAATTAGGTCGCGTTCGGGCGACTGCGGTATTTCCTCCAAAATACGTGCTATCCCTTGCGACATGTTCAGACCACTCTGGAAGAGCAAGCGGTAAATGGCATGAATATGCTCAATCTGCTCTGCCGTGAAGCCACGACGGTGCAAGCCGACGGAGTTCAGTCCACAGAAACTGATTGGATCACGACCTGCCAGCACGAACGGCGGCACATCTTTCAGCACCTTTGTTCCGCCTTGAACCATCACATACGAACCGATATGACTGAACTGGTGAACCAGCGTTCCGCCACCCAGCACCGCGCAGTTATCCACCACCACTTCACCCGCCAACTGCGTTGTATTAGACATAATATTGTTATTGCCGACCACGCAGTCGTGCGCCACATGACAGTAAGCCATGATGAGGTTGCCGTTTCCGATAACGGTCTTGCCCTTGGAGGCTGTGCCTCTGTGCACCGTGCAGCACTCGCGGAAAACATTATTGTCGCCGATTATGGTATAGGTCAGTTCGCCTTGAAACTTCAAATCCTGCGGGATAGCGCCTATCACCGCCGACGGGAAGATGTGGCAGTTTTGCCCTATGCGGGTATGGGCGCAAATTGTTGCATTGGCGTCAACAACAGTTCCTGCACCGATTTCTACATCGTCATCGATAAATACGAACGGTCCTATCTCTGCCGTTTCGTGTATTTTTGCGTTCGGATGAACGCTGGCTAATTTACTTATCATAATTTGAGTATTCAGTATTCAGCTTTCTTATTTGTTTGGCACAGGAAGTGTTGAATCCGTGCCCGGGACAGCGCGCTTCGATACGTCCGCGGATACGTACACCAAGCAAGGTCAGGTCGCCCATCAAATCCAGCAGTTTATGGCGCGCGGGTTCGTTCTCGTAGATAAGCGGGCTGAGGTATCCAAGCTTCGAGGCGTCCAAGTGCGGTTGGTGCAGTTTGTCCGTCATTTTGTCCAGTACCCGCTGCGAGATGGGTTTGTCGTAAATCACGAGCGCGTTATTCAGGTCGCCGCCCTTGATGAGCCCGAGTCGCAGCAGCCACTCTATTTCACGCAGGAAACAAAACGTCCGTGCCTTGGAAATCTGCTCGGCATAATCGCTCAAATCCAGTATCTCCGCGTGTTGTTCGTGCAGGATAGGCGACGGATAGTCCACGTCCACCAACACCTCACATCGGTCTGCCGGAGAAATAGTCATCGTAGAACCTTTGCCGTTATCAAAATGCACCGGCTCGGTAACAATCCACTCTTTGGCTTCGGCGGCTTGCTCGGTAATGCCCACGCGCAAAATCTCCTCCACAATCGGTCGGGCGCTACCGTCCAGAATCGGCACCTCGGGTGCATTCACCTCAATCAGCACATTCGTCAGACCGAGACCGTACAAAGCCGACAATATATGCTCCACCGTAGAAACGCGCCAGTTGCCGTTTTCCAGCACCGTACCTCGACGGGGTTGCGTCACATAGTCCGCCAATGCCTCAAAGGTCGGTTGACCGGGCAAGTCCACGCGACGGATACGGATACCCGTATTTTCCGCGGCGGGACAGAAATGCGCCGTGATAACGATTCCGGTGTGCAGCCCTTTGCCGGAGACCGTAAAATCCGATTTTAGCGTGCGTTGTTTCATTTCTTTTCGCGAGCGAGTTCGTTCACTTGTTTCATTAGGTCGGGCAACTGCTTGAAGCCTATCGTTGACTTGCGCCAAGCGAGGGCATCCATAGCAGGCGAGCCTTGGTAGGTTCCCGCCTTACGCACCGAACTCGGGATACCGGTCTGTGCGCCAAAGATACAATTGTCCGTAATCTCTATATGTCCGTTGACGCCCACTTGTCCGGCAAGGATACAGTGACTGCCAATCGTCGTGGAACCGGCTATACCTACTTGTGCGCAAAGGAAGCAGCTCTCGCCCACTTGGACGTTATGCGCCACTTGCACAAGATTATCAATCTTCGCGTTGCGTTTAATGCGCGTCGAGCCCATCATCGCACGGTCAACGGTTGTATTCGCGCCAATCTCCACGTCATCCTCTATCACGACATTGCCGATTTGCGGAATCTTCTGATTCACACCCTGGGCATCGGGTTCAAAGCCGAAACCGTCACCGCCGACCACCACACCTGCGTGCAGGATACAATCCTTGCCAATTTCGCAGTTGTAATAGACCTTCACACCGGCGTAAAGGATGGTGTTGTCGCCTATCTTCACATTGTCACCGACATAGCAGTTCGGATAAATCTGCACACCTTTGCCCAGCCGTACATTCTTACCGATATAGGCAAACGCACCGATATACGCATCTTCCGGCACTTCCACTCCTTCGCTGATATACGCGGGTTGCTCAATACCTTTGCGGGCGGGATTCATCGCCTTGGCTACAAGTTGCAGCAGTTGCGCCATCGCGCCGCGGGCGTTTTCCACGAGAATAAGAGTAGAAAGACCGCGACGCTCAAAGTCGAAAGTAGAAAGCAAGGAAGCCGTCACCAACACCACAGAGGCGTTGGTTGTCTCCAACTGCGGCAGATACTTCTGATCGCACAGGAAGGACAACTGTCCCTTGTGGGCTGTTTCGAGCGGCGCCACGTCACTTACTTTGCGACTTTCATCGCCTACCAACTTGCCGCCAAGCAGCATTGCTATTTGTTGTGCAGAAAATTCCATCAGGCTCTAAATTGAAAAAGGTACAATTTCTTCGGCTTGCGTGTCAGCGACCTCAAATCCAGTATCTCACTGGCGGAGGCGATATCGCGAACCGTACCATCGTTATACAATATATCGATTGAATCGTCTTTTTCGGAGTAGGTATTGCTGGTCGAAACATGCTCTACAAAGAAATAGTGCGCATCCTCCGGAGAGATGCCCAAAACATCTACGTAATGCCGCGAAAGCACCCCTTTCTCCTGTTCGGTCAGCGGTTCCGTAAGCAGCCGGCTGCGATACAGCTTGCGATTCGTAAACGCTTCCGACAGCAGGCTCAGCACCTTGTCCTCGCAGGATATCCACGCTTTAATGGCGGACAGCACATCACTATCGTCCAACAGGGCGTATTGTTTCATTGCCTCGCTGCCTATCGCAAAATCGCGTGCACCGACGTGCTTGTACAGGAAATAGTGCAGCGATGGCGCACAGAACAGCTCGACGCCGCGGTCTGCCAGTTCTTTGGCGCGCGTGAGAATCTTTATCAGCAGTTGCTCTGCCGCCACACTGGTCTTGTGCAGATACACCTGCCAGTACATCAGCCGACGCGCAACAAGAAACTTCTCCACAGAATAGATACCCTTGAATTCCACCACGAGCCGGTCATCGACCACGTTGAGCATCTTGAGCAATCGTTCGCTCGCCACTCTACCCTCCTGCACGCCCGAGAAGAACGAGTCCCGGCACAGATAATCCATCCGGTCCACATCTAACTGGCTCGAAATCAATTGGTGCAGGAAATGCCGCGGGTACTGGTCGCGGAAGATGGCAATTGCCAGATCCAACGGACGTTTCGCCCACAACTGCTGCTCGGTCTTGGAAGAAAGGTCGAGATTAATCCGCTCCATCATCAGCAGTGATATCTCCTCGTGCGTAATGCCCTCCACCAAAGTGTGCTCTAATACATGCGAGAACGGTCCGTGACCGATATCGTGCAGCAGTATCGCCACCATCGCGCCAGTCATCTCCGCCTCACTTATCGTCACCCCCTTGTGCTTCATCGACAGCAGCCCTTCCTGCATCAGATGCATCGCACCTATCGAGTGCAGAAAACGCGTATGCATCGCGCCCGGATACACGAAGTTACTCAATCCGAGCTGACGGATACGCCCCAAACGCTGCACGTAAGGGTGCTGTAGCACATCAAACAGCAAATCATTAGGTATTGTCAAAAACCCAAATACCGGGTCGTTTATAATCGTATGCTTGTTTACCATTTCAAATGACGGCAAGTTTCACAATTGTGCCAACGATAGGAGAACGAGATACCCAACTGGAAATATCCGTCACCCCACTGGAACTTGGCGGACGACTCCAACGGCCACGCGTCCAAGTTCGACTTTCCCATATCCATCAGTCCTTGGTGGCAGGCAGCCCAGATGCCAAGAAAACAACTGCCGCCCAAATAAAAGTTATAGCCAATCTCCACTGGCAGCATAGGCAGCAGACTTACCGTATTCCCGGGCTCTATACCATAATTCTCAAAGTTATAATTGATGTAGCTTACCGCCAAACCCAGACCCGCATAGATATAGAATCCTGCGCGCGGGAAGGGATAAAACTCCACACCGGCGTCCAACTCGCCGAAAATACTCGAGAAGTGTCCTTTGCTGGCACTAATCTCCTTGCCTTTGACGATACGGGTCTCCGTACGCGCGCTGTCGTTGCCGTGCAGATAACCGCCACCCAGCGAGAAACGCATATTCACAAATCGCGCCAGCGGATGCAGGTAGCAGAAGTGCACGCCACCGCCGATACTGAGATTCTGGGTCTGAAAACCATGCACGAACGCTTGGTCTAACATGTCAACGTCGCCGTAATAGTACAACGCGCCTACGTTCAAGCAGAAACCGTTTCCGACCGACTTGTTGCGTATCGTATATAGACCAGTCTGGCGGTTGGCTTTCTGCCCCCAAATCGGCTTACTATACTGCGCTGTTCGAGCACCTTGCGCTTTTTCGGCTTTCGAAGCCTGGTCACCATATGCCGCCGGCACACATAGCAGCAAACCGAACAATACCAACCAAAAATTGAGTAGATTATGTTTCATGGACTGAACTTTATTCATTTAAGCGCGCAAAATTACTGCTTTTTTTTCGAATACGCAAAAAAAAATCAAAAAAATTTGTGGGTATCAAATATTTGTCGTACTTTTGCGCGCTTTTTTCACAAAAAGCATAAATCCGGCGAAGTTCTTATTCTCGTAATATTGCTTCCGCCGACATTGTTTAACGCGCATTTTCCAAATGGTCAAATGACTAAATAAATGACCAAATGGTAAATGACAAAATGAATAAATGTTATGTATTTAACAGCTGAAAAGAAAGCAGAGTTATTTGCCAAGTACGGCAAAGATGCGAAGAACACGGGCGCTGCTGAAAGCCAAATCGCATTGTTCACTTTCCGTATTAACCACCTTACCGAGCACCTGAAGCTCAACCGTAAGGACTTCGGTACCGAGCGCGCACTGACCGCTCTCGTTGGTAAACGCCGTCGTTTGCTGGATTACCTGAAAGCAAAAGACATCGAGCGCTACCGCGCTATCATTAAAGAACTCGGTATCCGTAAGTAATCGGCAATCTGCAACAAAAAAAGTGCGAGCAATCGCACTTTTTTTGAAAAATGTTGTGATTTGCAGTCCATTGGGAGTTATGCGTAAATTATGGGAAATAGTCAAGACATGGGTGCTGAATAAGTACGTGCTGTCGATACTGATATTTGCGGCAATTATGCTGTTTGCCGGCGAGCAGAGTTATCGTGTTCGGATTCGCAAAGCCCGTCAGATACGGGAGTTGGAGGAACAGCGCGATAATTATCAGAAGGCCATCGATGCAGCGAGACACGATATCGAAGTGCTGCAATCAACGGACAGTCTGGAGAAGTTCGCCCGCGAGCAGTACCTGATGCATACAGAGGAAGAGGAGATATTTTTAGTTGAAGAGTGAAGATTTGTGGTTGATAAATTAGTTAAGCGGCATAGGATATTGGGTGTGGACCCGGGCACATTGTTCATGGGTTATGCGCTATTGGATACCGAGGGGCAGAAAGTGTCGCTCGTGGATTTCGGCGTGTTGGATGTGCACAAGATGGACGGACAATATCCGCGGCTGCAAAAAGAGTTCTTCTTCTTGCAGGAACTGATAGACCGATATCAGCCCACCGAATTGGCGATTGAGACGCAGTTTGTGGATAAGAACCCGCAGACGATGATTAAGATTGTACACGCGCAAGGCGTAGCGATAGCCGCAGCCCTATCCCGCGATATTCCCGTGAACGAATATTCGCCGATGAAAATCAAGATGGCGATTACCGGCAACGGTCACTCGTCAAAAGAACAGGTAGCGGGAATGTTACAGCGATTCCTGAAGATTAGCGACGAACAGATGCCAAAGAAACTCGATGCGACAGACGCCTTAGGTATCGCCTATTGTCATTTTCTGCAATTGGGTTTGCCGCTGAAGGACGAACACGGCGCCAAGGACTGGACTACCTTCGCCAAACAGAAAGGACTGACCGACAAGAATCTGACCAGTCCGGCACAGAAACTCTTGGCGGCAGTGAGGAAGAAATAGAAAGGTGAAAATTGAATCCTTACAGCTTAACTATTTTCTGCGCGGGGTTTCAAGATTTTCCAATATAATACAGGCAGGATAGTCAGGGTGAGTGGCAGGGTAAAGATAGTACCGAAACAAATGACCACTCCCATGGGCATCCACAGGCTGGAGTGCGAGATAATCATCGGCAGCACACCCAAGGCGGTCGTGGCACTGGTCAGGAAGACCGGCCGCATTCTGCGCAGTCCCGCAAGGAAGGCAGCCTCTCTGTAATTGAGATGTTTCTGTCGGCGGAGTTCGTCGGCGTACTCGTACATCATGATTGCATTTCGGACAATGATACCGATTAGACTGACAATACCCAGCACCGCTGTAATGGATATATCGAGTCCGAAGAGGCGGAGTCCCAACATCGCGCCGAAGACGCAGAGCGAGGCACTTGAGAGCGCCAAAAGTGCCACTGAGAGTCGTCCGAAGTGATAGAGCAAAAGGACAAGCATCACCACCAAGGCCGCTACGACGCTCCACAGGATTTGTGGCACCATTTGCGAGTTGATTGCACTGAGTCCGCCATAGGTAATGGAGACTCCTTCGGGCAGGTTATTCATATTTTTGGCAATCCATTGTTTGACGCGTTTCTCGGCATCCACTTGGCTCATCTTGCCACGCAGGTCAGCACCTACCGTGATGGTTCGCACGGCATTTCGTCGCTCAAGCAGAGCGTGATGCCAGTCGGGTTCGAGTGTCGCCACTTGCCGTAGCGGAACCCACACACCGGGCACAGAGGTTGGGATAAGCAAGGCAGAGAGTTGGTCAACAGACATGTGTTGAGCGCCCTCCGTATAAAGCACTACCGGCAGGGCATAACTACCCTCATAGAGCGTGGTGAGTTGTGCACCATTGGTTGCCTGATTGAGATAGAGCGAGAGCGTGGTTTGGGTAATACCCAAGCGGGTAGCCTCATCGGGACGGAGGACGATACGCGTGGAAGTGGCGAGTGCATCGTAGTCTGAGTGCACCCACTGCAGGTAGGGCTGCTGTGCCATAAAAGTTCGCAGGCTGTCCGCCAAAGGTGCCATCGTGTTCCAGTCGTCCCCTTGGAAACGCACCTCCAGAGGATTCTTCACCAACTGATAATCGAGCTGCTTGAAACGCGCATAAACATGCGGGAAGTAATTGGCGTATTTGGGTCCGAGTTCCGCCAGCACCCGCGCTGTAGCAGCCGTGGAGGTGGTATTAACAATCAACTGGGCATAGTTGGGTCTCGCCATGTTCGGCTGATAGGTAGCGTGAAAACGCGGCGACGCCTGCCCCACAAAGGAGGTAATCGACACGATACGTTTATCCTGCCGCAGCATCCTTGAAAGCGAATCCGCAACCTCGGCACTCTGCGCCAAATCGCAGCCTTCACTCAGATGAATCTCTACGGCAAAGCACTCCCGTTCCGCTTTGGGCAGGAGTTGCATATTGAGCCTTGTAAGCAGGAACAGACCGGTTGCCAAAGCCAATGCCAAGAGCACATATACCCCGACCGGATGGTTAAAACACGACGAGAGCACCTTCTTATAGCCCGTTTGGAGGCGCTCAAAGAAGCGGTTCTGCGCGCGCTCAATGATATTGAGCTCTTCCTCGCGGCGCTGCCTTACGAAACGAAACGCCATAAAGGGTGTCACCCACGTAGCATAGAAGATACTGGCTGTCAGCGCATATAACACCGCCCATGGGAAGAGTTGTACAAACTCGCCAAGGGGACCGGTAATGATTTTCGTCATGGGAAAGAACATGCCCGAAATCGCGCAGGTAGCCAGCGACATCGGTACAAACAGATGCTTCGTGCTCACCACCGCCGAATACCACCGTGAATGGCCGCTTTCCAAGACATTACTGTAGCCGTCAATAACTATCACGGAATCATCGACAATCATTCCCAACACAAAAATCAGTGCCGCTAAGGTGACGGTATTAAGTTCAATACCGGTGATATACATCAGTCCGATACAGATGGCGATACAAACGGGAACACCCGTGCTGGCTACCACTGCCGTACGGAGCGGGAACAGCATGAGCATCACCAAAATAACGACCACAATCGCAATCACAATATCCCGCAGGAAGCTGAAGACGGAATCGTTGACGACCTTCGGTTGGTCGGTGATGCGGTGGAACTTGACATCCGGCGGGAGCGCCAGAGTCGCCTCGCTCAGCACTTCGTCCACCTTCTCGCCGAAAGCAACGATATTGTGCTTCGGCACCATTTCGATATTAATAATCAAACAACTTGCGCCGTTGAACTCGACATACTTGGAGGGCTCTTGATAGCGGCGTTCGATGGTAGCAATATCGCGAAGCCGGACAGTGGCTCCTGTGGCAGGGTCGTTCCAAATGATTTGCTCTTGCAGTTCGTACTCGGACTGATAGGGGATCACCACCTGTAGTGCATTGTTGTTTTGTGCCGCCCCGCCAATAGTGCGCAGCCCCTGCAGCGCCATCTGTGCCTGTAGCAGATGTTCATTGATGCCGTAGGCAGCCAGTCTTTCGGGGGCAATGGTGATAGCTATTTCTTCTGTCTGCTGCCCGAGAATACGCAGTTTCCCCATCTCGGGAATCGTCCGCAAAGGGGCACAGACCTGCTTGGCGAACTGCTCCAATTCACGTGGACTACGTTGCGCACTCTCCACCGCCAAGAGCAAGGACGAGGTATTCCCGAAATCATCTATCACCAAGGTCTGCAGCACACCTGCCGGCAGTTGGGTTTTCTGCAACAAGGGCAAGCCTGCGCGAATACGTGTCCATGCGCCGGAGTTATCCGCCACCGTATTGCGAATCATCACATAAACATAGACAATACCGTCCTCCGTCGTGCTGTAGGTCTGCGCCTTGTCCACCTCCTCGAAAGAGTTGATATATTCCTCCAGCGGTATCGTTACCTGCTCCTCCACCTCTTTGGAAGTTGCTCCAGGGTAGATTGCCACCACCACCCCCTGACGGATAGTGAACTGCGGGAACTCGTCTTTATTCAGTTGCGGCAACGACCATATGCCAAACACCATAAGCAACAGGAAAACAATCATAACAATCGTGTTATGACGCATAGCCCATTGTATATGATCGCGCTGGCGCATAAGAATTTAGTTTTCAGATGTCAGTTTACAACCTTCATATATTTTCTGATAGCCTTCCACAACCACGGAATCGCCGGCATTCAGTCCACTCTTGATTCGGATACCGTTAGCTTCGTAGCCGCCCACTTCCACCATTACCCGTTCCGCACGACCATCGCGTTTAAGCCACACCGATGCACCGCTTTGCAGCAGATGAATACAAGCGGCAGGTACCACAATATGTTCGGTTTCGCGCTGCGGGAGAATCACGGTAGCGACCATCCCTGGCATCAGTCGCGAGCTATTGCCCGTCACGTTCGCCTTAATAGTATAAGTATGTGCCACTGGATTGGCTTTGAGATTCTTCTCACAAACTCGTATGGCGTAGTCCTCGTTGGTAGCCGCACAATGCATCCTACCCGACTGACCAATCGCTACACTGCCCACCTCCGATTCGGGCACCGCAAAAGACACCTTGTAGGACGACACATTCAATAAGTTCAAGACACGCACGCCGGGCACTATAGTTTGTCCAACCTTCACCTCCAGCGCACTAACTGTTCCATCCGTCGGAGCGGACAATACACACTCTTCAACCTGTTTGCGCGCGGCAGATTCCATAGCGCGCGCCTGCTCTAATTTGCTCTCCACTTCAACCATTTGCTGGTCGGAAACCGCTCCACCTGCATGAACCTGCTTGACACGATTATAGGCGTCCTCAGCCTGTCGCAAGGCCGCCTCAGCCGAGCGTAAGGCATTCACCGCTTGCGTGCTATCCACACACAATAACACCTGTCCTGCACGGACATGTTCACCATCCCGACAAGTCACACGAAGTACCCGTCCGCCGACCTGCATACTGAGTGGCGTTTCACGCTCGGCATCAATAGTTCCTACGTACCGGCGGCTCACTTCGCGCCCGTCTCCCGCAGCTGCTGACGGCTCACCGCTCACTATTATCGTCTTCACTACGATGGGCTGTTCTTCTCGTTGCTTGTTAATCACCTTCGAGCAACCACACAGCCACAACAAGACCGTCAAAACACCTATTCCGACAAAATATCTCATAACTAACACATTTTCGCTGCAAAATTACTACAAAATTTGTATATATCCAAAAAAAGTTGTATTTTTGCAGCAAATTTGGATTATGATACGACTTGTATTGGTTGGAAAGACGACCGACAACCACCTTGAGACGCTGATTGCGGACTACCAAAACCGCCTGACGCACTACCTGCCGTTTGAGGTGAAGGTGCTACCGGAACTCAAGCAAGGGAAGTTGTCTTTTGAGCAGCAAAAGGTGCTGGAAGGTGAGCGTGTCTTGGCAGCTGTTCCGTCCAATACACGGCTTATCCTGCTGGACGAACGAGGCACGCAATATCGGTCGGTGGAGTTTGCGGCGTATCTCCAAAAACAACTCGCCGGCACGCCCAACCTGACCTTTGTAGTAGGCGGACCGTATGGGTTCTCACAGGCGGTGTACGACCGCGCAAACGGGATGTTGTCGCTATCAAAGATGACCTTCTCGCATCAGATGATTCGCTTGCTGTTTGTGGAGCAGTTGTATCGGGCGATGACCATCCTCAGAAACGAGCCCTACCACCACGAGTGATTGACATTTGGAATTTGTAAAAATACCTATTTTTAGGGATTGTGGGGTCGAAAAAAAAGCAGTACTTTTGCAGCGTTTTTAAAAATAGTATAATTGACCAATTAACTATAGTATCAACTTAAAATATTTAGCGTATGAAAAAGATTTTCTTATTTGCAGCGCTGGCACTCAGCGCAAGTGTATTTGCTCAAAAGAGCATCAATTGGTATTCCGCCATCGAGTCGAATGCAACCAAAGACGGAACAGTAGCAACTGCCGTAGGTAGTAATAGCCTAAAAAGTATTTCCGCTTACTCAGACGGAAGCGTGGTTGTTGCCGGCGCCTTTGCCAGTTGCCAACTGACTCCCGCCACGGCAACCTTTATGAACCATTCATTTGTAGGTGCCCCGTACACCGTTAATCAAACCACCAGCAACAACAACCTTATTATCAGTAAAATCAGCAAGAACGGAACTGTTCAATGGCTGCTTCACAGCAACCGCGGTAACGGTGAAGCCATTGCAGTTGCGACCTCTGACGGCGGTGCATTGGTTTTCGCCACAGTAACTCACACCGATGGCAATGTACAGGGCGACAACAAGAACCTGCAACTCTACAACGGCACAGACAGTATCACCTGCGCCATTCATGACTTCAAGAGCAAGACCTTCCAATATGGCGAGCTGATTAAGATTGACGCGAACGGTCAGAAAGCCGTTATCGCAGGCGAATTGCTCAACCAAGGAACATCCAATGACTTCACAGCTGTTAACTGGAGCACAGACGGTACCCGCTACAACCTGTTGCTGCAGGTAAAGAAAGCCGTGAAGTTCGGCGAAACAACTATCACTCCTTCAACAGGTGGTAGTCTGGTAATACTGCAATTCAACAACACAGGTACTTTGACTCAATATAAAGTGACCGATATCCCCAACTCGGCCAATAGTTATGTTTATGGCGGGAACACCACTTATGTTGCCGGTGTAGCCACTGTTGATGGCGAAAGCAGCCTTTTAATGCGGGCATACAACGAAAGCATGGTGCTCGTGGGTGAAGATACCATCAAAGGAGCCAAACTGCCGAACGGCGCTAATGTGCTTCAACTCAAGAAAATATTACCCTCTCCTGACGGCAAAGCCATGTACCTGGCAGGTTCTGTGAACGGCGGTTTGGTAATCGGGGCAGACACGCTGAAGAATGAGGAAAAGAAACTCCACGGATTCGTTGTCAAGTATGACTTCAGCACTAATAAGGCCACCAGTGTGTATCACCACAACACAGAACAAAAAATTAGTACCTTCACGGATTTGTTCCGCTTCAAAGACAACCTCTATGTTTACGGCTACACAATGCAAGAAATGACCGGTAATGGTATTATTATGGTGCAATTGTCCGATAATCTGGCACCGGTAGATACATTAGGTTTGTTCATCACCTCCGGTACAGAAACAACATGGGACGCGGTAGAAGCAGACGGTAATATTGTATTGGCAGCGAATGTAGCCAAGGGTTCGTACTTAACCTTCACCGCCGATAACACCAAGAGTGTAACAGCCACCACACTGTCCCGTATCTTGGCAAGTATCACCCTCAACGACCCGGTTTCAACCGCTATTGAGACGATTGCTCCGGTTGACACCAAAGTACAGAAAATCATCCGTAACGGACAAGTGCTTATTATCCATGACGGCAAGGTTTATAACGCGCTTGGCGCAATAGTAGAATGAAACGTATAAGTTTGATTGTAGCTATCACGATAGCTACAAGCCTCATGGCAGAGAACGGTGTCAACTGGTTCTCTGCCATTGAGAATAATACCGAGTATGGCGCCTCGTCTGTGACGAGTGTGTTGGCTTATCCGGACAGTAGTGTGCTGATTGCCGGTCGTTTTTCGACCTGTACAGAAAATCCCGAAGGCGCAGACTTTCTTGGACAAAAGGTGGTCGGCGCACCGTTTACACCGAATATGTCGCAAACAAACAACAACATCCTAATCACCAAGGTTAAGCCTTCCGGCGAAGTGGTTTGGATAATTCACAGCGACCGCGGTACAGGCGAAGCCATTGCTGTGCCCACGACGGACGGCGGTGCTTTGGTGTTTGCCACAATGACCCACACCCAAAAGAATGCACTTGGCGATAATCTTGTGCTTCGTATGAAGAACAAAGACGAGGAGTTGTGCACCGCCAAACGGACGTATGATGGCGAGAACACTGTTCAATACGGATTTGTTCTTTGTGTCACCAAAGACGGCAAAGCAACTGTCAGCGCCGAAATAAGCAATACCGGCGATAATAAGAATGCCTTCGGTGCCATCAATTGGGCAAGCGACGGTACAAAATACTACCTGCTTCTCAATGACACGGCAGCTATTACGGTCGGCGAAAAGACCATCACCCCCGAAATAGGCGGTTCAATGGTGGTATTGGAATTTGACGGGGACGGCAAATACCTGCAGGAGCGTCATTCGGTAGGACTGGCTGTCAATTCCCGTTCGGGACAACTGGTTTGCACTGGCAAAGCGCTTTATGTGGCAACCGTCGCAAACGACAAGGAACTTCAAAACTGCTATATCTATAGTTGGTCCCTGACGGATGATACACAAGCCGGCGGATACGTTTGGGGAGCCAAGGACAATGACAAGAACATCATCCAAGTCAAAGCACTCTATGTTGACAAGGCTGACCAATTCGCATATATCATCGGAGGCTTGAACGGCGGACTGAAAATCGGAGAGGACACCCTCCATCAGACTTCGGGCAAGTTGGTTCCCTTTGTCGTCAAATACGACATAGAAAAAGGTAAAGCCGTAAAAGGCTATTTCCACGCAAGCGAGGGAATCGGTGGTGCTTCCGCCATCTTTGAGCGCAAAGACACCTTATATATATATGCATACGATTGGGGGGCACAGTCCGGCAACCGCATTCGTCTCGAAGCGTTTGACGCAGACCTCAAGCCGTTGAAAGAGATCGGGTTGCTCAACACCCAAGCAATGGAAGTAAGCAAAGACGCAGTGCTGGCAGGTGATGATGTAATATTCAACATCAACACCGGTAAAGGTGCCACCTTGTCCTTTGTAGCCGACCCAAACAGCACACTTACCACAGCCGCCATCTCTGGCTTCGTAGCCAGTGTGAATGTTTTTGGAGCCAAGGAACCACAAGGGCTTCAAGAGCTCAATGCGCAGGACCAATGGACCAAAGTGCTGCAAAACGGACAAATCATGATTATCCGTGGAAATAACAAATATTCAATTTTAGGACAAATACAATGAAGAAAGTTTTGGTAATTATGGCAGTGGCGCTGGTGGCGTTTACTGCTTGTCAGAAGAAAGCGCAAGAGGCGCAGGTTATTTACTCAATAGACGAAGTATATGCGCAGGCAGATTCACTGGTAGGCGATACCATTGTGTTCCAAGGCATATGCAGTCACCTCTGCAAGCACGGCGGTCGCAAGGCCTTCCTTATGGGCAGTGACGAGAGCCGTATCCTTCGTGTGGAAGGTGCCAAAATGGGTAATTTCGCACCTGAATGCGTCAATAACCTTGTTCGCGTTCGTGGCGTTTTGAATGCTGTTGAGGTCGTGCCGGAAGAAAACGTAGCTGACGACGGACTGAAACACGGCGAAGACGACAACGGCTGCGAGACCGAAAAGAAAGCAATCCGCAAATACTACGCGGAAGCAGTAAGCTACGAAATTATCACCGAGTAATGGAACGCGGCGCACAAATCAGGAAATGGCTGCGGATAATCCACCGCGAGTTAAGCTATGTGTTTGCAGGTACGTTGCTGGTCTATGCCATCAGCGGTATCGCGCTGAATCATAAAGCAACATTCAACAGCCAATATACAATCAGCCGCAGCGAGTTCAGTCTGCCTGCAGACGGAAGCATTGACGACTGGCTTGCTCTGTGTAACATGTCCGGCAAGGAGATTCAGCACTACAATCCCGATAGCACGACACTGAAAGTGTTTCTGAAAGGGAACAGTACACTGACCGTTGATTTGACCACGCATATAGGAGTGTTGGAGCAAGTGAAGAAACGCCCGATACTGGGCAATATGAGTAATTTGCACTATAACCTCCCCGGCAAAGCGTGGACCTGCTTCTCAGATATATTTGCCGGCGCTATTGTGTTGGTCGTCCTGACCGGTTTGTTTATGCTCAAAGGCAAACACGGAATGTGGGGGATTGGCGGCATCGAATTCGCAATTGGAATTTTTATTCCGCTGATATTTATCTTCCTGTAGGATTAGAAGCAGATACCTGCATACAAGACAACCTGCCAGCATTGGTGGGTTGTTTTGGTATAATAGGTGTACCCCGCCGCCGGTTTGAAGAAGAATGAGATGGAGGAGATTTGAGATTTGGATTTTGACAACTGAGATCTGTGCCAAATCGGAAAAGCGTATCTTACAGAAGCATCTATCCCAACTTTGGGGGATAGGAGTTCGTCACTCAGTTCGCTGAATCGTTGAGAAGTAGCCTGCTGACGAACTTTTGAAGTCTGAAAATCCGCAGCCGCAGCAAAGGTCATTTTACCGACAGGCAGCCCCAATGTGTAACTACCGAAAGCACCTATGCGGTATGCCTGTTCGCTATAGCGTTTTTCGTTCAGCAGCAGTTCGTAATTATTGTTTGCCGCATCACCATATACTGCCTGCCAGACGCCGCGCTGTAACCAATCTGCGTAAGCTGACACACGCCAGACAGGGGTTGTATAACCGAACTGCGCAGACAGACCGTGTGTGCGTAAGGTGCCGATTGGAATAGCGGTGCTGCTACTGAGTTCTTTGGTTATCGTGGTATATTGATAGTTCAAGCCGGCAATAAAACCGCTTTTGAAAGGTTGTGTGGCAAAGCCGATACCGGTAATATAACCGTGATAATAGGCGGATTTGAAACTGTTAAAGCGGGAATATTCACCATCCGTTGCGATAAGATGATACACCATTGCCTCACCTAACTCGGAATAGAACTTGATGTCGTTATTCTGTTTGTAGCGCCCGAGTTGGAGCAACCACGAGAAAGCATGGTCTTTCGCGGTGAAACCCACCGATGCATCAACTTGCAGATGAGCCACCTTATTGCGTGGACGAGGGTCAATGGTGCGATAGACCTGCCGTGCCGAGTACTCCAGAGCAATATGCCACATAAACGCATCGACGGGACTGTTCTGTAGAGGTTTGAGCATTCGGTATCCCCCGCGGAAATGGTAATTTTCCGTATGCAACCCTCCGCCAACCGTATCACACGTCAGCAAAGGATAGAGTCGCTCATAATCGCTATTCTCCACCCACTGATTGCCTTTGCTCTCGTTCCACGTGTAGCTGGTCTCACCAAACACTCGATGCTGGGCGGATTGCTGATTGCTGAAATCATAGATAGCATTTGCCTCTACCGCAAAGCCACCATTTTGAGTGCCGGCCACCGTCATAGTCGATTGCCCGAAAGTGCCGTTGACACTCACTTCTGTCGCCGCCGTATCCGTCAGCAAACTAGTCAATATAAAGAGTAATTGGAGCATTCCTGTCAATTAAAAAAGAACGGATCTGCAATTTGCGCAGTCTGAAAATCATCTGTTGAATTATTCGTGTCTTGCAGCACACGCCGCCCGTCAACGGTTATGGTAGTCTTCCTCCGCACGGACTTGCCGAACCTTGTCTTATCACTACCCGTTGCAGCTACGTACGTATAACCCGCGTCTAACGATATATCCGTTACCAGCCACTGATACGTATCCGACGGACAGAGATTGACTGCATCCAATACCCACTCGTTGGGGAACAAATACGTTGTTGCCGTCATATTGAACGTACCGGCAGAGGTAACATTAATATAATCGTAGTCTAACTTGTATTTCGTGAGATAGGTGTCAATACTCAAGCTATCCGGCAATCGACCAATCGCAAACGAGGTATTTCCTTGGTTGTTTGGCCCCCAAATAGTCAAGGTATAGCAGTAAATCTTCTCCAAATTTGGCACATCCGGATTATCCACATCCGTCACGTTCGGGTTGGTGGACTGGTCGTACCACTCCCAATCGGCTTTGCTCAGGTCAAACGAATTGCTATTTGCCTGCGTATGGTTCATTGCGTTATCCACCAGCAGTAAGCGTTTACCCGGAGCCACGGGATATTGCTTCTCTCCCATGGGAATCCGATACAGCGCATCTGCCCCTATCGCCTCACTCCGAAAGTCTGGCGTCAGGGTATATTTGCTCGTATTCTTCAGCTTCGATTCCACCAGAACAAGCCCGTCTGCATAGAGCGTATCGGAAGAGTTGTTGTACAGCACCACATATTTGTCGCCGATATAGTTCTTGCCTTCGGGAGTCTGGGTACCGGCAAAAAATATCTCTGCAATCACCCAACCGTCACTACCGCTACTGAGATTACAAACCAGCGAACCAATCGTGCGTTCCGTAACAGGCAACCCTTTTTTATAGCCGCGCAGCAGCAACTCTTTTCCTGCTACATGCACGGTCGCTTTCAGTTCGATATCGTAGTATCCACGTGTTAATTGCAAACGCAACGAATCTGTCAGTTGAGCAATATTCTGAGTAGAGACCTTACCCATGTTCAAATCTTTGACCGTAACACTTGCTTCACCGAACTGGACTTTCGCCCCCCCCATTTCCGGCAGCACTATTGACAACGCCACTTCAACCTTGTCTTCAACCTCCTTCGGCTGGCAAGCCGTCAGCGCAAACAGGAAAAACAGTATATACGTTAAATGTTTCATATCGTCAGATTTACTTCCATTCCGAAATATGGGCTGGCACTGCGGTGAATCGTCACCCCGTCCATCTTATAGTCCGGCAGATAGTCCAATAGTTTATTCACAAACAGCGCCACATTCGCATATTTGGTAATCGACTTCTGTACACGCAGGTTCAGATATCCCGCAAACGGCACCACTTTTCGCCGGAAAGTATCCTCATTGTACTTGAATACCAGCCATTGCAGGTAAGGGTCAGACTTGTCCGCCTCGGTATAGGTCTTCAGTTCGCCCGCAGTGTTCATATACGCTACCGGCGTACCGTCTTTATACAGTGTCTGCGAAGCAGTGTACCAGTTCAACTCAAACGTTGCGCTCACCGTCAGACCGATTTTTGCTATATATACATCGGCGATAATATTCGTGTTCAAATTCTCGCGTATCGTACCGTCTGACCAGTTGTAATAGCCCACATATAAATCCTTTACGGCTGTACCGCCGATAGTTTGCGTCAGTTTGTCGGTCGAGAACATCGCCTGCGAGTTCTCATAAACCGTCCTAAGCCACGCTCCGTTAACCGTGAAACGCGTGCAGATGGCTTTGATTCGCGGACTCTGGTACTGCCATTCAACGCCCTGTTTGCTGATACGGCTACCGTTGGTTGTCATACTGTAGGTCAACAACTTTGTATAGTCTTTGCTCAAGCCTTCGCTTATAATGGGATACGTGTAGGCAATACAATTCCTCCATGGACGGAAACCGTCCTGCATCAATTCTTGGAAATAGGTCACCGAGAACTTGTGCTTGTTGATATCGCCGCCGAAACGCACTTCCCACTTGAAGTTCCGCGCCGGATGAAGGTCATAGTTCGTCGCATCGATGATGTGCGTATATATATTCATTGTACTATCTGCCGGCGACACATGTACTTCCGGTGCTTTCAAATCTTCATATATCAGATTGGGATACAATTGCAGCAATGTCGGCATCTTCGTGTGCTGACCGACCGCTCCAGCCACATGCAGTTCGCCGCCTTTTACAGGAATATTCACGCTCAAGTTCCCGCGAGGGTCGAGATAGCACTTGCCATGCATCGTGTATTCATTGCCCAAGCCCAGCAAGGAGTTTCCCCGCAGACCGATTTCCAAATCCACCGACCACCGCCCTACTGTTAATTTCATGCCGTCCTGCACGTACCAAGCCAACTGGTTGGTGGCTGGTATATCGTAGTATGCTCGCGGTCTGAGATTTGAATTATAATTCAGCGGGCGGCGCAGGTCATACACTTGTCCTTCACCGAAGTTCTTGTCATACTTCCACTCCACACCGGCTGAAGCCTTGTGCTTTATTAACCATGTATTGAAATAGAAGTTCACCTTCGGCTGAATAAACACATTCAGCGGTTTGCCATCTACCTTATGACTTGCCACGTACCGATACGGCAGAAGACCCACATCACTGTTTCCTTCTTCCATACGGTCTATAGCAGGCTGAATCGGCGTCGTCAGTTGCACAAGACGCGTTTGACGGATACGGTCTATCGAATAGGAGACATTGGTTGTCAGTTGCGTGGACCACCACTCCTGAGCCGGTGCATTCCAGAATAATGTATTCGACCAGCCAATCTTATGGTATTCGCTATTGTAGCTGTCTTCCTTGTTGTAATGGATATCAGGATCTACCTTGTCATTATCAATGCTGCCGGTATAATCCACGTTGGTCTGCCAGCGGACACGGTAGGCATTTTTCTGCCATATATTTAGCAATCGCACCGAGCCTGTGATTCGCTGATAATTCTCTAACGTGTTCGTCGGGTCGTTCTTTGCGTTCAGATAGTCCACACCCACGTTCAGGACGGTCTTGTTGTCGCGCCATCCGGCTCCTTTGCCCACATACACCAACTTTGAGAAACCGTCTGCCTTGAAGCGGGCTTTCCATGGTGTTGGCTTCATTGTCCGTTCAATACGCACCACACCTGAAGTCACATCGCCATATTCGGCAGAAGCGATACCGCGGATAATCTCCACCTTCTCAATATCATCAGTTGATATTGTACGCATATCTACGCCTTTGTTCACCACACTCCTTGCACCATCTTCCGAACTGGTAGCGCCTTGTACATACTGCATGTTCGCGTCCGTTGAGATAGGTGCTCCATCAACCACAAATCCAGTCCCCAGTGAGGATGTGGCGTATTCATCGCTGCTACTTCCACCATCTGCTTCACGTAGTTTGATAGTATTGGCAGTCGTCAGATTCGGGTCTTTCGTGTTAGCTCCGGGCAACATGCTCACAATGTCCGAGAAGGACGAGGGCTGCAAATGCTGCATAGCGTCTTTATTCACTATCGATGCACTGCTTTGAGTCAGGCTTTCCTCTGCCGTTACAACCACTTCCTGTATTACAAATAGACGGTCCAAACTATCCAACAAGGCCTGTTGTGCAGAATCCAAAGGTGCTTGTTGAATGGAATCCGCTACCTGTCCATATATGTGTACGGACAGAAACACAACCACTATGAATGCCAACTTGCGCATTTTTCCTGCAAATTTACGATATTTGTGTCCAGTCGTCACCTTGTTGCCGTTTGATATCAAGCTGTCGTTTATAGATGCGATTGAAATCGTCCGAGAGCGTCGGGTCTGCATCAAGAATTTCAGTAGCAGCTTGCCGTGCAAGAGTAAGTATCTGTCCGTCAGTAGCGAGGTTGGCTATCTTCAATTCGAGAGGCATCCCAGATTGAGCCGTACCATCCATCTCGCCCGGTCCGCGAAGCGTTAGGTCCGCTTCAGCTATGCGGAACCCGTCATTGGTCGCAACCATGATTTCCATGCGTTTGCGCGTATCGGAGGTTAGTTCCATCTTGGTTAGAAGCAGGCAGTAGCTTTGGTCTGCGCCACGTCCCACACGCCCGCGCAACTGGTGGAGTTGGGAAAGGCCGAAACGCTCGGCATTCTGAATAATCATCACCGTGGCATTCGGGACATTGACACCTACCTCAATAACTGTAGTAGCAACCAATATCTGCGTTTCGCCAGCCACAAAACGCTGCATTTGGACTTGCTTATCCACTGCCTTCATCTGACCATGCACCATGGAAATCCGATACTCGGGGAAGGTTTCACATAGTTCATTATACCCATTCTGCAGGTCAAGGAGATCAAGCGATTCGTTCTCCTTAATAAGCGGATAGACCACATAAATCTGTCTTCCCTGCTCTATCTGCTGTTTAATGAACTGATTGACAGACGCTTTACGTTGAATGGGATAGTGTATGGTATGGACTGGTTTGCGACCCGGAGGCAGTTCGTCAATGATGGAGACATTAAGATCCCCGTAGAAAGTCATCGCCAAGGTACGAGGAATAGGAGTGGCAGTCATTACCAGCACATGAGGAGACTTGTATTCCGTGACTGGTGAATGCTCGCCGGCAACTTGCGATTTAGTCCATAGCTTGGCTCGCTGGGCGACGCCAAAACGGTGTTGCTCGTCAATAATAACCAATCCCAAATTGCGAAACTGCACCTCGTCCTCGAGCAAGGCGTGTGTCCCGATAAGAATGTCAATCCGTCCGTCCCGCAACGCCGCATGTAACGGTTCTCGTTGCTTTTTCGTGGTCGAACCGGTCAATAATGAGATATTGACAATCGGACGATTAACTATCGATGTTAGGGTCTCAAAGTGCTGGGTGGCGAGAATCTCTGTAGGAGCCATAATACAGGTCTGAAAACCGTTATCCGCAGCCAGGAGCGCACAAAGCAGCGCCACCAGCGTCTTACCACTCCCCACATCTCCCTGCAAAAGACGATTCATTTGATGACCTGACTTAAAATCCCCCTGAATTTCCTTCATAACTCGCTTTTGAGCATTGGTAAGTTCAAAAGGCAAACACTCCCTATAAAACGTATTGAACCGCCGACCGACAATAGGCATTGGGAATCCGGGATTAAGCTCGCGATGTTTCTTCTGCTTAAGAATGCGCAACTGGTGGAAAAAGAACTCCTCGAACTTAAGTCTCTCGCGCGCGCGTTGCATTATAATAGTGTCCTTCGGGAAATGGACATTGACAAGCGCATCGGTCAGCCCCATCAAATGATATCGATCAAGTATATCCTGCCCGATTGTCTCTGGTACGCCGCGTTTGAGTTGAGGCATGAGCGCAGCGATTATTGTGCGAACCCCCTTAGAATTCAGCCCGCAAGCCTTCATCTTATCCGTGGTATTGTAGTCGGGTTCGAGTCCTTGGGTCATCTGCGGAGTAACCTTGGACATCGGAGTCAGTTCGGGGTGGACAAAGTTGTACCGCTGATTGAATCGCGTTGGCTTACCAAAGAGAAGATAGGGTGTATTCTTCTCGAGCTTGACATACTGTACGGAACGGAACCAGACAAGCTCTATTGTATGACTGCCATCATGAAAGGTCGCTGACAGACGTTGCCCCTTGCCGATTCCGATAGTGTGCCACTCCGTTATCTCGCCTATAATTTGGACAGCGGTATCCTCGTCTTCAATCTCATGGATTTTATAAAAGCGGCTACGGTCCGTGTATTTATAGGGATATACACGCAACATGTCAAGCGCTGTTTCGACCTTGAGTTCATTACGAAGAGTGTCGGCTCTTTTCGCGCCGACACCCTTACAATACCCTATGTCTTGATAGGCAAGCTCCATGGATTATTGGAGGCGGAAGTTCACCGGCACGGTGTATTTCACGCGTACGGCTTTACCACGCTGTTGACCCGGTTTCCATGGCGGCATCGATTTGATGACACGAATTGCCTCTTTGTCAAGCGAAGGATCACCACCGGAACGTACCACTTCAACATCTACGATTTTACCGTCTTTGTTCACAACGAACTGGCAAATCACACGACCTTGAATACCGTTCTCTTGAGCGATAACCGGATACTTGACGTTCTCAGATAGATACTTGAAGAGAGCTTGCTGCCCACCAGGGAACTCCGGCATCTTCTCTACGACGACGAAGACTACCTCTTCCTCTTCTTCCTCTTCCTTCACCTCAACCGGTGCTTGAATGATGACTTCCACGTCTTTATCGTCCTCTGTGTTGATTTCGATAGTTTCGGTTTCTACATCATCTTCCACAACATTGAGCACCTCTACTTCTTGTACTGGAGGTGGTGGAGGCGGCGGAGTTGTCTCTTGAGAGGTTTGTTGAATCTCGATTTCCTCCTCAAACTGGAAATCCATGTCTGAAACTTCGTACTTGGTTACCTCTTTTTCGGTCCACTCAAGCGCGACATAACATAAACTTAGGACAAAGACAAAACCTAACAATACGTAGGTGAATTTTTTGTCCTCGAGACTGGCTTTTTGAGACTTTTTGATTTGCATATATTGTTATGGTATTATTTTCAGCCTGCAAATTTACTGCTTTTTGTTGAAATGTGCAAATTTTTTATGAAAAAATTATCAGAAAAGTTGGAGTTTTGGCAAAAAAGCAGTAATTTTGCAGGCGAAATGAACAAAATTGTACGCGATAGTGCCAAATTATTGTCCGCAAATGTGGTCGCTCAAGCAATAGGCTTATTGGTCTATCCGATTCTTACACGACTATACTCGCCCGACGATTTCGGCGTACTCAATCTGTTCATGAGTATAGGTGGAGTTCTAGTATTGCTCAGTACCGCAGAATACCAGTACGCAATCGTGCTGCCGAAGGAAGAAAAAAAAGCCCGCCTCGTGATGGCAGTCTGTGCTATGATACTTGTGATAGTATCCGGTCTGGTGCTGCTGACACTACCCTTTTCACGGCAGATTGCGGGATTGTTTCGTGCTCCGGCTTTGGCGCAGATTTATGTCTTTCTGCCCCTATACGTACTGAATGCAGGCTTTTGGAACATTCTGAATTATTGGTACTTGCGTAAAAAGGAATTTAATCGGATTTCGGGTTACCAAGTCTCGCAATCCGTGCTCTCTGCCGGAGGTAAGATAGGTTTCGGCTTTGTCGGATGGACCGGATTAGGTTTGCCGCTTGGATCGGTTTTAGCGCAAACAGGCGCTTTAGGGCTCTCTATTTCCTTAGGCTGGAAGCATCTTAAATCCAAGGAACTGATTGAATGGAAAGACTGCCGCACTGTCGCAAAAGAATACAAGAACTTCCCACAATTCGCATTGCCACATAGTCTGGCAAACTTCGTATTCAGTCAATTGCCGGTATTTATACTCACTCCGCTATTTGGAACTGATAAAGTGGGGTTATGGGGAATGGCTTTTCTACTGGCATTCACGCCAATAAACGTAATAGCAAAATCGTTAAATCAGGTCTATTATGAGCGGATAACAGGTTGGGTAAACAACGGAGAACCCGTCTTCAAACGATTGATTATCCTGCTGCCATGGACCTTAGTGATTGCCCTGCCCGTATTTGCCGGATTATACATCGTGCTCCCTTGGCTGACAAGTTGGCTCTTAGGTGCTCAATGGGAGGCATCGGGGCACCTGATTCGCTGGATGTTGCCGTGGGTGACTGTAGCGCTGCTGATAGCACCCGTAGGGTGCTTGAAAGATATCTACTTCAAGCAAAAAACGGGACTGCTATTCGAACTGATTTGTGGTGCGCTCCGTTGTATCGGAATCGGTATCGGAATATGGCAAAAGGACTTTATGCTGGCTATCGGATACTACGCAATAGCCAGTGCAATAGTGTATGCAGCTGAATACGGCTGGCTTCTTTCACTTGCTAAAGGCAAAGAGACAAAAAAGTAATTTATGATTTCAATAGCGCAATAAGACGAGGTGCTATTGTTTCCCAATTGTATTTTTGTTCAAATAGCGTGCGAGCGGCACATGAAGCCGCTTTGAATGCATCATGGTCAAGAAAGTGGATAACAGCATCGGAGGCTTCCTTCGGTGTTGTTACCAAACGGGCAAACGAAGACACCTCCGGTATTCCCTTTGGGATAGCATTGAGATGACTATAGACACAAGCGCAGCCCGCAGCCATATAATAGAAAATCTTAATGGGTAGGCATCGGTTGGTCTCACGGTCAATATCCCGCAAATCCAACCCGATATGCACCGTATTCAACGAACAACAAAACTCCGGCAAAGGCAGATAATGCTCAGGGTCTAAAGCAATAAGATTGAAAGTTACATCCGGGCGTTTCGCACGGCAAAGCTCCATCATCTGTTGAACACGCTCCCAACCTTTCTCGGCAGTAAATGGTCCGGCATAAATCAAATTACACGTTTTTGAGATATCCTTGGACACCGACTTCGGAAAAAAACGTAAAGAAGGATAATATGGCATCTCAATATACCGCTTCCACGAGAACCAACGCCGAAAAGGTCTGCCTTTATCCTTTTCGCCAAAGATAAAACTATCGGCGATACACCCTGCAAGCGCACTAAGCCCGCACATCGCAAGCCACTTGAATGGCGTTAGGAGATTGCGAGTCCCCAACGCCACATGACCAGGATACCACTCTGTAATATCATATATAATCCGCGCACCACATCCTACAGACGCGATAACCGTTTTTGGTGTATCGCAAATAACTACATCGGGTTTGTGCGCCTTGATTTGACTATGAATATGGCGTACATGCTTGCAGAAAGACATCTGGACACCTACCCAGGACAATATATGCACAGAATATCCGTGCTGCTCCAAGGTAGCCTTTTGATGGTAAAAAACCCTGTCGTCATCAGGACGATGAATGCCTTGTGCAAAGAGAATGGTCATTAGTTGTATTTCCTCGTACAAAGCCAATTCCAAAACATGGGAATACGGAACCAGCCGTTATAGTATTTCTCAACGCCATAATAGGTACAAGGCGTCGAGCCGAACTGCTTGTAATGTTGCGCCACGCTCCGAATCATACTTCCCTCAAAATCAAAGGACAACCCTTTCTCCCGAGCCAGTTTAAGCGCTTCCAGCACAAGCAACGAACCTGCGCCAGACTCTTTACAATCAGGATTGAAACACGGCAACAGATAGTACATCCGCTGCGAATCCCACACTAACAACGCAGCCGCATAAGGCTCATGATCCGGATTACAAATAGTAAGGATCTGTGACTGATGACGCTTGCGAAGTTTCTGCTCAACCACAAGCAAGAACTCGCGGCTATACGAAATCGTCCGCTTTTGACGTGCCAGCCACTGTTGGTGTAGCGTATAAAACTCCTCCCCTGAGATATTACTCTCCGCATGAAGCGACAGCGCTTTTTGCAACTGACGCTTTTTGTTCTTTGAAAATCCATCTATCACTTTGTCAAGGTCCGACAAGTCATCAATTCGGTATGTAACGCGCTCTTTGACTTTGAACCCAAGGGACGAAAATAATTCAGGACAAGGACTGCCGACAGGGAACTGCTGATAGTAATAGTGCAACTTCAGCGTTTCAAGCATCTGAGACACTTGTTGACAAACAGCTTTCAACTCTTCCGGTGAAAACATACGATGCTCATCCAGCCACAGTCCTCCGATTTGGGTTTGTTGAGGCATTGTTATCCATTTCATCCACCACTTACTGCGCAGCAAATACGGCATCGCAGCTATTACGGATTGCTCTGATTCATCTCCGAAAATGAGAATCACATTCCACTCTTTTCCGGCACAAACGGCGTCCAACCACCACGGCTGCATAAACAACGGCAAACGCGATTGCGTCTTGACCCATTCGGCATAAATTTCCTTATTTGTCATGGTTTTTAACAATTTTGCCGCAAAATTACAAAAAAATTTGGATATATCAAAATAAAAGTGTACTTTTGCACCCGCTTTTCGCAAATGACCAAATCTAAATGATAAAATGGTAAATGAATAAATGCGAAAATGACTTGGGGTATTAGCTCATCTGGCTAGAGCGCAACACTGGCAGTGTTGAGGTGAGCGGTTCGAGTCCGCTATACTCCACTTCAAAGAGACTTTCGGGTCTCTTTTTCGTTTCGATAACGGCTCTCCCGCGCGGTTCTCCGCCACTTTGTTCTGTCGATTATTGCGGCGAGCGCAATTTTCGAGTCCGCTATACTCCACAAAAAAAGAGGCAAAAGCCTCTTTTTCAGTTTATTTACCTGTACTCCTTATTTTTTGCAGTTTCCTTCGCAAGTGATGTACTTGTAGCATAGACCGGCGAGCGCCGCACCAACCAGCGGAGCAACGATGAAGAGCCATAGTTGCGGCAGAGCAAGTGCGTTCTCCGAGAAGATTGCCTGCGAGATAGAGCGTGCAGGGTTAACGGAAGTATTCGTCAAAGGAATTGAAATGAGGTGAATAAGCGTCAATGTCAAACCGATTGCGAGACCGCCAAAAGCGCCGTTTGCGTGCTTGCTGTCCGTTACGCCCAAGATAACCATAAGGAAAACAAACGTAAGAACTGCTTCCGTTGCAAAAGCACCACACACATTCGTTTGCAGATAACCGGCTGCGACGTCTGCATCCGAGAAGAATGCACCATAACCGTTAGCTGCGAACGTACCGATTTCCATGCCTGCTGATTTGGCGATACCGAAAAGAATAGCAGCGGCTGCGATGGCACCAAGAATTTGTGCGCACCAATACCACAACATTTCTTTCGCACTCATGCGACCGTTAACAAAAACACCCAGACTGACTGCCGGATTAAGATGAGCGCCGCTGATATGACCAATACCATAAGCCGCAGCAACAATCGTCAAACCGAAAGCCAAGGCTACACCAAGAAAACCAACATGGCCGAACAGCGCCGTTCCGCAACCGCCCAAGACCAAAACTGCCGTTCCGAAGAACTCTGCAGCAAATTTGTTACATAATTTCATAATGATTTGAATTTAAATTGTTTGTTTGTAATTGGTTGATTATATTATTAAGTATAGTTATACTTATTCGTAAAACAGGCTACGCGTGGAGTCTTGTCGCTCATAGGACACCGCAAATAAATCGAGGAAAGTATGAATCATATTTTCGGTGCAATATGGACGTTCCGTGTCTAAATGTAGAGGATGCCCCTTATGAAATGCCTCATTCTGCCAAAAAACACATGGAATCTCATATAGTCCTTGGGTAATGTGATTAAACGAACGTCCCGCATAGAAATCGTAATCGTAAACTTCCTCGCCATGGTCCGGAAAATACAAGAGTGCTGCACTCTCGGAAACATTTGACAACACATTGAGCACACTATCCACTAACCAATCGTTATACCGCGTGGCGTCATCATAGGCATTGACAACCGCAATTCTATCGGGCGTAAGCCTGTCTATAAACGGCGAACAAACATCGTCTTTATCAAAGAAACGGAACGCTTCGGGATAACGCCTCTCGTACGGAAAATGATTGCCGATAAGATGCAGAAAAACCGCCTTTCGCGGCACGGTCGAATCATGCAAAATAGTATCCAGATGTGCCAAATATGCACCGTCGTAGCGCTCTGTTTCGTTGCATAAATGGTAAGAACTACATAACTTGGCTATTGACGAGAATCCTGTAGGAATCGTCTTAGAGGTGTTGTTTGTGCCTTCATAGGGGTCAAACCAATAGGTTTGCCAACCTGCAGCGTTCAGTAATTCCGGCAAGGTAGGAGCATTCCATCGGGCTTCGGGATTGGCGGCGGTGGCAAAGGTAAGAATCTGCTGCATCACCGTTTGTGTCATGAAATCAGGCGCAACGACATTACGATAGACCACAAGGTCTTTTCGTGCTCCCAACCGAGGATTAGTCGGACGGCAATAGCCATAAAGCGAACAATGGCAGCGACTGAGACTCTCACCGATAATAACCACAACCGTAGCTGTACTATCCGGAAAATCGTTACGGACAACTCCTGTTAAATCCTGACGGTTTTGAAGGAAGGTTTGTACCTTGCTTAATTCTCCCTGATAAGCGTGATAGCTGACATAAAAATCCACCCAAGGCACATTTGCCCTCATCGGAGGAAGCAGGCTGATACAAAGCAGGGCAATCACTCCAAACGCTGATCCAACAAAGTGCGTTTGAGTGCCCGCCTCACGTACCGCAAATACTAGAAGGGTGATACTTATACCTACATAACAGACAAGCAGCAGCCAATGCCAGCCTTGAACCATAGACAAAAAACCGGAAGCCTCTGCAGGATTGGTGGCAAAGATTACCCAAAACTGATTGCGAATAAGCAAACTTCGGTCCATCAGAAACCATCCCGTTTCGATAAGGGAAGAAGGCAAGGACAGAAGGAAAAATACAACCAAACCTATTTGACGGATACGACCGGAGAGGAATAGAAAAAGTGCCGGAAAAACAAGAGTAAACAGACTGTTATACAGGAGCAATCCGTGTCGGTCATCAGGGTCGGTGACAAACGCCGAATAGACAATCATCTGTCCCAATGTCCAGATAAGAAAGGCCAAAAGCCACTTGTTACGACGTAAAAAAGACAGCATCCTCTTTCGTTACCTTATTCTGCGATACCGATTTCGAGCCAGTTATCAATCGTCAGACCTGCATCCGTGAGTGCCTGTTCCGGCGACACCTCATACTCGTCAAGCAGCCAGTTTGACAGGTCTTCAGCCGTATATTGCTTTCCTTTTTGTTCGGAAGCTTTCTTCCATAGTAAGGCGGCTGTTTCGTTCATTGTAATCATCTTGTTGAAGTTAATCTGTTCGATACCTTCACCAATAAGAATCCACTCGTCGCCCAATTGACGCAATTTGAATCCGGGTTTACATTTTATCGTTTTCATACTCTTATACTAAATATTCATTTTTCACTTCCACGGCCGATGCCTATAAATCTTCAGCAATATTCGGCGGAAACGCCGCAGATAAAACCACAGCCTGCCACGCGTGAGTGGTTTGCGACGACCGCGACTATTCTCAATCCGAATAACCGTCCCAAGTATATCCGCCTTCGTGCAGGATTCGGTATTACCGATATTGCCATCACCCATCAGCGTCACCGAATCGCCCTGAACCGCTATTACCCTATGCAGCACAAAGGCCTTATGATTTATTTCGGCAAGCGCAATATCTCCCACGCGCACATCGGCAAACTTGCGAAGAACAACTATATCCGAACCGCCCTCGATAAACGGACGCATACTCACTCCCGTCGGCGTGAAACGTACATCCTTTCCCTCACGCAACAGGGCGGCAATCTCAGGAATCAGAATATCGTTATTGACACATTTCGTCATTTTGCATCTTCGTTTTCCGCCTTTTGTTCCTCGTCTTTTTCGCGAATGCGGAACGATCCGCGAACCACCACCAGCAACAATCCCGCCACCAGCACATAGTTCGCATACTCCTTCCACGGCGTAAATGTCAATACCGCCCCCGCCAGAAGCACTACCAGCGCAACAATCAATATAATCTGAGACTTTTTCATTTTCGCCACATATCTTGCGCTGCAAAATTACAACAAAAAAATGAAATGACCAAAAAAAAGTGCTAAAAATGTCATTTTTAAGGCGTAATTGATAAGAATGTCGTACCTTCACAATTGTCACGATTTAGTCAGAGCATAGTCAAGGAATGCCTAATAGTGCGATAACAGTGCGATAAGACACAAGCGGATTTGGTTGATTTTCAATAAGATAGAGAGAAATTTGAAAAATGAAAGATGAAAGGTGAAAGGATTGGTGGTTTTTTAGGAAAAAATACACTTGAATTTTTCCGAAAACACACTTGGATTTTCCATTTAACAGAAAAACAGCCCGAAATGCGCAATTTTTCATTTTTTTTTTGCAGGTTCCAAAGAAATGTTGTACTTTTGCACGCTTTTTCGCGGTCGAGCGGCTCGACACCCTTTTCAGCCATTCGGAAACTGCGAAAGAAGGCTAACGGAATGTTTAACTTTTAACGTGCTGGGTAACAGTTAACGGCTTAACTGATTAACAGTTTAACGTTTTAACGTACGTAGCACACCCAAATCTACCAAAATGGCAGAAAACAAATCTCTCCAGAACTTCGACTGGGATGCCTATGAGAAAGAATCAAAAGGCACATTAAACGAAGAACTTATCCAAATGTATGACAACACCCTGAATGCAATCAAGGACAAAGAAGTCGTTGAAGGTGTGGTTATGTCAATCAACAAACGTGAAGTGGTTGTAAACGTAGGCTTCAAGTCTGACGGTATTGTTCCGGCAACAGAGTTCCGTTACAACCCCGACCTGAAGGTTGGTGACAAAGTAGAAGTATTCATCGAAAGCCAAGAGGACAAAAAAGGTCAACTTGTACTGTCTCACAAAGAGGCTCGCGCAGCCCAAGCTTGGGATCGCGTTGTTGCCGCTTGCGACAAGGGCGAAATCGTTACCGGCTTCATCAAATGCCGTACGAAAGGCGGCATGATCGTTGATGTACTCGGTATGGAAGCCTTCTTGCCGGGTAGCCAAATCGACGTTAAGCCGATTCGTGACTACGATGTATTCGTTGGCAAGACGATGGAGTTCAAGATTGTGAAGGTTAACCAAGACTTCCGCAACGTTGTTGTTTCGCACAAGGCTCTCATTGAGGCTGAACTCGAAGCACAAAAGAAAGAAATCGTTTCCCGTCTTGAGAAAGGTCAAGTACTCGAAGGTACGGTTAAGAACATCACCAACTACGGTGTATTCATTGACCTCGGCGGTGTTGACGGTCTCATTCACATTACCGACCTCAGCTGGGGCCGCGTAAGTGATCCGAAGGAAATCGTTCAACTTGACCAGAAGATTAACGTTGTTATCCTTGACTTCGACGAGGAGAAGAAACGTATCGCCCTCGGTCTGAAACAACTCACTCCGCACCCGTGGGATGCTCTTGACCCGAACCTCAAAGTCGGTGACAAGGTACACGGTAAGGTTGTTGTTATGGCTGACTACGGTGCATTTGTTGAAATCGCAGACGGCGTAGAAGGTCTGATTCACGTGAGCGAAATGAGCTGGAGCCAACACCTCCGCAGCGCAAACGACTTCCTCAAGGTTGGCGACGAAGTAGATGCAGTTATCCTCACTCTCGACCGCGACGAGCGCAAGATGAGTCTTGGTATCAAGCAACTCAAGGCTGATCCGTGGGAGAACGTAACCGAGAAGTATGCAGTAGGCACCCGCCACTGGGCAAAGGTTCGTAACTTCACCAACTTCGGTGTATTCGTTGAAATCGAGGAAGGCGTTGACGGTCTGATTCACATCAGCGACCTGAGCTGGACCAAGAAAATCAAACATCCGAACGAGTTTACGTCTATCGGCGCAGAAATTGAGGTTGTTGTACTCGAAATCGACAAAGAGAACCGCCGCTTGAGTCTCGGTCACAAGCAACTCGAGGAGAATCCTTGGGAAGAACTTGAGGCTAAGTTCGGTGTTGACAACGTTGTTGAGGGTAAGATTGTTGAACTGAGCGACAAGGGTGCTGTTGTAGCACTTGAAGATGGTGTGGAAGGTTTCTGCACCGCTCGTCACCTCGCTAAGGAAGACAAGAGCGCAGCCACCAAGGGTGAGACACTTGAGTTCCGCGTGATTGAGTTCAATAAGGACGCAAAACGCATTATGCTCAGCCACCTCCGCACTTGGGAAGAGCGCAAAGAAGCTCCTGCAAAGGAAGCAAAGGCTAAGAAAGAAGCTGCTCCTGAAATGCCGAAGATGGAGAAAACCACTCTCGGTGACCTCAGCGTATTAGCAGACCTCAAAGCCAGCATGGAGGAGAAACCCGCGAAGAAAGCTCCTGCCAAGAAAGCCGCTAAAGCTGAAGCACCCGTAGAGGAAGCTCCGAAGGCAGAAGTCGCAGCAGAAGCTCCCGCAGAAGAAGCTCCGAAAGCAAAGAAAACAACGAAGAAAGCAGCCAAGAAAGAAGAGTAATGGCTATAGGTTATTGGCTAATGGCTATAGGCTTTCGAAAAAGAGAAACCGCTCCGAAATGGAGCGGTTCTTTTTTGCTGCGGTTATGCTGACCTTGCGCCGATGTTGGACTACATCCGTTCCGGAACTTCTATGCCGAGGAGCTTCATGGCGGAGCGTATGACTTTCGCAACTGAGGCGGAGAGTGTCAGACGCAAGGCACGCGTGGCGGCATCGGGTTCGTTGAGAATCGAATAATCGTGATAGAACGAGTTGAAATCGCACGCTAACGCATAAGCATAGTTGCAGATAACTGCGGGCGAGAACTCTTCACCTGCCTGACGCACCACAGCCGGATAGTCTGCGAGGCGCTGAATCAGGCTCAACTCTTTGGCGTTGAGATTGGAAGATTTGAAGATTTGATAATTTGAAGATTCCGCTTTTCGTAGCACGCTCTGAATTCGTGCATAGGTATATTGGATGAAAGGACCCGTATTGCCGTTAAAGTCAATAGACTCTTCCGGATTAAAGAGCATGTTCTTGCGCGGGTCCACCTTCAAAATAAAGTATTTAAGCGCACCAAGTCCGACCTTGCGGGCAATATCGTTCACCTCTTCTTCGGTAATATCCGGCAGGGTATTTACCTTGTCCTTGCTGATTTCGCGGGCGTCTGCAATCATCTGCGCCATCAAATCATCGGCATCGACCACCGTACCTTCACGGCTCTTCATCTTGCCGTTCGGGAGTTCCACCATGCCATAGGAGAAGTGTACCAACTCCTTGCCAAAGGGGAATCCGAGTCGGTCAAGAAGAATTGAGAGCACCTTAAAATGGTACTCTTGCTCATTGCCGACCACATACACCATCTTATCAATCGGATAATCCTGATAACGCAACTTGGCAGTACCGATATCCTGCGTCATATAAACGGAAGTACCGTCCGATCGCAGTAAGAGTTTCTCGTCCAGGCCGTCTTTGGTAAGGTCAGCCCAAACAGAACCGTCTTCACGGCGGTAGAACTGTCCGGCAACAAGTCCTTTCTCCACTTCGGATTTGCCTTCCAAGTAGGTGTTCGATTCGTAGTAAATCTTATCAAATCCGACCCCCATCATACGGTAGGTTTCATCAAATCCGGCATATACCCAACTGTTCATTTTCGCCCAAAGGTCGCGCACTTCCTTGTCACCTTGTTCCCATTTGAGGAGCATAGTTTGCGCCTCTTTCATAAGCGGCGCTTCGCGCTTGGCGGTCTCTTCGTCCATACCATTTGCAACCAGTTCTGCCACTTGCAAGCGGTACTCCTTGTCAAAGCGCACATAGTAATCGCCGATAAGGTGATCGCCTTTCTTGCCGGAGGATTCGGGCGTTTCGCCGTTACCGAACTTCAACCACGCAAGCATGGATTTGCAGATGTGAATACCGCGGTCGTTAACAATATTCGTCTTTACCACCTTCCAACCGTTCGCTTCTTGAATCTTTGCAATTGACCAACCAAGCAGATTATTACGCACATGACCAAGGTGCAAAGGCTTATTGGTATTCGGCGAACTGTATTCTACCATCATAAGCTGGTTGCGTTCTGGCTGTTTGCCGTAATTCTCATCAGCAGCAATCGCTTGCAGTTGCTCCAACCAGAAAGAATCGGCAATCGTCAGATTCAGGAAACCTTGTACGGCATTGAATTTGGCTATCAGCCCTTCGCCTTTAGCCAATAACCATTCGCCTATTTCATTGGCAACGAGATTCGGAGCCTTACGAGCCGCTTTGACAAACGGGAACACCACCAACGTAATATTCCCCTCAAACTCCGGACGGGTCTTTTGGATTTGAAGCATTGAGTCCTGCGCCTCAATGCCGTATAAGTCTTTTACCGCAGCTTTTACCTGCTGCGAAAGGATATTGTCAAGTGTCATAATTCAATCGGTTTACATTTGTCTGCAAGAAAAGCTTTTTCTTCATCATTGAGTCTCGGTAGCGTCTCGGTTGCGACTCGGTGGTGATAATCGTCGATCCAAGTTATTTCATCGGCTGTCAGCATTGACAAATCCATCAGCCGTTTGTCGTAGAAACAGAGAGTAATCGTTTCAAACTCATAGTACGTCTCTCCGGTTGTGCGTTGGCCCACCTTTGCCGGAACAGCAATAACAAGGTTCTCGGTACGGATACCGTATTCGCCGGTTCGATAGATGCCTGGTTCGTCAGAAAAGACATTGCCTTCGCGGATAGGATTCGTATTATTATCCGTGCGGATATTCGCCGGTCCTTCGTGGCAGCCCATGAAGTGCCCTACACCGTGACCCGTTCCGTGACCATAGGTAATGCCGTGTTGCCACATAAACTGATGCGCCAGCACATCGAGTTGGTTGCCGCGTGTACCTTTCGGGAAGCGCGCTTTGGCAAGTGCAATATGTCCTTTGAGAACAAGCGTAAAGTCTTGCTTGACTTCCGGTGTGATAGCCTTTTCGTCACCAACCCAAACCGTGCGGGTAATATCCGTTGTACCGTCCAGATACTGTCCGCCTGAATCCAACAGCAACACACCGTTTCCTTCAATCTTGGCGCAGTTATCCGGCTCCGCGTGATAGTGTACAATCGCACCGTTGCCCTTCCATCCGGCAATTGTGCAGAAACTCTCATCCGTAAAGTTCTTGCCCATCGCGCGGAATTCATGCAGTTTGTCCGCCAGCGTAATCTCGGTCTGCGGAGTCTTCAGCGCATCCTTTTCAAGCCACATAAAGAATCGTGTCAGCGCCACGGCATCCACTTTCATCGCCTCGCGCTCGCCGTTCAGCTCAACCTCGTTCTTAACGGACATCATCACTTGCAGCGGACTGGGTGAAGCGTTCACCTTACGGGTAATCGCCGGATTGATGGCCTCATAAAGCGCTTCATTCACGCGGTTGCCATCAAAAAGCACACCTTTTGCCTGCAAGTTATTGAGATACGGGAATACCTCTTCGTAGCCACGGAGCATAATACCTTTTGCCTGCAATTTGGCGGCATTCTCCGTATTCACCTTACGCGCGTCTATAAATAAGGTGCAACGCTCCGTTTCTACTACAACGTAAGCAATCACACACGGCGTATAATCGACATCGCGACCACGGATATTCAGCAGCCAGCCGATCTCATCCAATTCTGCCACAACAGCCGCATCACAACGTTTCTCCGCCAAGGCCTCGCGAACGCGCTGCAACTTGTCTGGCACACTCTCACCGGCATACTTATCCTCGTACTCATAAAGCGGCGTCAACGGAATATCCGGCCTGTTCTCCGTCCAAATCGGACGAATGAGGTCCACAGACTTGAGCGCGATACCGCCATCTTCCAACTCTTCGCGCAGTTTCTTGTAGCCGTTCACGGAATACATCTCGGGATTAACACCAACCGTCCCCGTCACTTCCTTATTCAGCCAAGTGGAGATACTCGGACAATCCACATCCGATTCGCGCATCAATTCCACGCTCGTGCCTTGCAGTTCCGCCTCTGCCTGCAAATAATAGCGGCTGTCCGTCCACAACAACGCACGCTCAAGCGTGATTACTGCCGTTCCTGTCTCTCCGAGAAAACCGGTTATCCAACTCATCTCCATCCAATGCGGAGCCATATACTCCGATGCATGCGGGTCGGTGCCGGGCACTATATAGGCCGACAAACCGTTTTCGCGCATCAACGCCCGCAAAACTGCTATTCGTTCCAAAACTGTCATAGTTATTCAAAATTTTGCTGCAAAAGTACAAAAAATCTTTGAACAATGCAAATTTTTATGAAAATATGATGAATTATTTGCATAATTCAAAAAAAAAGTGTACTTTTGCGGGTTGTAAATGCTGCGTGGCAGTAAAATGGCAGAAATGAACCTCATATTTCGCAGTTTCGCGAGTGGCAGTAGTGGCAATTGTTACTACCTCGGCACGAAGTATTCGGGCGTACTGATTGACGCCGGAATTTCTGCCCGTACCATTCAGAAGCACCTGCGCGAAATGGACCTTGATTTCCGCAATATCATGGCGGTGCTCATCACTCACGACCATGCAGACCATATTCGCGCCGTCGGCACATTGGGCGAGAAAGTACACCTGCCGATTTATGCCACGCCGCTCATTCATAGCGGCATAGACAAGAACTACGGCGTCAAGGAGAAACTGAAAACTTCGCGGCGGTTCTTTGAGAAGGAAACCGAATGGGACCTTAATGGCATGACCATTAACACGTTTACTATCGCACATGATTCCACCGACTGTCTCGGATATGTGATTGATTATATGGGGCAGCGTTTCATGATTGCCACCGACTGCGGTTCACCCAGCGAGACCATGGCAGAGTGTATCCGCACATCAAACCACATTGTCATCGAGGCCAATCACGATGAGCATCTGCTGCTCAACGGCCTCTATCCCACGTATCTCAAAGAGCGCATTCTCTCCCCGAACGGGCACCAGAGTAACGCCACCTGCGCCGAACTGCTGCGCAATAACTATCATGAGGGGTTGAAGAACGTCTTCCTTTGCCACCTCAGCCAGGAGAACAATGACCCGCTCGTAGCCTATGCCACCGTTCGCGATGCCTTGGAGGAGGCAGGCGCTGTAGTGGGAGAAGATGTATTCATCAAAACACTGAACCGCACCGAAGCAAGTCCCGTCTATGAACTGACCAACGAGTGCATCAAAGAACGATAAACCGTTAAATTGTTATGGAGCGCTTAGTTATTATACCTACCTACAACGAAAAGGAGAACATTGAGGCAATCATCCGTGCCGTGATGGAATTGCCGCTGGAGTTTCATATTCTGATTATCGATGACGGTTCACCGGACGGCACAGCTGACATCGTCAAGGGGCTACAGAAGAAAGAATTCAAAGACAAACTCTTCCTCGTTGAGCGTGCCGGCAAGCAAGGGCTCGGTACGGCGTATATCTGCGGCTTCAAATGGGCAATCGAGCACAAGTACGACTATATCTTCGAGATGGACGCCGACTTCTCGCACAACCCGCAAGACCTGCTCAAACTATATGACGCTTGCGCCAACCAAGGCGCAGACGTGGCTATCGGCAGCCGTTATGTCAGTGGCGTGAACGTGGTCAACTGGCCGATGGGACGCGTGCTGATGTCCTATTTTGCCTCGAAGTACGTGCGTATCGTGTTAGGCATGAAGATTCACGACACGACAGCGGGATTCAAGTGCTACCGCCGTCAGGTGCTCGAAACGATTGAACTCGACAAGATTCGCTTCAAAGGCTACGCCTTCCAGATTGAGATGAAGTTCACCGCCTACAAGTGCGGATTCAAGATTGTCGAAGTGCCTATAATCTTCATCAACCGCGTACTCGGTACCAGCAAGATGTCCGGCGGAATCTTCTCCGAAGCACTCCTCGGCGTTATCCGCCTCAAAGTCTCATCGTGGACTCGCAAATATCCGAAGAAAAATGACCAAATATCCCAATAAATGAGAAAATGGTAAATGAGAAAATGAGAAAATCATCTAACAGGCTATTTATAGCCGGTCTAACAGCGATAGCGGTCTCTGTACTCTTAACTTCCTGCCACAAGGCTGAAAACTACGATGATACCCCCGAACCAGTTCGTTACGAGTGGGGACTTCCCATTGACTCCTTCCGCATTGACACCGGTTTCGTCAAACAGGGCGAAACACTCGGTGGCATTCTTGCGCGTCTCGGCGCAGACCGCAAGCAACTGGCGCAAATAGCCACTTTACCGCGTACCGAGTTTGACGTACGCAATCTGCGTCCCGGAAAGGAGTACTTCGGCCTGCATCAGACTGATACGGCCGGTGTGGAGCACCTTATCTATTGGGTATATATTGCCTCTGTACGCGAGACTACCGTTCTCCACATGACCGATTCCATGCATGCAGAGCATCATAAGAAACCCATTCGTTACGAAGCACGTAGCGCGGCTGTCGGCATCGAGTCCAGCCTCTGGAACGCGATGGTTAACAACAATCTGCCGGTTGAATTGGCGCTTGAACTCAGCGAAATCTACGCGTGGACAATTGACTTCTTCGGGCTGCAGAAAGGCGATTCGATTCGTGTCTATTACGATGAAACTTACGTGGACACGCTCCGTACAGGTATAGGTCAGATATATGCCTGCAACTTCTACCACGCACGCAAATGGCAGGAAGCCTTCTACTTTGAGGCAGGCGAACTGCACACCTATTTTGACGGCGACGGCAAAAGTCTGCGCAAATCCTTCCTCAAAGCGCCGCTGAACTACAAACGTATCTCTTCGCACTTCTCATACGCGCGCAAGCACCCAGTATATAAGATTGTACGCCCGCACACGGGAGTCGATTACGCGGCTCCGACAGGTACACCCGTTGTTTCTATCGGCGATGGTGTGGTTATCGAAAAAGCGTACAAGGGACAAGCCGGAAACATGGTCAAAATTAAGCATAATGCCACCTATACTACAGCCTATCTGCACTTGAGCAAGTACGGCAATATATCGGTCGGTTCGCACGTCAACCAAGGGCAGGTGATTGGTTACGTTGGAGCAACTGGTGCCGCAACCGGTCCGCACTTGGATTTCCGCGTATGGAAGAACGGGACGCCTGTTGACCCGCTCAAACTGGAGAGCCCTCCTGCAGACCCCGTGCCCGCCAAGTATCGTGCTGAGTTTGATAGTGTGGTGAACGTAATGCGAACACACCTTTAACCGATGCCTCGCGCCAAGATACACTATATATTCGTGCTATTACTACTTTTGGGTTGTCAGCGTGCACACAATAATCAGGAGTTTATCTTGGACGAGCCGTTTCGGAACGGAGATTTGGTTTTACGGTGCGGTTGGGGCGCAGAGAGCCGATTGGTGATTTTTCAAAGCAAAGCCACATACTCGCACATTGGCATCTTGTTATACGACAGCTTGCAGCAATCATGGATGGTTGTTCATGCCGTTCCCGGAGAAGCACCTAAAGGCGAACCCGAATATTTGAAATACGAACCGATAGCGACGTTCTTTTCGCCTGAGAGGGCACGATTAGGAGGATGGATGCGCATCGATTGCACGGACGAACAAGCCACTCGCGCGGCACATTACTGCCTCGCAAAACAACAGATAAAAACACTATTTGACAACGATTATCTGCTACAGGACACCACAGAATTATACTGCTGCGAACTCGTCTGGCAAGCCTACTTGCATGAAGGGATAGACATCACAAGCGGCAATCGCCACGATGCCCCGAGTTTCTGCACAAAAGAAAAAGAAGGAATATTCCCGAACGATATCGAAAACGGTGATAAAACACTATTTGTTAAACCCTTAAAATTCAAAGATTATGAAAGCAATTAAATTCTTGGGCCTCGCGCTCTTAGCTTTGGCTTTTGCGGCCTGCTCCTCAAGCACTCCTGAAAGTGTAACGAAAGACATGTTGACCCAACTCAAGAAGGGCGATTACGAGAAAATCGTCAACTCAATGTATTTCAAAAAAGAGATGTCAAAAGACGACAAAGCAGGTATGGCGTCTCTCTTCAAAGAGAAAGTACAACCCCAAATCGACCAACACGAAGGAATCAAATCTTTCGAAATCGGTGAAGTTCAATTAAGCGAAGACGGAAATTCCGCTGTTGTGGCTTACACCATTAACTATGGCGACGGAACATCCAAACAAGACACTAACGACGTAGTCAAAGTGGACGGCAAGTGGATGACTTCTTCCGGCAAATAAATCCGGAGAATTCTCCATCACACGTTTTATTACTGTTTTAAGGGCCCGCTTTTGGCGAGCCCTCTTTTATAATATTTTTTCATCCACTTTCCCGAGCCATGAGTGGGTGATTAGTGGGTGATTACTGGGTGATTAGTGGGTGATTAGTGGGTGATTAAGCCGCAGCTACGCTTCTTTTGAGCTGTTCTTTCTTGCTGCTACGTACCTTATGAAGCGTATATAACCCCGCCAGAGCAGAGAGGAACAATATCGCCTTCCAGTCACATTCAACCGGACACCAACAGTAGCCGGATTCATCTATACAGCCACATATACCATTTTCATCTACAAGGCGTAAATCACATCCGCAAATATCACAAATCTCATCACCATTTTCATCTACACAATCACAACTCCACCATGGATCTTCAGGAATCCCAGGTTGACCACCGCGTCTAATTGAGCCTATTCGCGCATAGGTCTGACCGGAGGTAACACCACCGTATATACGGGAAGCGGATGTTGTTATTCCTTGAACCTGATTATACGAAGAGTAATTTCGCATAGAAGTATTCATCATACGACTCGTTGATGTCATTCGTGCCACCGGTGCATGTGTTACACCTCTTGAGCTATAATAGGAGGATGAATAATAATTCCTTGCAGGTGACTTATACATCGGATTCGCCGAAGCGCATAGCACACCTAAAAAACACAATATTATTGTTACAATCTTTTTCAAAACTAATACCTTTCAATATGCCCTCGTCACGAGGGGATTTAATTAGCGAACTTTTGCTCCTACGGCATTATAAAGCACGCCGTCCTTGAGGATGTATAATTGATTGTTCTGAATAAATTTCTTAACGTTATCGTCATTCTTCTCCACCTTGTTGAATGCAGTAGTTACTTCTATCGCCTTTTCTTGGGCGATAATCTGGAAGCGACCGATAATATAACTATTCGGCTCTGTAGCGAACGTATATTCAGTACCCTCCGAAATATTGATTACTTCTTGAGAAGCATTATCCACAAGTGCCAAATCGGTATCACTATTCAAGTGAGAGAAGTTAAACGTATATTCCATAGCGTCACCGGTACGAAGACCAATTTGAGTGCCGGCTATACTATTTGTTGCATCAATTGCCAAAATACAATCACCTTCTAACGCAAAGACATTAAACAAACCTTCTGTCATTTTACGCGCATCATAACCGTTTTCATACGCCTTGTCATATTTATCAGCACCAAGCAGATACAAGTGGTCACACAATCCGTCAGCATTCAAGGTTACGCGCAGACTATTCAACTCATCATCTTCCTCCATTGATTGCTTACGACCTTCGATATGTAGTGGAGCAGGTCCTCCTTTGGAGTAATCTGCCTCCCAAACCAACTTGCTATAATCAAACTTCACCTGAGCACCTGCGCCGGTAGCTCGTACGCAGAATCCTTGCATCGGAGCAATCATAATCGGCGTTGAGAAGGCCTTTTTCAGGTCATCTGCATTCCCTAAAGTAATAGGCATATACTGACCCGGATTCTCTGAAGAACCATTCTTCGTCATGGCATCCTTACGTGAACCCGTATTGAATACATAAACGGTCAAGTCCACATTCACAAAATCTTCCTTCTCAAACTTCGTTAAGTCAATCGGAGCAGTAAAACTATTCGCTACAATGTTATGACCATGTTCAGCATCTGTGTAAGATAAGGGCACTGAAACTACACCTTGATTCGATTGCAATTGACCGTTAAAGGAAACCAACATACCATTAACATCGCGGGTTTGAGTGGTAGCATAGCCTACGAACGGCTGCATCTCAAGTTTCTTGAGTTGATTAACCCATTCGTCACTTTCCTCAAGGTAACTATATACCCAACTACGCGTAAAGAAGGTCTTTGCCAAAACACCGTTGCTGGCAATCGGAGCACCTATATATTGCCAAGCAGCAATATTCTCCTCATTTGCAGCACGGTCATAATAACCGATACTATACAATTCTACCGTTGCCTCCGGCATAGCACCTTTGTAATCTGGAGAAATACGCAGGTAACCGGTTTGACCTTTCGTTGCACCCTCTGTACCGGCCTTCAATATCAACTTATCCTTCGAAGCGCCCCTAATACCGTTCTTACCTACTGTCAGTCCGCCTGTTGGATTAATCGTAACAGATGCTTCAGGGTTAATTTCCATTCCACGAACTGCCATTTCGGAATTTATGACAGCGGCTTTCTTAATAATAACATCATTCTTTTCGTTAGGCACTAAATTCACGTTCCAGTTAGTGGCTTCCGACCATTGATCATCCGTAGTTCCTTCAAATACATAACCGAAAGTCTCTACCGGAACGATTAACGTATCATTTTCATACTTATTGAATACGGTAATCTTAATGTCTTTCTTCTCAATATCCTCGCTGAAATAGTAGAATGTCACTTTCACCGTATCCATAAATCCTTTTCTTAGAGTGTCAAGTCTATGGATAGCAATGGTGTCTTTATCCTTATTGTTTTCGAAGTAGATATGCGGATCATCACTTGCTATCTTCACCAAGGTATCACACGTACTGAAGTTTACATGGAATGTATAACTTGTTGCAGCTGCACCTTGCAAGCGTCTATGAATTTCCTCATCTACTCTATGAAGAACAGTAGCATCTTTTTTCTCTTTTGTCAACTTCAACCAACGCTTACGAGTAACAACAATATTGTTGATATACGGATCGTCTGTATGATAACTCCACACATTGCTTCCTTTTTCAAACTGTACTGCGGTAGTATGATGAGTCAAATCGCCTAATGATACAGGACCTATTTTTTGAGCAAAGTCCTCTCCAATCACAACATTATCCATAGCTTCATAGTATTCCGACCATGAATTATTCGTCCACAATTTATATTGCATTGCATTTCCGGCAGCCCCATTTCTCTCCAATCTAAAACTTAATGTTTCACCAACGCCACCAAAATCAACAAAACCATTTTTCTCTGGACCAACTTTTGATACTATTGGAGATGATTTTTTGTCCGGCCAATTCCAATCAATCAAGTTACACGTACAATTAGGATCTGTCACTACATTAACCATAAAGGTTTGTTCGCCGTATTTGTATTTATAGCTCTCATTTTGCCATAAACGCCACTCAACAACACCCGTATTTTGGCCAGTATATACTACCCAAGTTCCTTCAGGGATACCAGCCGCCAAATTTCGGTCGAAAGAGGCCATTGTCAAATCGCCTCTAATCTGTTCATAGTAAATCTTATTTGTTACGGTATCGGTATTGCTGGTATTTACGTAAAGTAGATTATTGTACCAGTCAGTCTGTATTGTATGCCCATTGGCATCAACAAAACCTGTGATAGAGATATTATTGTCGTACTTCTTTACGGTAACTACGATTTCTTTAGAACCAGCCTCGAACTGAGCATTAGCATCTTGCCAAATTCGGATGGTTACTGTCGTATCATTGAAAGACGCGGCATTTTCATTAGGAATAACAATCTTATTCTGAGCCACAATATAGCGGGCAATATCATTGGCCGAACTACTTGTTTGCACTTGTACGTTACTATTGATATTGGTTGCTACAGTCTCAATAACATCTTCTATATATTTATCACACGAAGCAACAGTGGTCAGTGAATTAAGACGTTTTTTAACCTCAACTGTAAACTCGTCCGTTTGGACGTTGTAATAACTCATTGCAGCTTTCGTAGCACGGATAGTATAAGTATCACATTCAGTTGCCGTAAAGACACCATTCGTAATATTGGTGCTGCTTACATTCGCGTTATTGTTTTTCGCGCTGATAACTGCGAAGCTCACCTCGCCGTCACGACTGGAGTCCACAGGATCTTCTGTCTGCGAATCAATCAAAGACGTAAGGTTAAGACTGGAATTCTCTGCGTTGGCGTCTATTCCTGTTGTTACTTTTACATAAACCGAACCATTATTCATTTCTATTGATTGGTCAATCGCAGTAACGGTAAGTGAACGATTGAACGTTACAGAATTGAACCTGTTACCATCCGTCGGTGTAAACGTCATCGAATACTCTTGTGAACCGGGTGCTTTTTCAACGCGCGGGGTCGGAGTGGTCCAAGCGAAAGTACCATCAACCTTCGTATTCGGTGTCCCTTGCCAAGTTACCGTAGCTAAACCGTCATTAGCGATAGAACATGTGCTCAAATTGTTCAAATAAGGAACAGTTCCTACCGTCGGCTGATTTGCAATAGTCGGAGTCACTTTGTTGACCGTATAAGTAACTGATTTAGATGTGGAATAATAATAGGTGTTACCTGCTTGGGTAGCAGTCAGCGTAACGGTACCTCCGCCCATCAGAGTTACTACACCTGAGCTTTGACCAACCGTAGCAATATTAGTATTGTTGGAAGAATAGGTAATAGGCAGATTGTTCTTTGCATTATTTACATTATCTGTCGCGTATGCAGTAAACGTTGTAATGGCGTCTGTCGTGTTATGCGTCTCGGCAGTAGTCGAGAATGACTGAATCGTCTGATTACGCTTATCGTTTTCACCTTGCAGATACACATATGCTGTGCTCGTGCCATCTGTAATCTTTACATAAACCGATTTGTCGGAATATTTGGTTCCTACATTGCCTTTCTGCGGACGGAAATAAATCTTGAAATCATAATTAGAAATCTTTCCTAACTTACCTGTCGCGCATACTGATTCTGAACCGTTTGCACTTGCGCACATGTTAGCGCCGACCTTATAAGTCTTTCCCTCCTTGGACGAAGTCAATTCGTGCGTAGTAGAAGAACTACTGAAACTAAACTCATTCTTGGAATCACCTTCAATGGTAATCGTGATATTTCCGTTAGTTAAGAAAGAACGGAAATTAACCGGCAATTCCTTGGTTGTTCCCCAAGGTACTTTAGTAAAGTCTTTCGTAAGATTATCCGCAACCTTGCTTCCATCCGCTGTCTGCAATAAAATATGCTTCTTCATCGGAATACGAATGTCCTTGATTGATCCTCCCTTATTTACTGTACAATGAAAATATACGTTAACTGATGTTATATTTTCACCCACCGTCCCCTTGGCTTCTTCATATGACAAGTGTTCATTTGCATAGACATTGCTATATGCAATTTTATTACTATTGCTCGTTCCACCAACCCAGAGGTCAAATCCGTACCATTTGCTATTCTTTTTCCAGTCAATTTTAATTTCCCCATTAGTGGGCGGAAAAACTGTACACGGAACATCATTAGTCACAACACCACTGTTTGCTCTCACTGTTCCGTCATACAACGAATACCAAGTAGAACCTACATATTGTTGTGCCCAAATAGTACCAGTTGTGCAGAAGAGTGCACAGAGGAGAATGAGTGTTTTAATTGTGTTGTAGAATTGCTTCATTTTTTGTCCTTTCGTCTTTTATGTTGTCCGCGTTTCGGGCAACGGGGACCGTTTGTCACTTTTATATTTTATATAAACCTTTTAACTCGCTTTGTTTGGTTACTTTTTGCAATCCCGACTTTACAAATTGCCTATTTTTAAGATTTTATGTATCAATCTGCATTGTTTGTAGTCGAAAAACGGCGCAAAATTAATATGTTTCCTCGAAATACGCAAATTTTCAGTGCATTATGATAAGGAAGTATAACTCTTTATTAAAAAAACGCATATTTTATGTTGCAAAACATGTTTTTTGTACAATTTTGCAAATTTTTGCTATTTAATTTGTGAGATTCGGAAAAAAGCAGTACCTTTGCGCCCGATTTTGGTACTACTGGCCAAAATATCGGGATGAAAAACGCAGTTTTGCAGACCGAAAAGCACTAAGTGCGCCGCGGTGGTGGAATCGGTAGACACGAAGGACTTAAAATCCTTTGGCCAGTGATGGCTGTGCGGGTTCAAGTCCCGCCCGCGGTACCGAGAGTAAAAAAGAAGTTAAAGCAGCGTCTGCAAATTTATTTGTAAAGATGATGATTTATCTTCTTTTTTCTATTGCAGGTACTGCAATGGGACTTACGTAGAAAGTCCCGCAACACATGCAGAGAACAAACTTACATAGAAAGTCCCGCAACACATGCAAAGAACAAACTTACGTAGAAAGTCCCGCAACACATGCAAAGAACAAACTTACGTAGAAAGTCCCGCCCGCGGTACCGAGAGTAAAAAAAGCACCTTACAAGGAAACTTGCAAGGTGCTTTTTGATATGCAAAATTTTGTGAGGTGGCGGGGTGGTGACAGGGTGGTGGCAGGGTTGACCCTCTGTGATAGTGAAGTGCAGAAAGTATTAATCTTCACCTTCAAAAATCATTATCCTGCCACCGGTTTCGGGAGCCGGTTCGATTGTTCCGGACTCTATGGAGGATTCGGAAGACGAATTCTCTGTTTGCGGCTGCGCCGTTGTTTGAGAAGTTTGTGCTTCGCTTGTTTGAGAGGTTGTGGGCGGCTCTGTGGATAGTTTTTCTGGAATTGGGATATTGCACGGTTCCTTGCTAACCTTCATGTCATAGAGAACAAACTGACCGGAACGGTACTTGCCGGGCTCCAACCAGAACATCAACTGATGGCACTTGAAGATGGGCACAGTGATAGTCTGCGGCTCCATCTTATTCGTTACCCAAATCTCCTTAACCAACCGCTGGTCGGCAAAGACATTAAGCTTGAACGGATGGTCGACCTGTTCGCCCAAATTAACGAGTTTGGACATTTCATCCCAATATTCGGACTTATTGGCAATCGTAAATGTGCAACTCTCATATTCGCCGTAAGGATTGAAGGCAACCACCGAAGCCTGTCCGCCGTTCTGGTTGTTCATCAAACGGGTAATCGCCAATTGTCCGGTCAATCCACCACCGGCAGAAACACCCGTATAAGCGCTTACGTTGCTGGATCCGATAGCACTTCCTGCGCCAACAAGGAACATCATTACCGCGTCAGAAAGCGAGATATTCTCAATCGAGAGCGGCACATTGGCTTCAAGCATAACGCCTTTGTATATCTTCGAGCCGTCCTTCATCTGGAAGAAGTTACGCTGCGAACCACCCGGGATAAAACAGTCGTTGAAGTCGAAGTTGGTAAGCGTAGAGAGATAGCGACCGACAAAATGGAAGTAAGGACGCTCGCATAGATCGATAAGATCTGCCTCATCGGGGCAATCGGGTTTCTCGTGGTAGAAGAGGTCGTTGGCAACAGGTTTGCCGCGATAGAGAGCGATGTCACCGATACCAATGTAGCACTGCTTGCGGTTCTTGCTGCCGGGCTTCGCAAAACGCAAGGAACGACATTTGTTGAGCGGTAGTTCAAAGTACATGTTCGGCCATGTGCAATGCACAATCGTATCGAGAATCAGGTTGTCATCCGCATAAACGAGGATACGGTCATCGTCCAACACGCGGTGTTGCGTAAGGGTGCCTACGTAGAAGGATATATAGTCAAACTCCTCTGCCAAATCGAAGGTAGCGTAAGCGTCAATCTGGTCATCAAAGAGCGTTTTGCCGGTAGCGAGGATGATTCCTTCGCTGTATTTTTCTCCGCCCATAGAGAAGGTGATATAGGACGATTCGCCGGTGAACATGGTGGATTCGGCTTTTGCTACGCCGCGCACGGAGTATGGAAGGATATTCATCATCAGCGAACAGGGCGATTTGAGTTTGGCCACCTGCTCCTTGTTGATGTTAGCGAGGCCTTCTTGGGGCACAGAGTTATCGCCCTTCGGATGGGCATAAATCTCCACAACACCAAAGGTTATTGAGCCGAGGAAGTCGTTGGAGCGAAGTTCGCAGCTGAATCGGATGGATTCCTGATTCTTGACATCAATCACTACTTGCCGAGGCAGGTCCTTCTGGGTAACAACATCCTCGTAGAGAATCTTGTTCTTATCGCCATAGACGATGAGCCAAGCCGTGGAATTGGAGCTTTGGTTGTCGCGCGGCCCTACGATGAAAGAGAGTTTCTCATAGCGCTTATTGAGCCAGAAGCAGCTCCACGCTACGGTTTTGCCGATGAGTTGCTCGGAGGAGGTGAACTGGAGACCGTTTTTGAACTCATGACGAGCGATGTTGATGCTCTCCACGGGATAGTCCAACCCGGGCACTTTCTTCTTGTCGGTAATAGGCGCAATCTCGCGCGTAGTAAGGTACGGCACCAGTTGTTCCACAAGTTTTACTTTGCCTTCGGGATAATTCACCAAAGGCTTCGGAGCCGGTACAGATGCGCCGTCTTTCCATAGCTGCAATTGACCGAGGACGATGTCCACTTCGCCCACCGCAACCTTGAACTTAAGTTCCTCGACATCCTGCACTTTGAGCGTCACATATACAGGTGCATCCTGGTAGAAGACAGGCTTGTCATAGATACGTCTGCCATCCGCCCAAATGGTGAGCACGGACTTGTTATTCGGTTTGCCGTAGTTGCTGAATGCGCCGAGCCAGAAGGTCATCTGGGAATATTCCTTGTTCAACTGGTAGGTGGCAAAACCGTGGTCGTCATGAGCAATCGCACCTTGTGCTGCACCGCCAATCGATATACCGCCGTTGAGCTGGTAGATATTGCACATGGTCAGCAGACCCGAATTGTCATTGGTTGAGTAAGGTTTGTCCGCCTTGGAGGAGGATACTGTCAGCCGGTGCTCCTCGATTGGTTTAAGGACATCCGCCATATACACTTGTGCCGTCACACCCAGTGACGCAAACAACACAACCAGAGAGAGAAATAGTTTTTTCATAATCGTATTCAGTTTTCAGTAATCAGTATTCTATTTTTACATGCAGTTCGGCATAGGCATAACTGAGTCCCACTTTAGCCACTTCTTTGCTTTTGCCGAATTCAACCAAAAAGTCGTTTCCGCCGTAACGGAAGAGTGCGCCGTTGTCACGAAGTTCCAGAAGGGTCAATTTGCCAAAACGAGGCGCTAAATCGCTCAGCCACCACTTATCTTCCACAATACGCGTCAGGTTCATGTCAGGCTGCACATCCGCCGCATTGATACTCCCCTTATACGACGTTATATTATTGATTCCCGGGTCGCAGGAGACTTCGTAGCCATATACAGAGATTGTTGCCATCGTTATCTGGTTAACATTTCCCACATGCGGTCGTTGGAATCGTTAAAGTCGTAAGAGATTCGCTGTGCGCGTTCAGGGTCTTTTTCGCAGCCAATGCCGTTAATCAAGTAGTACCGCAACGCCGAAGCTGCATCTTCCTGACTGCGGTCATAAGGACTGACGCACGAGTGGTTGTAAACATATTCGACTAGTTCGAAGGCTTTCTTCTCGTCTTTCTCGCAACCGCGACCGTGCTCGTACCAATCAGCCAGTTCGAGGAGATATTCGTGCGTAGGCCATGCATCCGCGAGCTGCACAAGGATTTCAAACGCCTTTGCGTCATCCTTTCCTCGGGTTGTCAGAAACCGCTGTTCGAGAGTTCTTGCTGCCAAATCTTCCATAGTTATTCAGAATTTTGTGAGTTATGGGATAGTGCTTACCGTTCGAACAACCCAAGCAGAGTTCTTTTCTTTTTGCCCGCCTCGCCGGTATAGGGGTGCTCGCGGAGAGGAAGATTGAAGTGCGTATGTCCTTTGAGCACGGTCTGCGGATGGGTAAACTCGCGGAAGCCCCATTCGCCGTGATAAGCACCCATACCGGAGTGTCCTGTACCGTTGAACGGCACGCCTTTGACCATCATATGAATACACACTTCGTTGATACATCCGCCGCCGAATTGGTGCGTCTGCATCACACGGTTCGCCCACTTGATATTGCGGGTAAAGAGGTACATGGCCAGGGGGTGTTCGCGGTCGGCAATGGTTTCCATCAGTTGGTCCACTTCGGCATCTTTGTAAGGCACCACTGGCAAAAGCGGGCAGAACAATTCATGCTGAACGATTGGTTCATTGATATCCACCGGATATATGATAGTCGGCGCATATTTGCGGGAGGATTTGTCTCCAATGCCGCCAAAGACTATCCGTTCGCGATGTTCATCCGCCAACTTCGCACATTTATTATACGCTGCATCGGTAATAAGTTTGGGATATTCAGGATTGGTCTCCGGGTGTTCGCCGATTTGTGCGACAAAGGCTTTTTGGAGTTCTGCCAAGAAGGGTTCTGCCACTTCTTCAGCGACTGCAATCTGGTTGATATTGATGCAAATCTGTCCGGCATTAAGGAGCTTGAAGAAGGCTATCTTGCGAGCGGCATCTCTGAGGTTCGCATCTTTGCGAACGACACACCAGTTGCCGGTTTCGCCGCCGAGTTCAAGCGCTACGGGAGTGAGGTTCTTTGCCGCCTCAGCCAACACATGTTTGCCTACAGCCGGTGAACCGGTATAGAAAATCTTGTCAAACCGCTGCGCAAGGCACATATCCGCCACATCGTGACCGCCATCAATCAGCGTTATATACTCCGGCGGGAACACCTCGGCAAAGAAGCGTTTGAGCACTGCAGTACTCGCTGCAGACTTTGAGCTGGATTTGATAACGACTGTGTTGCCACCACACATCGCCGCAGCAACAACGCCTATGGTCAGCAGAACCGGAAAATTAAACGGACTTATCACCAGCGAGACCCCGTACGGCATCTTATAGACCTTGGTGAAGATACTGGGGAAGCACATTAGACCGCTGAAATGGCGCTCGGGACGTGCCCAACGGCGCAAGCCCGCAAGCATTTCGTTAATTTCGACGATGATAGGCCCTATATCGCACAGATACGCTTCAAGCGGACTTCGCCCGAGGTCTTGCGCCAAAGCTTCTTCAAACTCGGCAGAATGCGCGATAACGGCTTCTTTCAGCTTCTTGAGTTGCTGTTTGCGCCATTTGACGGGCAACGTTTGCCCCGTGCGAAAGAACTGCCGCTGCGCAGCCACTATCTCACGAATCGATTCTTCGGTGTATGTCATAGTTCCGTAATTTGCTCCAAAATATGTTTAATATCCTCGTTAGACATGGTGATTGGTGCCGAATAATTGATAGAATCGGCCGCCACCATCGCGATTAGTTCCTCGTAGTCTTCCGCCTTTACGGGAGAGGCTATTGTATCAATGCCACAGATGTGCAACAAATCCCGCAATGCCTGCAAAAATGTTTCTGCCGCCTGTTCATCAGTCATCTGGAGGCTTAGAGCTGAGGATTCTCCGGTCAAGCCGCAATAGCGCGCCAACTCTGCATAACGGGTGATACAAGCTTCTTTTTGGAACTCCAAAACAGGCAGCAGCATCAGCGAAATCGCCTGTCCGTGCGAGAGGTGGTATTTAGCACCTATACTATGCGCGAACGCGTGTATGTAGCCCGCCAACTGCGTATTGATGGCGTTGCCTCCGTACATTGCCGCACGGCACATCGCCAAACGGGATTCGTTATTCTCGGGCTCGGAAAGAAGTATCGGCAGATGATGAAGAATCAGTTTGGTACCTTCCAGCGACATATGCATATCCCCCGCGTTGAATTCGACATCGCTGACTGCACCCTCAATACAATGGCTGAGCGCATCTATACCACAGGCAACCGTCACCGCGTTGGGAGCGTGCATGGTGAGTTCGCTATCATGAACCACATGCGTGACATTAAGGCCTATAAGAACGGTGGAGCCTTTGACACCGCGGGCATTGCTCACCACAGCACCTACCGTCAACTCGGCTCCTGTTCCGGCCGTGGAAGGAACCATAATAAGCGGCAATGTACGCCCAGGGACAAGCAGGAATTTGAGCAAAAGCGCCTTGGTTGAGAGATGCGGCATACGAACACCGGCAGCAATCATCTTGCAACTATCCATCACAGAACCGCCTCCCAACGCGATAATACATTCGGCGCGATTCGCCATTGCTTTTTGGCGACCGGCATCAATAATACCAATGTTCGGCTCTGTGTGGATATCGCAAAACACCGAGTAACCGACACCTGCGGCTTCCAACGAGGCCACAATCGCCTTGTCAAAACCCAAGGAATGCAAGGTCGTATCGGTCACCAACAAGACCTGCTTATAACCGCACTTGCTGCAGATGGCGCCTATGTTAGCGCGAGCACCCAAACCTTCCGATATCTCGGGCTGAGGCAATGGGATTGTATGTATCACTTTGCCCGGCAAACGGCGAATCTGCTTTCTCAAACGATAGGTATCCATGATTCACTATTTCGCATTAAAGCACATAATTCCGCCGCAAAGGTACGATTAAATTTTGATATATGCAAATTTTATTGTACTTTTGCCGCCGATTTGGTTTTGAAAGGTCATGCAAAAAAAAATTAAGCCATACGTTCTGCCTACTGCCATCGTGTTAGGTGTCGGTTTCCACCGCTGGCTCAGTATGTTAGGAGGTGTAACGCCTGTGCTTATTTTTATTATCCTGTTGCTGACGTTTTGTTCGGTACGTTTGACGAAACTTCGTCCATCGTGGCTGGAGGCGTGTATTGCGGCTTTTCAGGTAGTGTTCAGCATTACGGGTTACATGCTGACAAGGATGCTCTCCGGCAACGACATACTTGCCGAAGGCGTACTAATCGGCGTGCTCTGTCCCGTTGCGGCAAGCGTGAGTGTCGTGGCCTGTGAACTGGGTGCGAGACGCGAAACTGTGGTCAGTTATACAGTGGTCGGGAATCTGATGGTGGCGGTTGTGGCCCCCGCAGTATTTACCGCTATCAGTAGTCAGCCATCGGACCTCAGCACTTATTTCCTTTCCTTCTGGCTGATTTTGCGGAAGATTGCTACCGTGCTGGCCCTGCCTTACCTCATTGCCCTCTTGCTGCAATGGTGGTTCCCGAAGGCAAGTGACGGCATCGCCAAATACAAAGGCGCCGCGTTTTATCTGTGGGCGACGGCATTGCTGCTTACCTTGGGCAAAACGATGGATTATATTGCCCTTCAAGGCAAAGGGAACGAAAATACAATTATTTGGCTGGCGGCTATCTCGCTTATACTTTGCACCATCCAATTTGCAGTTGGCAAACTATTAGGTTATCACTTCGGCGACACCATTGCCGGAGGACAATTACTCGCACAGAAGAACTCGGCGATAGGAATTTGGATGGCGTGTCTCTATCTCCATCCGCTGACATCCGTAGTACTCGCCTTTTATTCGATTTGGACGAATCTCTTCAACTCATGGCAGTTGTGGTACTATCCGCGTCGCCAAAATGACAAAATGGCCAAATAAATGATAAAATGGTAAATGAATAAATGACAAAATAGCATGTGGGCAGTTTGGGCTTTATTATCGGCACTATTTCTGGGCATTTATGACATTTGCAAGAAGCGCAGTTTGAGCGACAATTCGGTTGTCGGAGTGCTGGCGTGCAGTGTACTTATCTCTGCCGCGATGCTTGCTCCCGCCCTCTTCACGGATGCCGTGCCGCAAGTGGATGTTCACGGACATCTGATGATTTTTATCAAGTCGCTATTGGTATTGTCGTCGTGGCTGTGCGGATATATTGCGCTGAAGCACCTGCCGATTTCGATCGTATCGCCAATGCAGGCTTCACGACCGATGTGGACGCTGTTGGGCGCGTTGGTTATTTTCCACGAGAGCCTCAACGGTTGGCAGTGGGCAGGAATTGCCGTCACTCTCGGCACTATATTCGCCTTTTCTTTTTCGATTCGCCATAAGGACTCAGCGCAACGCGGACAGGGATATTGGTATATATTTTTAGTGTTGGCTATTCTGCTTGGCGCGTGCTGCGGGTTGTACGACAAACATATTATGCGCACCTTCGACCGCAATGCCGTGCAGGTGTACTACACGCTGTATCAGGCGATTATGATGGGTGTCGTATGGGGAATTACGGCATTGCGCGACAAACAAACCCTCGCGAAGTTCACATGGCGTTGGGAGATTGTCGGGATATCGGTGTTCCTGATTCTGAGCGACTACGTCTATCTGAAGGCGTTGAGCGCCCCCGACAGCTTGATTGCAGTGGTTTCCACCATCCGGCGTGCGGGAACAATTATCCCGTTCCTATACGGGATAATCATTCTTCGCGAGAAACAAATCCGTGCCAAAGTGCTCTGCCTTACCGGCATTCTGCTCGGATTAGTCTGCCTGCTTATCGGGACGCTGTGATTACAGCATTTGACCTAATGCGGTGTAGGTCTTGCCGTTCTTCTCGATAACGAGCTGACCGTTTACGATGCGCTTCACAGCCTTCGCGCCGATAATGGTGCTCAAAAAAAGTGCGACGAATCGCACTTTTTTTTGTTTTGCGTTTGACGGTTTAGCAGTCCTTATTCCTTCATACCGTAAGTGGTCTTTTATTTTACTTCTGCGCCAACGGCGTTGTAGATCTTGCCATCACGGATGATGTAGAGCTGACCGTTCATGAGGACTTTGCGAGCCTCACCCCAGCCCTCCCCTGAAGGGAAGGGAGTCTGGTCAATACCGGTCGGTATAGTTTCAGCATCTTTGACGAGACGAACAGACATACCGTTAGAACGCGGGCGCACCTGGAACGACGGACCTACCTTATCGATGTAAACCATTTCAGCATCATACAGTTCGTAGTCCGTAGTCGTCCAGTAATAGCCGTGATCAGCGCGGTCAGTTCCGCCTATGTCAATATCGTGGATATTAAGTCCTGTACGGAAACCGCCTGCCGGAAGGAATACCACGCCGGCTTTTTCCAGTCTGAGCAACGTCGCGACATCATAGGTGTTGACAGTCCACTCCTGTGCGTCCATATCCATTTCAAGGCCTTGCGGCATTTCGAATTCGTCGGGCAGGAGGAACATACCGAAGAACGACGCATACTTGCCCATATCGATTTGTCCGACCGCGCGTTTTTGGGCTGCATTCTGACGCTTGTTGAGCAGATAATCCCACTCGGCTTTGGTCATCGTGCGCCATGTACCAGGTTCATAAGTAGAGTTCAGAATGGCATTCTGACCCCAGTCTTTGAAAGACGGATAGTCTGTATCGTTGGAACTGGTCTTGATCGGATCATTACCGGTTCCCCAGCCGAAGAGGTCCTCAAAGTCGAGATCGGTCTCTGAAATCCAACGGTTAAGCTCGGTTTGCGCGAACATCTGGTGGGCAGCGAAGAAATAGGTCTGACGTGCAGGCATATACTCGAGGTTGGCTTTCGAGAATTGCACTTGCTTGTCAGCTCTCACCGAGAACTTACCCGGCAGCTCACCCTTCAGTTCCTCAGAGTTGGTGTAATCCGTGCCATCTATGCAGGAAATCCATAGTCCTTTTCTGCCATACGAGTCACGACCGAAAATAAGGTGTGCATATTGGTCCTCGGAATAATTGACAATATCGTCTATATACACACTGCGGAGAATCGGTTTGCGCTGGAACAGTTTGCCCTGCGGGCTGACCGAATAGCAGAATGATTGAAACTCCTGGGTAACATAATCTTTCTCGAAGGTGAGTATGTTATAATTTTTATCCCCATGTACAATGCAAATCGGTTCGGGATCCACTCCTCTGTTGACGTCCAACCAAAATCCGTCATATTTCGGGAGCAGTCTGGTGCCGTCGAGTTTAATGCTGTTCAGATACAGGAAATACTCGCCATAATCGGCACGCTCAAACTTAACGCACTCGGCAATGTTAAGGGTGTCGTTTTCTACCATGATCACATGGCTGTGGTCAATACCGGCGGTGTCAGAGAGCAGGACATGCTCATCCAGTACTTTGCCGTTCGGGTAGATACGGTTGTAGTAACACTGTGAGAAATGCTTCGGCATAAAGGCTTTATAGACCAATCCGATACTACCGTCGCTAATCGGAATTATATCCGAAGGCGGGAAAGCGATAGCGGCGCCACCTTCATGCGAAACGACACCGTACGATTCAACAAGCTTCGCGTCTGCCCATGTATTCTCACAATCGGGACCGAGAAGTTGTGCGCTATAGTGGTCATTCTCATCCACATAGACGAAATAGGCTTTGCCATCCGGCCCAGGAGCAAGTATGTAGGTAAAGGCTTGCCATGTCTTATAATGCTTCTCTTTGAGAATATTTCCGCTGTAGTCCAAACAAGCCACCTCGAAATAATGCTCATAACTGTCAACAGGGTCTAATGTGTGAGGGTCCGTCTTCGTATACTGCTCCAGGATAGCCGCTGCCAAATAGATTTTGTCACCGCTAACGGCGATTTTCTCACCCGCGTAAAAAGTTGAATTGGCATCCGGATCCATCACATGGTATGGCAGCATCACGCCGTCCTTAGACCATACCGGTTCACCGTTCTGATTATAACAGTAGGCGATGATTTTGCATGCTTTGATGTTGAGATGATCGCCTAAGTCGTTTTTCTCTTTATAGTTATCGTTAGCCAACTTTCTTATGTCCGCAAAGGTGATGATAATGTTTCCGTTAGAAAGGGTATCTACGTTAGGATGTCCGTACGCGGCGGTATCTGTCGGCTTGTAGGAAATAAGCACGCCGTTACCGTCGAATTTCTTGTTACCGTCTTTGTCCAGTATCTGCAAGTACAGATAGAATTGGCGTTTGGTGTCCTGTACACCGGTCTCCGGATTTGTTTGTAATCCGAAAGTACGGTAAACGAGGATAGTGCTTCCGTCTGCCTTACGAATCATCGTAGGGCTATTGAACTCAATGTTCGTTTGCGAAGCAATCTTTGTCAGACTGTTATCGCCAGGGATCCATTGTGCTGCCGCAGGCAGCATCATTGTGGCACAGAAGAGTGCCAAGAATGTTCTTTTCATGATATATATGTATTAGTTTAACAAGAACTCGGTTTTTTATTGTGACACAGCGGGAAACCAATCCCGCTATGCCTATATGTCGAACGGTTTAACGGTTAACGAACCTCTGTACCAATAGCGTTGTAGAGTTTGCCATCACGCTCAATGAGAAGTTGGCCGTCACGAATAACCTTGATGGCCTTTGCGTCAACAGAGTTGTTATCGATAGCTTCATCTTCAGCAGCGAAGGTAGCCATAATAGCCATATCCTTCGTCATGTAGATATGTAGCGGATTATCCTCGGTGTTCATAGCCGTTCCGCAATAGAAGCAATCTTTGAATTCGTCTAAGTTACCTTGTTTCCAGCCGGTGAACTTATAGCCCTCAGCCGGTTTAGCAAGGATAGCTACCTCAATATCTTCGGGTACTGTGTATTTGCCTTCACCAAGATCAATGATACCGCTTCCGAGCAGGTTCGTTACGGCTACGGTACCCATAGCAGAATCGTTGATAGCGAGCTGTAAGGTGAAGTTAGCAGGAACCGGAGCATTCTCTTTCCAAGCATATTGCTCTGGATTGGTCAAATCCGCTTCAATCAACTTGCACGGTGTACCTTTCCACGTGTCATCACTCCAGTAGTTACCGAATTTGAAGAGCGCTTGGAGCCATTTGCCTTCGCCTTCACCGTTAGCCGGGATGTATTTGCAAAGAACGATGTTCTGATTTGTTTTGTCGCAGAACTTGAAGGTATCCGTTTCAGCCGCATTGACGAAGTCGTAGCTTAGGAACCAACCGGTTGCTTCCATCTTTTCCATTACCATCGTACCTTCAGCAAACGTTCCTACCATCACGATTTGATCGTCAGCCGGGCGGTTCGCAGTCGGCAAGTTAACGCCTAACTTGGTCACTTCACGTTGTACTTCATCAGCAAACAAGTTCGCACTCAGCAGCACAACTGCTAAAATTGTAAAAATTTTTCTCATAAAATAATAAATTTTGTTGGTTAATAATATGGTTAATTATTTCGTTGTACGAAATTTGGCGCAAAATTACTGCTTTTTTAGCATATGTACAACTTTTTAGAACAAAAAATGCTACCAATTTATGCAAAAATGCTACCAAAAACCGTCTTTATTTTGTGTGATTCGAAAAAATGTAGTACCTTTGTCGCCACAAATCAATAAATTATGAAAAAAACAGGAACTGATTTCACCGGTCTGATACGTTTCATCGAGCAGAAGGATCTTGTGCTCGAGAAAGAGGTCTGCGGATTTTCCGCGAAAGGCGTTGATATGAGCTTCCCTCACCTCATTATTTTTTTGTGTCTGCGCGGAAGCGCGACCGCTTTGTACGATATGCGGGAGGTGCACATTGTCAAGAACATGCTGTCGGTCATCATGCCCGGACATCTCATACGAACGGTGGACTGTTCAGATGATTTCACATACATGCGTGTTGCCATTTCGTCAGAGATACTCGGGGAAGTGAAAAACCACATTCTCGGTCATGAATACGACGTTTTCCACAAGTCCCCCAACTGCCAACTGACGGACGTACAGGCCGAACGTGTGAAGGCACTCGCAGAAGTAGTATCGGCCATTGCGCAACATGACATGAACGAGCTTATGTTGCGCAGGCAGATGTTGCAGATTCAACTCGCCATCGCCTATGAGTTTATCCACTATTACCGCCGCGAAGAGGACAAACGGTTGGACAAGACTAAGTACGTGGATGTCTATAACCGTTTCACGGATCTCGTCGTGGCGCACTACAAGAAAAACCGGAATGTGAACTACTATGCTACGTTGTTAAATTATGACCAGCAGTATTTTACGAAGCTGTTCTGCAAACTGAGCGGCGGCGTTTCGCCACTGGAATGGATTCAGCAGTACGTCGTGACGCAAGCCAAATTGCTTATGGACGCGCACCCTAAACAAACAATAAAAGAAACCGCGTATGAACTCGGTTTCCCGACCACTGCGAATTTCTGCCGTTATTTCAAGCGCGCCACGGGCATCTATCCGCAAGCGTATAAAGATATGAAAAAAGAGAGCAAGTAGGCCCATAAAACAAAGAACCCCGAAGAATTCTCTTCGAGGTTCTGAAAGTGGCGGCTACCTACTCTCCCCCGATGCAATTTCCGCAGTCCCATCGGCGATGCTGGGTGTGTGGGCGGCTCTGCCGCCTCTCTCCCGCGCCCTTGCGCCCTTCGCGCGCGTGAGCGCGCACACTGCACGCCCCACACCGTCCGCCACCGCAGACACCGCGCGCGCCTCTGAAGCAGGCTTGACTACTCCCGAACTCCGATTATACCGCCCGACTGCATAAAATCTATGGGCTCTCTCTTAATAAGGTGTTCGGTAACCCTCACGGTCTTTGTTTATATATAGGGCTTTCCTAATAAGGTGTGCTTCGCACGGCTGTTTATATGTGCTCTGCACTTAGTCCTTTTCACTAACTATTTAACAATTTAACAATATACTACACGCGTCCCCAACGCGCGTCCACGCAATCGGCGAACATCTTAAGATAGTAGTGGGGTACCGATAAATCGGTAATATCTCCACGTGCACAAAAAAGGAAGCACCCCGAAAGGTGCTCCTGCTCACACACAAAGTGTTGTTATGAGATCGCAATCTGACGACTCGTCTTGCCTTCTTCGCGTTTGATCTTCGGCAGGTCGATAGTCAAGATACCGTCTTCGACCTTCGCACTAATGGCTTGTTCGTCCACATTGTCCGGTAGCGAGTATTTCTGCTCGAAGTTCGTATAGGCGAACTCACGTCTCAAATAGTGCGTGTGCTTGTCTTCCTCTTTGTGCTCGAACTTGTTCTCGATGGCGACGCATAGGTTGTGGTCTTCATCTACGTGAACACGGCAGAACTCTTTCTTTACACCCGGAGCAGCAAGCTCAACGACGTAACCGTTTAGGTTCTCTTTTACGTTAACCGAAGGCGCTACGTTGTTCGCGCTGTTCAGCATGTCATTGTTCAAAAACTCGTCCAATACGGTCGGGAACCAGCCTCCCGTCGGCAGCCAACTGTTTCTACGATACATTGCAGGTTTCATAATCAATCCTCCTAAATTAGTTAAACAATGTTTGTAGCGTTCAGTGCGTGGCTTGTATCGCGTACTTTGCGTTTACACCCTCATAACTGCAACATCTGTGCCAGTTGTGTTTTGTCTGCCAAATTGTCCACTCTCTGCCATTCTGTCCATTCTAAGTGCCAAATTGTATCGCGCACGCGCGTATTACACACGCACCGCGCGCGGTGTCTGCGGTGGCGGACGGTGTGGGGCGTGCAGTGTGCGCGCTCACGCGCGCGAAGGGCGCAAGGGCGCGGGAGAGAGGCGGCAGAGCCG
>Ga0310786_10000283_pt1 | contig 84592 bp, 72 predicted proteins | sample AusTroGonzalo_MG_FD_203881 | JGI IMG/M metagenome (GOLD analysis project Ga0310786, IMG submission 203881) | Bovine rumen microbial communities from tropical cattle in Woodstock, Queensland, Australia - Gonzalo_03 (v2) (version 2) | ecosystem: Host-associated > Mammals > Digestive system >... | reverse complement strand
TTCACAACTTTATTTTTGAAATGGTTTGGAAAATTTAATTACAAATTTGGTTTTGTGGTTATCGACAAATTTTTCTCTATATCTAGGAATGTAAATTAATTTACCATCCTTGTTATAAATTCCAGGCCAACACTCGCGGAGGAAATGCGGCATCTTCCAATCAATGAATAAACGTCTTACTTCACATGAATAATCACTTAATTCAATAATATCTTTCCTTGAAAGAGGTCTTATTTCAATTGGGAAATCGGATTTAGATAAATTACGATCTAGTCCATCTTTAAATGAGATAAAGAACAAATCATCATCTACTAAATCGATTGGATTAAGTTTATATGAATATTTAATTTGTTTTCTTAAATCGACAAGCTCGACAAAATTGAAATCTTTTTGAATGCACAAATTTTTAGTGAGTTTAATTTTTACAAAAGTTTTCTTGGATGCAAACGCTGTTTTGATTTCGGAAACAAACTTTTTAGAAATATCAATGTGTTTTTCGTTCTCTTCGACAAAATCAGAAATAAAGAATGTCGCTTGTTCATCTGAAAAAGATAAGAATGTATTTAATTCAATGATTTCGGAATATGACTCGATGGTATTTTGTTTATTAGAAAGTTCGGTAAGAATTTGTTTTCTTTCTTCCGTGGTTAGCTTCTCAACAATCTCATGACGGATTTTATTCCTCGTGTAATCGTTTGAAAGATTTGAAACATCGATAGAAAATGGAACACCATAATTCTTGTCATATAACTCAAGTTCAGCCTTTGAATAAGAAAGCAAAGGTCTAATAATCGGAACGTTAAATAATGTTGTTTTCTCCGCAATTCCTGTATATCTTACGAATCCACCACGCATCTTTTGCATCAAATATGTCTCGATCAAATCATCTTGTTGGTGGGCAACAAGCACTGCGTTGGCTTGATATTTTTTAAGCACAGCCGCAAAGAATTCATAACGAATTTTTCTAGCCCAATTTTGGAAGTTTCCTTCACACTTTAAACTGGCTGTATCCAACACTTCGATTTGAATTTTATTTTTCTTACAAAACTCTCTTAGCGATTTTTCTTCAAAATTAGAGACGTCTCTTTTGTGATAATTAACGTGGGCTACTACCAAATTTAGCTCGTCTTTGATCGCCATGTCTAAAAGGGCCATAGAGTCTGGACCGTATGAACATGCTATTACATATTTCTTTTTCAAATCTATGTTAAGCATTAAATTTCCTCGAACATGGTTTTCGCTTTTTCTTCAGTAGCAGACGGAAGAAGCTTTTGAACTTTGTATTTCTTATTAAGTTTGATTAAGAAAATAATGTCGCCTTCTTTTACTTCGCTGGAAGCTTTAGCGACTTTATCGTTTAGTAAAACATTGCCGTTATCAATTTGCTCTTTCGCGACAATTCTTCTTTTTATAATTCGACTTACTTTCAAAAACTTATCTAGCCTCATCGTTTTCACCTGCACGCTTCTTCGCATACTTATTATATAAAACATCAATACATTCGATGATAGTTTCTAAATCTTTCATCCAATTGTCGATTTTCTTCAATCTAATTTTCAAAACTTTCTTCAAATAACTAACTTGAATCTTATCAATATAAGGCGCTAAAACTTCAAACAGTTGTTGCCCAATTCCGTTGATGTTAGCGAACTTCTTAGACATGATTATCTCTACAGAATCCGGATATTCTTTGATATCTTCGTATTCTTCGTTCTGCATTAAAATATCTACTCTACGTTTATTTATAAGGGTTGAAACTTCTTCTGGAATACGGCCATAAATATCTCTAATTCGAGCACGAACCGCTTTAAGTTCTTTAATGTTTTTTGCATCTTCGATTTCTTGATATAGTTCGATTTTATCTTCTTTGTTAACGTAGCCATCTGGAACGTAAGCATTGATGTTAAATAACTTAACTGGTTTTGGCTCTTCTGGTTTTTTACCAGTTTTCTTTTCTTCAATAACTTCGTTAAGTAGTTTCAAATATAGATCCAACCCAATTGAATCAATAAAACCTGCTTGTTCAGGGCCAAGAATATCTCCTGCTCCACGAATCATTAAGTCACGTTGAGCGATTTTATAACCACTTCCAAGTTCAGCAAAGTCTTGAATTGCTTTTAATCTCTTCACCGCATTCTTATTCATATTCTTATGAGGTTTATAAAATAAATACGCGTATGCGATTCGGCTTCCGCGACCAACACGACCTTTGATTTGATAAAGCTGCGACAAACCAAATTTATCTGCATCTTCAACAATGATTAAATTTGCATTAGGAATATCGATTCCATTTTCAATAATTGATGTCGCGACCAAAATATCGATCTCACCTGCATAGAATCGCATCATAACATCTTCGATTTCTTCTTTCTCTAGTTTGCCATGCACCACTCCAACAGTAGCGGACGGAACCATTCTTTGAATATCTCTTGCAACATGAGAAATTGATTCAACTACATTATAAATGTAGAAAACCTGTCCTTTTCTAGATAATTCTCTCTCGATTAATTCTCTAGTCACTTCTTTTGAATATGGTGCAACATATGTTTGAATTGTTGATTTATTAACTGGTGGAGTTGTGATTTGTGAAACTGGTCTTACACCAATTAAAGAAAGTTGTAATGTTCTTGGAATTGGGGTGGCACTTAAAGATAAAACGTCAACATCACTTCTAAGTTCTTTGATCTTTTCTTTTTGTTCGACGCCAAAACGTTGTTCTTCATCGACGACTAAAAGACCTAAATCGTTAAATTCAAAATCTTTACTTAGTAATCTATGAGTGCCAATAATTAAATGGATTTTTCCACTTTTTATATCTTTGATATATTCCTTTTGTTTCTTCTCAGGAACAAGTCTAGAAATGATCGCAATATTAACTCCATAGTTTTGGAATCTTTCTAATGCTAATTCGTAGTGCTGCCTAGCGAGCAATGTTGTTGGGCAAAGAATCGCCGCTTGTTTATGAGACAAGATAGCTTTAAAGATCGCTCTAAAAGCAACCTCGGTTTTTCCAAATCCAACATCACCACATAAAAGACGGTCCATGACGTTATCGGATTCCATATCTTTTTTAATATCGATTAAGGATGATTTTTGATCATCTGTTAATTCATAAGCAAATTCGCTTTCAAATTGTTTTTGAATTTCATCATCTTTTTGAAAAGCATAGCCTTTGATTTGTGCTCTTTCAGAGTAAAGTTTGTATAAACGATCCGCTAAATCGTTGACTCTTTCTTTGATTTTGGCTTTGCGTTTTTCCCACTCTTTTGAGTTGAGGCTAGACAACTTTGGTTCTGCTCCTTCTCGACCGGAATATTTTCTAATTAATCTAAATTGATTTAATGGAACATATAATGTTGAGGTTCCAGCGTATTGAATATGAATGAAGTCGCGATGAATTCCGCCGATTTCTTCGGTAACAATATCTAAGAAACGACCAATACCATAATATTCATGTACGACATAGTCGCCTGGTTGAAGTTCTTCATAATTCTTAATGATTGTTCCTTCTTTAAATCTAGAGAGGAACCTTGAGGATCTATTTTGGAAACCAAACAATTCTTTGGAAGAAATAAAGACGATTTTATCTCTAGATAATTCAAAACCTTCTTCTAAAGATTGCATGACGATTCCAAGTTTTTGCGTAGGAACATTTAATTTATCTAAAATCTCATAGGATTGTTTTTCTTCATCTAACAGATTTTTGATTAATTCGAATTGTTGTTTGTTAGACAACGCTAAAACGACTTTGTTATATAAAGGTAAATAACTATCGATAATTAATTTAAGATTTGAAATATTTGTTTTTGAGAACACAAGTGGAGCGGTTTCGAATGCAATATCATCACTAGATTCTTTGAATTCGTTTCCATATAAAACACATTTAGCGTTCTTAAGAGCTAACCCGACTTTAGAATATAATTCTAAATGAGTGATAATTCTTCCGCTTTCGGATAATTCATATAAATATCTTTGAGCTTCTTTGTTATTAAACTCTACGGTCGCGTTAAATTGTTTTTTATTACAAATAAATGTGATACTTGGATTGAAATAATCAACAATCGAGGAAGTTTCTTTTTTAATGAAACGGAAATACTTATATTGTTTTGGAGAAAACTCTCTAGATTTTAATAATTCGTAATCTAGATCGCTATTTTGTTTAAGAATAGTTAATTGATCTGCGTTTAAATGCTTCGAATCTTTTTCGACTTGGGCGAATAAATTAATTTTGAAGTCTTCAATTTCTTCATCGCTAAATAGACAATCATTCGCAGGCGGCAAAGTAATTTCATCTAATTCATGTTTACTTTGTTGAGTCGCAATATCGAACGTATGAATGCTTTCAATCGTATCACCAAAGAATTCAATTCGAATTGGAGTGTCGCTTGAAACAGGATAAATATCTAAAATATCTCCACGTGATGCAAATTGTAGGGTTTGATCAATCTTATTAACTTGAAAATAACCCGCTTCAACAAGTTTTCTTTTTAGTTCGCCTAAATTAATAGAATCATCGACATGGATTTCAAAACTATTTTTCTCAAACTCATATGAAGTTGGAAGAGGAGTTAGTAGCGCGCTAGCATGCGTTACGATAATTCCTTTTCTTAAATATAAACATTTATTCAAAACATATAGACGCTGAGCTAAAAGTTCTTTCGAAGACGTTAATAAATCGTTTCTTAAAAGATCGTCTACCGGGAATAAAAATACATTTTCTTCGCCGATGAGTGAGGCAATGAAATCTGCTATCTTTTGAGCACTATAAAGGTTATTAGCTACAAGCAAATATTTATCAGGTTTTTTATCAAAAATCCCCGCAAAAAGCAAAGATATTCCAATTGTATCGTCAACGACAAAATGCCCTCTTTTCTCTAAGAGGGAGGTAGCGGCTTCGCTTTTAGCAATTAGTTTTAGAAGCTCATCTTTCAGATATTATCACCACCATTATATTTGCTCATCGCATTTTGGAAATCATGATTAAGATATTCTTTGAGAGCACCTACCGCTCTATCAACCGCCTTTTCCAAAAGCGGCAATTCTTCTTTGGTAGGTTTTCCAAGTACATAATCAATCGTATCAAAGGTTGGCTCACCAGTTCCAATCCTAATTCGTTTGATGTTTTGAGTGCCTAAGTTATCGATAATATTCTGCATACCTTTTTGACCACCACTAGAACCTTCTAAACGAAGTCTAATTTCGCCCGGCTTAATCGCAAGGTCATCAAAAACAACAACAATGTCATCAACGTCGATTTTGTAGAAATGAACGATCTTTTGAACTGCGGTTCCAGAAAGATTCATGTAAGTAAGAGGTTTAAAAAGAATTACATCTTCGTCATCAACTTTGAACTTTGCATAAACGCCATCGAAATCTTCTTTGTTAAATTCCACTCCAATAGCGTCAGCAAAAGCATCGACAACTTTGAAACCATAGTTATGTCGAGTGTCTTTGTATTCTCTTCCAGGATTACCTAAACCAACAATTAATTTCATATCGATTTCCTGTCGTTAATTATAAATTAACAAATAGATAATGACTATCTTTTTATTAAAAATCAATTATAGATAAACAAAGTTTGCTTCTAATTGTGATAGAATATCCACTATGAAAACGAAATTTAAATCTATCCTCAAAGACGTCCTAGTCGGCGGCGGCATTGGCTGCGCAGTTATTGTTCCGGGTATTTCAGGCGGAACAATTGCTTTAATTACTGGCGCATTCAAAAAAATTGTCGACGCTGTTGACAAACTGTTCTCAAAATTATTCTGGAAGAATTTATTAATTCTTCTCCCGTTCGGAATCGGTGCGATTCTCGCTGTTGCGGGCCTATATTTTCCAATCACATTAGCCTTCGAACATTGTATGCTTGCAATTGTTTGTTTGTTTGCTGGTTTCATGGTTGGCTCTGTTCCAAGCGTTACCGATAATATCAAAGGCGATAAATTGAAAGCCACCAATATTATTGGATTAGTTGTAGGCTTTGTCGTTGTAGTTCTTTTTGGAGTGTTATCGCTTTTATTCAATCTTGATAAACAAGTTCAAGGAATGTTTGATAGCAATCCTATTTATCTTTACATCATCTTATTAATTGTTGGAATGATTTCTTCAATGGGTTTAATTGTTCCAGGATTCTCTGGATCGATGTTACTCATGGTCATTGGCTTCTACGACAAAATTTTAGCATTAGTCAAAGGCATGAAAACCGACTTCGGTTGGTCGTTCTTAAGACTTTTAACATTCGCTGTTGGGGTAGCGGTTGGATTCGTTATTTTCTCCAAATTAATGAAATATATGTTTGAAAAACATCCTAGAACCACAAACTGTGTTGTTTTAGGTTTCTTAGTTGGTTCAATTATTGCGATATTCGTGAATAGCCAAATGTTTGCTTATTTTGGTTATTACGCAAGCTATTCAAAACTCAATAATTTAGATTACGTTTTATCACCAACTTTTGCCCTTCTTGGTTTAGCAGGATCGTTAGCGATTTATTTCTATTCCAAGAAACAAGCTAAAAGCTAGAAAATGCCTAGAACTCCTATTCAATATCAACTAATGAAGGATGAGAGGAAACTTTCTATTTTAGAAAGTGCTCTTCCTTTATTCGCCATACACGGAAAAGATTCTGTCTCGATTGATATGATTTGCAAAAAAGCGCAATGTTCGCACGGGCTTTTTTATCATTATTTTAAAAATTCAGAACAAATTTATAACGAATTATTAAAAGCTGAAAATTGTGTTTCAATTCAGAGTAACTTAATTCCTTTTGAAGATGACGAAAACGCATTACCTCAACTTGTTGAGGTAAGTAAAAAATTATTGAGTTATATAAGCGGAGATAAAACGGTCGTTTCGTTTGCTCTTTTAGTAATCTCAGACACAAGCAAGAATTATTTTATAGAAGAGATTACAAAGTTGATTTCACGAGGCCAAAAAGAAGGATCTGTCACCGGCGGAACTCCATCTGAAATTGCTTCTGTTTATATTCTTTTCTTCAAAGGATTATTCTTAACATATCTAAATGAAAAGCATCCCTCAATTAGGATGCCTTCGATTGATAATATCGTTCAGATTTTTGAACGTTAATTAATACTCGTCATTATATCTTTTAACTTTCGCGTAAATGTTCTTCAAGCTTGGATACATTGGCATGTAAACATTTTCGAACAAGTATTTGTATCTTTTTACGTTGTCAGGATTTGGTTTAAATTCGATTGATTGATGTACCATTGCTTTTGCTGCTTCTTCGATATTTTTGAATTCGCCCGCAGCAACAAAGCCAGCAATTGCACAGCCAAGAGAAGAACATTCATAAGTCTGAATTTTGGAGACCGGTTTTCCAAAAATGTCCGCAGTTATCCGACAAATTGCGTCGCTTTGCGATCCGCCACCAGACACTCTAATACGTTCAACTTTGTGGTGAAGTCTTTTATTTTCAAAGAGTTCAAGACCTTCTTTTAAGCAATACGCGATACCTTCAATAATTGCGCGATAAACGTGTATCTTTGTGTGTGTATCACTAAAGCCAATGATCGCGCCTTTAGCAAGTGGCCTTCTTAAACCAGGACCCCAATATGGTTGAACAACAAGACCATCGCTTCCTGGATTGATCTTCATCATCTTTTCATTAAGTGAAACGATTTCGTCTTTTTCATCAATTAGTTTTTCGACTTGTAAGGAACCGAATTGACGCGCAAACCAGTTGAGCATCCAATAACCACGATATACTTGAACATCTAAGTTATAGTAACCCTTAACAATTGCAGGATAAGACGGCAAGAATGGTTCAGCATCACTATACCTATTTATAGGTACTTCGACTGTACATGCTGTACCATAACTAATTGCTGCGGTTTTATCGTCAATAACACCTAAACCTAATGTTTCAGCAGATTTATCTGATCCACCTGCAAACATTTTTAGTCCGACTGGAAGACCAGTTTTCTTACTAGCTTCTTCGGTGATTGTTCCCATCACTTCTCCAACAGGAACTAATTCACATAATTGATCAGCTTTAACACCAAAGATTTGTCCTTTTAGATGTTTGTGAGGTTTTTTATACCAAACACCTTTCTTAAAATCGATAGGTAAATGACCGGCTTGACAACATGGCGAATCGACATATTTTCCAAGAAGTTTTAAATTGATGTAAGTTGAGATCATCATGAACTTATCAGTTTTAGCCCAAATCTCTGGTTGGTTCTCTTTGATCCATTGAGCCATCGAACGTTTTAAATTGAGTTCAATTGTTGGCTTCATTCCGATCAATTTGAAAATAAATCTATGCAAAACCGGGAGTTTTTGCTTTCCTTGCGCTCTTCTTTCATCTAACCAAAGTATGGCAGGACGAAGTACTTTATTATCTTTATCGAGGCACACAACAGAGTCTCTAAAGAACGCCATTTCAATGCCTAAAACATCATCCATTTTATCCTTATTTTCTGCTACTAACTTCTGGGTTGCTTTACACAATGAATCGAAGTAAAAATCTGGATCTTGTTCAGCATAGCCGGGTTTGTTAGAAAAATAAGGTGGATTGTATTTTTCTTTAACTAATGCGACTGTTTCGCCTTTCTTGTTAAATAGCCCTGCGCGGACTGATTGAGTACCGAAATCAATGGTAAGGATTAATGGTTCTTTCATAGTTTTGACCCTCGCGATTAAATTTTAACATATATAAACGAAACCGCTTTCTAAATATTCTATAGAATTTTTCTTTGCGCGCTCGCCTAATAACGTATATATTATTAGGTGCGTATAAGTATTGTCATAAGGAGGAAAACAATGGCAAAGAAATATATCTACAACTTCAAAGAAGCCCATGGTTTGGGTAAAGAGTTATTAGGTGGGAAAGGTGCTGGCTTAGCAGAAATGACCAGTATTGGAGTCCCAATTCCACAAGGTTTTACCATCACAACTGAAGCTTGTAATCTTTACTACGACAGTGGCAAAAAATTGCCAAAAGAAATCGTAGATGACATCTATGCCCACATTAATGAAATCGAAAAGGAAACCGGAAAGAATTTCGGTGGTGATCATAATCCACTTCTTGTTTCTGTTCGTTCAGGCGCTAGAGTCTCAATGCCAGGCATGATGGACACCATCTTAAACCTTGGTTTAAATGATGTTACAGTCGCTGCGTTAGCAAAAGAAACAGGTAATGAAAGATTCGCATATGATAGCTATCGTCGTTTCATTCTTATGTTCACAAACATCGCTAAAGGACATCCACGTACCGACATGGATAAGATGCTCGATGAACTTAAAGAAAAGAATGGCTACAAACTCGATACTGAAGTTACTGCTGAACAATTAAAAGAATTAGTCAAAGCTTATAAAGCTTACTATAAGAAAACATTTGGCGAAGAATTCCCAGCTGATCCAAAAGTTCAATTACTCGAAGCTGTTACCGCGGTTTTCCGTTCATGGGATAACCCACGTGCTAATGTCTATCGTATGATGAACTCTATCCCATATTCTTGGGGTACTGCCGTCAACGTTCAATCAATGGCGTTCGGTAACAAAGGCGAAACCTCTGGAACAGGTGTTGCCTTCTCAAGAGATCCAGGCACTGGTGAAAACAAAATTTCTGCTGAATATTTACCAAATGCCCAAGGCGAAGACGTTGTCGCTGGTATTCGTACTCCTCTTCATATTGAAGAACTTGCAAAGAGAATGCCAGAAGTTTACAAACAATTCGTTGATACCATTAAGAAAATGGAACATCACTATCGTGATATGCAAGATATGGAATTCACCGTCGAAGACGGAAAACTCTATTTCTTACAAACACGTAACGGTAAACGTACACCTGCAGCCGCACTCAAGATCGCGTGCGATTTAGTCGACGAAGGTTTAATTAGTACTGATGAAGCTGTTTTAAGAATTGACCCAGTGTCATTCGACAAACTCTTACTTCCTGCTTTTGATAGAGATGATTTAGCTAAGGCTAAACCAATCGCTGAAGGCTTAGCTGCTGGTCCAGGTGCTGGTACCGGTAAAATCGCCTTCACCGCTGAAGAAGCTGAAAAACGCCACGCTGCTGGTGAAAAAGTTGTTTTGGTTCGTGCTGAAACTTCTCCAGAAGATATCGTTGGTATGGTCGCTTCCGAAGGTATTCTCACCATGCGCGGTGGTATGACCTCACACGCAGCCGTCGTTGCTCGTGGTATGGGTAAATGCTGCGTATGCGGATGTAAAGAAGCTCTCATCGATGAAGAAGCTCGTACAGTTACAATCGATGGCAAAGTTTACACTGATAAAGACGAATTATCTTTAGACGGTTCAACCGGTAAAGTCTATTTAGGCTCCATCAAGAAAGTTATGCCAGACTTATCTGCTGGTTACTTCGGCCGCTTAATGAAATGGGTTGATGCAGCTCGTACCTTAAAAGTTAGAACAAACGCTGATACTCCAAGAGATGCAAAACAAGCCAAAGAATTCGGCGCAGAAGGTATCGGCTTATGCCGCACAGAGCACATGTTCTTCGATAAAGACAGAATCTTCTCTATGAGAAAAATGATTCTTGCTGACACTGTCGAAGAAAGAAAAGCTGCATTAGCAGAATTAGAACCAATGCAACAATCAGACTTTGAATCGCTCTATGAAACCATGGGTGAACTCAATGTCAACGTTCGTTTGTTAGATCCACCTCTACACGAATTCCTTCCACAAGAAGAAGACAAAATTGCTGAGCTTGCTAAAGCAACTGGTCGCACAGTTGAAGAAGTTAAAGCTCGTATCGAATACTTACACGAATTCAACCCAATGATGGGTCACCGTGGTTGCCGTTTAGCTGTTTCTTATCCAGAAATGTGCGAAATGCAAACAACCGCTATTATCAAAGCTGCTATCAATGTTTCAAAGAAAACTGGTCTTAAGATTGAACCAGAAATCATGATTCCACTCGTTCTTGAAGTTAAAGAACTCAAGTTCGTTAAGAAGATTGTCTGTGAAACTGCTGATAGATTAATCAAAGAAGCTGGCGTTAACATGAAATATCATGTCGGTACCATGATTGAAATCCCGAGAGCAGCATTACTCTCCGACGAAATCGCACAAGAAGCAGAATTCTTCTCCTTCGGTACAAACGACTTAACCCAAATGACCTTTGGATTCAGCCGTGATGATGCTGGCAAATTCTTACCAGATTACTATGGTGCAAAGATTTTAGAAGAAGATCCATTTAAGACACTCGATCAAAAAGGTGTTGGCAAATTAGTCAAGATGTCCGTTGAACTTGGACGTAAGACCAGACCAAACCTCCACATCGGTGTTTGTGGTGAAACTGGTGGCGAACCAAACTCAATCGACTTCTACCACAGAGCAGGACTCGATTATGTCTCTTGTTCACCATTCCGTGTTCCAGTTGCAAGATTAGCTGCTGCACAAGCTGCAATCCGCAACAAAAAATAAGACGGATAATAAACAAAAAGCTCACATCAATTTGTGAGCTTTTTTGCTTGTTAATTTGCATCAATAATCAATGTTTGCTAGGGATTTGCCGTCGATTTTTAAGTCACCATCTTCAGAAACAGAGCCTGCAAATTCATCTTTAATATAGATGTTTTGATCATCCCCAATATGGCCTAGATATTCGCCTTGAATATAGATTTGTCCGTCCGTGGAGAGAACACCAAATTTGTGACCATTGTTAAACATAGTTCCATCTGGGGAAATATAACCAACTAATTCATCATCAATATATACTTTTTTGCCGTAGCATTTAACAAAGAGCATTATAGAGTCCTTGTAAGATATACTTCGTAACCTTTTTTCTCAAACTCGTGATACTTAGCGTTCGCGAATTTGTGATCAGTCGTAAGAGCAAACACGCTACTACCCGAACCAGACATAAGAACTAACTTGAATCCAGCTTTCTTTAATTCGTCTTTAGCTTCTTGAATCTCTGGAACCAAAGTGATGGATGGTTTTTCTAAGGAATTGAAAAGTGATTGTTCAAGCAATTCATCATTGCCTGTTTCAAGCGCTTTGATGACGCTCGAAATATCACCGTGATCCAATATAAGAGTATCGCTATATTCAAACACCTTCTTAGTGGATAATCCTTGAGATGGTTTAATAATAATAACGTCATAACGTCTCTTCATCTTGATTGGAGTTACTTTTTCTCCAATTCCTTCAACGTGGGCAGGAGTATTTGCTAAACAATAAGGAACATCGGCGCCTAGTGAAACGCCAAGATCAATTTCTTCTTCCTTTGATAATTTTAACTTTGTTAAAGCTTTGATTGCTTTAATTACTGCAGCGGCATTAGAAGATCCTCCTCCTAAGCCGGCAGAAATAGGAATTTCTTTATGAACTTTAATTATAAAGTTTTGTTTAAAACCATAACGCTTTTTCATTTCCTTCAAAGTCTTGTTAATAAGATTGTATTTTGTGACTTGAAGATCTATATGATCAGTAGTGACAAAGGAATCTTTTAAAACTGGTGATGTCTCAATTTCGATTAGATCATGTAGTTCTAAAGGAAGCATAACCATGTTTAAATCATGGTATCCGTCATCTCTTTTAGATAATACATCAAGGAATAAGTTAATTTTTGCGTAGGCTTTTACAAACATAACAACGAATATTCTATAAAATGAAGTCTAAGACTTCAATTGTTTTAATAAATTAATATAAAAATCTATACCAAGTTGTTCTGGACGAAGATTTTTGTTAACCGACATTGAAACAAGAATTTCCTCTGCTTTTTGTTTATCTTTCGTAACATTTTGCAAGCAATTTAAGATGGTTTTTCTTCTATGAAGAAATAATTGTCTCATTAAGCTGTAGACTTCTTTATTTTCTTTTTCTTTAATCCTTTCGTTAGGAGTAAGGACGAACACAACCGAGTCAACGTGTGGAACTGGAGTAAAATTATTTCTTCCAACAGATAGCGGTGTAGAAATATCGCAAACATAGTTTAATAAAAGCGACAAAGGACTTTTAAAATCTTTTAGAAGCTTTGGATAAACTTCTTTTTGAGTCATAAGAACTATTTTTTTGGCGTTTATCGCGTTTAGTAAAATATGTTCAATAATTCCGGATGTGATGTAGTAGGGGAGGTTACCAATAATTTTCGTATATGAATCTAAATCTGCTTTTAAAATATTTTGTCTTTTTATAGTAACGTTTTTATTGTTTTCGAAAGTAGATGAAAGATGACTAAGCATTCTTTCGTCGATATCAATAAGTTCAACATTAGAGTTTGAGTCCGCCAAAAAGATAGATAACGAACCTAGTCCGGCTCCAATTTCAAGAACTGAATCTGTTTGTTTTAATTCGAGTTTTTTAACAATTATCTCTGCAATTTCCGGATTAATTAGAAAATTTTGTCCTAGAGATTTGTTCGCTAGAAACTTGAATAATCTAACGTTTTCGAAAAACTCAATTTTATTCATAATATTTTCTTTAATTCATCTATTGTTATATCGCAATAATTTAGTCTTTTTAAGAATGTTTTTGCATTACAATGTCCTAAGTGGAACTTATTAGCTACTCTTTCTCTTAATTGACTAGAATCCGATGTTCCTGTTAGGCCTAAAGTATTTAAATCAGACATTGTTAGATTGCTATTTTTATTTTCTTTAGTCGTAATTGCGTTCTTAAGAGCCTCTAATACTTCTTCTTTTGTGGATTCCGCAACACCAACCTTCCCATTTTTGATTGAGTTGGCTTTTTTAACAAAACAATGCTTTAAATTTGGGATTGTTTCATTTAATTTCGCTCTAATTTTTTCTCCTGGTGAATCAGGATCAGTTAAAACATATATAGCTGATTTGTCAGAGATTTCTTTTAAATAATCGATTGTTGACTCTGGTATTTCCGAACCGTTAGTTGTTACGAATTCTGCCTCTATAAAATTAGATAAAAACGCAACATCGCTTTTGCCTTCTACAACAATTACTCCATCTATTTTCATAAATTAAACAATCTTTTAAAGTTTTCGTTGGTTTCTTTTTCGACTTGTTCAACGGATACATTTCTTAATTCTGCAATTTGCTTAGCAATTAAAGGAATGTATTTAGAGTGATTTTGTTCTCCCCTATGAGGTGTGGGAGCGAGATACGGTGAATCCGTTTCTAATAAATATCGATCGTTTGGAACCGAAACAGCAACTTCTTTAACCTTAACTGCGTTTTTAAAAGTGACTGTACCGCCTATTCCGATATAAAATCCTAATTTCAAAAAATTGGTCATCATTTCTTTGCTTCCACTATAGCAGTGCATGACACCCCCTAATTTAACTGGATGATTTTTTAAAATGTTTAAGCATTCTTCATATGCATCTCTACAATGAATTGAAATAGGTAAATTATATTTGTTCGCCAATTCAATTTGTTTTATGAAATATTCACGTTGATGTTGTTTAACAGCCTCTTCCTTGTCCCAATAAAAATCTAAGCCGATTTCCCCAATAGCAATAACTTTGTTATTGGAAATCATTTTTTCTATTTCGCTTAAATCATTTTCTTTAGCGTTTTTTGAGTCAGATGGATGAATTCCAATGGCAGCGTAGCAATCTTTAAATTCTTTCGAGATCTTAACGGCTTCTTTTGAAGTTTTTAAATCACATCCGACAACTAAAAAAGTATCGACTCCAGCCCGTTTGGAGTCTTCGACGTATTCTTTTTCTTTACCAATAAACGCACGATCGTTAATGTGGCAATGTGAATCAATCATATTATTTTCCAACGCAAAATCTTTTAAAGATTTCGCCACTAATATCATTTTTATTATTTTCGCCTAATAAATCTAATGCTGAATTATATGCGGACATGATTGATACTGAAATTAAATCAATTGGTTGATTAGCTTCAGCATCTTTAATAGCGACTTTAAGTGATGAAGAGATATTTTTTAATAAACCAAGTTGTCTAGTGTTATTAAATGATGGTTTAACAGTAAGTTCTCCGATACCAAAAATTTCTTTAATTTTATTAAGCAATGGTTCGATATCGTTATTCTTCGCAGACACATAAACACTGTCTTTTTCGTGTTTTTTAATCAAATCTGCTTTGTTAGTAACCACGATGTGGTTCTTATCTTTAACAAGGCTATATAAATCGACATCAAAACCGGTTTCATCAACAACAAACAATACTAAATCAGCATCTTTAATAGCTTTTTGAGATTTCTCAATACCAATCTTTTCAATTGTATCTTTTGAATCACGAATTCCAGCGGTATCAAATAAGTGGCATGGTACACCATTTAAACTAAAATCACCTTCAACAACATCGCGTGTCGTTCCAGCTATATCAGTAACGATAGCTTTGTCGTCTTTGATTAAAGCGTTTAGCAATGATGATTTACCAACGTTTGGCTTACCAACAATTGCGATTTTAAGACCTTTCTTAAAGATCTTGGTCTTTTCTCCATCTTTTATTAATTGATCGATTTCATTAATTATCTCAGAACAGTTTTTAAGAATTTGTTCTTTAGTTACATCTTCGATATCTTCGTATTCTGGATAATCGATATTAACTTCAATTTGACTTAATAAATCAGCGATTCTATCTTTGATAGGTCTAAATAATTTAGATGTTTCTCCAGTTAACGAAACCATTGATAAATCGCGACCTTCGGTGGTGGTAGCGTTTATTAAATCATTGATGGATTCCGCTTGAACTAAATCAATCTTGCCGTTTAGATACGCTCGTGAAGAGAATTCGCCGTTAGTGGCCATTCTCGCACCGTTTTTAAGACACAACTGAATAATTTGATTAGCAATAAGCGGTGAACCATGGCTAATAATTTCAACACTATTTTCGCCAGTAAATGAATGTGGCGAAACATATTTTAAAACCACCACTTGATCGATTTGTTTTTTATCATCGACGATATAACCAAACAAAACTTCTTTGTTATTTTCTGTTTTTAGCTCTTTAGTGAATATTTTTGAAACAACCTTAAAACAATCCGCTCCTGACAAGCGTATAATCGCTAAAGCAGACTTTAGTGGTGGTGTGGCTAATGCGACAATTGTTTCAAACATATTCTATATGAAAATAGAGAGTCAACTCTCTATTCTTCAACGTATTTAATAGTAACTGCTCTTCTATGGCCTTCGCCAGAAGATTCGGTTTTAATGTTAGAGAAATTAGTTAGAACATTGTGAACGATTCTTCTTTCATCCGATGGCATAGGATCAAGTGTTACATCAACTTTAGTCTTTTGAACTTCCTTCGCGGTTCTTCTTGCGATAGATGCGACTCTAGAATATTTCGCATCCTTGTAATCACCGATGTCTAATAAGACACGGAAACGGCGACGGAATTTTCCAGAAACTGCTAATCTAGCAATTTCGTTTAACGCTTGTAAAGTAACGCCATTTTTTCCAATTAAAATCGGATTGTGATCTGAGTCAATTTCAATACGAATAATATCGTCTTCAAGCGATGTTTTAGTGGTAACTTTTCCAACGCCTAAAGATTCTATTACATCTTTGATGTAGGATTCAGCAAAATCAATAACATCTGTTAATTCATAAACTTCGATAACTGCTTTTTTAGAAATTAGTCCTTTTTTCTCTTCGAGAACTTTAAAAACTAAATCATCTTCAGGAATACCGAGTTCTTCAGATGCTAATTTTGTTGCTTCTTCTACTGTTTTTGCAGTAAATGATTTCATTTTAAACTCCTATAGCTTAAGCTATTTTTTTCTTGAGAAAATAAATTGAATGATTAGAGATTGTGCTAACGAAATAATGGCACCGACTAACCAATAAACACCCATAGCTGCTGGGAGGGTGAAGCCCATAACAATAATCATGATTAACATGACATAGCTAACAATAGTAGCTGTTCTGTTTTGCTGCGTTTGAGCAGGATTTTTACCAAGTCTTGCAACCTTTTTCAACTTAGCTTTGTTAATCCATTGTGGAACTTTCATCGCTAAGAATTGTGCAACAGACATTAGTATAATTAATACTAATGCGGTCCACCAACCTGTTCCATTTGATGGTAAAGCGCTGGTATTAATCAATGCGTTCCAAATAGAGGTTGAAAGATTTAAATTCAAAACTGAACCAGTTGATAAAACAGCTGAGCCAGTCATAGCGCCCCAAACGCCAATGAATACTGGGAATTGAACGATTAATACCAATAATTGAGAGAATGGATTAATTTTGTACTTCTTATAAAGTTTCATTTGCTCTTCAGCAAGTTTTTGCTTTTGAGCTTGGTTGGTATTTGAATTTGGATATTTTTGTTGGATCTTTGCTAATTCTGGTTGAAGTCTTTGCATCTTTTGTTGAGACAAAGTTGATTTAAAAGAAACAGCAAAAATGAACAATCTAACGATCAATGTTACTAAAAGTAACGATAATAATTGAGGAACACCAGATTGATACGCATTATTGATCGCGTCTGCGGAAGCGTTACTGCCGCCTGCGAACGCATATGCAAATTGGTCGACCATCCAAGCAACTGGGAAGACAATTAATCCTTCGATAACTGCTCCGCCCTTGTGCCAAGCATCACCCCAAGTAATTGCGCTTAGTCTAATTGTTGAATGGAATTGACCATAACTTCCGTATCTTCCGTCAACAACAGTGATGCACGATCTATTGGAGTTAACTGCTGAATTCATTGCGGACTTGTATGCGGCTATGAATCCGCTAGATGCGCTCTCGTCGTAACCAATCTCGCCCGCGATTTCAGCATTAAATCTATCGTAGTTATCCCAGAGTTCGACTCCGCTATAAAATTTAACGTATCCGAAATCACTCAAGACATTTCTAATGTCTTCAGAATTTGCTTCTGCTAAAGACTTACCTGCTTTTTCATAAGCAGAAACCAAAACTTTTTGATCTAATAAAGCGAAGTATTTGTCCGATGGACGATACGATCCGTTATTAGCGGTTGTTCCTAAAATTGTACCGAGTTGAGTTAATGTAACGTATTTGCTTTCTTTGTAGCTATACATAGCAAAACTGCCGGCTTCGTCTTTTCCAACAACTCTCCATACATTAGAACCAGCGACTGGTTCAACTATTGAGCTTTCATGTAAAGAAGTTTTAGCTTCATTAGCTTCTGCTTCAGTGTCGTAGTATGTTGAAACACCCGGTTCGATCGCAAAAAGTATTCTACTTTTGTCTTGGCTAGTACAGAAATTTCCTGTGCAGCTCGACGCGACAAAAGTGATTGCTAATAAACCGACAGATATTAATCCTATTTTGTGTAATCTTTTCACGCGTTTACCCTACTTTTTTAAATAATTCATTGATATCTTGTTTGGTTTTTATGAATTGATTGATATCAAATTGTTTTCGAGCAATAAGAATTACGTCATAACTTTTATCTAGTGAAACGTCACTAGCGATTATTGCTCTGATTTGTCGTCTCATCTTATTCCTGACGACAGCGTTTCCGCTTTTCTTTGGAATTGAAATTCCAATTCTAGTGAAACCAAGTATATTTTTTTGAAAGTATAAGGTGAGAGAATCAGACTTAATAATCCGTCCTTCTTCAATCACTCTATTAAAGTCAGCATTCTTTTTAATGCGATTTAAAACTTTCATGAAATTAAGCAGTCAATACCGCTCTACCTTTTCTGCGTCTAGCAGCTAAAACTTTACGTCCGCTGGAAGTAGACATTCTGTTACGGAAACCATGGACGTTGCGTCTATGTCTCTTAGATGGTTGATATGTTCTTTTCATGTGGTATATCTCCTTGTGTTTTTAACACGCGAGACAAATTATATAGGCGCATATACGAGATGTCAAAGATAATTTGCGCGAGCACACAGGTATGCGACCTTATTTAATAACACATCAATCAGTGGGAATAGATTTTATCCACATTTATTTTAGGAATAGCCTGTCAATATGTAAGCGTTTACATTAATATTTTATGTGGAATCCACAGTATGTTGAAAAGTTGCTTTTTAACAATGTTGAAAATACCAAAAGTATAGAATCTATCGAGCTTTTTTATTTTTTTATTATCTACACATGTTGAAAGATTGTGGGAATAGATTTATTACTATTATCCACATTTTTCACAATGAGAACAAAAATTTTTTTAAAAATGTGGAAAACTCGATTATTCTCGATAAAACCTTAATATTTTTTACGCTTAAATTGTGGATTATTTTATTTCACCACTTTTATGATTGATATTAATAAAATTAATAGTATACTTACTTTAACGCAAAGGAGTAATAATATGGCAGAAACAATAACAGAGTTACAAAATTTATGGTCAGCCATTAATAAAAAACTACAAGAAACTGTCGAAGATGTGCGCTTCTACGATGTTTTCCTTTCAGAATCCTATATTCATTCTTTTGAAGGTAACCAAATGATTATTGCTGTTAATTCGAATTTAGCGGCTACAATACTTACTAGTAAGTATCTTCCTATTTTCCAAGAGACCGTTAGGTCTATTGTCGGCACGAATGTTAAGATCAAATTTGATGTTGCAGAAAATCTCAAGACTCAATCGCCTGCGCAAGAAAAACCAGCTTATCTTAAAAATTCGGTTGTCAATCCTAATTTAACATTTGATAATTTCGTTACCGGTCCAAGCAATCTTGAAGCTAAACAAGCTTCAATGTTTATTGCTTCTAATCCTGGTGCAGGTTTTAATCCTTTATTCATTTATTCAAATCCTGGTCTAGGAAAAACTCACTTACTGCAAGGCATTGTTAACTTTGTTCGTGAAAAAATGCCTGGTAAAAAAGCGCTATACTGCGAAGCAGGAGACTTTTTGCAAGAAGTTATAGATTCAGCTACCGGCGCTAAACAACTAGATGCTTTCAAGAAATTTGTTACATCACACGATGTTTTCTTGGTAGATGATATCCAACTCTTAGCAAATAAAGAAAAGACCCTTATTTTGTTCTTCGATATTTTTAATAGACTTTTGATGATGGGGAAGCAAGTTGTTATCACAAGTGATAAAGCACCATCCGAATTGAAAGGTTTTGAAGAAAGATTGAAATCGAGATTCGCTTCAGGTTTAACTGTTGTTATCAATCAACCAGAAGTGCCCACTTGTGTCGCGATCTTAAGATCAAAAATTGAAAACAGCCCACTCGATATTAACTCATTTGATCCAAGAGTTTTAGATTTTGTTGGAGAAAAATTCTCCAAAAACGTCAGAGAAATTGACTCTGCTCTTAATAGAATTATGTGGTACGTTACAAATTATCGTCCTACAAAATATATTGATATGCAGACAGCGATGGAAGCTTTACAAAACTTGATCAATGTTAAAGATGAGAAACAAAAATTGTCCGAACAACGCATCATCAACGTAGTTGCAGATTACTATGGACTGACCCCGTCACAGATAACTGGCCCAAGTCGCGAAGGCAAAATTGCAATGGCAAGACATGTTGCAATGTATCTGATCAGATTATTGTTAGATGTTCCGTTCACAAAAATCGGTTTTATGTTCGGTGGCAAAGATCATTCAACCGTTATGTCCGGTGTGAACAAAGTGGAGAAATCGTTGAAAACTAACACCCTCATGCAAACAGCGGTTTCCGAGATCAAATCTCAGCTCAAATCGTAATTTTATTAAAAATTATGTGTGCGCGTAGAAATCTTATGTTAAAATGAAACATATAGCACATACAAATAGCGTGTTTTCCACACAATCCACAAAGCTTATTATTACTAATTTATTATAAGGAGATACAAATATATGAGATTCACAATTGATAGAGAACAATTGCTCAAAGGACTAAACCTTGTATCCAAGGCTGTCCCTCCTAAAGCAGAATTGCCTGTTCTACAAAATGTAAAATTGTCCTTGACCGAAAAAGGATTAGAAATTTTAGGAAGCGATAACAATATCACTATCCGCACAATCGTCCCATACATGATCGGCGATAAAGAAGTTATTCGTAATAGTGAAAATGGAGAAACCTTAGTTGCTGCTAAAATTCTTATCGAAGTTGTTAGACACCTAGAAGAAGAATTTGTGGCTTTCGAGTTAATTGATTCCACTATTCTTAAAATTGAAGATAGCAAATCCAACTTCAAACTCAACTCCGTTAGAGCAGATGCCTATCCAAAAATCGATTTAAACCCATCAGGAGCCGTTTTAGAAGTTAGAACGAAGGATTTAGTGTCTCTTGTTGATTCGACCGTTTTTGCGGCCTCCACAAAGGAAACAAGACCTATTTTGACTGCTATCAACATCGAAGCTCATGACAATCTGTTAACTGCAACTGCAACCGATACCGCAAGACTCGCAAGAAAGTCAGTTGATATCGATGCAGATGTTAGATTTGTGGCCAATATTCCAGCCAAGAAAATGAGCGACATTGTTCGTAGTTTTGAAGGTGCTGAATCTGTTCAAATCGCTGTAAGCGATAAGAAAGCGATTTTCTCCTTTGATAACACCACAATTTCTACTCGTTTAACGAATGGCGAATATCCAAATACAAAAAACATTGTTCCGAAGAATTTTAACTACTTCTTGGAAGTCAATTCTGCCGAATTTTTGAAGGCGATGGAACGTGTTTCCTTGCTCTCTGCTGAACATGATGGCGTGGTTAGATTAATCATGACTGAAGACGAAGTTGAAATCATTTCTCGCTCCTCACTCGTTGGATCTGCAAATGAAAAATTAAACGTTTTCCAATTCTCTGGAGAAAGATTGGAAATCAGCTTCCGTTCATCATTTGTTGCGGACGCAATTAAAGCTTGCAAGAGTGAAGATGTCACCATTGCATTTATAGGCGAAATGAAGCCGTTTGTTGTTAAAAATGCAAAAGATGACACCATCGACATGTTAGTCACTCCATTACGTTCATAAACCCCAAAATTTGACATTTTAGAACATATTGATTTATAAGGGAATTTATTATTCCCTTTTTATTTTATATATGATAAAATGTAACACAAGAATAAGAAAACGACTTTTTATGAATAAAAAAATTACCGAAATTAAAATCGATTCTGAATTCATTTTATTAGGTCAATTTCTTAAATTCGCCGACATCATTCAAAGTGGTGGTGAAGCCAAATCATTCCTTGCCAACAATATCGTTCATGTAAACGGTGAAGTTGAACAAAGAAGAGGCAAGAAACTTCGCTCTGGCGATCAAATTGAAATAAAAGGTAATTGTTATTTAATCAAATGATTGTCTCAAGACTTATTCTTAGGAATTTCCGCAATTACGAAAGATTGGAGGCTAGGTTCGATCCGAAGCTAAATGTCATCCTTGGTGATAACGCCTCGGGTAAGACAAATATTGTTGAAGCGATCTATTTTTTGTCTCTTGCTCGCTCCTTCCGTACGTCAGAAACTAGCGAATTAATCAAAAACGGGCGCCAATTTGCTTCGATAGAGGCGAGAGTGGAAGAAGATACCATTCACAAAAACATCGTTGCTGTATTGACTCCTAATAGCAAGAAGATCACTTGTAACAAAAAGCAAATCAAGAAGTTATCCGAACTCTCCAGTCTCATCAATGTAATTGTCTTTGAACCAAAGGATGCGCTAATGTTTAGCGACTCACCTTTAGTGAGAAGAAACTTCCTTGATATCAATTTATCTAAGAAATCACCTGTCTACCTAGAAAATCTGATGTCGTTTGACAGACTTCTAAAAGAAAGGAACGCCTTACTTAAAGAAGATGATGTCAATGAAGTTCAACTTAAGGTTGTTACTTCTCAATTAATCGCGGTGCAAGAGGTATTGTGCAAATACCGCAAAGCCTATATTAATGAAATTAATAATGTTCTACAAAAGATCATTACTAATATCAAAGGCAGCAAAGAAGAAGCGCATCTAGAATATCTTCCGTTTGTGAAACTAGATGGCGACTTCGTGACTAATGCTACACGCGCGTACGAGCGAAATCTTGAAAGCGACATTCGTCACAAGGTCACTCAACTCGGAATCCATCGAGAGGATATGAAATTAATCTTAAATGGTTACGACATCTCCACCCACGGATCACAAGGTGAAAACAGAATCGCTGTTATCGCCTTAAAACTCAGTTCTTACTTCATTATCGAAGATAAGGACAAAAAACCAATTATCATTCTTGATGATGCGATGTCGGAATTAGACAAAACTCATCAAGAGAGACTATTGGAATTCGTTGGTAAGTTAGGACAAGTGTTCATAACTTCCACAAAACTAAATGTTAAAAACGCTTCTATATATGAAGTCAAAAAAGCAGATATTACAAGGAGGAATGCTTAATGGAAGAACTTAAAGAAGAAGTCGAATTAAACGTCGACGAAACAAGCGAAGATCGTCCTGATGCTGATTATAGCGCTAAAGATCTTCAAGTTCTCGAAGGCCTTGAGGCGGTTCGCAAACGCCCAGGCATGTACATTGGTACAACCGCAGCAGCGGGCTTACATCACCTCGTTTGGGAAATCGTTGATAACTCAATCGATGAAGCCTTAGCTGGCTATTGTGACAAAATCGTCGTCACAATCAACAAAGGAGACACAATTACCGTTGAAGATAATGGTCGTGGTGTTCCAGTCGACATCGTCGCTAAATCCGGTTTATCTGGCGTTGAAACAGTTTTTACAATTCTTCACGCTGGTGGTAAATTCGGTGAAACCGGAGGTTATAAAGTCTCTGGTGGTTTACACGGTGTTGGTGCATCCGTCGTTAATGCCTTATCTGAATGGTTAGAAGTCACCGTTAAGAAAAATGGTGGAATTCACTACATCAAATTCGGTCGTGGTGGTAAACCATTAGATCACTTAAAACGTATCGGTGATTGCCCAGCCAATGAAAGTGGCACAACCGTTACCTTTAAACCAGATGACACAATCTTCACCGAAACAACAGTTTATGACTATGACGTTATCTGTGACCACTTGAAACAAATGGCCTACCTTAACAAAGGCGTCAGAATCGTTGTTGTTGATGATCGTGGAGATGTTCAAAAAACCGAAACATATTGCTATGAAGGTGGTATTAAAGAATACGTTGAAGCAATCAACTTCAATAAACAACCAATAATGCAAGAAATTATCTATTGCGAAGGTAGAGGAAAATACATTACTGGTGGAGAAGATAAAGGTCACATTTACTGTGAAGTTGCAATGCAATATAACGAAAGTTATAACCCAACAATCTTCTCATTCTGTAACAACATTCACACTCACGAAGGCGGAACCCACGAAGAAGGTTTCAGAATGGCGATGCGTCGTGTCATGAATGATTATGCAAGAAAAGCTAAATTATTAAAAGATGGGCAAGATGACCTTGAAACATCTGATATTTTGGAAGGTTTAACCGCAATTATTTCGATTAAACACCCAAATCCACAATACGAAGGCCAAACCAAAACTAAGTTAGGTAATAGTGAGGTTCGTAAGATCGTCTCTCAAATTGTCGGCGAACAACTCGAAAGATTCCTCCTTGAAAATCCAAAAGTCGCTGAGACAATTGTGACCAAATTACGTACTGCTGCGACCGCTCGTATGGCCGCAAGAGCTGCTCAAGAAAGCGTTCGTAGAAAAACCGGCTTAGATGTTACAACTCTTCCTGGAAAACTCGCCGATTGTTCTAGCAAAGATCCAGAAAAATGTGAACTTTACATCGTTGAGGGTAACTCCGCTGGTGGTTCTGCTAAAAACGGACGTGATAGAGAAACTCAAGCCATTCTTCCACTTCGTGGAAAAATCTTAAATGTTGAAAAAGCTACCCAAGAAAAAGCGTTTGAAAATGCCGAAATTGGTAACATGATCGTCGCTATCGGTGCGGGTATCGATCCGGAATTCCATATCGAAAAGATTAGATATCACAAAATCGTTATCATGACCGATGCTGACGTCGATGGTAGTCATATTAGAATTCTCTTATTAACATTCTTCTTCAGATTTATGAGAGAACTCATCGATGGTGGTTATGTCTATATTGCTCAACCACCTCTATATAAAGTCGAATATCACGGTAAGCAATATTACGCTTATAACGATGATCAACTCGAAGTTATTAAGAAACAACTCAACCTTAAACCTGGATATCCATTCCAACGTTATAAAGGTCTTGGTGAAATGGATGCTGAACAACTTTGGGAAACCACTATGGATCCAAAAGCTCGTAAGATGCTTCGTGTCACTATGTCTGACGCGATTGAGGCCGATAAGATTTTCACCGATCTTATGGGTGACGAAGTCTTACCAAGAAAAGAATTCATTCACAAATACGCTAAGTTCGTTAAGAACTTAGACATCTAATGAAAGGAGCGAATAATTATGGCAGACGAAATTAAAGAAAAAGAAGTCGTTGAAGAAGAAGTAGACGAAGCCAAATTAGAAGAAATCGAAGAAGGTATTGTTCCAGGTCTAAGAGATACTGATCTTGCAACCGAAGTTAAGAATTCCTTCCTTGATTATGCGATGTCAGTCATCGTCGCTCGTGCTATTCCAGATGTTCGTGATGGTTGTAAACCAGTTCACCGTAGAGTTATCTATGGTATGCACATCTCTGGAATGGTTCCAGGCACTCCTTATAAGAAATCCGCTCGTATTGTTGGTGACGTCATGGGTAAATTCCACCCACATGGCGACCAAGCGATTTATAGCACCCTTGCACGTTTAGCTCAACCATGGGCTATGCGTTATACACTCGTTGATGGTCATGGTAACTTCGGTTCTGTTGATGGTGACGAACCAGCTGCTATGCGTTATACCGAAGCAAGAATGACTAAACTCGCTACCGAAATGGTTAGAGACCTCAACTGTAATACAGTTGATATGGTTGATAACTACGATGGTACCGAACAAGAACCTTCTGTCTTACCAGCCAGATTCCCTAACTTACTTGTTAATGGTAGTAATGGTATCGCTGTTGGTATGGCAACTTACATTCCAACCCACAACTTAGGCGAAACAATTGACGCTGTTGTGGCTGTTGCAAGAAACCCAGAAATCACTCCACTTGAGATTATGCAAAATTATCTCTTTGGTCCTGATTTCTCCACAGGTGCAACAATTTTAGGTAGAACCGGTATCAAAGATTACTTTGAAACTGGTACAGGCTCAATCGTTATTCGTTCCAAATGCGAAATCAAAGAAAACGAAAGAACTGGTCGTAAACAAATCATTGTTCACGAAATTCCATATCAAGTTAACAAAGCTAACATGATTGAATCTATCGCTCACTTAGTGAGAGATAAAGCAATCGAAGGAATTACTGATATTCGTGATGAATCCTCCAAAGGAGGAGTTCGTATCGTTATTGATATTCGCCATGACTCAATTCCAGAAGTTATTCTCAACCAACTTTATAAGATGACCCAACTTCAAACCAGTATGGGTATCATCATGCTTTGCCTTGTCGATGGTGCACCAAAAATTCTTCCAATCACCGATTTACTCAAGAATTACTTAGATTTCCAAGTCGGTGTTGTTGAAAGAAGAACAAAGTTCTTACTCGCCAAAGATGAAGCTCGTGATCACATCGTTGTCGGTTTATTAAAAGCGATTGGTAATATCGATGAAATCGTTGAAACCATCAAAGCTGCTGATACACCTGATGATGCATCTAAATCACTCATGTCTAAATTTGGATTCTCCGAAGAACAAACCGCTGCTATTTTAGCGATGACTCTTCGTAGATTAACTGGTCTTGAATCCTCCAAATTAGAAGACGAAAGAAAACAACTCGAAGAAAATATCGCAAAATACAAACATATTCTTGAATCTAGAGAAAATGTTACCGAAGTTGTTGTTCAAGAATTACTTGAAATCAAAGAAAAATATTCTGATGAACGTAAGACCGATATTTCCGATGAAGCCGCAACCATCGAGGATGAGGCTTTAATCCCAGAAAAAGAAATCGTTATTACTCTCACCAAGAATAACTATGTTAAGAGAATGGAATCCTCCACATTCCGCACTCAAAATAGAGGTGGAAGAGGTGTTAGAGGAATGGCCACTAATGAAGACGATGATGTCGCAATTATGTTACACACCAAAACACATATCGACGTCATGTTCTTCTCTTCATTTGGACGCGTATATCGTTTAAGAGGATATATGATTCCAGAAGGAAGCCGTATTTCCAAAGGTATTCCAATTCAAAACTTGCTCAACCTTGAAAAAGGCGAAAAGATCGTTTCAATTATTCCAATTTCTGAATACGCAGATGATCACTACTTAGTGTTTGCTACTAAAAACGGTATCATCAAACGTACCAACGTTAAGGAATATGAATCCATTAGAAGAAACGGTAAGATTGCAATCACTTTACGTGAAGGTGACTCCCTGTTAGACGTTAAACAAACCGAAGGTAACACCGAAATTTGCTTAGCTTCCAGCAAAGGTAAACTCGTTAGATTTGTTGAAACCGATGCTAGACCACTTGGTAGAACTGCCAGCGGTGTTATCGGTATCGATTTAGGTGACGAATTCAATAACTATGTTATTGGTATGACAACATCCTTAGAAGGAAAATACATCTTAGTCATCACCTCCAAAGGTTATGGAAAGATGTCTGAAATCGAAAGATATCGTCAAACCAAACGTGGCGCAAAAGGTGTTACTACTTTGAACGCTACTCCAAAAAATGGCAAACTTGTTGCCATGAGAGCGGTCAATGGTGATGAAGACTTAATGATGGTCACCAATGGCGGAACCGTTATTAGAATTCCACTTGAGCAAGTAAAAGTTTCCGATCGTAACACTCAAGGCGTTAGAGTTATTCGCTTAGAAGATGAGAAACAAAGAGTTTCATCAATCACTGTCGTTCCTCACGAAGATGAAGTTGAGGGCGAAGAAGTGGTCGAAGAAGCTCCTGTTGAAGCACCACAAGAATAATCGTGAATTGCGAAGATTTTAAATAATCTTACGCGCGCGTTATATTAAAGAAAAGAGGATTGATTTATGCTCGATATTAAACAAATCATCGAAAATCCTAAAGAAATAGCTGCTAAGCTTGCTAAGAAAGGCTGCGTAGTAGACTTTGAACCACTTCTAAAACTTAGTGAAAGACGTAAAGAATTACTCGTTAGCGTCGAGAACGCAAAAAGCGAAAGAAACAAACTTTCTGATTCCGTTCCAGCTGTTAAGAAAAGTGGTGGCGATGTCAGCGTTATCTTTGCAAAAGTTAAAGAAATTGCCGCTAAAGCTGCTGCTGACGAAGCTGAATTAGCAAAGATCGAAGAAGAGATTAAGGCCTTCTTACTTCCTCTTCCAAATCTTCCAGACGATGACTTATTAGCAGGTGGAAAAGAAAACAACAAAGTTATTCACGAATACGGAAAACCAGTTAAATTCGATTTCCCAATGAAGAATCATGTTGAACTTTGTGAATCTCTTGGTTTGATCGACTACGCTAGAGGCGCAAAGATGTCTGGTCATGGTACCTGGGTCTACACTGGCTTAGGTGCGCAACTTGAATGGGCACTTCTTAACTTCTTTATTTCTGAGCATCTTAAAGACGGTTATCAATTCATGCTTCCTCCACATATCCTTAACTATGAATCTGGATTCGTGGCAGGACAATTCCCAAAATTTATTGATGATGTCTTTTCACTTAAAGATGTTGAACCAAAGAAGTTTATTCTTCCAACCGCTGAAACGGCATTAGTAAACTTCCATAGAAACGAGATTTTAAGCGAAGATGAGCTTCCAAAGAAGTACTTTGCATATACTCCTTGCTACCGTAAAGAAGCGGGCGCATATCGTACCGAAGAACGCGGCATGATTCGTGGCTATCAATTTAATAAAATTGAAATGTTCCAATACACCACCGAAGAAGGCGATAAACCAGCCTTTGAAGAATTGGTCTCAAAAGCCATCTCTTTAATGGAAAAATTAGGATTAACTTTCCGTGTTTCTAAGTTAGCAGCTGAAGATATTTCTGCTTCGATGGCGAGAACCTATGATATTGAAGTTTATCTTCCAAGTGTTGGTATCTTCAAAGAAGTTAGCTCTGTTTCTACCGCTCATGATTATCAAGCTCGTAGAGGCATGATTAGATACCGTGATAAAGCAACTGGCAAAACCAAATATATTCGTACATTAAATGGTTCCGGTTTAGCGACTTCACGTGTCTTCCCAGCTATCATCGAACAATATCAACAAGCTGATGGTTCAGTTAAGATTCCTGAAGTTCTCCGTCCATGGATGGGTGGCTTAGAATTCATTAAACCTAAGAAATAACCTTAGGATCATTATTAATAAGGCGACTATTAATTAGTCGCTTTTTTAATTGTTTTTGTTATAATGATTACGCCATCGCGATAATCTACTACGAACCAGGTCAGGATAGGAATATAGCAGCCTTAAGTAATCTAGGTTATGTGCGATGGTTTATTTATCGATATGAATTTAGATGAGAAATATATGTTGGTCGCTCTAAAAGAAGCGCAAAAAGCGGCTATTTTAGACGAAGTTCCTGTTGGAGCAATCATTGTAAAAGAAGATAAAATCATTGCTCGAGGACATAATTTAAGAGAGAAAAGTAATGACCCAACAAGCCACGCTGAAGTGAATGTGATTCGTAAAGCTTGTAAGAAACTTAATTCATGGAGATTAGAGAGCGCGACAATTTACGTCACTATTGAGCCTTGTTCAATGTGTGCTGGAACATTGCTTCAATGTCGAATTGGTAGAATTGTTTATGGTGCTGACGATCCAAAAGGTGGCGCAATTAAATCTTCGTTAGAGTTGTTTTCGGCAAAAAATATTAATCATCATCCCGAAATTATTGGAGGAGTCCTCAAAGAGGAGTGCTCTTCTTTGATTACTAATTACTTTAAAAGTAAAAGACTAAAATAAAACTTTTACAGTGTATAATTTTTGATTATACTTTATATGAAAAGTTTTACTTTTGAATTTTAGTATATGCAACAAAATACTGCGATTGAGAAGAAAATTGAAAATGTTGAACATTTTCCTTTGGATCTTGACAAAGGTTTAACAAGCGAACAAGTTGAAAAACGAATTTCCGAAGGTTTAAGCAACAAGATTTTAAAGCACGTTTCCAAGTCATATTGGAAAATCTTCAGAGATAATATTTTTAATTTCTTCAACTTGTTTTTATTTGTTATCGCTGGTTTCATGATTTTTGCACATGTTCCATATACAAGTTTTGCTTTTTTAGGCGTCTTATTAATTAATATCCTCATTGGTTTAATACAGGATATCAAAGCACGTCGTTTAACTGATAAGTTAAGAGTTGCCTCTTATCCAATGGTTACTGTCCTTAGAGATGGACGTGAATTTAAAATTCCTGCGAACGAATTAGTGCTTTCCGATATCGTAGTATTAACCTTAGGTGATCAAATCGCCGCGGACGGTTCATTAGTTTCAGGAATGGTTGAAGTTAACGAATCAATTCTTACTGGCGAATCGGCATCAGTTAAAAAACTTTTAGGTAGTGAAATTCTTTCTGGATCATACGTTACATCCGGAAAAGCTAAATATAGAGTGGAACGCTTAGGCAAAGCAAACTATGCTGAAAAATTACAATCTTCTGCAAAGGAATTTAAGAAACCAAAATCCGATATTCTTAAAACCTTGAACTTTATTTTTAGAATCATTGGTGGTGTCGTTATTTTCTTTGCAATTGCTTTGGTTTTGACTGCGGTCTTTAAAGGTCATCTTGATTTAAATGACAGAATGAAAACTGCTACACAAGTTGGTGCCATTGCAGGTTCATTAGTTTCTATGATTCCAACTGGAATGTATCTTTTAACTTCGTTAACTCTTGCTGTTGGTGCCGTTAGACTTGCCAATAGAGGAATGCTTGTTCAAGAACTTTATTGTATTGAATCTTTGGCTAGAGCGGACATCCTTTGCTTAGACAAAACAGGTACAATCACCGATGGCTCTATGAGAGTAAATGACTTGATTGCAATCCACTCAGATGCCGAAGAACTTAAATCTATTTTATATACTCTCGTTGTTGCGACGGGCGATACAAACGTTACCGCTAATGCAATCTATGAAGCATACAAAAACAAAGAAGAAATTCCTTATTATTCTGCTCTTCCATTTAACTCTGAAAGAAAGATTTCTGCAGTTATGCTTAAAGATGGAAGATCAATTATTGTTGGTGCTAGAGAATTTGTCCCACATCGTAGCTATGAAGTTGATAGAAAATGTGAAGAGATCGAATCGCAAGGCATGCGTGTTCTTGTTGTTGGTGTTTACCCACAAGCCGTTACTCCAGAAACCAAAATCAACGATGTCAAAATTATTGGTATTTTAGTACTCGAAGATCACATTAGAGATGACGCTATTTCTAACATCAAGTGGTTCCAAGATAATGGTGTTAAAATTTGTATTATCTCCGGCGATTCCCCAATATCTGTAAGCGCAATTGCGAATAGAGTAGGTGTGAATAATGCAGAAAAATTCATCTCTTTAGATGGCATGAACCTTGATGAAGTTAAGGCTATCGCTAATGACTATGTTGTCTTTGGCCGTGTCTCTCCTGAACAAAAACGTGCGATTATTGAGTCGCTAAAAGAGCAAGATCACACAGTCGCAATGACTGGCGATGGTGTTAATGACATTCTTGCATTAAAAGTTGCTGACTGTTCTATCGCTATGGCATCTGGTTCTGATGCAGCGAAAAACGTTGCTCATTTAGTTTCTATGGATTCTTCTTTTTCAACTCTTCCACACGTTGTTGCTGAAGGTCGTAGAGTTGTTAATAACTTAAAAAGAACTTGTTCTTTGTTCTTAGTTAAAACTATGTTTGCGGCAATATTTACCTTGCTTTCTTTGATTACTGTTTGGTCGATGAAAATTCCAATATCTAGTTACAATGAAGTATATCCGTTCTTACCAAATAATATGTATGTTTGGGAATTAGTTGCAATCGGTATTGGTGCATTATTCTTATCACTTCAACCTAACAACGAAAAGATTAAAGCCGCCTTCCTTGCTAATATCTTAACAAGGTCTGTCCCTGGTGCATTAACTTTGGTATTAGCTTGCTCGGTCTATTTCACCGTTTCGATTGCTGGCCATAGCCAATTCATAGATTTTGAAACAGCGAGAGCAATGGCGGTTCTTACTTTCACTATTGGCGGATACTTAATTTTGTTTAGGATTTGCCTACCATTTGATATATATAGAGTCGCTACATATATTGCTGTTTCCATCATTGGTTCGGTCTTGTTTGTCATCGATAGATTCTCCTTGTATCCAAATTTAAACGGAACAGGATTCTTCCATATTGATTATTTCTCCATAAACGCAAATAACTGGTGGTTATTACTGGTAGTTATTTTGGCATCTATTCCACTGTACGTTGGAATCGAAGTTATTTTCTCCAGATTATATGAACATAAAATTAAATCAAAACACGAACTGAAAGGATCTATGAAGTTATGAAAATATCTAAAGAAGTTCAAGAAGCCTTAAAGGCTAACAAAGCTGTTGTAGCATTAGAATCTACAATTATTTCCCATGGAATGCCTTATCCAAAGAACGTTGAAACCGCTCTTAGAGTGGAAAAGGTTATTCGTGATCACGGAGCAATTCCTGCCACTATCGGAATTATCGATGGTGAACCAGTTATTGGAATGTCTCCAGAAGAAATCGAACAATTCGGTAAAAGAAAAGGTGTTGCTAAAGCATCTAGAAGAGATTTACCAATTATTTATGCCAAGAAATTGTGGGGTGCAACAACTGTTGCGGCAACAATGATTTTAGCTGCCCAAGCCGGTATTGAAGTATTTGTTACTGGCGGTGTTGGTGGTGCACATAGAGGCGCTCAAAACAACTTCGACATTTCGGCAGACTTAGAAGAGCTTGGCAAAACCAACGTCACAGTTGTCTCTGCTGGCGTTAAAGCTATTCTCGATCTAAATCTCACTCTTGAAATTTTAGAAACTAAAGGTGTTCCAGTTTTAAGTTATGGAACTGATGAGTTTGCCGATTTCTATACTAGACACTCCGGTATCAAGATGGAGAATGTTGTTAACTCTCCTTTAGAAGTCGCGAAGATTGTCAAAGCTAAAAGAGATAACAAACTCGACGGCGGTGTCTTAGTCGCTAACCCAATTCCAGAAGAATACGCTATGGATTCAAAGGTCATCAATGAAGCAATCGAAAAGGCTCTCAAGATGGCTGATGAAGCAGGAGTCAAAGGCAAAGACATTACCCCATTCTTATTAAAGACTATCGTCGAATTAACTGGCGGTGATTCATTAGAATCAAATATTCGCCTTGTTTTAAATAATGCGGCGTTAGGATCAGAAATTGCTAAAGAATTAACTAGATTATGAGAATTGAAGCGGTATATCAGGAAAATCTTAAAAAGCTAATAAAAGAAATGCCGTTGGATGAAATCAATGTCATCACTTTATGTGAGAGATCAAATTCCAATCGTCAAACCTTCTATTATCATTTTCGTGATATCTCCGATGTTGTTGAATCGATCTTTTTGAAAGCTAAAGTTGGATACGCAAAAAAGTTGTCTGATTATGATCAAATTCTCAAAGAGATGATTAACTATCTCAATTCAAACTACAATTTCGTTTCTGCGATTAATAAAAGCTATTCTCAAGAAAAACTATATTCGTTCATGTTCTCATATTTTTATTCCCGCATTGGAATGCTTCTCAAGAATCACAAGATTGCCGGAATCGAAATTACAAGATACATGTCTACCTTATCTGCAAACGAACTTGTTTTCTGGATAGGCAACAAACGAAAAGAAAAGATACCTGCTTTAGTGTATCGCTTAAACACAATATTTATTTATTTTGTTAATCAATATCAATCCGATATGAAGAGGACCAGATTTTAATGAAGGACTTTACATTTGTTTCTCCAACAAAGATCTATTTTGGTAAATCGGCTTTATCAAATCTTTCTGACGCTGTTAAAAACTATAAAAAAGTTCTTTTAGTCTATGGCCAATCTTCAATTAAGAAATTAGGAATCTATGATAACGTCATAAATCTATTAAATGCCGCAAAAATGTCATATTTTGAGGTTTCTGGTGTTAGACCAAACCCTGAAATATCGAAAGTAAAAGAAGGCTTAAAACTAGTTAGAGAAAATAATATTGATTTTGTTTTAGCAATCGGAGGCGGTTCGGTTATTGATACCGCCAAATCAATCTGTGCTTCTTATTATTATGATGGAGATCCGTTTGATCTTAATCTACACAAAGCACAAGTTACTAACGCCTTGCCTCTTGGAGTTGTTTTAACCATTTCAGCATCTGGTTCTGAATTATCTGACTCATGTGTTGTTATGGAAGATGCTACAAAAGTTAAGCAGGGATTTAATTCCGATTTAGTTAGACCTGTATTCGCAATTATGAATCCTGAATTCACATATTCGGTTGATAAGTATCAAACCGGATGCGGAATCGTAGATATTATTTCTCATTCATTAGAAAGATATTTCTCTCCAAGCGAACCATTAGAAGTTTGTGACACACTTGCTTTATCAATTATCAAAGACACAATCGAAGCAGGAAAGATTGCTATTAAAGATCCAAATAACTATGACGCTCGTGCAGCATTAATGTTATTAGGTTCTTATTCTCATAATGGCCTAACTTCGTTAGGCAAGCAAAAACAAATGCCGATCCACGCGATGGAACACGCTCTCAGCGCGTATGATGTTAGAATCGCTCATGGCGCAGGCTTGTCTGTTCTCATTCCTGCCTGGATGAAGGCATCATATAAGTGTGACGTTAACAAATTTGCACGCTTTTCTAGATTTGTCTTTGATGTAAATGAAGACAATGATGAAAAATGTGCTTTAAAAGGCATCGATTTATTGCGACAATATTTTGAGTCAATCGGAATGCCTGTTACTTTAAGAGAAGTGAATTTATACAAAGATGATATTTCTGCTCTAGTGGATATGATGATCAAAGATGACACACGTTTGATTGGTCAGAAATCGATCAATCCACTAAACAAAGAATCTATTCGAAAAATGCTCGAAGAGACTCTTTAGGAGGCTACTATGAAAAAAGAAGATATTATAAGTTTAGTAATCTATCTAATCATGATTGCGGTGGCGATCATTGTTGGACTTACCGTTGTCCAAGATGCTTTTGGGACGAATTACAATCTCAACATGTCACCATATTTATTCGCAATTTTGGTGATTGTTGTTGGCTTGCTTGTGAATATCATCATGCTTGAAGTTGGGCACGTTATTGGTGCAAAACTCGGACATTATCGCATTATGTCGTTCAACTTTTTAGGCTTTTGTTGGATGCGAAAAGAAGGCAAATGGAAATTCGGGTTCAAAGATTTTGATGGTTTAACTGGCGAAACAAAAGTTGCTCCAAAAAACGAGAAATCAAAGCTTACACCTTATATTTGGATTCCAGTTGCTTTATACGCGATCGAATTAGCTACATGTATTGTGATTTATAGTTTAGGTACTGCAAAAGACGTCGATCCAAGAAGTCCTTTGAAATGGATGACCATCGCTTCGATTTTGTTAATCGTTATTTCGTCAATGATTGCATTATACAATCTTGCTCCATTCAAACTCGACTCCATGACTGATGGTTATCGTTTAACACTAATTTCTAAGAAAGAAAACATGGAAGCATTCAATGAATTAATGCGTGTTCAAGCATTGCAATTAGAAGGAAAAGAAGTTGACCACATTAAAATCTTTCCTGAAATCACAGAATTCACCGCTAGCATTAACCTTATTTCTGTTTACGAAGAATTAGATAAAGGGAATTTTGCAAAGGCCGAAGAATTGATCGATATGATTATTGTTGATCCTAAGAAAGTGTCTTCCTCAACTTATAACAGATTGCTTGCTCAAAAACTATATATCAAAATTGTCTCCCTTCCTTTGGAAGAAGTTAAGGTTTATTATGACGAACAAGTTAATGATGCGACACGTAAATTTATCGCTGATGATCTATCTATGGAATCGTTAAGAACCTATATTCTTATTGCTGGATTATTAGATGAATCAAATGGTGAAGTTGAATTTGCTAAATCTAGATCACATAAGGCGCTTAAACGCACACTACCCGCTAGAGCGAAGGTTGAAGAAAAGCTTTACAACGAAGCGCTTGAAAAAGTATATGCTGCCCACCCAGATTGGAAGCAGGAAGAAAATAAACCTGAAACTAAGTAAGAAAAAACATCTCCGCGTTGATTGGAGATGTTTTTATTTCTAATCTTTTTCTTCGTATCTTGAATTATCTTCTGGCGGATAATCTTCATTGATCGCGTGTTCTGGAATTATTTGTGGTGTTGCTTTCTTAACGAAATGTTCACCTTCTTTTAATTCGGTTGAGACACTAGATGAATCGCTTAAGAAATCTTCGACTTCAAAATCCAAGATTTTACAAAGCTTTTTAACATCTCTTGGCTCCGCTTTATAACCTAAACGAATTCTCTTCATGAGCCCGTAATGAGCGTGATATTTTTGAAGGAATTTGTGTTCGGTTAAGCCGTAAGATTTTGCCAAAAATTCTAATTTTTCAAGAACGGTCATAGATTACTTATTTTTTCTTTTCTGCAAGTAAATCGCGAATTTGAGTTAACAATTCTTCGGTTGTAGGAGCAGGAACGCCTGGTTCAACTGGTGCAGGTCTTTCTTCAGGGTGCTTCTTGTAATATTCTTCACGAGCTTTAGCCTTAATTTCTTCATTCTTTCTTTGAATGGAGTTGGCGACTTTAACAATAATGAATAAAACAACAGCAATGATTAAGAACGAAATGAACGCTGTTAAGAGTGTTCCCCAGTCGATGATAGCTGCGCCGTTGAAGACGAACAATCCGCCATGGGCGGTGTAGTTTGCAGTTAATTTGCTGCTACCATAAAGGAGAGCTTCACCAGTGTCTTCGATACCAGCAGCTTGACCAATTGCTAATGCAACAGCATCGTAATCACCCTTGACGAATGTTTGACCAACGCCGTCTAAACCTTTTTGAGCTTCGTTAAGAGCTGGTAAGACGGTAACTAAACCTTTAAGTCCACCCGGAACTGCCCAAGTAGCAACATTCATAAGAATGTTAACAAAGGCGTTAACAATTGCGGAGAACGCACCGCCAATAACAACACCGATAGCTAACATGAAGGCGTTGCCACGATTGATGAATTCTTTAAATTCTGCAAAGAAACCTTTGCCTTTTTTTGCTAATTTTCCTTTTGCCATTTAATTTTTTCCTCCGAAAGTGATTATAATTCAATTTCAAAATAAATTAAATATCTAATATATTTTGGTATAATCTAACCGATTGGAGACTATTATGAGTAAAATCAAAATTGTTGTAGATTCAACTGTCGATCTTAGCAAAGACCTTTATAAAAAATACGATATGGACGTCCTTCCATTAGACGTTATTTTTAATGAACAAACATATGAAGATGGAGTGACCATCACTCGTGATGAACTATACAAAAAAGTCGCTCAAACAAAGAAATTACCATCAACCGCCGCCCCTGGCCCACAGGCGTTCGAAGAAACTTTTAGAAAATGGGTCGATCAAGGCTATACAGTTATTTATGTCGGTATTGGTTCAACCCTTTCAACCGCTTTCCAAAGCGCAAACATTGCTCGCTCAATGATTGGCGAAGATAAAGTTTATATCGTAGATTCAAAGAATCTTTCCAGCGCATCAGGCTTACTTGCTATGAAAGCCGCTAAGTTAGCTAGTGAAGGAAAAGAAGCTCCAGAAATTGTCAAAATCCTTGAAAAGGATGTTCCAAATGTTGTCGCTCAATTCAGTGTTGAAACATTGGACTATCTACATAAAGGTGGACGTTGCTCGGGCACTGCAAAAGTATTAGGACACTTATTCCACGTCCATCCGCACATCTTAGTTAAAGATGGAAAACTCATTGTCTATAAAAAACCAAGAGGCACAATGAAGACCGCTATCGATGGACAAATTGAAGAGCTTAAGAAAGCTTTACCAAATGTTCAACTAGATAACATCATGATCACCGATTCTGGTGCAACTGATGAAATCAGAAATTACTTCGTTAAAGAAGTATCTAAATTAGTTGATCCAAAAATTATTCGAACCACTCCAGCGGGTTGTGTTATCGCTTCCCACTGTGGTCCTGGAACAATAGGATTACTATTCATTAAGAATTAAAAAAGGCCGATTGGCCTTTTCTTTTTACTTACCTGTAACCGATATCTTTTTAACGTATACCGAGGGGCAGGTAGTGGATGTTTGAATTACTAGTTCTAAGTTGTTTGCAATATCTTTGATATTGTTGAACACATTCATCAAATTATCAGCAATTGTAATCATTGATAATGGTTCAGCAATTTTACCATCTCTAATCATAAAACCCGCTGATGGAAGAGAGAAGTTTCCACTTCTAGCGTTCATGCCGGAATGTAGACCTTGAAGTTCGTTAATATAAGCGCCTTCTTTAATCTTGGAAATCATTTCCGCTTCGCTCTTTTTACCTGGCTTCACGAATAACTGATTTAATTTAGCGATAACTTTGCCGTTTGTATCAACGCCATTTCCGGTTGGTTCAACTCCAGCTTTCTTCGCGTTTTCTAAAGTATAAAGATAGGTTTTCAAAACACCTTTCTTTATAATTTCTTTCTTGTTTACTGCGACGCCTTCGTCATCATAGTAAGTGAAGAAGATATTTTTGGCTAAACCATTTTCAATAACGGTTAATTTCTTTGAAGAGACTTGTGTGTTTAATTTATCAACAAAGTTGGATGATTTCTTTTCGATTTCTTCGTAGTCGATTGGACCAAGGAAACATTTTAATAATGTTGAGAATGTTTCTGGAGAAAAGACAACAGGATATTTCTTGGATTTGCATGGCGCTCCACCAAGTTTTTTTAATGCATCTTCTGCAACGTCTTTGACGAATTTCTCAATGTCAAATTCGTTTGGATCCATTGAAGCAAAGACCTTGAAACCAGTACGTATTTCATCGCCTTCTTTAACACTTATTTGTGCATAGTATGTATAAGTAGCTTCTTTGGATTTGAGTTTTAAGCCATAAGAATTTGCTAAAAAGGAATCGCCTACTTCGTTTTCATAACCCACAGTGATAACTTTGTTAATTCTCTTATCGTAAGCATAAAGTTTCTTTTCAATTTCAAAACAAGTTTTGATAGCGTCAGAAACATCCATTTCTGCAACTGCTTTATTGAAGACATTTTTCTTATGATATTTTTTACTGCCTTTAAAGATGAAAGCTTTCTCATCTTTTTCGATGATTCTAGCTGTGTCTTTAATAGAATTAATTAAAAATTGAGGAGTTGTTTTATCGATTTGCTCAGTCTCAACTGAACCGAATTTGCCGTTAATAATACCTCTAGCGGTTACGACGATTGATTCGTGTTCGGTTAAAGAATCAATTTCTTTATGGAAGACTGATACAGAAGTAGAAGTAGCGTGGGAATAACAAATATCAGCGGCTTCAAATCCGTTTTCTTTTGCTAAAGCAAAGAATTTGTTTTCATTTATTCTCATTTGAGTTCTCCTCCATTTCCGCCGACAGTAATTTCACTGATTCGCAAAGTTGGCTGGCCAACATCGACTGGAATCATTCCTGATGCCGCTCCACACACACCTTGAGCGCGTTTTAAATCATTACCGACCATGTCGATTTTTAGTAAGATATCTTTTCCTTGGCCGATTAACGATGCACCTCTTACTGGTTCACATACTTTTCCATCACGGATGATGTAAGCTTCGCTACATGCGAAATTGAATTCGCCAGTCGCGGGATTGACGCTTCCTCCGCCTAATGATTTTGCGTATAAACCAAGCTTTGTAGCTTTAATAATTTCTTCAGGAGCGGATGTGCCGTTATCAATATATGTGTTTGACATACGTGATGTCGGCTCAAATTTGTAGGATTGTCTACGACACGTTCCATTTCCTTTTTCATTCATTCTTCGACCATTAAAGTCATCAATTAGATAGTTTTTCAAAATACCATTTTCAATTAAAACAGTTCTTTGAGTTTTGTTTCCTTCATCGTCGACATTATTAGAGCCCCAACCATTTATAATTGTGCCATCATCAATAGCGGTCACTAAAGGTGAGGCAATTTGTTGCCCTAATTTACCAGAGAAAACCGAAAGATTTTTGGAAACAGCTGAAGCTTCAAGAGGATGCCCACACGCTTCGTGGAACAAAACTCCGCCAAAACCATTTCCAATGACGACAGGCATTTTGCCGCTTGGGCATTCTTTCGCGCCTAGCATCAGAATAGCTTTTCTAGCAGCGGCTTTTCCTAAACCTTCAGGATTTGTATCGTTCTTAAAGAATTCCCAACCAGATGCTGCGCCAGGAGCGACATGGCTTGTTTCGATTTTATCGTTTTCAGAAGCGATACATTGGAAAGCAACCCTGCCTCTTTCAATTGAGTCTTTGATTTGGACTCCGTTGGAATTGAAAATAACAATGTCACGGTGATTATAGCCAATGTTTCCAGAGGCTCTAACGATACGCTTATCGTATTCTTGAATGGCTTTAACGCCTTTCTTTAAATAATCGACAATTTCTTGTTTATCAACCGATTCGAAAGGAATGGCTGTTGGAGCGACCGATTTGAACGATTTGTTTTTAATCGAGGTTACAGTCACAACTTGTTTATTGTGAAATGAATTGGAAAGTGATTTAGCAAGTTTCACTAATCCTTTTTTAGAAAGATCGTTTGTATAGCCGTAAACTGAGCGATTATTTTGTAATAGTCTAATACCCGCTCCGAAGGTTTTTGTGACACTTGCACCTTCGACTTTTCCGTTATCAACTGTGATTGCACCAGAGGTCTTGTTTTCCACAAAAATCTCCGCAAAATCTGCACCAGTTGATAAACCGGTGTTTAAAACTTCTATAGCTAATTTTTTAGAAATCATAAGGTCTTCTCCTTACCTATTAACTAATTTAATCGCTTCTAGCAATTCGTGATTTTCTGGACGTTTCATTGCTAAAGCTTCATCAATATTGATTCGTCTAATTTTTCCATTGTGTAGACCTAAACAAATGCTTGATTCTCCATCAAGTATTGCTTGGACTGCGGCGATACCAAATCTAGTTGCTTCGATTCTATCTTTGCTCGTAGGAGAACCGCCTCTTTGGAGGTGACCAAGAATTTCTGCTCTAGTTTCGATACCGGTCTTTTCAGTAACTTTTTTCACAAATTCAAAAATGTTTGGATAAATCTTTTCGCTGACGATAACGAGCGAATGTTTTTTCTTACCGCCTTTTAGTGATTTGAGTTTCTCAAAAACTTTTTCATCTTCGATTGGATCATCAGGAGTAATTATCATTTCAACGCCTTCGGCAACACCAGAATAAAGGGCTAAGTCGCCACATTTATTACCCATAACTTCGATGAATGTACATCTCTGATGTGAAGTGGTGGTGTCTCTAATCTTATCAACACATTCACAGATGGTGTTGCAGCATGTATCAAAGCCAATCGTGTATTCTGTAGAAGCAATATCGTTATCGATTGTTCCTGGAATGCCGACAGTGTGGATTCCTCTATGCGCTAACGCTTCTGCGCCACGATAAGTTCCATCACCACCAATAACAATTAAAGAATCGATTCCATAATCGTTTAATTGCTTGACTGCCATCTTTTGAATCGCATCTTCTTTGAATTCAGGAAGACGAGCTGTTCTTAAGATAGTGCCACCACGATTAATGATATCAGAAACAAAGTTTCTATCGACTTGTTCAATCTTTCCTTCGACAAGTCCTTTGTAACCATCATAAATTACAAACATATCGCATCCAGATTTAATTCCGGAACGAATAACCGCTCTAACACAAGCGTTCATACCTGGGGCATCGCCACCAGATGTTAATACTGCTATTTTTTTACTCATGGAAATATTGTTGCAAACCCTAAAAATAAAGTAAATATTTTTATGTTCGATTTTTAAGAAAAACACTGATTGGGACTAGATTTTAGTTATAAAGTATTTGCTTTTCCTATTTATCATTGATAAGATTTCATTTGCAAACTTTCTTTAGGACCCTAAGTTGGCCTAAGGCGGAAGGAGTTAAAAAATGAAAAAAGGTATTCATCCAGCAACCCACAAGGTCACCGTTACATGTGTCTCGTGTGGTAACACATTCGAAACAACATCAACCAAAAAAGATATTCACGTTGATACTTGTTCCAAATGTCATCCATTCTATACTGGAAAACAAAGATTCGTTCAATCCGACGGACGCGTCGACCGCTTCAATAAGAAATACGGTCTCAAATAAATATTTGATAGATTACCCACTGAAAGGTGGGTTTTTTATTGCTTAACAATAAGTGAAAACTTTATTTTATAAAGATAGGGTGTTATTATTACATTATGAAAAAGATTTTTAAATTAGCATTATTCTCTTCACTCAGTATCTTTTTAATTTCTTGCACTCCTTCCAAATCCGGAGGAGGTGGTGGAGGCGGTGGAGGTGGCTCCGAAGACTCCTATATCAAGAAATATTATTCCAGTGTTTCGGACGAAATGTCTGGAGATGACTTAAAGAATCAACTTTATTCAATTATCCACCCTGCGAAAGCCACTAGTGATTACGATGCTATTTGGAACAAATATTTACTTTACTCAGATGTTTCTAATCCAAAGGGAACAGGTAAAGCTTCTGAAGACATTATCGCGTTCTATAGAGGCACAGTTGGCAAAAGAGGCGACATGAACAAAGAACATGTTTGGCCAAAATCTAGAGGTGGAGACAAAATTGAAGGTGATCCACATATGGTTCGTCCAACGCTAACAGCAGACAATACTTCAAGAGGAAATTCATTTTATGTTGAGGGCAAAGCCACCGAACATGATGGATGGGATCCTCTTGCTGATGGTATGACAGAGTCATATCGTGGTGACTGCGCTAGAATCATTTTCTATTGTGCCGTTCAAGAAAAAGATTTTCTAACACTAGTGGATAAAGAAAGCGACGCGGTCTCCAATAGAACCATGGGCAAATTATCTGATTTGCTTAAATGGAATCTTCAATATAACGTTGATGATCGTGAGAAAAGAAGAAATGATATTCTCAATGGAAGAATCACTTCATACAAACACCAATTTAGTTTAAATAGAAACCCATTTATTGATCATCCTGAATATGCTTGTCGTATTTGGGGTGGCACTAACGCTAATACAAAGAAAATTTGTGGAATGTAATTCCGAAGGAAGATAAACATGAAAAATAAGTTTTATATAACCACACCAATTTACTATCCAAGTGCAGAAGCGCATATCGGCCACGCATATTGCTCAACCATGTGCGATATCTTGGCACGCTACAAAAGAATGCGTGGAGTGGAAACTTATTTTTTAACTGGCACCGATGAACACGGTGAAAAGATTCAAAAGAAAGCTCTCGAAAAAGGCGTCACTCCTCAACAATATGTTGATGAGATTTCAGCAAAATTTAAACATCTTTGGAAAGCGATGAAAATTTCGAATGATGACTTTATTCGCACAACCGATGAAAAGCACATTAAAACCGTCCAAAAAGTTTTCTCTAAGCTTTATGAAAACGGAGATATTTACTTTGGTAAATATGAAGGATGGTATTGCACACCGTGCGAATCGTTTTGGACCGATACTCAAGTAGGTGAAGATCACCTTTGCCCAGATTGCGGTCGTCCCGTTCATAGAGACACTGAAGAATGTTATTTCTTCAAAACTCAAAAATATTTACCAGACTTACTTAAATACTTTGATGAAAATCCTAAATTTATCACCCCTGTCGCTAGAAAGAATGAAATGGTCAACACTTTCATTAAACCTGGCTTAGCAGATTTAAGTATTTCTAGAACCACATTTGATTGGGGTGTTCCAGTTTTGGAAAACAATAAACACGTCATGTACGTCTGGTTAGATGCTCTCTGCAATTATATCTCTGCTTTAGGCTATGGAAGCGACAATGATGAATTGTTCAAAAAATTCTGGGGCGAAGACTCTGAGATTGTCCATGTCGTTGGAGCAGATATTACAAGATTCCATACAATTTATTGGCCAATGTTCCTAAAAGGAATCAATTTAAGAATGCCTGATAGAGTCTTCGTTCATGGCTTATTAGATTTAAATGGTGAAAAGATGTCTAAATCCAAAGGCAACGTCGTTTCACCTCTTCCATTAATTGATAGGTATGGCGTCGACGCAGTGAGATGGTTCCTTGCCAAAGAATTCTCATTTGGTAGCGATGGAAGATTTACTCCTGAATTATTCGCCGAACGTGTCAATATGGATTTAGCGAACAATTTCGGTAATCTCGTTAACCGTACAACCGCGATGATTTCTAAGTATTTTGAAGGCAAGGTTCCTGCATATAAAAATCCTGGCCAAAAAGAAAAAGATATTGAAGAATTGACGAGAAAAACGGTTCAAAAATACGAATTATTAATGGACGATTTACAACTCACAGAAGCCTTTGATGCTGTGGTGGAATTGCTTAATGCCGCTAACAAATATATCGAAGAATCAAAACCATGGGAATTGTCTAAAGCTGGCAATATTGAACAACTCGGAAATGTCATGGCGGTCCTAGCAAACTCCATTATTACCTGTGCTAAGCTTTTATCTCCTGCTTTAGTGGAAACCGCTCCAAAAGTTTTTGTCTTATTTGGTTTATCAAAAGAACAAGAAAAATATGAATGCGTTAATAAGTTCTGCATCTATGAAGGAAATACTGTGACTCGTGGGGAACCATTATTCCCAAGACTCGATGTGAAAGTTGAGACAGAATTTATTCAATCTCTAACTGCTTAATTTTTATCAAAATACATCCACATATATAACGCTTGAAACCTTGAATAAGAGTTAATTATAAATTCGGTTTCTGTTTCGGTTGTATCTATGTTATCGCTATATGAAGTGGTGCCTTCATCGTTATTAAACTTTAAGTACCAATCGTTGATTTTATCAGCGATTTTTTCAAATGTGGCGTGTTCTTTCCAATAATCATATTCGTAGTTATTATTTCGATAAATGTTATCATCTAAACGATTATAAAAATCGTTTAAATCATCATCATTGTTCGTAGCCATGACAAGAGATTCTAATGACCAAAACGTTGAATCATAGCCTGAATAACGAATGTAGGGATCTTCACTGTTTAAACAAATATAAGCCGCTACTAAGTTTGCATCTTCTTCAGGCATCGCACCTTTTGTGTGTGCTAGCTCGTGAGCAACCGTAAACGGAAGATAAGAATCATTATTCAAAGAATTAAAATTAGCTTCTCCAACTGGAACAAAAGTCACTCCAGAGATGGAAGCCATTCGATAAAACCATCCAGTTAGATAAAGTGGTTTCGCTCTTGGAGAATATTTATATAGATATTTAGATTCAAATTTTTCATATTCCATTTCGATATTGCTTATCAAAACATCGGTTGAATAAGGTTTTACGACAGAGCCCGCTTCATTGAATTGAAGTTGAGAAGCGCAATAATTGAAATCATCAGAAAATTTGTCAGTAATGATTTTGTAGTCTTTTGGATCTTCAATTAGCTCCTTATGCTGAGGGACATCAACAGGGCCTCTAGAGTAATTAATCCCAGCAGTTCCTTGATAAACAACAAAAATAGTTAGCAAAATTATGCCTAGTCTCATAATCATGTGATAGCTTCTTCTGATACCTAATTTTTTAGTGTTAACAATAAAGAAAACAATCCACGCGATTGAATAAAGAATAGTTCCTATCGCAAAGATTTCAAAAAGTGAAAATGGGAAAAAAGATGAAATATGACCAAAAACAAAAGTATAAAATTGAACAAACGTTTGAGAGTAAAATTCACAAAAATCCTCGCAATTTCTTAGCAAAATAAAAGCAATCAAAAGGATTACAAGCACTAATAAAATAATGGTTTTAACCACAAAAGACAGCCCGCATTTTGCGACAATTCTTTTAAATAAATTTGGTTTTCCCATATTTGTATAATACAAATTTTTGCAGATTTAAGAAACATTATTGAAAGAAAACAGTTTAATTATTGGATTCGTATAACGAAATTACAAATTATATGATATTCTATGATTATGTCTATTATTAAGTTTCCGGTTTCGATTGGATATCGCTCCATGGCTAGAGGTGATGTTAAATTTAATAAGTCTCACCGCACTTATGGAAATTTTAACGTTAAGAAAGATGTTAATTATATTTCTGATGATTCAGCCGACCACCGTTTAGACATTTACACTAATCCAGAAAAAAGAAATGGTGTTCTTTTGTTTTACGTTCACGGTGGAGCCTATGTTTATGGTAAAAAAGATGATCACCGCGTTTTCATTTCCTGGTTTGTTAATAAAGGCTTTGATTTTGTTTCTATAAATTATCGTTTGGGACAAAAAGATGGTTCGATTTCAATCGTTGATCAAGTTAAAGATGCTTTCGAGGCTTTGAAATTCATTGAAGAGAACAAACATTATTACGGAATAAAAACTGACAACATATTTTTGATTGGTGATTCAGCTGGAGGACATATTTGTCTTCTATTAGAGCTGCTTCTTAAAAACAAAGAACTTCAAGATTTCTATCAAATAATAGATTTGCCAGATATCGATATCAAGGGTATTGCTTTGAACTCAACGATGTATGATTACGACGGCGTTATCAAACTGGGTTATAAACATTTAACGAAAAGGGATCGAAAATGGATGTTTTCAAATAAATATCTAGATCCTGAATTCGTTAAGAAGAATAACCCATCTTATTATTATAAGAACGGATCTAAACCCGCTCCTCTTTTTGCGTCCACAGCGTACCATGATTTCTTTAGAGGACAAACGCTTAAACTAAAACGAGAATGCGATGAATTAGGAATCGAAATCGATTATTTATTTGAGCCAAGTCTCAATATGAAAATTGGTCATGTCTATAATCACTTTAATTTTGAAAACGAAGAAGGACGAAATTGCAACAACCGAATGGCAGAGTTTTTCCTAAAATATTCCTCCGTTGCTAAATAATATTTTATATTATAGAATTTTGAATTATGAAGAAGTTAAACCAAAATCAAACCCCATATTTAGATGCTTTAAAAAAATATGTTTCGAATGATGTTTTACCTTTGGATGTCCCAGGACATCATATGGGAAACGTTTCTAATAAATTAAAATCTTTCATTGGAGATAATTTGTATCGTTGCGATATTAACGCCCCAATAGGAATGGATAACTTAGCAAACCCACAAGGTGTTCTTCTAGAAGCTGAAAAGCTTATGGCAGATTTTTGCCACGCTGATCACTCCTTCTTTTTAATCAATGGAACAAGCAGCGGGATTCTGGCGATGATCATGTCTGTTTGCCACGCTAATCAAAAGATTATTATTCCGAGAAACGTTCACAAATCAATTGTCTCAGCCTTAATTCTTTCGGGCGCATGTCCCGTCTACATTATGCCTAAATTGGATGCTGAACTTGAAATCGCTAATCAACCGACCGTTGAATCATATATTAACGCTATGCATCGATATCCTACCGCTAAAGCGGTATTCGTTATTAACCCGACATACTTTGGTGCAGTTGGAGATCTAAAAAGAATCGTTGATGAAGCTCACGCAAGAGGTATGGCGGTTTTGGTCGACGAAGCTCATGGTGCTCATTATTATTTTGATAATAAAGGTCCAATCTCAGCAATGGATGCTGGAGCAGATATGTCCTCTGTTTCATTTCATAAAACAGGTGGTAGTTTAACTCAATCAAGCGTTTTGCTTCTTAAGTCAAAACTCATCGATAGAGCTTCTGTTCAGAAAGCCATCAATATTTTAAATACCACTTCGCCATCAACAATTTTAATGGCGTCACTAGATGCTGCACGACATTATGTCGCAACTAAAGGACAAGAAAATATGGACATTGTCCATGAACTTAGTAAGTATGCACGAGAACAAATTGCCAAGATTAAAGGCTTTATTCCGTGTAACAAAGCTCATTTTCTTGAAAAAGGTTGCTACGATTACGACGAAACAAAGCTTGTTATTAAATTAGATCATTTAGGTATAAATGGCTTTGAGTTATATCGTCTTTTGAAAGAAAAATATGACATCCAAGTTGAACTTGCAGAAACATATGTCATTATGGGTATTTTAGCCATCGGCTCTAACAAAGCTCAGATGACTAGATTTATCAAAGCTTTAAAAGACGTTTCAAAGAATCATTATAATAAGAAAAATTCTTATCCTAGACACGCCTTCGGAGTGGAATTCCCATTCCAGATTTGCCGTCCAAGAGCAGCGTACCACGCTCCAGGGAAAATCGTTCCTCTCAAAGAGGCTGTTAGATCAATTTCTAAAGAATCAATTATGATTTACCCACCAGGAATTCCTTTAATTGTTCCTGGTGAAGTATTCACCAAAGATTTAGTGAGACGCATCAACGAATACAAAAAACTTGGTGTCACCATTCTTTCAGATTATGGCGCCGATCAGGTTAATGTCATTGACACTGATAAATGGACTAGATTTGGTTTATACAAAAACAAACTTTCAGATTATTTAGAAAAAAGAATCACTACTCCTCGAGCAGATGATTTTGCTATGCCTTTTGAAGGTGGCAAACATAGTGGAACCATCATTCTTCTTCCTTATAGGAAGGATACTTGGAGAGATAACGCTAAACCTGCTCAAGAAGTATTTAAAAAGATTATTACTTCAATCGCTAAATATGAACCTGTCTATGTTGGTATTGATCCAGTCATTTATAAGAAAGTTATCTCTGATTACGAAGGTCTCAAAAATGTCTATCCTATCAAGATTAAATACAATGACGCTTGGGCTAGAGATAACTCTCCAATTTTTGTCACAAACGGAAACCAACTCAGAATGGTTGACTTTAGATTCAACGCTTGGGGTGGTGAAGTTGATGGTCTATATTCCAACTATAAAGACGACGATCTACTCACTAAGAGACTCGCCAAACAATTTGGCGTCGAACGTTATTACTTAGACGATTTCATCCTTGAAGGTGGTTCGATTCATGTCGATGGAGAAGGAACTTGCTTAGTTACAAAAGCTTGCCTACTTTCCAAAGGAAGAAACCCAAATCTCAATCAGCTGGAAATTGAAGAAACCTTAAAGGTTTATCTAAATGTAAGCAAAGTCATTTGGTTAGAAAATGGCATCTTTGAAGATGAAACAAATGAGCATATTGATAATATGGCCTGTTTTATCAAACCTGGAGTTGTCGCTCTCGCATGGACGCAAGATAAGAACGATCCACAATATAAGTTCTCACAGTCCGCTTATAAGCTTTTGAGCAACGAGACTGATGCGAAGGGAAGAAAGTTTGAAATAATCAAAATCAAACTTCCAAAACCACTTTACATGGATAAAGCTGAAGCTAAGGGTATTAAGGTTGGTCGTTATGACGCTAAAGCTAGACCAGAAGGTTCTAGACTTGCAGCATCTTATATTAACTTCTACCAAGGTGAAAAGTTTGTTATTCTTCCAGGTTTCGGAACCCCAGAAGACAAGCTTGCCAAAGCTCAATTACAAAAACTTTATCCTAGTAAGGATATAATCCAAATTAATACTAGAGAAGTATTGTTAGGTGGTGGAAATATTCACTGCATTACAATGCAAATTCCATACAATGAGGAGTTTAAAAAGAAAAATGAAAACTAAAGTCGCTATCACTCAAATGAGTTGCTCTTCTAATTATGAAGAGAACATTAAAAAAGCTGATGCAATGGTGGAGAAATGCGCCAAAGCAGGAGCGCAAATTATTTTGCTTCAAGAATTGTTCCAAAACTTGTATTTTTGCCAAGTAGAAGATTATGCAAAATTTGATTTAGCAGAAGAAGTTAAAAACTCTAGGACTATTAAACATTTCCAAGAAGTCGCGAAAAAATATAATGTTGTTCTTCCAATTTCTTTCTTTGAAAAATCTGGTGCAAATTATTTTAACTCACTAGTAATGATTGATGCTGATGGCAAAGTTTTAGGCTTATATCGTAAGACTCATATTCCGACTGGAGAATGTTATGAAGAAAAATTTTATTTTTCTCCAGGAGACACAGGCTTCAAAGTGTTTAATACAAAATACGGCAAAGTTGGTATTGGTATTTGTTGGGATCAGTGGTTCCCAGAGGTGGCTAGAATTCTCGCTTTAAAGGGTGCCCAAATTATTCTTTACCCGACTGCAATAGGCTCGGAACCAGTTTTAGTTCGTGATTCAATGCCACATTGGAGAAACACTATGTGCGGGCACGCAGCCGCAAATATTATCCCTGTTTGCGCATCCAATCGCGTCGGGGAAGAAAAAGCGGGAAAATCAAGCATGGTATTTCAGGGCTATTCTTTTATAGCGGACTCTCATGGTGAAATTGTCGAAGAGTTAAATAGAAGTGAAGAAGGATTCAAGATTCACGAATTCGATTTTAAGGAAATTGATAAAGAAAGAGTTTCTTGGGGTGTGTTTAGAGATAGACGTCCTGAAACTTATAAAGAAATCGTTGGCTACGCGAAAGACATAGATGAATAAAAACGATCGCAAAAAAGAATTTCATAACGGAAAAGTAAATCCAAACTCCATCAAAGAATTCAAGGTTCATGAAGATTGCGAATTACTTGAATTTTTGATTGTGAAATATCCAAAATTATCGAGAAATGCGGTAAAATCATTACTTTCCAATCATCAGGTAAGTGTTGACGGCGCTCCTGTTTCCCAGTTTAATTTAAAGCTTACAAAAGAAGATACAGTTATTGTTTCAAAGACTAGAATAAGCAAAAAAATTCGTTCTAATTTACCAATTCTTTTTGAAAATGATGATTTTATTGTTATCGATAAGCCAAGTGGATTACTTTCTATAGCCTCTGATCGAGAAAAAGGCCGCACAGCTTATAGAATGGTGAATGATTATGTCCAACAAAAGGATAAACACAACCGAATTTTTGTTGTTCATAGATTAGACGAAGATACATCTGGTGTTTTGCTTTTTGCGAAAAATTCTAAAACTAAAGAAGCATTACAAAAGAAATGGAATGAAATCGTTCTTAAAAGAGGATATTATGCGATTGTTGAAGGCAAGCTAGATAAGAAAAATGACACTTTTGTGGATTTTTTGAAAGAAAACAGCCTCAATTTAATGTATGTTACGAATGATCATAAAAATGGTAAAAAATGCATAACTAACTATAAGGTTATGAAAGAAAACGACAAGTATTCATTACTCGACGTAAACATTGATTCAGGACGAAAGAATCAAATTCGTGTTCAATTTGGTTATCGAAATCATCACGTTATCGGCGATGATAAGTATGGTCAGCCGTCGAATCCGCTTAAAAGGTTGGGTTTACACGCCTATAATCTTTCGTTTAAAGATCCTATAAATGGAAAAGTTTGGGATTTCAAATCACCAATACCCAGCGAATTTGAAAAACTATTTAGAAAATAAATCCAAACTTACATTAATCGCGAGCATCGATATGTGCTCGTTTTTTATTTTTTCTCAACATATGTTGTGATAGAATAAATCCATGCAAGCGACGATTGAAGAAAAACATCTTCTACAGACGAAGTTTAAAGAAAAATTTGCTTTCTTATATAATAAGCATTCCTTTTTTTACTATGTCTTAGTGCTTGTTTTGGTCGGCTTAGGTTTTTTTGGATATGCACTTATTACTGAAAAATTTACCACTCCATTTAGTGGAGACTTTGCTCAACAATATTACGCTTTTGAATATAACTTCTATGATGACTGGTGGACATTCTTTAAGACTGGTCATTTCCCATTTTATGATTCAAATACATTTTTAGGTGCGGATAACGTTATATCAAACACCTATTATGGTCTATTTTCGCCATTTACGTTCCCAATCCTTTTCTTCCCGAGAAGTTTTGTGCCTCAAGCGATGGCGTTTATGACCATTGCCAAATTAGTGACTGGCGCACTTTTGTTTAGAATTTATCTCAAATACATGGGAGCCTCGGAAACTAGCGCAAGAATTTTTTCTATCGCGTACGCGTTTATGGGCTGGACAGCATATTATCTTTGGTTTAACAACTTTACCGAAGTTTTAGCGTTCTTCCCGTTGATCTTATTTGGTATCGAAAAGATTATTCGTCAAAAACAAATCTGGCTTTGTTCTTTAGGCTTCTTTTTGATGGGTTTAGGCAACTACTTCTTCTTACTTACCTTTGGTATTTTTGGAGTTGTCTACGCGACATTTAGATTTTTCCAAACTATCAAGGAAAGAGGCGGTTGGAAAAACTATAAAGATCATTTGCTTGTAATTGGTTTAGGAATTCTTGGATTCGCTCTTGGATATTTGATGTGCGCTGTGGTGATGATTCCAGCCGTTATTGGTTCGTTTGGAATTTCTAGAACTTCAACTTCTAGCGAATACTTAGGTGCACTGAAAGCCGCATTTGCAGCGAAAGATTATGGCAAAGTTAGTGAAATTGTTTTCACTTGGTGGCATCCATGGGTTGTCAGTGGTTATAAAACTCCTGCTGATTTTGAATTTATAGCTTATTATCCTTTAGTCTCATATTTCTACCCGACATTATCTTGTAGATACGTGAATATTATTCCGTGCAACATGTTTGAAAATGCTGGTAGTTCAATTTTCTTTTTCACTCCTTGCATCATCATGTTTGGCGGATGCATGTATCGCTCATTTAGAAACGTCAAAATATCTCATTTTATTGCGATGGGAATATGCGTCCTTTGTTTATTTGTTCCATTCTTCTATTTCTTATCTGGAGCATTCACAAATAACTATGGAAGATGGGAAATAGTTGTACCGGCTTTAGGATTAACTTATATCGCTCTTAATTTTGATCATCGTAACGAAATACCTAGATGGACCATTTTGGCGTCTGGCTTATTAGCATTAACCGCGATGATTCTTTTGTATTTCAAAGCGGAACAACTAATCGAAAAATTCCAAAAGACCGCTAGTAGAAGCCAAGCGTATTTATATTCCTTAACTGATGACGATCAGATCGCTGTTGTTTTCTATGAAACAATTTTGTGTGGAATTGAGACATTTGTGCTCGCTGGTTTCTGGAAGAAAAAGTATCTCGATACAATTGTTCGTTTATTTATTATTGGTGAAGCCATTGTCATGGGCACCGTTGTCGCCAATCAACATTACTTACAAAGCATTGACTATGACGTTAACACTGGTTTAGAGCCGCTATCTCACCAAGTGAAATTACTAGATGATTTAAGAGAAGAAGATCCGTCATTCTATAGAATGTATTCATCTACTGCTGATGAAAGTCACGTTAATATGCCAGAAGCCGCTAACTATAACGGCATGACGACATTCCATACCTTCTATAACAATAAAATTGATGATTTCCTTCATATGAGCAATATGCTCACATTCGAAGAATCCTGGTCATCCCATTATCTATTTAAACATCAATATTTAGAGTCGTTCTTGGGCGTCAAATACTATATGACCAGAGACGATGATACGACTTACTACAATGAGCTTAGCGAAATCGAAGTTAGCAATCTTCCAAGTTCGTATTCAACCGAAGAAATTGTCTATTCTAATGGTAAAGTTAACTATCTCGCAAATAACGTGATGGCCTCGTCTGAACGCATTCTTTTCAAAGAAAATGGTGGTTATTTACAAAACACAAATAAACTTCATTTGTCTTCGATTAACTTTGAGAATCTAGATAACGAAAATATCAAAGTTTACGGAAGTAAAGATCCAAATAACTTCAAGGACGAAATCGAATTTTATGATGATTGCTATGATTTAGCTGACTATTACTATTTCCGCATTGTTAATGATTCAAGTGAGGTAATAAGCGCAAGCTCTATCGTCGTTGGATTTGATCACATTTATGATCCTAACGTTCCTTTGAATTTCTCACTTAAGACATATGATGAAGAAAATGGTTTCCGTATTTATAAGAATAATCATCATATTGATTTTGGTATCAACTATGACACCTTGTATTACAAGCGTCAGAACCCTGATAGACCTGTTGAAAATCAATTCTATGAAAGCTATCAAAGTGTTTCCCAATATTTAAGAAATGAAGAAGTATATTTAAAAGGCGCGATTTTAAACGATGCCGATGTTGATGAAATCAAAGCCCAATATCCTGATGCTTTCAATTTTGTTGAAAACGCTCCAGATTTAGAAATGGAAACATATGTTTCAGAACTTCAAGGAGTGTACTCGCCTTATAGGGTCGTAAAAGATATGTCTGGCAACTTTAAACAAGTTCACGACATCTACATCGACCCGACTAATCCAACAAAGGATCTAAAACCAGAGTTTTTAACAAACACTGCCTCTAGAAAAGATAAGAAAACAATTCCAGTTGATACCTATCAAATGCTTTATCTGCCTAATGACGAGCAACCAACATTCCCTTATGGAAGTAAAGGCACATATTTCTGCATTGATTATCCTGTTAGAGGAAACGCTGGAGATTATGGCGCAACTGTATGGCTTATCGATGTCGACGGCAATATGATTACTTTTGATGAATGTCGATACACCAATAGTGATGTCAACTATGTTGGAAGAGGACTTTATTCAACAAAACCCGTATCAAAAATTATCATTTGTCCAATGGGTGAAAAAGCTATGATTGATGACATAACAATTTATTATTCCCCATATGATGAAGTTATCGAAAAGCTTGATAAAGCCGCTGATAACGGAGTTGTTGATTTACAAAGAAATGTTAATGATTTCAAATTTAGGACAAATTACGATAAAGAAATATTCTTTGTTACTCAGTTAGCCTACACTGGTGGTTGGAAATTAAAAGCAACCTTATCAAACGGAGAAGTTACTTATCCAAAGATTTATAACGCTCAAGGTGGTTTTGCCGGCTTTGTAGCCCCTAAAGGCGAGGTCAGTTACGAATTAACTTACTTAACTCCTGATTTTGTTAAATGGGGCCTTGTTAGTGTCGCGGCCTTTATTGGTTTAGGCGCAATCACCGCGACAACGATCGTGCTTCAAAAGAAAAAAGAAAAGAGAGACGAATCTCTCAGTTCTAATTAACGTGATATATCTTATAGATATAATTCTTATTTATATTGGTTGCTTCAGCAACCTTTTTAATCGCGTCTTTAGTTGACAGGCCCATTGATGTTAGATTTTTAACCATTTGGATTATTTCATCGTTATTCACATCTGGCTTGATCTCTCCTAATGAACCTTCAATGATTATAACCATCTCACCTTTCAAGGTTTCTGGATCAATCTTCGATAATCCTTCAAGACCCCCACGTATATATTCTTCATGTTTTTTAGTTAGCTCTCTAGCGATACACGCTTTACGATTACCTAAGATTGTAAACATCGCTTGAAGAGTCTTTTGAATTCGATGTGGCGCTTCATAAAAGATCAGTGTCTCTTCGCGAGTAGCAAGTTTTCTAAGTTCTTCAAGTTTGACGTTTTCTTTTGCGTCTAAAAAACCATGGAAGTAAAAATGATCTTCACATAAACCAGAGGCCACTAAAGCGTTCAATGCAGCATTAGGCCCAGATATCGCAGTTACATTTATCTCATTTTGGAGTGCTAATTTGACTAATCTTGCTCCAGGATCAGATATGCATGGATAGCCAGCATCTGACATATATGCGACTTTGGCGCCGCTTAATATCTTTTTGATAATTTCTTCTGACGCAGAAACTTCGTTGTGTTCTCTAAGCGAAAAAAGAGGTTTTGAGATACCTAAAAGTGAAAGAAGTTTGCCACTTACTCTAGTGTCCTCACAGGCAATTAAATCCACGTTTTGCAGGGTTTCAATAGTTCGTGGGGATACTTCTTGCATATTACCAATCGGGGTAGCTATTAAGTAAAGCAAGGGCTTTTTTGAATCAAAATTTAAGCTTCTCATTTTTTATTAAAACGATAGTCCTTTAAATCATCTAAGGCGATGAAGCGAACATCTTCTTCGTTTTCAAGTTTAACTGTTCTTGATAAAACGTTAATGCCGGTAACTTTAAAAACATCCTCACCGTCTTTATATTGATCACCAATTCTTGGGAAATCTTTTTTAAGTTCTGTATAAGCATCATCTTCATAAGCGAGGCAACATATTAACTTACCACAATGACCACTTAGTTTTGGAATATTCAAAGATAACATTTGATTTTTTGCTCTGTTAATTGAGATACCTTCCATAGTTGTTAAAAATGTCGAACAACAAAGTGGAAGTCCACATAGGCCAATTCCCCCAACCATTTTAGCTTTGTCTCTACTGCCAACTTGTCTAAGTTCGATACGGCAGTGGAATCTATATGCTAAAACTTTAAGTAATTCACGGAAATCAACCCTATCATCTGCGACATATGCGATAGTGAGTTTTGTACCGTCTAAAGCGTACTCTGCGTCAATAGGACGCATTTCTAAACCGAGCTTATTTATTTCTTCCATGGAAATACGCATCGCTTCTTTAGCACGTTTGATATTTTCTTCGAATAGCAAAATATCATCTTCAGTTGCAACACGAACGATTGGTTTTAATTCTAACGAAGATTTATATTGAGATATTTCAACTGGTGTAGAAGCGACTTCACCAACTTGAAGGCCTCTAACTGATTCGGCGACAATTTTATCGCCAACATGTAAATCAGCAATATCAGTACCAAAATAATATGATTTACCAGTGCTATAGAATTTAACACCAGCATAATGAGTTATATTCATTTTGATGCCTCCTTTGTAATTTCAAAAATTATATGATCGAGAAGAAGCGGAACGTTAACGTTCACATCTAATCTATTTAAAGCGGAAAGAATGATTAACAAACTCTTATCGATATGATCAACTTTTGTTAATAATTCTCGTAATATATTATCATAACTCTTTAATGTTATGTTTCCATTTACTGATAAATTAAGCAAATCCTTAAATATTTCAGCAAGCATTTTGATATAAAGTCTAGCGATATCGTTAGTTTTTACAGACGGCACTACTAATCTTTGGCATGTAAACACTGCGTCATCGCTAGATAGAAGTAGAGCATTTAACTGATCATCTAAAGCCTGCTTAGCAATTTTATATTCTTCGGTTTCAGAAATATTTTTTACCGTATTTGCATCATTGTAAAAACCACTTAAAATTTCCGCATCTTCACTTAAAACTCCAGCAGAAACCGCATTATTTATGATTTCTTGACGGTCAATTTCTTTAAATCTTAGGACTTGAGTTCTGGAAATAATTGTAGGTAAAACTTTGCTTTCATTTTCTGTTGTAAGGAATGCGAAAACATTTCTTCCTGGTTCTTCTAAAAACTTAAGTAAAGCATTAACTGCGGATGGAGTCATATTTTCAACAAGATGAATGATATAAATTAAGATTCCCTTATCTTCTAAGGCAGTTTTATCAAAACTATTCGTTAACTTAATGACATCTTCTTTTTTGATTCGTCCCTCTGAACCATCAAACACCATAAGGTCTGAATAATTACCTTCGTCGATACGTAAACAAGTGATGCATGCTTCACAAGCGAGAGGCTTTGGCTCATCGCAAAGAATGGATTTTGCTAAAAAAAGAGCAACTTCTTTTAAAGGCATTCCAATTGAGCCACTTAACAAATAAGCATGAGAAAGTTTTCCATCATTTTTTGCGTTTACAAACGTTTTAAAAATAGTGGGCTGATATTTTTCTAAATATTCACTTATTTGCATTCTTTTAATTTTGCTTTGACTGCATTATATGCATCTTGAACAACCGCATCGAAAGGTTTTGATGCATCTAACACAACATATCTATCTGGGAATCTCTTAGATAAATCCAAGAAAGTTTTTCTAACCGAATCATGGAAATCGATTTTTTCTAAATCGAGTCTATTGACTTCGCGACCTTTGTTGGCAGCGATTCTAGCTAAGCCAATTCTTGGATCAACATCGAAGAGTAATGTTAATTCTGGATAATATCCATCGGTTGCGTATTGGTTTAAAGCAAGGATTTTATCAATTCCTAAGCCTCTTGCTCCACCTTGATAAGCTAAAGAAGAATCTAAGAAACGATCGGAGATAATGATTTTGCCTTCTTTAGATAAAGGCCAAACCTTTTCCACCAAATGTTGTCTACGACTTGCGGCATAAAGCAAAGCTTCGGTCATTGGATCCATTTTGGTATTTTCTTTGTCTAAGATAACGTTACGAATTTGTTCGGCAATTGGTGTGCCGCCAGGTTCTCTAGTTAAAACAACTTCGTAGCCTTCTTTTTCAAGTAATTTGACAACTTCTTTTGTGACGGAAGACTTACCGCTTCCTTCTGGTCCTTCAATCGTTACAAACATAATTCTACCTCTAGATTTTCTTTCTGCCCTCTAAGGCTTTGGATAATGTGAGCGAATCTGCGTACTCTAAATGTGCGCCCATAGGTAAGCCATAGGCTAATCTAGTTACGCTGACATTTTGTTTTTCTAAAATTTTCGCTAAAAATAAAGCGGTTGTTTCACCTTCGGTGGTTGGATTGGTGGCAATGATGATTTCTTGAACACCATCTTTTTTGATTCGCTTTTCTAATCCTTCAATGTTTAAATCATTGATACCAACTCCGTTGACCGCGCTTAATACGCCACCTAAAACATGATATCTACCATCGTAAACACCGAGCTTTTCGAATGAATAAACATCCTTTGGATAAGAGACAACAATGATTTTGGTTTTGTCTCTACTATCATCCGCGCATATCTCGCAGACTTCGTCTTCTGTGTATGTGCCGCAAATTGGACAACGATGAATGTTGACTTTAAGTTCTCTTAAAGCATCGGAGAACATTTCAACATCTTCATCAAGCATCTCTAAAACAGAGTACGCCATCTTCTCAGCGGAACGATGCCCTACTCCAGGCAATCTTGAAAAAGATTCAATTAATTTAGTGATGCTTTTGAGTTCTTTCATCTAATTAAAAAAGTCCTCCAGAACGTCCAGTAATTCTTTCGTTAATGGCTTCTGATTCTTTATTAATTTGTTCAATTGCTTCATTAATTGCTAGAGCAATCATTTCTTCAACCATCTCTTTGTTGTCTTTGTCGAACGCATCTTCATCGACCGAGACAGACTTAACAGTGTGATCACCTTTAACAACAACAGTGACCGCTCCACCTTTTGAGACGGTGAATTCTTTGGCTTTTAATTCATTTTGAGCTTTTTGCAATTCTCTTTGCATTTTTTGAGCTTGCATTAGCATTTGTTGCATGTTCATTTCGCTAACTCCTTAATATCGATAGTAATTTCGTTTGGAATTGGAAGTTTAGAAATTTGTCTAAGGTTATGGTAACAAGTGATGTATTTAACCGAATCCGCTCGAGAGACAGAATAGACAAATACTTCTTTTCCAAGCATTTTATTGAATAAACCAGCAATCTGTTTTTCATTTTCTTTGATGTTGGCTTTTTTGACTTGTCTTTCAAAATTGAATTGTAAAACAATTACATCTTTTGTGACGATAAATGGAACCGAATCCTTGATGAAGGCTGCTAATTCAGCAGTAGATGGATCTGACATATATGAATCAAATTGTGGCCATTTTCTTAACAAGTCCTTACGAAGTTCTTTGTCACCAAGCACCATAAATTTAACGACCATATCTTCATCGAATTCATAGAAATCGCCAGAATCCACCAAAGTGGAATTATTTTCATCTAACAACCACGCTGGTGGAGTTTCAATTTTTTGTTCAACCTTTGGTTCTTCTTTAACAACTGGAGCAGGCTCAACTTTAACAGGTTCTGGTTTTGGCTCTTCAACTTTTACTGGCTCAGCAGGTTTTTGAACTACTGGTGTAACCTTTGGTTGAGGTGCAATTGTTTCGGCTTGTTCTTCAATTGTGCATAGTCTAAGAATCGTAACCTCAAACATAGTTTTGATATTGCTTGCGGTTTTATAATCAGCCTGAACTTTCAGTAAAGAAACAATCATTTCATTAAGTTTTCTGGTTGAAATTAGGCTCGCTAATTCTTCAGCATTCTTTTCTGAAACGACGGTTAATTCTTTTTCGTCTTTTGTTTTCTTAAGAATCAAAACATCTTTGAGAATTTCTAACAAATCTTCGGTGAGACGTTTTAAATCAACTCCACCTTCAGAGAACGCTTTAATTTTGCCTAAGGCAGAAGAGATATTTCCGTTATTGATATCTTTAATAAAAGATACTTTCTCTTCTTCTGAGGTTAATCCGAACAAAGAATAGACATCATCAACAGACAAAGTGTTACCAGAATAAGCAATAACTTGATCGAGAATTGACAAAGCATCACGCATTCCACCATCCGCTAAAGAGATAATCGCTCTTACAGCTTCTTGGTCATATTTGATACCTTCTTTTTCAAGAACAATGGCTAATCTTTCCTCAATATCTCCATCGCTGACTTTAGAAAAGTCATAACGTTGGCATCTAGAAAGAATGGTTGGAATGATATTGTGTGGTTCGGTTGTCGCTAAGATGAAGATAACATGTGCTGGCGGTTCTTCGATGGTTTTAAGAAGAGCGTTAAAAGCACTTGTTGTCATCATATGAACTTCATCGATGATATAGACTTTGTATCTGCCTTTAATAGGAAGATAATTGACCTTGTCAATAAGTTCACGAACTTGCTCAACACCATTGTTACTTGCGGCGTCGATTTCAATAACATCTGGATGTGAGCCTTCAATAACTTCTAAACAGTTAGAACACTTATTACATTGATGTCCGATGCCCTCATCGCAGTTTAAAGCTTTCGCGAATAGCTTCGCCATCGTGGTTTTTCCAGTTCCTCTGGGACCACAGAAAAGATAGGCGTGAGCAATTTTATTGTTCGCTAAAGCGTTCTTTAATGTTTTGATGATATGTTTTTGTCCAGCGACTTCTTCAAAAGTTTGAGGACGATATGTTCGATATAATGCTTTATATGCCATAAATATTTACCAATGTAGATTATATATTTTTTAGACCCTAAGTAAAAGATTTAATTATAAATTAAGCACTTTGAAGAGTTTTGTTAATATGTTATAATCTCACTCGCTTATGGAAGCTAGCATGTTAAAACGTCTCGAAGCCACAAAAATTAGGCTCGAGGAAATCGACCAACAATTGCTTGATGAATCTGTCACCAGAGACATCAAACGTTTTCGTGACCTTTCTAAAGAAAGAGCAAACCTTGAACCAGTTGTAAACGAATATGAAAGATATCTAAAGATCTCATCCGATATTAAGGATGCAGAGGTCATGATGAATGACTCAGACAGCGATATCGCTCAATTTGGCCATGACGAACATAAAAGATTATTAGATGAAGAAGCTCAATTGGTCGAAAATGTTAAGATTCTCCTCCTTCCCAAAGATCCAAATGATGATAAAAATATCATCGTTGAGATTAGAGGTGCCGCTGGTGGAGATGAAGGAAACATCTTTGCAGGCGATTTATTTAGAATGTATGTTCGCTACGCAGAACATCAAGGTTGGAAAATCCAAATGTTAGACGAGAACATCTGCGAAGCAGGTGGTTATTCTCTTGTTTCTTTTATGATTAAAGGCGATAACGTCTATTCTAAACTCAAATTCGAGTCGGGCGCACATCGTGTGCAAAGAGTTCCGAAGACCGAAGCTTCTGGAAGAATCCATACTTCAACCGCGACAGTTTTAGTTATGCCAGAAATGGAAGAAATTGATGTTGAGATCAATATGGCTGATGTCCAAGTTGATACTTATCGTTCTCAAGGCGCTGGTGGACAAAATGTTAATAAAACCGAATCTGCAGTTAGGATGACTCATAAACCTACTGGAGTTGTCGTTTCTTGCCAAACTGAAAAATCACAAATTCAAAATCGTGAAATTTGTATGCAGATGTTAAGAGCAAAAATTTACGCTAAACTCCAAGAAGAACAAGAAGAAAAGTTTGGCTCCGAACGTAAATTAAAAGTCGGAACTGGCGAAAGAAGCGAAAAGATTAGAACTTACAATTACCCACAGAACCGTGTTACCGATCATAGAATTGGCTTTACAATCCAAAAATTAGATCGTGTTATGGAAGGCGAATTGGAAGAAATTATTGAGGCTTTGATTCACTTTGACCAAGAACAAAAGATGTTGGGTGAACAATAAAATGACACTTTTTGAAGTCTACAAAGACTCATTGAATAAACTTAAAAATCCAGATGTTGATGAGATTGTAATTCGCATTCTTTTGTGTGAAATTAATAATCTAAAATCAATGTCAGAGTTTTACATCAAAAAAGATGAAGAAATTAGGGATTTGCAAAGATTTCAATCATTTTTTCAGCAGTTTTTAGATGGTAAACCAGTTCAATATATTCTTAAAAAAGACACATTTTTTGGACAAGAATTTTATGTTGATCAACGTGTCCTAATTCCGCGTCAAGAAACTGAAGAAGTTGTTAAATTCGCAATCGATAAAGCAAAAGAAATATTTGGAAATAAAGAATTAAGAATTGCTGATGTCTGCTGTGGATCAGGAATCATGGGCGTTAGTCTTGCAAACAACCTTAAAGTCTCATCAATTATCTTTTCTGATATTTCAAAAGACGCACTTGATGTATGCAAGGTAAATTCATCAAAATTGGCGTCAAAAGCTAGATATTATTGTGGAAATGTATTGGAAAAATTGCTCGAGAATAATGATAAAATCGATGTTTTAATCTCTAATCCTCCATACATCTTAAAAGGTGAAAATATTGATGAATCAGTTTTGAATTTTGAACCACATATCGCTTTATTTGCTGATGACGAATTTAGCGTTTATAAAAATATCATTAAAAATATAGCCGATATTAAAGATAAAGAACTACTTGCAGTTTTTGAAATTGGAACTTACACTCGTTCAAATCTTGAAGAATTCATTCAAAACACATTAAGCAATTGTGACTACGGTTTTGTTAAAGATATGAATGGTAAAGAAAGAATACTTTATATTCATTTAAAGTTGAGTAATATTTAGTTATGGAAATTCTTAATCAAAACGAATTAGAAAAAGCTGCCAAGATTTTAAATAATGGTGGTGTTATCGCTTTTCCTACTGAAACTGTTTTTGGTTTTGGAGTTTGTTTTGATAATCAAGATGCATATAAGAAATTAATCGAAGTTAAAAGAAGACCTCCAGAAAAACCATTCACTGTAATGTTATCGGATCCAAACGAAATAAAAGACATTGCGTATGTTGATAAAAAGGCCGAAAAACTTATCAAATCCTTTATGCCTGGTCAATTTACAAGCATTCTAAAAGCTAAAGAATGGTTACCTTCTTACTGTGTTTCTAGGGAAGGAAATGTCGGAATCAGAATTTCAAGCGATCAACTAGTTCGCGATTTAATTAAAAAAACCGGCAAACCACTTCTTGTGCCATCCGCGAATAAATCTGGAGAAGCACCCCTAACAAATTCGGATGATGTTATATCTGTATTTAAAAATGAGATAGATGCAGTTATTGTTGGCGAATCAATAAGCAATATTCCATCAACAATTGTTATAATTGATAAGGAAGTTAAAATAATTCGTGAAGGTATCATTAAAAAAGCAGACATCGAAAAGGTCTTAGGAGAACAATTATGAAATTATCAATCGGTAGTGATCACGCAGGCTATGCCTACAAAGAAGAGATCAAAAAATATCTTAGTAGAAAAGGTTATGAAGTAGTGGATGTTGGTACTCATTCAACCGACTCTTGCGACTATCCACTTTTTGGTAGAGCAGCTGCTGAAAAAGTGGCTAAAAAAGAAGTAGATTTTGGTATATTGGTTTGTTCTTCTGGCGAAGGTATTATGATGACTGCAAATAAGGTCAAAGGAGTTCGTTGCGGACTTGCTTATAACGATGATGTCGCTAGATTAATTAGACAACATAACAACGCTAACATGATTGCCTTTGGAGCGAACTTTATGAAACTCGAAGATGTGCTTAGAAGAATCGATATTTTCTTAGCAACAGACTTCGAAGGCGGACGTCACGAAAGACGTGTTAATGAAATAGAATAAAATTTAATACTTAATCAGCCTCCGAAGGAGGCTTTTTTCTTATTCAAAAATTTTTCGCATTATTTTCTTTTTTGCTCCGTATTAAGTAAGTGAAGACTATGTTTGTGTGTGAAAGATGTGGCAACTCAGATCCAAGATATATTGGTATTCGAAACGGAAAAGAATACTGCCGTTTTTGTATTGGCTTTAAAGGCGAAATGGTTAAGAGTCTAAAACCGAAAGCAGGAGCGGTGGTGATGGATCTTAAATATAAATTATCGAAAGAACAAGCTGATATTGCTAGGAAGGTTAAGGAGAATTTTTTAAACGGAATAGACACCTTAATCGATGCTGTTTGTGGAGCAGGAAAAACGGAATTAATTTATGAAGTTATTGCCTGTGCTCTTTCGCAAAGAAAAACAGTCGCATTTGCAGTGCCAAGAAGAGACGTTGTAATTGAACTTGTCCCAAGAATTCAATCAACATTTCCTCACAACTCTGTTGTTTCAGTTTATGGCGGCCATACATCAAAACTAGCGGGAGACATTGTCGTCTTAACAACCCATCAACTTTATAGATATCCACACATGTTCGATCTAATAATTCTTGATGAGATTGATGCGTTTCCGTTTAAAGACAATGAATTACTAATCGCCATGCTTAGAAACGCTTCTCGAGGAAGAATAATCATGATGTCCGCGACTCCTTCTGATGAAATAGTTAAAGAGTTCTCAGGTGATAAACATTGCATCCTACATTTAGACACTAGATTTCATCGTAAACCCATTCCAGTGCCAAAAGTTATTATTAGTTTTGGATTTACAAAATATTATGTGTTGATTCGCAATTTACAAAGATTTTGCAAGGAAAATAAACAAGTTTTTGTCTTTTGCCCAACCATTGATATTTGTGAAAAAGTTTATTCAGTTATTTCCAAAATTGTTAAAGAAGGAAATCTCGTTCATTCCAAGAAAATTGATAGATCCCAAATAATCGATGATTTTAAGAAAGGAAACTATAAATATTTGGTAACGACCGCTGTTCTTGAAAGAGGTGTAACTATCAAGGATTTGCAGGTGATAATCTTTGGCGCGGACCATGATTTATATAATGAACACGCTTTAATTCAAATATCAGGAAGGGTGGGTAGAAAATATGATGCTCCAGAAGGTGAAGTCCTTTTTCTTGCGGATAAAACAACAGTTGCAATCGAAAGAACAATCTCAACCATCAAAAAGAAAAATGAATCTTTGCAAAATATGCTTTAAGGAAATTGAAGAAGATTCATTTCACTCATTTTTGTTTAAAGATGCAAAGATTTGTCATTCTTGTTTTCTTAAATTCAAACCAGTTTTACGAAAGTTCAAAGTTGGAGAAGTCAGTTGCTACCACCTTTATTTTTACGATGAAGAAGTTCAAAAACAGGTATATCAATTCAAAGGTTGTTTTGATATTGAACTAGCGGGTGTTTTTCTCGATTATTTTCGAACCTATTTGCGATTAAAGTATTTTGGTTACGTTTTGATACCCGCTCCATCGTCGAAGGAAGCAGACGAGGAAAGAGGCTTTAATCATGTCATCGAAATGTTCGAACCACTTGGTCTCAAAATGATTCAATGTATCCACAAAACCAAGAACATCAAACAGTCAGATTTAAAGGCGAACGAAAGACACAAAATCAAAGAACATTTGACGATTGATAATGTCAATCTTACAAAGAAGAAAGTTTTAATTGTTGATGATGTTTATACGACTGGTTCAACAGTAAAAGCAATGATTGATTTAGTAAAAACTAAAAATCCAAAGAAAATCAAAGTTTTGGTGATGAGTAAAACAAAAGATTTATAGGTGATAAAAATGAAAAATAAAAGTAATGGCAGCAAGTATATAAACGTTCTTAAAAGAAACAAAAACAATATTGTTGTTGAATTCGACGATCAAAAGAAGATTAAGGATGTTCTAGAAAAAATAAGGGATGAAGGTCCACAGATAGGATATTTTATAGTCAATAATTTTAAAGTTTCTGACGATATCGCAAAGCGGTTGGAGATTGACAACGACCTGGCTTTAATGGCTAGTAAAAGCAAACTTTGTCAAATAATGACCGAACATGGTTTGGATGTTTATGTAATACAAAGTGCAATACGAAAAGCGGCATTTGCACCCGAAGCTATCATATATGATACTTCAAGAAACTCATTTCAATTTTCAGTAAAGTTTGAAGAGAAAGGCTATCGAGCAGTAATTGTTTTTGACACAGTTCCCCAAGGCATTGCAAATGTAAAGGCCGATGTTTTAACATCGTTATTCAAGGAGAATAGATTTAGAAACAGGATAAAATCAATAAAAAAAGGGAACATATCAAATGTTACCCTTATCTTTGATGCCAGTGAAGGTTGGACAGCACTTGTCACTCATTCACACTTGGGTGCTTTTTACATGGTTGCTGCCACCACCCAAAGGACTCCCCCTGCATCTAAAAAAATTATAAATAAGCCGAAATCAAAAATCAAATAAGAGTTGGCAAAAAATCAAACTCGCAAAACAGGAGGAAGTAAGAATGTTAATATTTATAATTAAATTGCTATACCATTTATTGAATGGTAGAATACTAAATTGTCCTATTAAGGAGATAAACTATGGCGAATATAATTGAAAAGATATTTAGATTTGAAGCAAGAACTTTAAAGAAATACGAAAAACAAGCAGATAAAGTTATAGCCTTTGAAAAAGAAATGGCGGCTTTAAGCGATGATGAATTACGTGCTAAAACAAAGCAGTTCAAAGAAGCTTTAGCAAATGGTGCTTCTTTAGAAGACATCAAATACGAAGCTTTTGCAGTCGCGCGTGAAGCTGCTAAAAGAACTTTGGGTCAATTCCCATATAAGGTTCAAATTATTGGCGCATTAGTCATGCATGATGGCGATGTCGCCGAAATGAAAACTGGTGAAGGTAAAACCTTAACCGCTACAATGGCCATTTATCTCAATGCTTTAAAAGGTGAAGGTGCATATGTTGTCACCGTCAACGAATATCTTGCTCAACGTGACGCCGAATGGATGGGACAAATCTATAGATTTTTAGGTTTAACTGTTGGTTGTAATATTCACGATTTAACAACCGAAGAAAAACAACAACAACACCAATGCGACATTTGTTATTCAACAAATGCTGAACTTGGTTTCGATTATCTCCGTGATAACATGGCAATCTCTCCAAAAAGAAGAGTTCTTCGTGGACTTAACTATGCCGTTATCGATGAAGCCGACTCAATTTTAATTGATGAATCAAGAACTCCACTTATTATTTCTGGTCAAGCTAGAACAAGTGCTTCTTCTTATAAGACTTATGACTTATTCGCAAAAGCTTTAAAGAAAGGTGTTGATTTCGAAATCGATATCAAAGATAAAACCTGTTCTTTAACCGAAGAAGGTAACAAACGTGCTGAACGTATGTTTGGAGTGAGAAACCTTTATGATCCAGAACATCAAGAAGATGTCCATAGAATTCAACAAGCTTTAAAGGCTAACTACATCATGACTCGTGATGTTGAATACATGGTTGATAAAGAAGGTGAAATTCAATTAATTGACCAGTTTACTGGTCGTATCTTAAAAGGACGTGAATATTCTGATGGTTTGCAACAAGCAATCCAAGCTAAAGAAAACGTCAAGATTAAAGAAGAAACGGTCACGATGGCGACCATCACATATCAAAACTTCTTCCGTTTATTCAAGAAGTTGTCTGGTATGACTGGTACCGCTAAAACTGAGGAAGAAGAATTCCAAAAAATTTACAACATGCGTGTCGTTTCTATTCCAACGAATAGACCAATTGCTCGTATAGACGCGATTGACTACATATACGCTCATAAGAGCGAAAAGCTCAAAGAGCTTGTCGAAGAAATCAAAGTGAGACACGAAAAAGGCCAACCAATTCTTGTTGGTACGGTTTCAGTTGAATCTTCTGAAGAAGTTTCAAAGTTATTAGATGATGCTGGTCTTAAACACGAAACATTAAACGCGAAAAATCATGCACGCGAAGCAGAAATTATCGCTCACGCAGGTGAAAAAGGTGCAATCACGATTGCTACTAACATGGCTGGTCGTGGTACCGATATCAAGATTAATGACGAAGTCAAAGCCTTAGGTGGACTTTGTGTCTTTGGTACTGAACGCCATGAATCAAGACGTATTGATAACCAGTTACGTGGTCGTAGTGGACGTCAAGGTGACCCAGGCTTCTCTCGTTTCTATGTTTCCTTTGATGACGATCTCTTAATGAGATTTGCCGCGGAATCAGTTCAAAAAAGAATTGAAGCTCTTGGTCCAGGGCCATTAGAGAGCAAGATTTTCTCTTCCGTTATTACTAACGCTCAAAAACAAATCGAAGGTCAAAACTTTGATATTCGTAAGAATCTTCTAGATTATGACGATGTCATTTCCAGACAAAGAAAAGCGATTTACGAAAAACGTGATTCCATTATGTATGCAGACTCAATTCAAGATTTAATCCAAGAATTCTTCACAACCGCCGGCTATTGCTTAGCAAAGAAGGCTGTTCCAAGCGATTCTAGAGACGGTCTTATTAACGGCGAAGAACTCCGCAAAATTATTGAGCCAAAATATATGGCCGAAGGAAGCTTCAAAGCTGCTGCTTATGATGAAGCACCATTTGAAGACGCTGGTCAAGATTTAGGCGATAACCTTTACGATATTTATCTACTCCGTAGAAAACAATGGGGCGATGAAATCGCTGATAAGGTTGAAAGAGAAATTGCTCTTCAAACTATCGATCAAAACTGGACTAAACAAATCGACACCATGGCGAGACTTCGTGAAGGTATCCATTTAAGAAGCTACGCTAATACAAATCCACTTCAAGATTACGTCAATGAAGGACAAGCTCTCTTTAGAGAATGTCTTGAAAATATTTCCACTGAAGCAGTATTTAAATTCTTGAACGTTGTCGTTCAAATCAAACGTCCTGCTCAAGAAGCTCCAAAAGAAGTTTCAAAACCAGATGAATCTGAAGTAACTGATGTTGAAGCAAAAGACAAGGTAGAAAAGGAATAATGAAAGAGCTACAAGAACTTCGAGTTGAATTCAATGAATTAACCGAAATGGTCTATAGACTCGGTGATTCTCTTTGACCTCGCTTTTTTAACTAGCAAAGTTGAAGAATTAGAAAAGAAACAAAATGAAGAGCATTTTTGGGATGATCAAAAAGCTGCTTTAAAAGTTATCGATGAGTATAACGACGCGAAAAGCGAACGCGATACTTATCTTCATATCGAAAAATCACACGCCGAGATAAAAGATCTTCTTTTCGCTTGTACTGAAAGCGATGAAGATATGAGATCTTTACTTGAAGAATTGATTTCTGATTTATCTAACGAAGTTAAGAAATTTAGACAAAGACTCCTTTTTAAAGGAGAGTTTGATAATTTGAATGTTACTTTGGAAATCCACTGTGGCGCGGGTGGTACTGAATCGCAGGACTGGGCAGACATGCTCTCCCGCATGTATGTCCGTTGGTGTGAACGTCACCACATGAAGTTCCAAGTTATCGATTCTCAAGCTGGTGAAGAAGCCGGAATCAAGTCGATTGTTTTCCAAATCACAGGTAAACACGCTTATGGACTTCTTAAGAGCGAAAAAGGTGTCCATCGCTTAGTGAGAATTTCACCTTTTGATGCGAATAAAAGAAGACATACATCTTTCGCTAGTGTGAACATTGTTCCAATCTTTGAAGGTGACATTGATATCAAGATTAACGATGAAGATATTCGCGTTGATACCTATCGATCTGGAGGCGCAGGTGGACAAAATGTTAACAAAGTCGAAACCGCTGTGAGAATCTCACATATTCCAACTGGAATTGTCGTATCTTGCCAAGTCGAAAGAAGCCAACTTTCCAATAAAGAAATGGCAATGCAAATGCTTAAATCTCGTTTATATCAGCTTGAAATGGAGAAAAAACAAGCTGCACTTAAAAATATCGTTGGTGAACAGAAAGACATTGAATGGGGTAGTCAAATTCGTTCATATGTCTTCTGTCCTTACACCATGGTTAAAGATAATAGAACCAATTATTCTGAGTCCGATGTTGATGCTGTAATGGACGGTGAATTAGATGGCTTTATCTTTGCATATCTCGAATATTTATCCAGAAATAGTGAACTAAAATAATGGAAGAAAAACGCTTTGAATTAATCTCAAAATATAAGCCAACTGGTGACCAACCTCAAGCTATCGCCGAATTAGTTGATGGTCTTGAGAAAGGCAAGAAGGTCCAAGTTCTTTTGGGTGCGACCGGAACAGGTAAGACTTTCACTGTTTCAAATGTCATTCAAAAGGTTCAAAAACCTACTCTTGTTTTAGTACACAATAAAACCCTTGCTGGCCAATTATATGCGGAGTTTAAAGAGTTTTTTCCAAATAATCGTGTTGAATATTTCGTTTCAAACTTCGATTTTTATCAACCTGAAGCTTATCTTCCAAAATCAGACACTTATATTGATAAAAACGCAGTGATGAATGAAGAAATTGAAATGTTAAGAACTTCAGCAATCAACTCAGTTTTAGAAAGAAAAGACACAATTGTTGTTGCTTCTGTTGCTTCTATTTATGGTTTGACCGATCCTGATGAATATCGAAGGCTAGTTTTCGATGTTAGAGTCGGTGAGACTTTAGACAGAAAGAAGTTTTTAAATCAACTAATTGACGCTCAATATCAACGCAATAATTTAGACATAAAACCAGGCACATTTAGAGTGCGTGGAGATGTTATCGAAATAGCGCCTCCATTTGTCGAAAATACAGTTATTAGAATTGATACTTTTGGTGATGAAGTTGAATCGATTAAATCGGTTAATATGCTAACTGGAGAAGTAGTGGAATCTTATAAAACTTATCCAATCTTTCCAGCTTATGATCACGCTTCGACAAGAGAAAGAATTAAGGCAGCAGTAACAAGCATTTCTGCTGAGTTAGAAGAACGCCTAAAATACTTTAAAGAAAACGGCAAATTACTCGAAGCCGAAAGACTTGAAATGCGTACCAAACAAGATATGGAAAACATGCTTGAATTTGGCATGTGTCCAGGTATTGAAAACTACTCAAGGCATATTGATAGACGTGCACCAGGCCAAAGACCATTTACTTTGATTGATTACTTCCCAAAAGACTTTTTACTCATCATAGATGAGTCTCATGTATCTTTGCCACAAGTCAAAGGTATGTATAATGGAGATCGTTCAAGAAAAGAAACTCTTGTAGAATATGGTTTTAGACTTCCGAGCGCGCTTGATAATAGACCACTTAATTTTGAAGAATTTGAAAGTTTAATGCCTCAAGTTATTTGTACTTCAGCGACACCTGGAGATTATGAACTAAATAGAGCAGGCGGAAAGGTTGTCGAACAGATTATTCGTCCTACCGGTTTACTTGATCCAGAAATCGAAGTTAGAAAGACCTTAGGACAAATCGATGACCTCATTTACGAGATCAAAAATAGAATCGCTAAAAATGAGAGAACAATGGTCGTTACTTTAACAATTCGTATGGCGGAAGACCTTACCGAATTCTTAAAGGAAAAAGGCATTAAAGTTGCCTATCTTCACAACGAAACAAAGACTCTGGAAAGAAGTGAAATAATTTATCAACTTCGTAAAGGAAAATATGATGTTTTAGTGGGCATCAATTTACTTAGAGAAGGTTTAGATATTCCCGAAGTTTCACTCATCACAATTTTAGATGCCGATAAAGAAGGTTTCTTAAGAAGCACACGTTCTCTAATTCAAGTTATTGGCCGCGCTGCTAGAAATAAAAACGGAAAAGTCATTATGTACGCTGATAATATGACCGATTCAATGAAAGAAGCGATTGACGAAACAAATCGTCGTCGTTCAATTCAACATAGATATAATGAGGAAAACGGAATTATTCCTGAAACAATTATTAAAGAAGTTCGTCCTCCAATTAAGAATATGGAAACTGAAAAAGATAAATTCGCTAAATTGGATAAGCATTCTTCTCGAAGCGAACTTCAAAAACAGATTAAACTTTTGGAATCCGATATGCGTGCTGCCGCCAAAGCATATGACTTTGAAAGAGCTGCAGAACTTAGAGATATCATTTTCGAATTAAAAGCCTCAATGGAATAAAAATATGATAAGTCCAAGACAAAAAACACTTGATAAAGCTGATAAACGAATCTGGGAAATCGATTTTCTTAGAGGTGTTTTAGTTATCGGAATGGTGATTGATCATTTCATGTTTTTCCTTGGTTTTTTCAGAGGATTTTATCCCAATGTTTTGCCTAATTGGCTTGCAAATGTCTCATATTTTGCAAGTGCGTATTGGTCTAATTATGTCAAAATCGCAATTAGGTATTTAGGTGTAGCACTGTTCTTTTTCTTAACAGGCGTTTCATCAAGATTTTCAAAATCAAATCTAAAAAGATCTATTGTGTGTATATCAGTAGGCGTTGGATTATCACTTGTTTTTATGACTTTCTCGCTTATTAGCAAAGTTAACCACTATTCACTTTTCGGTATTATCACTTGTCTTGGAACTACCATGCTACTTTATTGGGCATCCAAACAGCTTTACATGAAACTCGCTAAAGATGAGAAGAATTGGAAATGGTGGGCCCTTGGAATTGGCGTTGTCCTCACCTTAACCGGTTTCATAGTGAATCTTTGTTTATCAAGTAGTCTTAAGTTTGGTCACATTTTCTTATCAATGTTTTCTGAATTTAATCCTGGGCAAGTTTCTTCTGATGAACCACTTTCTTTTGGTAAAGCAATTTTGGCTATCATCGGTTTTTATCGTTGGGGTAACGACTGGATGGGCTTATTACCATATCTGGGCATAGCTTTCTTAGGTGGTTTTGTTGGCGAACACGTTTACAAAAACAAAGTCTCAATTTTCTTTAGAAATGATCCGCTTAAGAACGCCGAATTTAATCGTAATGCTACAAGAAAAACTTGGGTTATAAATTATTTAGGTGCTAGAACGTTTATCATTTATGTCTTGCACCCAATTGTTATTGTTATATTCCTTCTTATCGTTTTCTCGATAAGCTCATTAAGCTGGCCTATCCTTTAGTTTTCGATAAAGCATTTGCTTTAGTAAAAATAATGTGAGAATATATATAAGCAACTTTGAAAGGAGAAAGAAATAATGCAGTGGTATGACATCGTATTCCTAGTAATTGGTCTTATCATCATTGTTTTATCCTTGCTCCAAGGTGGTAAATCCGAAGGTGCGTCTGGCGCTATTACTGGTGGTGGAATGAACATCTTCGTTAAAACCAAAGAACGTGGTTCTGAAAAAGCAATCACAATCCTCACATTTATATTTGTGGCGATATTCATGTTCTTGGCTGTTCTAATAAGCAGTCTTCAATAACAAAGTTGATGAAAGAGAACGCTTAGCGTTCTTTTTTCTTCTCTATTATGCTATTCTTATCTTCGCGGAGGTTATAAGATATGAAAAAATCAGTCTTAAAAAAGTATGCCAATTTGATTGTCAAAGTTGGCGCAAATGTTCAAAAAGGACAAGATGTAATTGTTGTTGCAAATGTTGATCAAGAACAGCTTGTTACCTATGTTGTTGAAGAATGTTACAAAGCCAAAGCGAACGCTGTTGAAGTTAGATGGCAAAGTGATAAAGTCACTAAGGTTATCTATAAAAAAGAATCAATCAAATCCCTTTCATATGTTCCAACCTGGAAGATTGAAAGAGAAAAAGAAGTTAATAAAAAACTCCCTTGTTTAATTTATATTGAATCAAGCGATCCTGATGCCTTAAAAGGCGTTAATCAAGCAAAGCTTGCTCAGGTTAGCAAGAATCTTTTCCCAATCTTTAAACCACTACGTGATGAAAGAGAAAACAAATACCAATGGAATATTGTTGGTGCACCTTCAAAAGCTTGGGCTAAAAAGGTGTTTCCAGAACTATCTCCAAAGAAAGCCATTGAAGCTCTTTGGGATGCAATTTTAAAAACATCTAGATGCGGTGATGACCCAATCAAAGCGTGGGATGAACATAACGAAGATTTGGCTAAAAGAAGTAGCTATTTAAACTCTCTAAATTTAGATTATCTTCACTATGAATCTAGTAATGGTACTAACTTCAAAGTTTGGTTAATTCCAGATGCGAATTTCTTAGCCGGTGGAGAACGTATCATCCACAGTGGTGTTTACTTCAATCCAAATATCCCAACCGAAGAATGCTTTACCTCTCCAATTTCCGGAAAAGCAGAAGGTATCGTTTACTCAACAAAACCACTTTCTTATCAAGGTGAATTAATCGAAAACTTCTTTATTAGATTTGAAAACGGAAAGGCAGTAGAAGTTCACGCTGAAAAAGGAGAAAATCTGTTAAAAGAAATGATCGCTATGGACGAAGGTGCGTGTAAGCTAGGCGAAGTTGCCCTGGTACCGTTTGATTCGCCAATCAATAATACCGGTTTACTTTTCTACAACACTCTTTATGATGAAAATGCTGCCTGCCATTTAGCGTTAGGCAAAGGCTTTGAAAACACGATTAAAAATTATGGGAAATACACAAAAGAAGAACTTAGGGCAAAAGGCATTAATGATTCTTCAATCCACGTTGACTTCATGATTGGCTCAAAAGATTTAAATATTACCGGATACACTAGAGACGGTAAAAAAGTCGCCATCTTCAAGAGTGGCAACTGGGCTTTCTAAAAATATAACAAAACAAAGAAAAATCGCTGGTTTGCAGCGATTTTTTATTAAAGATAATCAATATTCACAATGTTTGAGAAGGAAATATTCCCTTCTTCAAATATTAGTTTTCGATTATATGTATCAACTCTTTTTATTGGTGAGATTATTTGATAAACATATCCATCATAATAATAGGAAATCTTTAATGTCTCTCCCTGATAGTTTGAAAGAATCTGGTTGATTTTTGCAGCTCTTTCTGCGGATATTGATGGTTTATCTTTCTTGCCTTTTTCATAAAACATCTCTTCTAAGATAGTGCTTTGCTCCACCAAAGATGAAAATGGTGCCCATTTCTTCATTCCGCGATTACTCATCTATGGTGCCCCCCTATCTGAGAATGTCTTTCTCTAATTGTGCTAGATTCTAACAAAGAGGAACCCTTTAAAACAATATTCTTTCCATATTTTCTTTTTAAAACGTCAATAACCTTTGTTAAAGCTCGTTTTTCTTCCGATGTTTTTTCGTCTTCGAACAAAGATAATTGGCGGTGAGAATTGTCACTTAGCTTTCCAAAAACAATGTGGATTCCTCTAATTGGAAGATTCACAACATACTTATTATAAAGTTTGACTAAATCGTTTGTGAGCTCATCTGTATCATCGGTTGGATAATCCAAGCTCGTTTGATGAGAAGTCACACCTTGGTTGGAAGAATAATGGATCGCTATCCCAATCTTTTGGGTAAATTGCTCCTGTTCTCTAAGCCTAAGGCAAAGATCTTCCGCCATTTCTCTAACGATCAACCTTGCATCATCAACTGAATAATCTTTGAAAAGTACTTGTCCAACAGTCAACGATTTATCTTTTGGGATATATTTATCACGAATATCGGTTTCATCAATTCCATTTGCATGTTCCCAAAGTTGCTCGCCTATAACACCAAACTTTTCTTTAAGAAAAGACTTATCCGTTTTAGCGAGTTGGCCAACATCAAAAATACCTAAAGCATTTAATTTTCTTTCATAACCAAAAGAAATTCCCCACATTTTAGATAATGGTTTGATTTTCCATAATTTGTTTTCGATATCTTTTTTAGTCCAATTCGCTATATATGGAGGTTTATTTTTTGCATCATTATCCAAAGCTACTTTTGCTAATAGCATGTTATAAGAGAGCCCGGCAGTAGTGATCAACCCAGTTTTATCATTTATTGCTTTTTGGATTTTCCTAACAAGTGCATAGGGGGTGCATTGATACATTTTTAAATATGGCCCTAGATTCACAAAGAATTCATCAATGGAATAGATGTGGATATCATCTTCCCCAATTAAATCAGTAACAATCGAAATTACTTCTGCACTTTTCTTAACATAATGTTCCATTCTTGGCTGGGCAAAAATCATTCCCTCAACTTTTGGAAGTTCATGTCTTCTACATCTAGAAGGAACTCCTAGTGTCTTAAGGTATGGAGTAACAGATAAAACTATGGTGCCGTCTCCTCTAGTGGGATCGCACACCACCAGAGGTGTGGTAAAAGGATTTAATTTTCTTTCAACACATTCTTCGAAAGCATAAAACGCCTTCATATCGATAACTGCAATCGCCTTATCCATAGACAAAATTGTATCGTAAAAACAATAAAAATATAGTCTTGAAATTTATAAAATTTATTTTCTAAAAATTTTTGTCATTAATGGCAAAAATAATTTTTAAATATGATACAATAATTATGAGGTTACTATTATGGATATAATTGCGTACATTTCTTTAGGTATCAGCGCATTAGTTTTAATCGCTGTTGTTGTTTTAATTATTCTTTTAACAAAAAAGAAAGAACCATTAGAGAAAAAGTTATCTTCTAACGATCAACAAGCTCTTGGCGAAGTCAAAGCTAAGATTGATTCAATCGATAAACAAGTCGAGAAAACTGTTGAAATTGTTATGGCGAAAGAAATGGTTAAACTAACCAAAGAATTTGGCAATAATACTGAAAAATCTTCGCAAAACCTTTCTCATTTCCAATCTGAAGTAACCGAATTCCTCACCAAAAGAATTGAATCTTTAAACAAGCAATTAGATGAAAAAATTGCTCAACTTGATAAGAAAGTCGATGACAAACTTAAAGAGGGATTTAAAGGTACCTCTGAATCAATGGCTCAAGTTAGAGAAAGATTACAGGCTATTGATGTTGCCCAAAAGCAAATGGAAAATCTTGGAAAAGACGTCGTCTCCTTAAAGAATGTTTTAGAAGGCAATCAAACTAGAGGCCAATATGGCGAATATCAATTATCAATGGTTCTCCATAATGTTTTCGGTGATACGATCGGCTGCTATGAAGAACAATACACGATGAAAAAAGTCAAAGATGGCGATGATGTAAGAGCGGACGCAGTAGTGTTCATGCCTGAACCAAATAAGATGATCGCTATCGACTCTAAATTCCCATTTCAAGATTACAAACGAATCTTTGATGTCGAAGAAGAGGAGAGAGAACCTCTTCGCAAAGCCTTTGCGGCAGCAGTTAAAAGACATATCACTGACATTAAAGATAAATACATTGTTGAAAATAAGACCGCTCCAGAAGCACTAATGTTTATTCCTAACGACGGAGTGTTTGCCTACATACATAGCGATCTTCAAGATGTCGTCGAATACGCTAGAGAAAAACGTGTTATTATTACCTCTCCGTCGACACTTCCTCCAATATTAGTAACCATAAATATGGTTAGAATTGACGCTGAGAGAGCAAAGAACGCCAAAGAAATTGCAAAGCAACTTGCTAAACTTGGCAAAGATTTCGAAATGTTTGGAAGAGAATGGGATACCCTTTCAAGACAACTTGAAACTGCGACTAGATCTAGAGAAAAACTTGATTCAAGAGTATCTAAGATTACAGGTAAGTTTGAATCAATTACCTCTGCCGAATTGATTGAAGAAAAAGCCGAAGAAGGAAACGTTAAAGAAATAACCGTTTTTGATGAGGACTAATTATGGCGAGGATAAGAAGATTTTGTGGTTCGTATTTATATGAAATAAGCTGTGGCAGCATCAAACAGTTTTGTGGACCAACTTTGTATCAAATCGATTCAAATAAAGTTAGACATTTTTGCGGTCCGAATGTTTATGAAATAAACGGTGATTATATTAGAGCGTTTTGCGGTCCAAATCTATTGCAAGTTGAAGGCAATAAGATTAAAAGATTTTGCGGTCCTTATATTGCTCAAATAGAAGGAAATCGTATTAAAGAATTTTGTGGACCATATCTCTATGAGATAGAAGGAACTCTTTCTCATCAAGAACTTATGGCGCTTATCGCTATATTATTCGCATAGGCAGCTCATAATATCTTCTTGAAAATAAAGCGCGCTTATTATTAAATAAATAAGCAATGGGCCCATAGCTCAGCTGGGAGAGCGCCTCGTTCGCAACGAGGAGGTCGCCGGTTCGATCCCGGTTGGGTCCACCATTAATATGTTTATCCCCCGAATTTCTGTACCACAGAGCGTACAATATATTCGGGGGTTTTATTATGCTTCAGATTAAAAGAATGATGCATCGTTTAGTGGACAATTATGGTGAATATTTGCAGGGATCAATTATGCATTCTGATCAAGGTTGGCAATATCAGCAAAAATGGTTCCAAGATTTTCTAGAAGAACACGGGATGATTCAATCTATGTCTAGAAAAGGCAATTGTCATGATAATTCTCCAACCGAGAACTTCTTTGGAAGACTTAAAGAAGAGGTGTTCTATGGCCAGGAGTGGAGATATGAAACAATAGATGATTTGAGAGCAGCTATTATTAAATGGATTGATTATTACAATTCAGAAAGAATTGTTATCAAATTGAAAAACAGTCCATTGAAATATAAAACATATTTACAAGCACATGTCTAAAAGATAATATTAGGTTGCTGGTTTAGAACCAATTGGTACAGCTAATTGGGGGAACTACAAATATAATTCTTTGTCGTAGTCCAAAGTCACTTATCCGAAGTTGGACAAAACGACTTATCCAGCATAGATGAGGCCTCTTCGGAGGTCTTTTCTTTGTTGCGCTTTTGTGACAAATATTATTGTAAAATGTATACGTGGACAATTTTATAAAAATTAAAAGTCTATAGGATAAACATAAAACCAAGGAGGGAAGAAAATGAAGAAGATTAGAAACTTACTACTAGGGTTTATGACACTTAGCTTACTTGTTAGCGGTTGTTCAAATGTAGCGACTCCACATAATGGTGAATCCAATAATAACACCGCGAATAAGAATGACGATTTAAGCGATGAACAAATGATTGAGGTTTTATCTAATTGGGAACCAAAAATCAATTTCTTAAAAGACGATAACTACGCTCCGACATTTGACGAAATGAGTGCGGTGCCTAATGATGAGCAAGACCGTTTATCTTCCACTTTGTTTGATGTAGAAAGAGGAAGTTCGATTCTTATTAAACTAATCGATGAATCATTCTCAGCCTCAAGAGCGGAAGGCAAATACCAAGATATCGTATCAAACGTAAATTCAAGTCAATACATCTCCGTAAGCGATGTCGATGGTCACGTTAAAGATGCCGTTTTATCCACCGATGGAACTTGCATCGATTTAGCGATTGATAATTCCTATAACTATGGAAGTGTCTATGTCATTGAATTAGTAAAAGAAAATGTTTTGTATTTCGATGGTAAAGATCCTTCGATTCAAAAATTAACTTTAGAAATTGTCGATGATCCAACTGAGGCGGAAAATTATGACATCGTTAACCTAAAGCCAAATATTCCTCAATTAGATTTAGCAAACGTAAGTGAGGAACACGTCGATGAAAATGCGACCTTCACCTTTACTTATTCAGGAAGTCTACCTACTCTAAATCCAGGGGATATCTTTCTAGTTAAAAATGATCAAAATGATGAAAAATTAGAAATCACTGACTTCTATGGAAAATTTGTTTCTAAAGAAGAGTTAGGCAATAACAAATACAAAGTTACTTATGTTGAACCTGAAGGTAGTGAAATCTATAGCGAACTTCGTAAGAAAGGAACTTCTCCATTAAATTTAGAAGGTAATATCAAACCATTATATGAAGACGAAGGTTTAATTAATTCACTTCGTTATTCATCCTTCGCGAGAGGCTTCTTAAATTTCTATCATAAATATTCTGGAGTATCTAGAAATGAGTTACTCGGAAATATCTTAGATGAAGTTAAGCTTGATATAACCTATAACTACTACGACAATAAATTAACTTTCACTTTATCGATTCATATCGATCAAATCAAATTATCTGATACCCTCTATTTATCTTTAGGGGTTAAATACACTGAAATATCTTTCTTTGATGTCGATTTCGATATCGGTATTAAAACTAAATGGCTCGTCCCTGTTGGCATTTCTTATAAATTAAAAATGCAACAAGCCAAACAACAATCATTTGAATTTGATATTTCTATTAAAAAAGAAAAACCAACCGAACCAAGTGATGAAGAGGAAATTAAAAACACTCTTTATGATGAACTTCAAAAAGCAAAAGATGGTTATGATAACTTTTATCAAAGATTAAAAGATGATGCGAAAGCGGTCGCTCAAACTGAAGGAAATAAGACCACCATCCCTCTATTTTCAGTCACTTGTCCAATTTATCCACCTGTCGTTTTTGAATTCAAGATTGATTTCATCATCGATTTAAGTGTTCAAGCGATGCTTGTTATTAAAAAACAATGGGAGAGCAACACCACCTTCTTTAATTATTCAAATCAAAAAGGCGGAGACGGAGATACATCTCAAAACATCACCAAGGCTACTTTCTGGGATGTTTATTTAATGGGAAAGATCGAATTAACATTCTCACTTCGTATCGCCGGAGCTCTCTATATTGAAGGAACTTATAAATTCTGTCACGTTGAAGTCTATATTGAACTCTATGTTAAGATTGGAATTCAAGGTGTCTTAATGGCCTCCTTCCCAAGCGATACAGACGCTTCGCATTTCAATGGAAATGTCACTATTGACCTATATGTCTTAATGGGAGCGAAAGTTGGCTTAGAAATAGTTTTAGCCTTCTTTAGCAAAGACTTCTCTAGAGATATCTTTAAGACCTATATGCTAAGAATCGTCTTCACCAACGGTTTAAGCGCTTATCTTGATAGCGCACCGACATCGATAACGATGAATAAATCAATCATGTCAATTGATGAGACCGATGTATTAAGTTTCCGGACCTGGAATGGTGTTACGATGCGCGCCGAAGATAAGAAACTTAAAGCTAGCGATGTCACCACTTTAATAGAATCCTGGATCAAAGATCTCAAAGTGAGAATTTTCTCCTTTGAAGCTAGTAAACCAGAATGGGTGGAGATAAGCGAGGATGGAATTATTCGTATAAAAGATGATGATCCAGATCGACCAGCGGATTTAACAACTACCTTTAAGATTAAGGTTAGTATCTTCGCTGGTATAATCGCAGACCGTGAAATTACTTTAACTTATCATGACCCTGATGCTCATCACATCTATATTGATGGACAAGATATGGGCCGCTTTAGCAAAAATAATACCTATTACCTTCCTGAGCCAAAAACTAGGGATGGATATAAATTCTTATATTACCATTACCAAGATTCAACCGAAGAAATGCATGTCGGCGATCCTATTGTCATGGGTGATGAAGATATTAATATCGTCACTGAATGGCATAAGATCATTTATTACACCGTCTTCTTCTATGATGGATTCAATAATCTAATCCATGTTGATTCTCACGTTGAAGAATTCACCGCGGTTACACCGCCTGATCCTATAATAAGAGACCAATATATGCATGGATATTTCTTCCTTGGTTGGGATAAGAAAATCGATTATATAACCTCCGATTTAGCCGTGCATGGCCTATATATGAAAGTAGGTGATTAAGATGAAGAGCAAATTTGTTTCACTTTTAGCAGTTCTTCTATTAGCCTCCTGCTCCCGAGTTAATGAGGTTAAAAACGAAGAAACAAAAAATCAAAACAATACGCCTACAGAAACTCCTTCTACGGGCGAGGGAAAAGTTCCATTTAAACCTATCGATTGGAAATATAGAAATATTGAAGAAGAAATCATTAATGTCAGTCGCGAAAATGTTGAAATATCTTCTCTTGAAATTAGAGGTATTCCTCAAGAAGGTATTAAGATTACCTGCTTTGATGAACATGAAATATATTTAGATGTCCTTTATAGCGATGGCGTTAAAGAATCGATTCGCTTCTTAGAGAAGAATATTCCTTTAGAGTTTAGACATTATCTAGGTGAAATTGGTCATCACACCATTTCATTCGCGGTTGCAGGAAGCGTTGTTAATTTCGGTTTCGATATCATTAAAAAAGAAGGTTTTGATGGTTATACCTGCACCTTCTTAGATCTTAGAGATCATCATGATGAACCACTTCAAGTCACCAAGGTTGGTTATTATGAAAGCGTTAGTTACACTGGAGTTTTACCTGAAAACCGTAAGATTGATGATGATAACACTCAATGCTTCATCGGTTGGGATAATCCTTTAGAATACGTTCATCAAGATATGTATTATATCGCGCAATACCGCGATGTTGAAAAACGTTACTTTGGTGATGAATTAGCAAATCTAGACGAAATGCTTATCACATCAAATAAAAAAGATAACGTTAATCGAGCCTTATCATATTTAGGACGCGTCCATTCAGTCGCGATTAATTATGGTGAATCTAGATATCACACAAAAGATAGCGTTGAAGAAGCATTCTCTTTTACTTCCTTAAATCCATACGGATTGAAATGGAATGAAATGAATCAAAATATATTTGAAGATTCAATCTGTTATGTCACTGATCCAAATTATGGCTCGTATTTATACGGCACCACTGGAGCGTTCAATACTTCTCCAACTTTCTTAGATAGTTTTGAATCATATTATGAAGTTAGTCCTAAAGAAGTTGATATTGTCACCGGTTATAACGAGACTAAGAGAGTTCAAACTTCAATTAATCCAAGCTTCGGAACTTGCTATTCAACCTCAGAAACATATTTAAATGAAACTAGAAATTTAAACAGCGAAGCTGAATCAGGTTATTATCGTTTAGCCTTAACGATGTCATTTGATGTTTATGTTTCAACTTCATTTGAAAAGATAACTGATAATCGTTATGGACTTTTAAAAGGCTCTAAATTTATATTCGCTCCTGTAAGTGATAGCGAAACTGTTCGTTTGGAGTTCTCGGAAAATAACGAATTTAGAAAAACATTTGAAAAGCGTCTTGATTTTTCAACAAAGAATCTTTATGACGTCGCAAATAGCTTAGATTGGTAGGTGAAAAATATGAAAAAGAAATTATTAATTTTATCGCTTAGTATTCTAAGCGTTGCTTCTATTGCTGCAATTACCTTATTCACGTCTTCTAAAGAAGAAGGTGTCGAATCCGCTTCACCACAATTTACTATTACGTTAGATGAAAATCACCGTATTAAACCAGATGATAATCAAGTCGATAATTCTGAAAACTGGAAGGTTGGTTATGTCCAAACTAGCGAAGGAAACGATATTAGACTCAATTATTCCTACTATATGGATATTTCTCCTGTCGAAGCGTTCGCGACCTTTGTAAATGAAGAAGAATATCTGGAATTTGTTGTGCCAATAAATGGTCTAAGAAAGATGGAATATTGTATCGACCGCGACATGCAAATTGATATTGGCTATTCGAAAGGAAATATCGCTAAAACAGATACTCTTTCTGCAACTTCAGGTCATATCCGTACTTTATATTTTGATGAAGAGATGTCTGAGTTTGGAGGAGTTCCACCTTGCTATCTAACTTTCACTTGTATTACTTCTCAAAAATTAACAATTAAGTCGATGAAGCTATTCTATAGCTGTGTCGCTTATCCTGACCCCACTAAAGATATGGGCACTTGGGAAAGTGAGCCTAATGAAGATATGGCTTCTGGAGTTACTTTAACTGCTTATCACGCTCCAGAAAATATCCCCGCTAATAAAACGATTGTTATTCCTCAACTTCTTGATAACACGAATGTTGTTACAAGAATAAAAGATGGCATTTTAGCGAATGTCCCTTGGGTTGAACATGTCGTCATCCCCTTTGTCGGCGATAAATTGTTATTAGCAGAAGAAAACGATAGTCGTTCCTTTGGAACAATATTTGGTAAGAATAGTCTATCAAGCCAATATCAACCATTAGTCCAATTTAATGGAGAAACTTATAACACTTACTATATTCCAAAAGCCTTAAAAACTATTTCAGTAAGCCAAGGTAATGTCTATTTCTCGCTTGATCCATTTATTCAAAGAGAAGATATTCCTGCTTATTCCTTCTATGGTTTAGGTTCATTTATCGATAGGATTGTCTTGGACCGCAACATCCATAGGATTGGGCAAAATGCCTTTACAAATTGTTCAACCTTAAAAGATATCTTACTAACTGAAGATGTTGATTATGTTGGATCTAATGCATTTACGGGTTGCAATTATCTCACCATTAGAGCGATGTCTCCAAGTCTAATAATCTCTGAAGAAGCTAACCCAAATAAACGCCCAGTCTCAACTGGTTATATCGAAACTAGATATAAAGATGGTGTCGTTTATGATTATTGCAAATCTAGTGATGATTCTTTCTATTTAAATGTCATCGGATTAGAAGGAGGCACTAAAGTTGCTAATATTCCTTCAATGGTTGATGGAGTTAATGTAAAGAAAATCGCTAATAAAGCTTTTGAAAATCAAAGTCAGTTAAGATCACTTCATTTCGAAGATTCGATCGCTCATGTTGGTCATAGCGTATTCTTTAATTGCTACAAGGCTAGTGTCTACCTTAGCTTTGATCCAAGCGAAACTTCAAACATTTTTGAAGATGATTGGTCAAATGGTTTAGGTGGCAAAATATACGCTGATTATGTCTCTTATTATGATGACGATGTCATCTATTATGAATTGAGCTCTACAAAATGTGTCTTTAACGCTAGTGAAATAAATAACGGTGTCTTAAACCTTGAAAGTCTCGGCAACGTTACTTTCCCTCGCTATGCCTTTGAAAGCGATTTAAGACTTAAAGAAGTCAATTTACCTCTGACCGTCAAATTTG